>Ga0154536_1044_pt1 | contig 9937 bp, 8 predicted proteins | sample RifGroF1_FD_105679 | JGI IMG/M metagenome (GOLD analysis project Ga0154536, IMG submission 105679) | Xanthomonadales bacterium GWF1_69_6 | reverse complement strand
GACGAGCTCGCCCGCCAGCGCCCGGCCGTGGCCGCGCCCCGGCTGCAAACCCCGGTGCGCGTCTACTCCGAGCCCGAGCTCGACCGCCTGGACATGGAGTGCCGCGGCTTCCTGATGTTCCTCGAGCACAGCGGCGTGATCGACGCCGACCAGCGCGAGCTGGTGCTCGACCGCGTCATGGCGCTCGACCAGGATGAAGTGGACGTGGACGACCTCAAGTGGGTCGTGCTGATGGTGCTGTTCAACCAGCCGGGCTCGGAAGCGGCCTACGCCTGGATGGAAAGCCAGATGTTCGAGGACGAACCCGAACCGGTTCACTGAACCCGCCTTCACGGCTACGCTGTGGACGCCCGGCCCCGGCCGGGCGTCGTCGTTTCGGGAGCCGCGCGCCGCGCGCGACAGGGGAGCAGGCATGCAGCAGTGGTACTACGTGGATCGCCATCACGACCGCCAGGGGCCGGTGTCGCCCGAGGGGCTGGCACAGGCCTACCGCCAGGGCAAGGTCACGCGCGACAGCCTGGTCTGGCGCGACGGCCTGGCGAAGTGGGAGCCGCTGGGCGAACACCTGGCCGAACTCGGCCTGGACACGCCGCAGCCGCAGCCGCAGCTCCAGCCGCCCCCGCCGCCGACCGCTGGCGACACCGCGCCGGCCACGCCGGCCCCGGCCGCCGCCATCCGGGCCGCCGGCCCCGACGACGTGGTGGACGCCGGCTTCCTGCGCCGCTTCGCCGCCTTCCTCATCGATTCGCTGATCGTCAGCACCGTGTTCTATGGGATTTACCTGGTCGGCTTCGTCCTGCTCGCCCTGGCCATGGCCGGCGGCGGCGAGCCGGACGAGTCCGCGATGGTGGCCGGCGTGCTGGGGTTCAGCCTGCTCTACCCGCTGCTGAGCCTGGCCTATTTCGCCGGCATGGAGAGTTCGGCCAAGCAGGCCACGCTGGGCAAGATGGTGCTCGGCATCAAGGTCGTGGACGAACGCGGCCAGCGCCTGGGCTTTGGCCACGCGGCCGGCCGCTGGCTGGCCAGCGCGCTGTCCTACCTCACCTTCTACATCGGCTTCGCCATGGCCGGCTTCACCGCGCGCAAGCAGGCGCTGCACGACCTGGTGGCCAGCACCTACGTCGTGGACCAGTGGGCCTACACCGACCAGCCCGGCCGCCAGCAGCGCGAACCCTCGGGCTGCCTGGTGGCGGTGGTGATTGGTGGCTTCCTGCTGCTCGCCCTGTTCGTGGTTGGCATCCTGGCCGCGATCTCGATCCCGGCCTACCAGGACTACGTGGGCCGGTCGAAGCTGGTCGAACCCATGGAACAGGCCCGCCGCCTGGCCCTGCAGGTGGACGATTTCCGCCGCAACACCGACCGCTGCCCCCGCGACCCGGAGGAAATAGGCCACCCGGACTCGGCCCCGCCGGAAATCGAGGCCTTCCGGCTGTTCGAGGACGCCGCGGGCCGCTGCGTGGTGGCCGTGGAGCTGGGCGAGGCCGACAGCCTGGGCGAGGCCGCCGGCGGCAGCCTGCGCCTGCGCCTGGACGGCCAGGGCGGCTGGACCTGCGAGGCCAGCGGCATCCCGGACCGGCAGGTGCCTTCGGACTGCCGCTGATCCCCGGGCCGGGGTCCTTGCTTGACAGGCCCGGCCGGACTGGTGCCTTAATGAAAAAAGAACCCCCCGGCCCGCGCACCTCGCGGGCCGCGTCATCTGGGCGCCCCGAACGCGGCGCCCTGGAGCATCCCCCGGCATGGCCAAGAACCTCCTCATCGTCGAATCGCCCGCCAAGGCCAAGACGATCAACAAGTACCTGGGCAAGGACTTCCACGTCCTGGCCTCGTACGGCCACGTCCGCGACCTCGTGCCCAAGGAGGGCGCGGTGGACCCGGAACACGGCTTCGCCATGCGCTACGAGCTGATCGAGAAGAACGAGAAGCACGTGGACGCCATCGCCAAGGCCGCCAAGGGCGCCGAGGCCATCTACCTGGCCACCGACCCGGACCGCGAGGGCGAGGCGATCAGCTGGCACATCTCCGAGATCCTCAAGGAGCGCGGCCTGCTCAAGGGCAAGGACCTGCACCGGGTGGTGTTCACCGAAATCACGCCGCGCGCCATCCGCGAGGCGGTGGAGCACCCGCGCCAGGTCGCCACCGACCTGGTGGACGCGCAGCAGGCCCGCCGCGCGCTGGACTACCTGGTCGGCTTCAACCTCTCGCCGGTGCTGTGGCGCAAGGTGCAGCGCGGCCTGTCCGCCGGCCGCGTGCAGTCGCCGGCGCTGCGCATGATCGTCGAGCGCGAGGAGGAGATCGAAGCCTTCGTGCCGCGCGAGTACTGGAGCGTCGAGGCCGAGCTCAACCATCCGCAGCAGGGTTTCACCGCGCGCCTGGTCAAGCTCGACGGCCAGAAGTTCGAGCAGTTCACGCTCACCAACTCCAAGGACGCCGAAGCCGCGCGCGCGCGCCTGGTGAAGGCCGCCGGCGATGCCCTGCGCGTCACCGACGTGGCCAGCAAGGAGCGCAAGCGCCGGCCGTCGCCGCCCTTCATTACTTCCACGCTGCAGCAGGAGGCCGCGCGCAAGCTCGGCTTCACCACCTCGCGCACCATGCGCGTGGCGCAGAAGCTGTACGAAGGCGTGGCGATCGGCGAGGAAGGCACCGTCGGCCTGATCAGCTACATGCGTACCGACTCGGTGAACCTGTCGGTGGACGCGGTGAAGGAAATCCGCGACGTCATCGCCCGCGACTTCGGCACCGGCGCCGTGCCGGACAAGCCGAACGAGTACAAGTCCAAGTCCAAGAACGCGCAGGAAGCGCACGAAGCCATCCGCCCCACGTCCGCCCTGCGCACGCCGGCCTCGGTGGCGAAGTACCTCGACGACGACGCGCGCCGCCTGTACGAACTCGTGTGGAAGCGCACCGTCGCCTCGCAGATGGTGCCGGCCACCATGAACACCGTCTCGGTCGAACTGGCCGCCGGCAGCGAACACAGCTTCCGCGCCAGCGGCACCACCATCATCGACCCGGGCTTCCTGGCCGTGTACGAGGAAGGCAAGGACGCCAAGACCGCCGAGGACGAAGACGAAGGCCGCAAGCTTCCGCCCATGAAGCCCGGCATGTCGGTGCCGCTGGGCAGCATCCACACCGACCAGCACTTCACCGAGCCGCCGCCTCGATTCTCGGAAGCCTCGCTGGTGAAGGCACTGGAGGAATACGGCATCGGCCGCCCGTCCACCTACGCCAGCATCATCCAGGTGCTGCAGAGCCGCGAGTACGTGTACCTCGACAACCGCCGCTTCCGTCCCAGCGACGTCGGCCGCGCGGTGGCGAAGTTCCTCACCGGCCACTTCATGCAGTACGTGGACTACGACTTCACCGCCAAGCTCGAGGACGAACTCGACGCGGTGGCCGCGGGCGAAGCCGCCTGGGTGCCGCTGATGGAGCGCTTCTGGCGCCCGTTCAAGGCCACCGTGGAGGAGAAGAGCGAGTCCGTGGACCGCTCCGAAGCCACCGGCGCGCGCCTGCTCGGCACCGACCCCAAGACCGGCAAGCCGGTGTCGGTGCGCCTTGGCCGCTACGGGCCCTACGCCCAGATCGGCAGCATGGACGACGAGGAAAAGCCCAAGTACGCCTCGCTGCGCCCCGGCACCAGCATGCACACCATCACGCTGGAGGACGCGCTGCCGCTGTTCAACCTGCCGCGCACCCTGGGCGAGGTGGACGGCAAGACCGTGACGGTGGCGATCGGCCGCTTCGGCCCCTTCGCCAAGCTGGGCGACACCTATGCCTCGCTGGGCAAGGAAGACGATCCGTACACCATCACCTTCGAGCGCGCCGTTGAACTGGTGCGCGCCAAGGAGGAGATGATCGCCAACCGCACCATCAAGACCTTCCCGGGCACCGAGATCCAGGTGCTCAACGGCCGCTTCGGCCCCTACATCACCGACGGCGAGAAGAACGGCAAGATCCCCAAGGACCGCGACCCCGCCAGCCTGACCCAGGCCGAATGCGAGGCCCTGCTGGCCGAGGGCAAGCCGGTGCGCAAGGGCGGCCGCTTCGGCAAGAAGGTGGCGGCGAAGAAGGCCCCGGCGAAGAAGGCCGCTACGAAGAAGGCAGCGGAGGGCGCCGAGGCGCCGGCCAAGAAAGTGGCCAAGAAGGCCGTGAAGAAGGCCACGAAGAAGGCGCCGGCCAAGAAAACCGCCAAGAAGGCGGCGAAGAAGGCCGTGAAAAAGGCGGCGAAAACGGCCTGAACCAACCCTCCGGCGCGCAATATTCGCGCCGGCCTTCTGGGATTACACTGGCGGCTTACCGACCCCACGGAGCCGACCATGAACGCCCGCACCACCCTCTCCGCCGCCCTGCTGCTGGCCCTTGGCCTGGCCGCCGGCGGCGCTTTCGCCGCCAGCCCGCCGACCGCGATGGGCGGCGAGCCGGCCATCACCACCAAGGCCGAGCCGGTGGTCACCTGGGCCATGGCGGAGTTCCCGCAGGGCATGGCCGCCACGCACGTCATGGCGGAACTCGACCCGAAGCGCATCCTCGAAGTGCAGGCGCACAACGCCCGCGGCGGCAACGTGCCGACCCAGATCGGCGTCAACCGCGCGGTCCAGGCGCCGCTGCAGGCGCTGAAGTGGGTGGCCGCGCCGGGTGGTTCGGTCGCGCGCGTCGAGATCACCTCGCCCGACGCCCTGGGAATGCGCGTTGGCCTTGACGTCTCGGGCCTGCCCGCCGGCGTCGAACTGCGTTTCGCCGGCGACCTGCTGCCCGACCGCATCGCCCGCGTGCCGGTGGAGCAGGCCAAGTCCCAGCTCTCCAACGGCGTGTACTGGTCGCCGATGACCGACGGCGCCACCCAGGTCATCGAAGTCTTCGCGCCGGCCGGCATGCCGACCGCAGGCCTGACGCTGGCCGCGCCGCAGGTGTCTCACCTGCTCACCAACACGATCGAGCAGTTCTCGCTGACCAAGGCCATCGGCGATTCCGGCACCTGCAACGTGGACACCAAGTGCCGCGAGGCCGCGCTGGGCCAGGACTTCATCAACGCCAAGAACGCCGTCGCGCGCATGGTCTTCACCAAGACCGGCGATTCCTACACCTGCACCGGCACGCTGCTCAACGACACCGACGGCAACACCCAGGTGCCGTACTTCTGGACGGCCAACCACTGCATCGGCAACCAGACGGTCGCGAGCACCCTGCAGACCTTCTGGGGATTCGAGGCCACCGTCTGCGGAGGCAGCACCGCCGCCGCCAACACCGCGCGCTCCGGTGGCGCGGCCTATCTGTACTCCGAGGTCAATACCGACGCCGCCCTGCTGCGGCTCAACGACACGCCGCCCGCCGGGGCCTACTACGCCGGCTGGGACGCCAACCCGCTCGCCGCCGGTGCCAGCGTGCTGGCGATCCACCATCCGTCGGGCGACCTCAAGAAGAGCTCGCTGGGCAACCAGATCAGCCAGGACAGTTACAACATCGAGGTGGGTTGGACCAGCGGCACCACCGAGGGTGGCAGCAGCGGCTCGGGCCTGTTCACCTTGGGCAACGGCTACCAGCTGCGCGGCGGCCTTTACGGCGGCGACGCCACCTGTGCCAATTCCGGCAACCTGGGCAACAGCCTCAACCGCGATTACTACTCGCGCCTGGACGTGGTGTGGCCGCAGGTGCAGTCCTACCTGGCCCCCACCCCGCAGAGCTTCGGCCCCAGCGCGGGCCGCGACTACACCGGCGCCTGGTACAACCCGGCCGAAGCCGGCTGGGGCCTCACCGTCTACCAGTACGCGCCGCCGGCCAACAACTTGTTCGTGATGTTCTTCATCTACGACCAGACCGGCAAGGCGCAGTGGTTCGAGTTCGACGGCACCTGGACCGCCACCGACGTGCGCTCGGGCAACATGCTGCAGTCCACCGCCGGCGCCTGGGGTCCGACCTACAACCCGGCGCTGCGCCAGTTCACCGTGGCCGGCAACGCCACGCTCACCTTCACCTCGGCCACCACCGCGAACGTGACCTTCACGGTGAACGGCGCCACCCGCACCATCGCGCTGCAGAAGCTGTAAGCGGCGGTTTACCTGCGAAGGCCCGGTGCGCGCTGCGCATCGGGCCTTCCCTTTTTCAGCGGCCCGGCTGGGCGTAGCGCGTGATGCCGCGTTTCGCCTTTTCCTCCGCCACGATGCGGCGCACGTCCTCAAGCAGCGCCGTCGCGTCATACACGATGCCGTCCTTGATGGTGTAGCGCACGCCGCCCACGCGGCGCGGCTGGCCGTCGGCGCCCAGGCGGATGTGGCCGGTGGCATAGAGCACCTTCAGGTTGGCCAGCGGGTTTTCGCCCAGCACCACCAGGTCGGCCAGCTTGCCGGGTTCGATGGAACCAATGCGGTCCTGCGCGCCCAGCGCCTCGGCGCCCGACAGCGTGGCCGCGCGCAGCACTTCCAGCGGGTGGAAGCCGGCTTCGCGCAGCAGCTCGAGCTCCTCGATGGTGCCGAAGCCGTAGGTCTTGTAGATGTAGCCCGAATCGCTGCCCACGGTGACGCGGCCGCCGCGGTTCTTGTAGTCGTTCACGAAGGCCATCCAGCGCCGGTAGTTGTCCTTCCAGGCGGCCTCCTCCTCGCTGCCCCAGTCGAAGAAGAAGCTGCCGTGGTTGTCGCGGCTGGGGGTGAAGAAATCCCACAGCGCGGGGTGGGTGTATTCGTCGTGGTATTCGGCGGTGCGCGCGCGCATCAGGTCGCGGGTGGCCTGGTAGATGGTGAAGGTGGGGTCGAGCGTGAAGCCCAGCTCCAGCAGCTCGGTGATCACCGCCTCGTAGCGCTCGCTGCCCTTTTCGCTGGCCTGCGCCCACAGCTTGCCGGCCTCGCCGAAGCGGTGCTGCTCGTCCATGTAGTTGTAGCCGGCCGGGTACTGCTGCACGGTCTGGCCGTCGAACAGCGCCTCGGGCAGGCCGTACCAGTGCTCCATGGTGGTCAGGCCCCAGCGCGCGGTGGTGAGCACGTTCACGCGCGCCACGTCGAGCTGGGCGTGGTGGCAGGCGCTGCCCATGCCCTGCTTGCGCAGTTCGTCGAAGGCGGCGGCGAGGATGTCCGGGCGGTAACCGAAACACTTCATGCCCAGCGCGCCCTTGGCCTTCATGCTGCGCACCCACTGGCGCGCCTGCTCGGGCGTGGTGATCGGGCCTTCGTGGCCCATGCCGAAGAAGGCGTAAGGGAACAGGCGCGGCGCGGCGATGGCATTGGCGGCGCTGCGGCGCGCTTCCGAGGCGCACCATTCGATGCCGTTGCCGCAGCCCGGGTCGCGCACGCTGGTGATGCCGTGCGCCAGCCACAGCTTGTAGACGTATTCGGCGGTGACGCCCTGCTCGTCGCCGCCGATGTGGCCGTGCATGTCCACCAGGCCGGGCATCACGTACTGGCCCGTGAGGTCGAGCTCGCGGCCGCCGGGTTTGAGCGCCGGGCGGTTCTTCGGGTCGATCGGCGCGTTGGCGCTGCCGACGATGGCCACCTGCACGATGCGGTTGCCTTCGATGACGATGTCCACCGGCCCATGCGCCGGCGCGCCGGTGCCGGTGATGACGGTGGCGCCGCGCAGGATCAGCTGCGGGTAAGGGCCTTCGCCCTCGTCGCGGTCGGGCGCGGCGGGGATGGCCGCCTGCGCCAGCGGGGCGAGCAGCAGGGCGATCAGGGCAAGCAGTCGAGTCATGGCGGGTCCCGGGCTGGAAGTGGCGGCGGCGCGGGCGGACAATGCCCGCATGCGCCTGCGCTGGTGGCCAAGCTTAGCCATTTTGCTGATCCCCGTTGGCCCGCCGGCCGCGCAGGAGATCACGGTCTACCGCTGCCAGGACGCGCAGGGCCGCGTCACCCTGCAGGACGAACCCTGCCCGGCCGGCGCCGCGCAGAGCACGCGCCGCATGCAGCGGCCGCAGGACCCGCCGCCGAAACCCGCCACGCTACCGGCCGAGGCACCGCAGGCGACGACGCCCGCGCCCACGCCGGAACCCGGCCCGCCGCCGCGCCGTTCGCCGCCCACGCTCTACCAGTGCACCGCCTACGACGGCGCCGTGCGCTACAGCGAAAACTACGACCCGAATCCGCGCTGCATCCCGCTGGCCGTGCTCGGCTACGACGCCGGTCCCTGGGGCGCCACCTGCCGCTGGGTGGAAGACTCCTGCGTTCGCCTCGACGACGCCTCGGCCTGCCTGGTGTACGCCGAAAAATTCGAGCAGGCCGAATCAGACGCCCTGCACGCCTTCAGCGACACCGCCGCCTACCGCAAGTCGGAAGTCATCCGCCTGCGCCAGATCCTCGACGACTGCAAAGAATAGGGGTCAGAGTACTAATTCCGGCTTCACCGGAATTAGTACTCTGACCCCTATTCTTTGCTTCAGAAGCCGTAGCGGAGGAAGCCGCCGTCCACGGCGATGCATTCGCCGGTGACGTAGCTCGAGGCCGGCAGGCACAGGAAGGCCACCGCCGCCGCCACTTCCTCGGGTTCGCCGATGCGGCCCATGGGCGTGCGGTCGAGCACTTCGTCCAGGTAATCGGGGTCGGCCAGCTTGCCCGAGGTGCGGCGGGTGCGGATGTACCAGGGCGCCACCGCGTTCACGCGCACGCCGTCCTCGGCCCATTCGCAGGCCAGGTTCTTCGTCATCTGGTGCAGCGCCGCCTTGCTCATGCCATAGGGCGAACCGGTGCGCACGTGCGTGAGCCCCGACACCGAGCCCACGTTCACGATGCTGGCGCTGGCGTGCTGGCTGAGCAGCGGGAAGGCGAAGCGGCACAGCTCGAAGGCCGAGAACAGGTTGGTCTCGAATATGTCGCGCCACTCGGCGTCGGCGTAGTCCATCGTGGGCTTGCTGGCGTTGGTACCGGCGTTGTTCACCAGCAGCTGCAGGCCCGTGCCCAGGTCCTCGACCCAGTCGAAGATCTCGCGGCGCTGCTCGGGGTCGGAGACGTCGGCGGCGAAAGCGCGCACCTCGGCCTCGGGGAATTCGTCCTCGAGCTCGTCGCGGGTGGCGTCGAGCTGGGCCTGGTCGCGCGCGACGATCATCACGTCGGCGCCCAGCCCCAGCAGTTCGGCGGCGATCGCCCGGCCGATGCCCACGCTCGCGCCGGTCACCAGCGCCACCTGCCCGTCCAGCCGCCAGCGGTTCGCGTCCATTGCCTGCTCCTCGTCGCCCGGGCTTAGGATAACGACCTGCGACCGCATGGAGTAAACCACGATGAAAGCCGCCCTGACCGCCGCCCTGTGCCTGGCGCTGTGCGCCTGCAGCGAGCCGCCGCCCAACGAGGAAGCGCCGCCGCCGGAACCGCAGGCCGCCGCGCCCGCCGAACAGCACACCGAACTGCGCGATGCCATGCAGGCGCCGCTGGACAAGGCCCGCGCGGTGGAAGCCGAACAGGAGCAGCGCGACGCCGACCGCGACCAGGCCCTGGAAGACGCCGGCGGCTGAAGAGACGTTTTTTCCCAAGTGAGGGTCGATTCCTGCTCGGTGAAGCCTTTATCTCCCAGGAATCGACCCTCGCCTTCACGGCGCGTCCGGACCGGGGCACCCGGCTGGCTGGACGAAAGGCCCGTGACTGCCGGCTCCGATGCTTGCGCGTGACGCCCAGGGCCAAGGCGACACATTTTTCTTGCGAATCGGGCTGGGCTAAGTCGGTTCAGGCACGAACCACGGCGCGTCCTGTCGTTCGCGTCCCTTCGGACGCGGGGTGTGGCGGCTTCGCCAGCATGGAAGATGGCCAGTACGAACCGGTTCGCCGCCCGGCGGCGGGTGTGGGTTCGGGGCAGGCACACCGGGGCATCCGGCATTTGATCGAACTCTGCGGGCTTGGCGCGAAGAGCCTTTCGCCTCAGTCCCGCACCCGCCGCCGGGCGGCGAGGACTCTCACGCTGGCCACCTTCCACGCTGGCCCAGGCCGCCGGGCGGCGAGGACTCTCACGCTGGCCACCTTCCACGCTGGCCCAG
>Ga0154536_1049_pt3 | contig 9966 bp, 7 predicted proteins | sample RifGroF1_FD_105679 | JGI IMG/M metagenome (GOLD analysis project Ga0154536, IMG submission 105679) | Xanthomonadales bacterium GWF1_69_6 | reverse complement strand
GCTGGCCGACTTCGGTGATGACCATGCCCGGCGGCGCGGGCTTTTCGTCGGGCATGAGCGCGCGCTGGCCCAGCCACCAGCCCAGCCAGGCGGACAGGCCGCCCAGCACCACGATGGCGCCCCAGGTGAGGATGGTCTCGCGCTTCATCTCAGTTCGCCGCCTTGGCCAGGGCCTCGTTCACGATGGACTGGGTCAGGAGGGTCGGCAGCACCTCGGGTTCGCCGCCGCCGCGCGGGTACACGACGTAAAGCGGCACGCCCACGGCCTGGTGCGATTCGAGGAAGGCGGTGATGGCCGGGTCCACGTCGGTCCAGTCGCCTTTCATGTACACGGCGCCGGCGCGCTCGAGCGCCTCGCGGAAAGCGGGGCGGCCCAGCACGGTGCGTTCGTTGGCCTTGCAGCTCACGCACCAGTCGGCGGTCATGTTCACGAACACGACGCGGCCATCTCGGCGCAGTTGTTCCAGGCTTTCGGCAGAGTAGGCGACCACGCCGGTTTCGGCCGACGCGGCTTTTTCCGGCGCCGGCATGCGCTGCACCAGCACCGCCGGCCACAGCGCGGCCAGGATCACCACCACGGCGATGGCCTTGGCCAGCAGGCCCTTCCAGCGCGCCTTCTCCCACAGCCACAGGCCCAGGCCCAGGCCCACCGCGCCCACCAGGGCCAGGCCGATGGCGTCGGCGCCACGCTGCTTGGCCAGCACCCACAGCAGCCACACCGCCGTGAGGTACATCGGGAAGGCGAGCAGGTGCTTGAAGGTTTCCATCCACGCGCCGGGCCTGGGCAGGCGCGCCGCCAGCGCCGGCACGAAACCGATCAGCAGGAAGGGCAGGGCCAGGCCCAGGCCCAGCGCCAGGAACACCGCGATCGCCACCACCGGCGAGGCGGTGAACGCGAACGCCAGCGCCGTGCCCATGAAGGGCGCGGTGCAGGGGCTGGCCACCACGACCGCCAGCACGCCGGTGAAGAAATCACCGGCCGGGCCGGATTTTTCCGTGAGCGACTGGCCCGCGCCCGCCAGCGAGGCGCCAAAGCTCACCACGCCCGACAGCGACAGGCCGATGGCCACCATCACCAGCGCCAGTGCGGCGATGACGCCCGGCTGCTGCAGCTGGAAACCCCAGCCCAGCGCCAGCCCGGCCTGGCGCAGCGCCAGCGCGATGCCGCCCACCGCGGCGAAGCTGGCGAGCACGCCAGCGGTGTACCAGAGCGCATGTGCGCGCGCCTTTCGCTGGTCGCCGCCGCCCTGCGCCAGCGACAGCGCCTTGAGCGACAGCACCGGCAGCACGCAGGGCATCAGGTTGAGAATGACGCCGCCGCCCAGCGCCAGCAGCAGCGCCAGCCACAGCGGCGTGCCGGCCTTCGCGGGCGGCGTTTCCGGCGCCGCTCCGCCCACCGCACCGCCCTCGGGCAGCTGCAGTTCCACCGTGCGGGTCATCGGCGGGTAGCAGATGCCGTCGGTCTGGCAGCCCTGGAAGGTGACGCTGAGCGTGGCCGGCACGGCGCGGGTGTGTTCGCGGATGAGCGGCAGCGGCGCGTCCACCGGTTCGAAATACACCTGCACGTCGCCGAAGTGTTCGTCGAAGTGCGACTGCGAGGGCGGCCACTGGATCCCGCCGGCGCGCACGCCTTCGGCCGCCAGTTCCACAGCATTGCGCTCGCGGTAGAGGTAATAACCCGGCGCCGGCGTGAAGCGCAGCAGCAGCCGGTCGGCGGTGTCGACGATGGCTTCGAAGCGGAAGGCCTGGTTTTCCGGCAGCGGCAGGCCGCCTGCGGCGATGGCCGGGTTGGTGGCGACGCCGAACAGGTCGGTGCCGGCGGGCACGGGCAGCGGGTCGGTGCCGGCCGGTGCGGCGCTGTCCGCGGGCAGTTCGACGGTGACCGTCTTGGTGTGCGGCGGGTAGCAGATGCCGACGTCGGCGCAGCCCTGGTACTTCACCTGGAAATCCAGCGTGCGCACGCCGTCGGCGGCGGCACCGGTGAGCACCGCGGTCACGTCGCCGCGGTAGGTCTGCACGTCGCCGAAGAATTCGTCGGTGTAGGCGATGCCCTCGGGCAGCTGCAGCGGGTTCGCCTTGAAGCCGGCGCCGGCGGGCTGTACGCCCATGCGGTGGCGGTAGAGGTAATAACCCTCGGCGATCTTCCAGGTGAATTCGATGCGGCCGCGCTCGGTGGCCTTGGCGCTGAGCGCGAAGGCCTCGTCGATGGGCAGCAGGTCGGCTTCGTCCACCGCCCGGGCGGCGGGGGAAAGAAGCAGCAGGGTGGCCAGCAGGGCCGACAGCCAAGGGGTCATGCGGGGTCTCGCGTGGGTCGGGGACGGCCGCGAAACGCCGGCCGCCCCCTGGGACAGCCAGTATCCCCGGAAGTTCGCGGCCCTGGCGAATCGGGCCGCGACAGTGTCAGGCCCGGGAGGTCATGGCCTCGACAAAATCCACCAGCGGCTGCTGCTCCGGGTTGCGCAGGGAGCGGAAGGCCACCAGCAGGCGCTCTTCCAGCCCGCACTGGGCGTAGAAGTTGAGCAGCATGGCCGGCGTGTCGTTGCCGTTGGCGTCGCCGGTGCCGCCGACCCAGCGGCTGCCGCGGCCGGTGGCCAGCCATTCGAAGCTGACGGCGGTGGCCATGGCGATCTTGGCCATGTTGTCGGTGGTGGGCTTGGCGCCGTCCTTGCGCTCCCACTGCGCGACCGCGCTGCGGGCCACGCCGACCGCGAAGGCCAGCTCCGACTGCGACATGGACGCGCCCCGGCGCGCCTGCCTGATGCGATTGAACAGAAGACTCATTAGGTGTTTCCCCGAAAACGTCCTGCAAGGAACCAACGCTGCACGTTTTGACTAACCATGTCAGCGTAACTACCCGGAACCGGTGCATCTGCCCTAACCGCCCCCTCGGCAAGTGGGCAGGCACCGGCTTTTCCGGGGCGTCGGACAGCGGCATTGAGCAACTGTCCGACAAGGTGGGCGCCTCCTGCACCAACCGGGGCGTTGACCCCGGTCCCCGTCGCCATGCTCTAGTGGCGCGACACCCCTTGTTTCATGGGGTTTTCTCGCGGCCAGGCAGGCGACCGGGCACGCGCCGATTGTTGGGTTATCGCCGGCAGGAAATCAACTCGCGCGGGTGCGGCGTTTTGTCGCCCGGGCGGGTTGCACAGGGGGCAGGGATGAAAGGTTTGGCAGCGGTCTTGCTGCTGGCGTTGCTGGCGGACGCCGGCCTGCGGCTCCATGGCCACATTGGCCTGGAGGTGGGCGCGGTCGTGCCGGTGCTCGGCGGCCTGCACCTGGTGGCCATCCCGGGCACGGGCGCCGCGGCCCTGGGCCTGGGTCCGGTGGCCTGGCGCGGGGTCTGCCTGGCCCTGGCCCTCATGGCCGCGGCGTCCTTCGTGTTCACCTCTGCGCTGTTCGGTCGCGGCCGGGGGCGGGTGTTCGTGGCCGGCGCCTGGCTGGCGGCCGGCGTGGTGGCCCTGGCCCTGGCCGACTTGGCCGAACTGCTGGCCTTCGGCTTCCTGCTCGACACCCTGGCCTGGCAGCCCGGCCTGGCCGGCGGTCGGGTGTTCGGGCTGGGCGAGGCGCTGATGCCGGTGCTGCTGGCCGCGCTGGCGGCGTGCTGGGCGGTGCAGCTGGCCGCGGGGCTGCGGCAGGGGTCTTGAAAGCCCGGGGGCGGGACTACAGATAGGGTGGGTCGCGCGGCCTTCCTGCGGGTTCGCCGCGCGCGTATCATTGGCACTCACCAGGGCCGAGTGCTAACAGCATAGGCCCATGTCGTTGAAATTAAAGGACTAAGAGGACTCTCATGAACATCAAGCCGCTGCACGACCGCGTGGTCATCAAGCGTATGGAAGAGGAAAAGATGTCCGCTGGCGGCATCGTCATCCCGGATTCGGCCACCGAGAAGCCCATCAAGGGCGAAGTGCTGGCCGTCGGCGCCGGCAAGGCGCTCGACAACGGCTCGGTCCGCGCCCCGTCGGTGAAGGTCGGCGACAAGGTGCTGTTCGGCAAGTACGCCGGCACCGAGGTCAAGCTCGACGGCACCGAGTACCTGGTGGTGAAGGAAGACGACATCCTCGCCATCCTCGGCTGATCCCGCGCCTTCCGCGCGACCAGTCACACCCCCCAACAAAGAATTCTGGAGTTTAGAAAATGGCTGCCAAGGAAATCCGTTTCGGTGAAGACGCCCGCGCCCGCATGGTGAAGGGCGTCAACATCCTCGCCAATGCCGTCAAGGCCACCCTGGGCCCGAAGGGCCGCAACGTCGTGCTCGACAAGAGCTTCGGCGCCCCCACGATCACCAAGGACGGCGTGTCCGTCGCCAAGGAGATCGAGCTGGCCGACAAGTTCGAGAACATGGGCGCGCAGATGGTGAAGGAAGTCGCTTCCAAGACTTCCGACAACGCCGGCGACGGCACCACCACCGCCACCGTGCTGGCCCAGGCGCTGATCCGCGAGGGCATGAAGGCGGTCGCCGCCGGCATGAACCCGATGGACCTCAAGCGTGGCATCGACAAGGCCGTCGTGGCCGCGGTCGAGGAGCTCAAGAAGATCTCCAAGCCGTCCTCCACCTCGAAGGAAATCGCCCAGGTCGGCGCCATCTCGGCCAACTCCGACGCCAACATCGGCGAGCTGATCGCCAAGGCGATGGACAAGGTCGGCAAGGAAGGCGTGATCACCGTTGAGGAAGGCTCGGGCCTGGACAACGAACTCGACGTCGTCGAGGGCATGCAGTTCGACCGCGGCTACCTGTCGCCGTACTTCGTGAACAACCAGCAGTCCATGTCGGCCGAGCTCGATGACCCGTTCATCCTGCTCTACGACAAGAAGATCTCGAACGTGCGCGAGCTGCTGCCCGTGCTCGAGGGCGTGGCCAAGGCCGGCAAGCCGCTGCTGATCGTCGCCGAGGAAGTCGAGGGCGAGGCCCTGGCCACCCTCGTGGTGAACACCATCCGCGGCATCGTGAAAGTCTGCGCCGTGAAGGCCCCGGGCTTCGGCGACCGTCGCAAGGCGATGCTGGAAGACATGGCCATCCTGACCGGCGGCACCGTGATTTCCGAGGAAGTGGGGCTGCAGCTCGAGAAGGCCACCATCAAGGACCTCGGCCGCGCCAAGAAGATCCAGGTCTCGAAGGAAAACACCACCATCATCGACGGCGCCGGCGCCGCCGACGGCATCCAGGCCCGCATCAAGCAGATCAAGGCCCAGATCGAGGAGACCTCGTCCGACTACGACCGCGAGAAGCTGCAGGAGCGCGTGGCCAAGCTGGCCGGCGGCGTTGCGGTGATCAAGGTCGGCGCCGCCACCGAAGTCGAGATGAAGGAAAAGAAGGCCCGCGTCGAAGACGCCCTGCACGCCACCCGCGCTGCCGTTGAAGAAGGCATCGTCCCGGGCGGCGGCGTCGCGCTGATCCGCGCCAAGGCGGCCATCGCCGGCCTCAAGGGCATCAACGAAGACCAGAACCACGGCATCGTGATCGCCCTGCGCGCCATGGAAGCCCCGCTGCGCGAGATCGTGACCAACGCCGGCGAAGAGCCGTCGGTCATCCTCAACAAGGTGGTCGAGGGCAAGGGTGCGTTCGGTTACAACGCCGCCAACGGCGAGTACGGCGACATGATCGAGTTCGGCATCCTGGACCCGACCAAGGTCACCCGCACCGCGCTGCAGAACGCCGCGTCCATCGCGGGCCTGATGATCACCACCGAAGCGATGGTGGCCGAGGCCCCGAAGAAGGACGAGCCGTCGATGCCGGCCGGTGGTGGCATGGGCGGCATGGGTGGCATGGATTTCTGATCCCCCCGAAAGCCCCGCTCCACGAAAAAGCCCCGCTCCGGCGGGGCTTTTTCTTTGCTCCGAAATCGCGTCTGAACGCCCGACCCGCCCCCTGACTTCCGGCAGGGGTGGCCCACGCGCGCCGGCCCCACGCTGCCCGCTTCCCGCCCTCGAGCACACCCCCATGAACTCCTTGCCGCTCCTCGCCGCCGCGCTGGCCGCCACCGCGCTTTCCGCCTGCACGCCGGCCCAGGTGAAACTGCCCGCGGGATTCGCCGAACGCGCGGTGGCGCACGCGGTCAGCGGGCATTCGCCGCGCCGCTTCAACCAGCCCATCCACTTCGGTCCCTACAGCGCGCGCCGCATGCACGAGGGCGACACCTTCCACTGGGAAGCGCCGATCGGCCGCACCGGCCTGCGCAGCAGCGAGCGGCCCTACGCCTTCACGCTCACCACGCTCGGCCAGCCGCCGGTCGAAGTGCAATGCGCCTCGCGCCAGACCGTGCTCAGCCACGGCGACGAGGAGTCTTCGCTGGAACTCGACCTCACCGCCTTCGAAGGCCCGCTGCTGGCCTGCGGCCTGCGTCTGGGCGACGGCGCGCCGGTGCTGGCGCTGGAACTGGCCGTGCGCCGCCACGGCTACGAAGGCCGGCTGGATTCGCCCTGGGGCCCGTTGGCCATCCGCAGCCTGCACGGTTACGCCGGCAGCGGCTTTACTTCGATGGAGGCCAACGGTTTCGAGCTGCTGCGCGCCGGCGAACCCTGGATGGTGGTGGAGACGATCAACGCCGGCCGCGTGTTGATCGACCCGGCCGCCGACCCGCGCCAGCAGGCCTTCCTGGCCGCCGCCGCCACCGCCCTGCTGCTGCTCGACGCCGACCTGGGCGACTGACCGGGGCGCCGCCCGCGGCCTTGACCGGGGACAACAAAAACGCCGGGAATCCGGATACCTTTGGGGGTATCAGCAAGGGATTCCCCGATGCCGCACCGCCTGTCGCCGCCGTCCCGCCGCTCCTGGTTCCAGGCCCTGTCCGGATGGTTGCGCGGCCGCGCCGCCGCCGAGCGCGACCTGATGTTCCACCTCGCGCCCGGCCTGCAGGTCATCCTCGACCGCGAGCACCGCGTGCAGCGCTGCAACCCCGCCTGGGAGGTGTTGCTGGGCTGGCGCGAGGACGAATTGCTGGGCACCGAACTCGTCCGGCTCCAGCATCCCGACGACGTCCACGTTTCCCGGGAGCAGGGCCGCCTGCTGCTCGAGCAGGGCCTGTCCGTGACCGGCTTCGAGAACCGCCTGCGCCACCGCGACGGCACCTACCGGCGCATCCGCTGGTACGCGCGCCAGCTCGAGGATGGCCGCACGTACGGCTTCGGCCAGGACGTCACGGAAGCGAGCCAGGCCGAACGCGAGCGCGACCTGTTCTACACGCTGGCGCCGGGCCTGCAGGGCATCGTCTCGCCCGACGGCACCCTGCGCCGCGCCGGCCAGGGCTGGAAGACCATCCTGGGCTACGACCCCGCGGCGCTCGTGGGCCACCGCATCACCGAGCTGGTGCACCCCGATGACGTCGAGCCCACCCGCACGGCGGTGATCCGCGCCGTGGCGCGCGGCGACCACGGCACGCCCTTCCTCAACCGCTACCGCAACGCCAGCGGCCAGTACCGGTGGATCCAGTGGTTCACCCAGCCGCTGCCGGAGACCGGCGAACTCTACGGCTTCGGCCTCGACATCACCGAACTGAGCGAGGCCCAGGCGCGGTTCCGGTCCGCGTTCGAGCACGCGGCGATCGGCATCTCGCTGGTGGGCCTCGATGGCCGGCTCCTGGAGCCGAACCCGGCGCTGTGCCGCCTGCTGGGTTATGCGCGCGAAGAGCTCGTGGCCATGACCTACAAGGACATCACCTACCCGCCCGACCTCGAGGCCGACATGGCGCTGGCGGAGGAACTGGCGGCGGGCAAGCGCGAGGCCTACACCATCGACAAGCGCTACATCACCAAGTCGGGCCAGCTCACCTGGATCCAGCTCACCGGCTCGCGCGTGCTCGACGCCGACGGCCGCCTGCTCTACTTCATCGCCCAGGTGCAGGACATCAACGAGCGCAAGCGCGCCGAGGAGCGGCTGACGGTGGCGAACGCCGAACTCAGCCACGCGCTCTACGAGCTGCGCGGTTACGAAACGCAGATGCGGCGCATCCACGAGCTGAGCCAGCTGCTGATGGTCTGCGCCGACCGCGCCGAGGCCTACGAGGTGATGCAACGCGTGTTCGGCGCGCTGCTGTCCGACCACCCCGGCTACTTCGCCGTGCTCGAGCCACAGGCGCGCCAGTTGCTGCCCGTATTCCAGTGGGGCGAAGGCGAACCGATGACGACGCCGATCCCGGTCGGCGACTGCTGGGCCATGCGTCGCGGCGAGCCGCACCTGGTGCTCGACGCCGCGCACGACCTGGCCTGCCACCACGTCACCGGCGACGAGCACGGCTGCGCCTGCATCCCGCTCACCGTCAACGGCCGCACCAATGCCATGGTGCATGTCTCGGACCTGGGCAACGCGGTGGAAGCCAGGCGCGTGGGCGCCCTGATCGAAACCCTGGGCGAGGTGGTCAAGACTTCGCTCTCGAACCTCGACCTGCGAGAACACCTGTCCGAGCAGGCCATCCGCGACCGCCTCACCGGGCTCTACAACCGCCGCCACCTCGACGACCAGCTGCCGATCGAATTCGAACGCGCCCGCCGCAAGGGCCAGCCGGTTTGCCTGGCGATGGTGGACATCGACCACTTCAAGCACTTCAACGACGACTTCGGCCACGAGGCGGGCGACGAGGTGCTGCGCGCCATCGGCCGCTACCTGCGCGAATCGCTGCGCAAGGTGGACCTGGTGTTCCGCTATGGCGGCGAGGAGTTCACCGTGATCCTGTCGGAAGCCGACGCCGCCGGCGCCCGCGCGCGGCTCGAGGCCATCCGCGAGGGCGCCAAGGGGCTGGCCGTCTGGTACGGCGGCGACAAGCTGCCCACGCCCTCGCTGTCGGTGGGCGTGGCCTTTTCCGACGCTGACCACCCGGACCCGGAGTCGCTTATCCGCGCGGCGGACCGCGCGCTCTACCGCGCCAAGGACCTGGGGCGGGACCGGGTGGAGTTCTCCGGCGGCGGCTAGCGCCGCGCCAGCTGCAGGGTCTCGGCGATGGCCTCGCGCTGCAGGGCGCGCGTGCGCGGCATGTGCAGTCCCAGGTCGCCCGCCTCGGGCTGGCGCAGCCAGCGCGTGCGTTCGAGCCGCTTGAGGATGGACGGCACGTCCGCGCGCGGGTCCACGCGTTCGCGCCAGGTCGCCAGCAGCGCCTGCGCGGCCTGCTGGCGCCGCGCGGCGGTGTCGGGCGTGTCGAGCGTCAGCGGCAGCTTGGGCGTGACCAGGATCAGCAGCGATTCCTGCCGCGTCGTGTCCGAGGTGCGCCTGGCCAGCAGGCCCACCACCGGGATGTCGCCGGCCACCGGGATCTTCGAGCTGAAGCGGTCTGAGACTTCCTCCGACAGCGCGCTGAGCACCAGCGTCTGCCCGAACTCCACGTCGGCGGTGGCCGACACCGTCTGCCGGAAGGTCGCCAGCGAGCGCTCGAAGGTGCCCACCTGCTCCTGGGTCAGGAAGGAGCGTTCGGCGCCGACCTGGAAGGTGACCTTGCGGCCGTCGATCTGCTCCGGCGTCACCTTCAGCTGCACGCCCACGTCGATGGGCTGCAGCTGGCCCAGGTTCACGCCGCTGACCTCGACGTTGATGGTGCGGCCGGCGAAGAACTGCGATTCGCGGCCCAGGTGCGCGGTGATCGACGGGCGCGCCACCACGCTGTAGTGCTGGCCCGAGTCGTTGAACAGGTTGAGGCTGTAGTCGAGCTGGGGCGTCGAGATCTGCGAGGTGATGGTGCGGGTGGATTCGCGCCCGAGGCTGTTGATGGTGCGGGCCAGGGTGTTGTTGTAGCCGTAGAGCATGCGCAGGCCGTCGAACAGGTTCACGCCGCGCGTGGCCTGGTCGAGCTTGGAGCTGAGCAGGATGGTGACTTCGACCACCACCTGGTTGGGTGCCGGCGCGGGTTCGGCGGTCGCTGCATTGCCGGTGTCGAAACCGTCTTCCGTGGTGAAGCCGTCCTGCATGGTATTGGCCATGGAAAGGAACTCGCCGACGCGCCTTTCCAGGTGCGCGCGTCCGGCGGGGCCGCCGTCCTGGCCGGC
>Ga0154536_1047_pt5 | contig 10090 bp, 8 predicted proteins | sample RifGroF1_FD_105679 | JGI IMG/M metagenome (GOLD analysis project Ga0154536, IMG submission 105679) | Xanthomonadales bacterium GWF1_69_6 | reverse complement strand
AACCGCCCACGAGCAAGTGACCTGCTTGGCAAAGCCAAGCCGCAAAAAAGAAGGGCCCGCCGAAGCGGGCCCGAATTCGCCACAGGCGGAAAACTCAGTCCTCGAACTTCTCGTCGAAGAAGGACTCCATCGCCGCATAGGCGCGCTTCGCCGCACGCGGCTCGTACAGGCAGCCCGGGCTGTTGGCGTCGGCTTCGGCGAAGCAGTGCACCGCGCCGGAGTAGTTCACGAACTGCCAGTCGGCCTTGGCCGCGGTCATTTCCTGCTGGAAGGTTGCGATCTGCTCGGCCGGCACGTAGGTGTCGTCGGCGCCGTTGAGCACCAGCAGGCTGGCCTTCACCGCGCCCGCCTCGGCCGGGATGGTCGTGGACAGGTTGCCGTGGAAGCTGACCACGCCCGCGACGTCCGCGCCCGTTCGCGCCAGTTCCAGCACCACCGCGCCGCCGAAGCAGAAGCCGATGCCGCCCAGTTGGCCCGCGTCCACCGGCGCCTTGCCGGCCGAATCGCGCAGCACGCCCAGCGCCGTGTTGATGCGGCCGCGCAGGGCCGTGCGGTCGGCGTACACCGCCGTGGCCGCCTTGCCGGCCTCGTCGGCGTTGGCCGGGCGCACGCCGCGGCCGTACATGTCCACCAGCAGGATGACGTAGTCGTCCCCGGCGATCGTCTTGGCCTTCTCGATGGCCGAATCGGTCACGCCCATCCAGTTCGGCACCATCACCAGACCGGGGCGCTTGTCGCCTTCCGAGTCGTCGTAGACCAGGTAACCGTCGAAGGTCGTGCCGCCGTGGGTCCAGCTCACCGGCTCGGCGACCGGCTTGGCCGCGGCGGTGAGGCTCAGGGACGCGAGGGCAAGGGCAAGCAGGCTGCGGCGCATGGGGCGGTCCTCCGGTGGAAAGAGCATGATTCTATGCCCCGCCCCGCCGCCCGGCGTAAGCGCCGCGTGAGCGGGCTCAGGCCACGCCCAGGCCCGGGATGGTGCTGATCAGGTCCGGGTCGAAACCCGCCGCCTGGGCGAAGTGGCGGCCGCGTTCGACGTAATCGCGGTAGCGCGGGAAACTCGGCGCGCCGGGCGAAAGCAGCAGCACGCCGTCGTGGCCAAGCACCTGCAGGCCCAGCTTCACCGCTTCGTCCATGTCGCCGGCTTCGGCCAGCACGAAGCGGTCGCCCACCGCCAGCGGCTTGAGTTTTTCATACACGCGCGGGCCGTTCTGGCCCATCGTGATCACGGCCGCCACCGGCTCGGTGGCGATGCGTTCGGCGAACACGCCCCAGTCCAGGCCGCGGTCGTAGCCGCCCACCAGGATGGCGACGCGGCGGCCCCGGTAGCAGTCGAGCGCGGCGATGGAGGCGTGCGGCGTGGTCGAGATCGAATCGTTCACCGATTCGATGCCGTGGCGCAGGCCCAGCGACTGCAGCCGGTGCGGCAGCGGCCGGAAGCTGGCCGCGGCCGGCGCCAGCCCGACGGCGTCCAGGCCCAGGGCTTCGAGCGTGGCCAGCGCGGCGCACAGGTTCAGGCGGTTGTGGCGGCCCGGCAGCGGCACGTGGCGGGCGTCGAACACCGGCTGTTCGCCGCGGTAGACCAGGCTTTCGCGCAGGTGCCAGCCATCGGCGTGGTTGAACCACAGCACGCGCGTGGTGGGCGGCACGTCCAGTTCCACAAGGTGCGGGTCGGCGGCGTTGAGCACGGCGATGCGCGGCGCGGCCTTGGTCACCAGCGCCAGCTTGTCGGCGTAATAACGCGCCTCGCTGCCGTGCCAGTCGAGGTGTTCGGGAAAGAGGTTGAGCACCACCGCCACGTCCACGTCGCGGGCTTCGCCGGTCTGGTAGCTCGAGAGTTCGATGGCCCAGACCTCGGGTGGCGGCTGCACGTCAAGCAGTTCCAGCAACGGCAGGCCGATGTTGCCCGCCAGCGCGGTGCGTTTGCCGGCGGCGCGCAGCAGGTGCGCCACCAGCGCGGTGGTGGTGGACTTGCCCTTGGTGCCGGTGACGCAGACGCGGCGCCCGGACGGCGGTTCGGCGAACCACAGGCCGCTGGCACCGGTGAAGCGCACGCCCTCGAGCGCGGCGTCGGCGGCCGGCGAGGTGTAGGGGCTGATGCCCGGCGACTTCACCACCACCTCGTGTTCGGCCAGCAGGGCGGCATTGACGCTGGTTTCGATGCGCAGGGCCGGGTCCTGCATCTCGCGCAGAGGTTCGGCTTCGTCGTGAGAACAGAACACCGTCACCGGCTGGCTGGGCAGGCGCCAGCGCAGCGCGGCCAGGGCCGAACGGCCTTCGCGGCCGTAGCCCCAGATCGCGACCTTCTTGCCTTCAAGCTCCGAAATGCGCACGCAGCCGCTCCCACAGCCCCTCGGGGATGCCGTGATCATCCGAGGGTTCGAGCAACGGCGCCAGCCCCCGCTCCGAGGCCTCGAGCTGCGGCCGGATTTCGCGGGCGTAACGCCGCACCAGCGCGTCCTCGCGCCAGGCCGGGCTGTCGGCCAGCACGTCCAAGGCGGCGCGCGATTCGCGGCCCTCGCCCACGCATTCGAAGGGCTTGTGGTCGCGGTATTCCATCAGCGCGTCGAAGCCCGGCGCCTGCTCGGGCTCGTCGAGCAGGTTACGGCCGAAGATGGCCACCAGCCGCGGCTTGGGCATGAACGGCGCCAGCGCCAGGAACACGAAGTGGCACTTGGGGCAGACGCCGCACCAGCGCTGCGCCGGGCGTTCGCCCAGCAGGTGGAAGTTGCGGTTGCAGCTGGAGAAGAACTGGTCGTAGTGGTCCAGGCGCGCGAACTGCCGCGCCACCGCCAGCTCGGAAAACGGCCGCAGCAGCGAGTAGTAGCGCAGGTCGGCGGCGACGTTGCGGTGCACGTGGCGCGCGAACGCCCGCTCGAAGTCCCAGCCCTTGGACCACTGGTGGTTCACTTCGCCCGTGCCGGGAATCAGGCTGCCGTAGCTGGCCGAACGCTCGTTCGAGAACACCACCTGGTCATGGCCCCGCAGCAGCGCCGCCAGCACCAGGATGGCCGAATTCACCGCGGTGACCGGGATGTGGCCGTTGAGCGCGCCGCGGCGGTTGAGCTCGAACAGCAGCGGCGACAGTGCGCGCGTGATGTTCATCGTGGGCAGGCCGGTGCGCGCGGCGCAGGCGGCGATCAGCGGCGAGCCGCCAACCCAGGCCACGGTCTGGGCCACGCCGACGGCGCGCAGGGCTTCGATCGAGACCAGCGAATCCTTGCCGCCGCCGATGGCGACCACGGCGTGTTCGTCCAGGCCCAGCACCGGCGCCGAGGCTTCCGTCTCCGCGCGCACCGGGAACTGCACCTTGCCGCGCAGCGACAGGCCGTTGCGGTAGGCGAATTCGCCGAGGCCGTTTTCGTAGATGGTTTCCAGCAGCTCCGCGGTTTCGGCATCGATGTCGTAAGCCTCGATGCGGATTTCCGGCGGCACCGCGGCCTTGTAGTAGCTGACGCCGGCGATCAGGTGCAGCAGGCGCAGCGCCCGCTCCACCGCCGCGGCGCGGGCGCCGTCGAGCGCGAAGGGCGCGCCGGGGAAGCGGATCACTTCCACCATTTCCGGGCCATCGTCGAAGGCGTAGCCCAGGCGCGCCTCGCCGGCGGCGGGGTCGAGGCCGCAGTGGAGGAAGCGGAAGGCGCGCACGGCGCCCGGGTCGAACTCAGTCATCGAGCACATCCTCCTGCGGCAGCTCGCGCAGGTTGTAGCGGTTGGCCATGACCGCGCCGTAGGCACCGGCGTGGCCGACCAGGATCACGTCGCCCTCGACGGTGGCGTCGGGCAGCCGGCGCTGGCGGCCCAGCACGTCGCTGGATTCGCAGACCGGGCCCACCACTTCGCAGGGCTCGCCCGGCGGGTCGCCGGCGCGCGTGAGGTTGATGATCTCGTGCCAGGCGCCGTACAGCGCCGGGCGCATCAGCGCGTTCATGCCGCCGTCGGCGCCAACGCGGCGCTGGCCCTGCTTGCGCACCACCTGGGTAACGTGCAGCAGCAGCGCGCCGGCTTCGGCCACCAGGTAGCGGCCCGGCTCCACCCACAGCGCGTACTGCGGGTAGGCGGCCTTCACTTCGGCCAGCGCGGCGGCATAGGCCTCGAGGTCGAAGGGCTCGGCCTCGGGATCGTAGGCCACGCCCAGGCCGCCGCCGACGTCGATGAAGCCCACGGTGCCGATGCCCTCGGCCACCGCGGCCAGGCTGGCGTAAACGGTGTGCCAGTGCTGCGCGTCGTGGATGCCGCTGCCGATGTGCGCGTGCAGGCCGGCGATGCGGGCGCCGGCGGCGCGCGCGGCGGCGGTGAATTCGCCCACCGATTCCAGCGCCAGGCCGAACTTGGCGTCCTTGCCGCCGGTGCGCACTTTTTCGTGATGTCCCTGGCCGAAGCCCGGGTCCACGCGCAGCACGATCTCGCGGCCGGCGAACAGTTCCGGCCACTGCCGCAGCGGCGCCAGGCTGTCGAGCGTGACGTGCACGCCGCGTGCCAGCGCCGCCTCGAACTCCCGCCGCGGCGCGAAGCTGGGCGTGAACAGCACGCGGTCGGGCGCCAGCGCGGGCAGCACGCCGAACAGGTGCTCGATTTCGCCGAGCGACACGCATTCGAAGCCGAAACCTTCCGCCTCGAGCGTGCGCAGCACGGCCGGGTGCGGGTTGGCCTTGAGCGCGAAGAAGCGGCGGTCGATGGCCGGCACTTCGGCCAGGTCGCGGGCGCGTTCGCGCACCGTGGGCAGGTGGTAGAGGTAGCGCGGCGTGCCGGCGGCGGCGGCCTGCAGCACGCGCTCGCGCTGCTGCAGCCACCAGGGCGCGGGGCGTTCGGCGGCCGGGTGGTCGATGTGTCGCCAGCTGGGGCCGAACACCGCCGTTTCCGTCACCGGCATCGCGCCCGACTGCGCCAGCAGCGCGTGCAGGCGCGGCAGCATGCCCTCGGCCAGGCCCTCGTCCACGACGAAGGTGAGGTTGAGGTCGTTCGACGACTGCGAAATCAGGTGCACGCGCTCGCGGCCGAATTCGGCCCACACGTCGCTGAGCTTGTGCAGCAGCGAACGCATGCCGCGGCCCACCAGCGTGATGGCCGCGCAGGGCGCGATGACCTTCACCTTGCACACCTGGGCCAGGTCGGCGCAGAGCGCGTCGAGCACGTTGGTGCTCACCAGGTTGTCGCTGGGGTCGAGCGACACGGTGACGTTGGCCTCGGAGGAACCGATCAGGTCCACCGAGAGCCCGTGCGCCTTGAAGCGTTCGAACACGTCCGACAGGAAGCCCACCTGTTGCCACATGCCGATGGTTTCCATGGACACCAGCACGATGCCGCGGCGCGAGCTGATGGCCTTGACGCCGGGAATCGTGGTGGCCGAGGAATCGATGACCGTACCGGGCATGTCGGGGCGCGTGGTGTCGCGGATCCACAGCGGCACCCGGGCCTCGCGGCAAGGGTGGATGCAGCGCGGGTGCAGCACCTTGGCGCCGGTGGTGGCGATTTCCTGGGCTTCGGCGTAGTCGAGCCGCGAGAGCAGGCGGGCGTCGGGCACCTGGCGCGGGTTGGCGCTGAACATGCCGGGCACGTCGGTCCAGATCTCGACGCGGCGGGCGCCGACCAGCGCGCCGAAATACGCCGCGCTGGTGTCGGAGCCGCCGCGGCCGAGGATGGCGGTGCCGCCGTCCTCGGCGCGGGCGATGAAACCCTGGGCGATGCGCAGCGCCGGGCCGGCGGCGGCAAAGCGGGCGCGTTGCGCGGCGTCGCCTTCGTAATCGCAGGAGGCCGAGAGGTGCCGGCTCCAGGCGTTCTGGTTGGGCAGGCCGCGGGCCTGCAGCCAGTCGCGCGAATCGGTCCAGCCCACGTCCAGGCCCTGCGAGCGCAGGTAGGCCACGCCGAGCGTGGACGAGAGCAGTTCGCCCTGGGCCAGCACTTCGGCCTGCCAGGCCAGCTCGCCGGCGGCGCGGCGCGGGTCGTCGGCCAGGGCGCGCAGCGCGGCCAGGCGTTCGCCGAGCACGGTGTCGGGGTCGAGGCCGAGTTCGTCGGCGCAGAAAGCGCGGTGGCGCTGCGCCAGGGCCTCGAGGCGCGCACGGGTGGCGGCCGCGTCGGCGTGGCCGTCGCAGACCGCCTGCAGTTCGTTGGTGACGCCCGAGACGGCCGACACCACCACCAGTACTTTCGCGCCCTCTTCGGACGCGCGCCGTTTCATCAGCGCGCCGATCGTGTCCCAACGGGGTCGTCGGGACACGCTGGTGCCTCCGAACTTGAGGACGATCCAGTCCGGTGCGACGGCACCGGCGGCGGGTGCGGCTGGGGTCATGGTCAGGGTTCTGTCTGGGGGGCGCCGGCGCGTCGGGCGCGCAAGCCCGGTGAGTGTAAACGAAGCCCGCCGACACCGAGTTCAGGAGCAGGCTGATACGCTTTCGCCTCCCTTGGGCAGGAAGCCCCGCAATGCCACGCTCCTTCGTACAACTCGACGTCTTCGCCGCCCGCCCGGGCGACGGCAACCCGCTGGCCGTGGTGCTCGACGCCGCCGGCCTCGACGACACCACCATGCAGGCCATAGCCCGCTGGACGCGCCTGCCGGAAACCACCTTCGTGCTGCCGCCGACCACGCCGGAGGCCAGCTACCGCCTGCGCATCTTCAGCCCGCGCCGCGAGGTGCCGTTCGCCGGGCACCCGAGCATCGGCAGCGCGCACGCCGTGCTGGAAGCCGGCCTGGCCACCCCGCGCGACGGCCGCCTGGTGCAGGAATGCGCCGTCGGCCTGCTGCCCATCCAGGTGCAGGGCGAGGGCCCGGCGCGCCGGCTCAGCGTGCGTGCCCCGCGCGCCCGGGTACTGGAAACGGGCAGCCCGGCCGATCCCCGCCTGGCGCCGGTGCTGGCCGGCATTTCGCTGGGCGCCCTGCCCCCGGTGCTGATGGACGGCGGCCGCCGCTGGTGGATCGCCGAGCTGCGCGACGAAACCACGCTGCGCACGCTGTCGCCGCCCTGGGACGCGATCTCGGCGCTGGCGAAAGAGTCCGAGGCGATGGGCCTGTGCGTGTTCGCGCGCTGCACCGGCCGCGACTACGACCTGGCCGTGCGCGCCTTCGTCGGCCAGCCGGCCCAGGTGGAAGACGCCGCCTCCGGCGCCGCCAACGCCACGCTGGCCGCCTGGCTCAGCCATTCCGGCGCGCTGCCGAACGCCGACGGCCGCTACGTCGTCAGCCAGGGCCGCGAGGTCGGCCACGATGCCCGCCTTGAACTGCAGGTCGACGCCGAGGGCGAAGTCTGGTCCGGCGGCCAGGTCCAGACCGTCGTCCAAGGCACCCTCACCTGGTAGAAAAAATGGGGTCAGAGAACATATTTGTTTAAAACAAATATGTTCTCTGACCCCATTTTCGAGGGGGTGGGTTAGTCGGCGGTGTAGGTGGGGCGGCCGTCGACCCAGGTCGAGAGCACCTTGAGCTCGGGCAGCGCCGCAGGCGCGACCACGAACGGATCGGCATCAAGCACCACGAAGTCGGCGGCCATGCCGGGGGCGAGTCGGCCCACGAGATCCTCGTCGGACGCGGCGAAAGCGGCGCCGGCGGTGAAGCCGTGCAGGGCCTGTTCCGGCGTCAGGCGCTGGTCGGGCAGCCAGCCGCCGGGCGGCTGGCCGTCGCGATCCTGGCGGGTCACCGCCGAATACAGGCCCAGGCGCGGGTCCACCGATTCCACCGGGTAGTCCGAACCCAGGGCCAGCGGCACGCCCAGCGCGCGCAGGCGCTGCCAGGCGTAGGCGCCGTGAAGCCGCTCCTTGCCGATGCGCGCCTCGGCCCAGGGCATGTCGGACGTCGCATGCGTGGGCTGCATCGAAGCCACCACCTTCAGCGCGGCGAAACGCGCCAGGTCGTCGCGGTGCACCACCTGCGCGTGTTCGACGCGCCAGCGGTGGTCGCCGCCGGCGGCCTCGCCCAGCACTTTCTCGTAGGTGTCGAGCACGATGCGGTTGCCGCGGTCGCCAATGGCGTGGCTGGCCGGCTGGATGCCGCATTCGCGCGCCTTCGCCACCGCCGCCGCGTAAGCCGCCGGCTCGGTGACCAGCAGGCCGCGGTGGCCCGGCTCGTCGCTGTAATCCTCCAGCAGCGCGGCGCCGCGGCTGCCCAGCGCGCCGTCCACGTAGAACTTCACGCCGCGCATGGCCAGGCGGCCTTTCGGGTGTTCGTAAGGGCCCATCACGCAAAGCCTTTCGAGCGCGGCGGCGTCACCGTCGGCGTAGGCGCGGATGCGCAGGGGCAGCCGGTCCTGGTCGGCGAAGCGGCGCATCAGCGCCAGGTCGGCCAGCGACACGCCCATGTCGTGCACGCCGGTCAGGCCGTGTTTGGCGGCGGCTGCCAGCGAACGCTCCAGGGCCTCGGCGCGCAGTGCGTCATCGGGCGCGGGCACCACGGCGTCCACCAGCGCGGCGGCGGTGTCGATGAACACGCCGGTGGCCTTGCCCTGGGCATCGCGCAGGATGCGGCCGCCTTCCGGCTGCCAGTCGCCCGAAAGATCGCGGGTCACGGCGCGCAGCGCGGCGGAATTGGCCCAGCCGGCATGGCCGTCCACGCGCTCGAGCCAGACCGGGCGCGCCGGGAAGGCGGCGTCGAGGTCGGCGGCGGTGGGGAAAGCCTTGCCGGGCCAGTCGTTCTGGTCCCAGCCGCGGCCCAGCAGCCAGGCGCCCGGCGGCAGCGTGGCCTCGAAGGCCTTGAGCCGCGCGATCACTTCCTCCTTGCTGGCCGCGTCCACCAGGTCGGCGCGCAGCAGGGCGAAACCGAGGCCCATCACGTGAGCATGGGCGTCGATCAGGCCCGGGATGACCACCGTGCCGGGCTGCGCGTGTTCGCGCGCGCCCGGGAAGCGCTGGCGCAATTCTTCCGCGCTGCCCAGCGCGAGCAGTTTGCCCTCTTCGTCCCAGGCCATGGCCTCGGCCACGGGTCGACCGGCGTCGCCGGTGTGGATGCGCGCGGCGGTCAGCAGGTGCGTGGCCGCGGAAGCCGGCAGGGCGACGGCCAGCGAGAGGGCAAGGGCAAGGCAGGTTTGGCGCATGGTGGACTCCCCGGGAAGGCCACTACCCTAACCGCTACCCGGGCCGGGAAAAAGTGAAGGGGCCCGCAGGCCCCTTCTACTTCCACGCACACCAGCGCCGGGCACTCAGCCTTCAGGGGTCACGTCCACGCGCACGCGCAGCTGGTCGCCCGGATGGTAGTCGGTGGTGGTGTGGAAGACGCGGCCGGCGTATTCATAGGCCACGCGGTAGCCGACGACGCGGCCCTCGTGCTCGACGTCGGTGACCACGCGGCAGCGCTCGACTTCGACGGGACGCGAGTAGCGGGCCTGGCGGTAGTAGCGGTCGTCGCGACGGGCGCCGTTGCGCTCGATGTCGTTGCCGATGGCACCGCCCACCACCGCACCCACCACCGTGGCGGCGCGGCGGCCATCGCCGTCGCCCACGGTGTTGCCCAGCGCGCCGCCGACGATGGCGCCCAGCACCGCGCCACCACCGCTGGTGCGGCGCGGGGTGTAGTACTCGTCGCGCTCGTATCGCTCTTCGTAGGCGTAACGCGGCGCGGGTTCGCGCCAGCATTCCTGGCGCCGCACTTCGCGCGCGGGCTCGACGATCGGGTCCACGCTGAGCACGCGCGCCATGTCGGTGGCGGCGCCACCCTCGCGGCCGTAGGTTTCGTACGGCGCGTAGGCCGGTTCCTCGTAGCCGGCGTCATAGCCGCGCTCGTAATCGTCGTAATAGCCGTCCTGGGCGAAGGCCGCGGTCGCGGCGAAGGCCAGGCCGAGGGCAAGGCAGGGAACGACAACACGCTTCATGGCAGGCTCCGGACGCCGGGATGGCGTGGGCCGATGCTCAGGCCGGGGCGCCCAACGGGTGCTGAATTCCGGCGACGCCGACAGCGGCGTTCAGCCATCGGAGTACCTCCGCCGCCAGCGCAGGGGCCTGGCGGCCCAGCAGCGGGCCGACGTGGCTGCCGGGCACGCGCCGGAACGTGGCCTCCCAGTCCGCCGCCAGCGCGGCGGAAGTCGCCGGCGGCACGTCGTCGTCGCCGTCTGAGGCGATCACCAGCACGGGCACGCGTGGTTTGGCCAGCGCCACGCCGGCGCGCGCTTCGGCG
>Ga0154536_1038_pt12 | contig 10155 bp, 10 predicted proteins | sample RifGroF1_FD_105679 | JGI IMG/M metagenome (GOLD analysis project Ga0154536, IMG submission 105679) | Xanthomonadales bacterium GWF1_69_6 | reverse complement strand
CGATGGCGTCCGAACCCCAGAGCGCCGCGCGCGGGCCGCGCACGATCTCGATGCGCTCGATCTGCTCCAGCGGCAGGTGCGCGAAGTCGAACACGCCCTGGCCGGTGGAGCCGACGCGGATGCCGTCCACCAGCACCAGCGCGTGGTTGGCGTTGCCGCCGCGCAGGAACACGGTGCTGGCGCCGCCCGGGCCGCCGGTGCGGGCGATGTCGATGCCGGCCTGGCGGCCCAGCAGGTCGATCAGGTCGGGGGCCTGGCTGGCCTCGATGTCGGCGCGCGTGAGTACGGTGATCGAGGCAAGGGCCTCGGCCACCGGCTTCTCGACGCGGCTGGCGGTGACCTGGAGCGTGTCCAGGGTGGTGGCGTCCTGGGCCAGGGCGGCCGTGGACAGGGAAAGGTGGATCGCTGCGCAAAGCGCAGTGCAACGAAGGACGGGGTTCATCGGTTGTCTCCTGGAGCGCTCACCCGCGGGTCGTGTAGCCCGACGCGGGGAACAGGGGACGACGCCTGGCGGAATGGGGCCATGGCGCTGCCCCGCCGCCCTCCGCGACGTGCCGTGATGGCGGCCGGCGCAAAGCCGGACGGCCAGCCCCCGGCCGGTCTCCGGGCTTGCCAGTGGCGCGACGGGCGTCGTGCCGGCCTTCCGCCTTCCCATGCCCGGGGGCACAGTGGCTATCTGGAAGGTTTTGCTGGCCTACCGTTGCGGGGGCAGCGCCGGATTCGGACCGGCTTCCCGTGCACCAGGGGCGCGTGAAGTCTAGGTCAAGACGGGGGCGGCCGTCACGGCCCGCGGGCTCAATCGCGCAGGAACAGGCCGATCACGTCGTTGGTGAAGCGGCGGCCGAGTTCGGTGGGGCGCCAATGGCTGCCGTCCGCTTCCAGCCAGCCGCGTTCTCGCGCCGCGGCCAGTTCGTCGGCGATGGCCTCGCGTGGAAGGCCGGTGCGCGATTCGAAGTCGGCCAGGTCGAAGCCCTCGACCAGGCGCAGGGCGTTGAGCATGTAGTCGAAGGGCAGGTTTTCCGGCGCGATCGGGTCGTCGCCGCCGATGCCGCGCGGGGTGCCGGCGTGGGCGAGGTAGTCGCGCGGGTTCTTCAGCTTCCAGCGCCGGCGCACTTCGCCGCTGGCGCCCAGGCTGAGCTTGCCGTGGGCGCCGGCGCCGATGCCCAGGTAGTCGCCGAAGCGCCAGTAGTTGAGGTTGTGCACGCACTGGCGGCCCGGGCGGGCGTAGGCGCTGACTTCGTACTGGGCGTAGCCGGCGGCGGCCATGGCTTCGATGCAGCGCTCCTGGATGTCCCAGGCGGTGTCTTCGTCGGGCAGGCCCTCGGGCGGGCGGGCGGCGAAGGCGGTGTTGGGTTCCATGGTCAGCTGGTAGTGCGACAGGTGCGCCGGCTGCAGCGCGATGGCGCGCTCCACGTCGTGCAGGGCCATGGCAAGGTCCTGGCCGGGCAGGGCGTACATCAGGTCGAGGTTGAGGTTGTCGAGGCCAGCGTCCTGCGCCAGCTTCACCGCGCGCTCGGCCTCGGCGCTGTCGTGGATGCGGCCCAGTCGCGCCAGGCAGCCGTCGTCGAAACTCTGGATGCCGAAGCTGACGCGATTCACGCCGGCGGCGCGGTAGCCCTCGAAGCGGCCGAATTCGGCGGTGCCGGGGTTGCACTCCATGGTGATTTCCGCGCCCGGGGCGAAGCGCAGGCGGGCGCTGCAGGCGGCCAGGATGTCGCCGATGGCTTCCGGCGGGAACAGGCTGGGCGTGCCGCCGCCGAAGAACACGCTGTGCACGGTGCGGCCCCAGGCCAGCGGCAGGTCCTGTTCGAGGTCGCGCACGAGCGCGGCGATGTACTCGCGCACGGGCAGCTCGCCGCTCTGCCCGTGCGAATTGAAGTCGCAGTACGGGCACTTCTTCACGCACCACGGGATGTGGACGTAGAGCGAGAGCGGCGGCGGGATCAGCACGGCTTCAGCGACCGGCCAGGCGCTCGCGCAGGCGCTCCAGCGCCTGGCCGCGGTGGCTGATGCGGTTCTTGGTGCCGGCGTCGAGCTCGGCGGCGGATACGCCGAGCACGGTGTCCAGGAACACCGGGTCGTAGCCGAAGCCGCCCGCGCCGCGCGGCGCGCCGAGGATGCGGCCGTGCCAGCTGCCCTCGGCGATGATCGGCTGTGGGTCGTCGGCGTGGCGCAGCAGCACCAGCACGCAGTAGAAGTGCGCGCTGCGCGCTTCGCCCGGCACGTCGTGCAGGGCCTTGAGCAACTTGGCGATGTTGGCGGCCGAATCGCCGTGCACGCCGGCATAGCGCGCGCTGAGCAGGCCGGGCGCGCCGCCGAGCGCATCGACCACCAGGCCCGAATCGTCGGCCAGCGCCGGCAGGCCGGTGGCGGCGCTGGCGTGGCGGGCCTTGAGGATGGCGTTCTCGACGAAGGTGAGGCCGTCCTCGACCGCGTCCGCCACGCCCAGCTCGCCCTGCGTCACCAGCGCATAGCCGGCATCGGCCAGCAGCGGCTGCAACTCCGCCAGCTTTCCCTTGTTCGAGGTGGCCAGTACCAGCTTCTGCATCTTCAGCCGGCCAGCGCGGCGCGCTGGAGGGCGATGAGTTCGTTGACGCCCTTGCCAGCGAGTTCCAGCAGTGCGTCGAGTTCCTCGCGCCGGAAGGCGTGGCCTTCGGCGGTGCCCTGGAGTTCGATGAAGCCGCCGCCGTCGTTCATCACCACGTTCATGTCGGTGTCGCAGCCGCTGTCTTCGCGGTAGTCGAGGTCGAGCACGGGCGTGCCCTGCCAGATGCCCACCGACACCGCGGCGACGGCGCCGAGGATGGGGTCGCGGGTGATTTCGCCGCGGGCCTTGAGCCAGGCCACCGCGTCGCAGAGCGCCACGTAGGCGCCGGTGATGGCGGCGCAGCGGGTGCCGCCGTCGGCCTGCAGCACGTCGCAGTCGAGCGTGATGGTGCGTTCGCCCAGGGCCTTGCGATCCACGCAGGCACGCAGCGAGCGGCCTACCAGGCGCTGGATTTCCAGCGTGCGGCCGCCCTGCTTGCCGCGCGAGGCCTCCCGGTCGTTGCGGGTGTTGGTGGCGCGCGGGAGCATGCCGTATTCGGCCGTCACCCAACCTTCGCCCTTGCCGCGCAGGAAACCCGGCGCCTTGTTGTCGATGCTGGCGGTGCAGAGCACGCGGGTGTCGCCGAAGCTGACCAGCACCGAGCCTTCGGCGTGCTTGGTGTAGTTGCGCTCGATGCGGACCTCGCGCAATTCGTCGTGGGCACGGCCGCTGGGGCGGTTGGAGCTGGTCATCGGGTGGGTCCGGCAATCTTTGGCCGGCTAGATTACCATTCGGGCTCCCAGCCACCGGGCCCGCCCATGATCCGCAGCATGACCGCCTTCGCCGCCTGCGAGCGCGCCGCCACCGGCGGCCAGCTGGCCTGCGAGCTGCGCGCCGTGAACCACCGCTTCCATGAACTGGGCATCCGCGCGCCCGAGGAACTGCGGGCCATCGAACCCGCGCTGCGCGAACGCGTGGCCCAGAAGGTGTCGCGTGGCAAGGTGGACCTGGTGCTGCGCTTCCGCCCGGCCGCCGGCGCCCGCGCCGAGCTGCGCCTGAACCAGCCGCTGCTCGACCAGCTGGCCGAGGCCGCCCAGGCCGCCGACATGCGCTTCCCGGGCCTGCGCACCGACTTCACCGAGCTGCTGCGCTACCCCGGCGTGGTCGAGGAAGAAGCGCTGGACCAGGCCGGCCTGCAGGCCGATGCCCTGGCCCTGCTCGACGCCACCTTGGCCGAATTCGTCGCCGCGCGCGAGCGCGAGGGCGCCAAGCTGGCGGCGGTGATGCGCGAGCGCATCGACGGCATCGAGCGCATCACCGTGCAGGTGCGCGAATGGCTGCCGGAAATCCGCGCCGCCCTGCGCGCCAAGCTCGACGCGAAGCTGGCCGACCTGAAGCTGCCGCTCGAACCCGCCCGGCTGGAGCAGGAAGTGGTGCTGAACCTGCAGAAGATCGACGTGGACGAGGAGCTCGACCGCCTGGCCAGCCACGTCGCCGAGGCGCGCCGCGTGCTGGACCTGCCCGAGGCCGTGGGCCGCCGGCTCGATTTCCTCATGCAGGAATTCAACCGCGAGGCGAACACCCTGGGTTCGAAGTCGGTGGACAGCCGCACCACGCAGGCCGCGGTCGAGCTCAAGGTGCTGATCGAACAGCTGCGCGAACAGGTCCAGAACCTCGAATGAACGCTCCCGCCCGCGGCACCCTCTTCATCGTCGCCGCGCCCTCGGGCGCCGGAAAGTCGAGCCTGGTCAACGCCGTGTTGGCGCGCGAGCCGGGCATCGCCCTGTCCATTTCCTTCACCTCGCGCGGCCCGCGGCCGGGCGAGCGCCATGCCCAGCACTACCACTTCGTGTCCCGCGAGGAATTCGAGCGCATGGTGGCGGCCGGCGATTTCTTCGAACACGCGCTGGTGCACGGCGACTACAAGGGCACGGCCCGGCAGTCGGTGGAGCCGCAGCTGGCGGCCGGCAAGGACGTGCTGCTGGAAATCGACTGGCAGGGCGCCCGCCAGGTGCGCGAGAAGATGCCGGAGGCGGTGAGCGTGTTCATCCTGCCGCCGTCCAAGGACGCGCTCGAGACCCGCATGCGCAACCGCGGCCAGGACAGCGAGGAAACCATCGCCCGGCGGCTGGCGGCGGCGCGGGAGGAGATGTCGCACTTCGACGAGTTCGACTACGTCATCGTCAATGAGCACTTCGACGCCGCCGCGGCCGAGCTTCGGGCCATCTTCGTGGCCCACCGCCTGCGCCGGGCGGCCCAGGCCGAGCGTCACGCCGGCCTGATCCGCGACCTGCTGGCCTGAACCGGCCCGGATTTGCGCGGGCCCGGACCCGGGCGTACAATACGCGGTTCGCGTAACCCATTGATTTTCCGTGGATGCCCTGGCCGGGCAGCCGCGGTCGAGGAGATCCCATGGCCCGCATCACCGTGGAAGACTGCCTGTCCGTCGTGGACAACCGCTTCGAGCTGGTCCTGATGGCGTCCAAGCGCGCCCGCCAGCTGGCCAAGGGCGTGGACCCGGCGCTGGACAACAGCGAGAACCAGGACAAGCCGACCGTGCTGGCCCTGCGTGAAATCGCCGCCCGCAAGGTCGACTCGGCCATGATCGAGGAAGTCGAGAAGCTCGAGCGCGAGCGCGCCGAGCGCGAGGCCCTGGAGTGGGCCGCGGCCGAGGTCGTCGACGACGACCTGTCCAAGGGCGGCGACGACCTGTAACGCCCCCGGCATTGATGCGTTTCCCGCGGCCGCGTAGGCTGCGGGCATGTCTTCCTTCTCCAAGCCACGACTGGCGGAATCGCCCTGCCCGGACCCCTGTCCGGACGCCGTGGCCGTGCTCGAACGCAAGCTCGGGGAATACCTGCCGGCCGACCAGGTCCAGCGGGTCCGGCGCGCCTATGAGGTAGGCGCCCGTGCCCACGAGGGCCAGCTGCGCAAGAGCGGCGAGCCCTACATCACCCACCCGATCGCCGTCGCCGGCATCCTGGCCGAGCTGCGCCTGGACGCGGAAACGCTCTGCGCCGCCATCCTGCACGACGCGCTCGAGGACACGCCGCTGCCGCGCAGCGAGATCGAGCGCGAGTTCAGCCCGGCCGTGGCCGAACTGGTGGACGGCGTCACCAAGCTCGACAAGCTGCATTTCCGCGACCGCCAGGAAGCCGCCGCCGAAAGCTTCCGCAAGATGATGCTGGCGATGGCGCGCGACCTGCGCGTCATCCTGATCAAGCTGGCCGACCGCCTGCACAACATGCGCACGCTCGATTCGATGGCCGCCGAATCGCGCCGCCGCATCGCCCGCGAGACGCTCGAGATCTACGCGCCCATCGCCCAGCGCCTGGGCATGAACAAGATCAAGGCCGAACTGCAGGACCTCGGTTTCCGCGCGCTGTACCCGAAGCGACACGCCGTCATTTCGCGGCGCATCGCCTCGCAGCCGGTGATGCGTCGCGAGGCCCTGGCCACGGTCGAGGCGCAGCTGGCCCAGCGCCTGGCCCAGGAAGCCTTGCCGCACACCCTGGTGAGCCGGGTGAAGTCGCCCTGGAGCATCTACACCAAGATGCGCCAGGAGAACAAAAGCCTGGAGCAGGTGCTGGACGTGTTCGGCTTCCGCATCGTGGTGCCGGGCGTGATGCAGTGCTACCACGCACTGGGCGCGGTGCATTCGGTCTACAAGCCGCTCGACGCCCGCTTCCGCGACTTCATCGCCATCCCCAAGGCCAACGGTTACCAGAGCCTGCACACGGTGCTGTTCGGACCCTACGGCGCGCCGGTGGAAGTGCAGATCCGCACCGAGGAAATGGACCTGGTGGCCGAACGCGGCGTGGCCGCGCACTGGCTGTACAAGAACGCCGGCACCGGCAGCAGCGCCGCGCAGGCACGCGCCCAGGACTGGATCCGCAACCTGATGGACACCCAGCAGGCTGCGGGCTCTTCGCTCGAGTTCCTGGAAAACGTGAAGGTCGACCTGTTCCCGGACGAGGTCTACCTGTTCACGCCCAAGGGCGACATCATGGCGCTGCCGCGCAACGCCACCACCCTGGATTTCGCCTACGCCGTGCACACCGACGTGGGCAACCACGCCGTCGCCGCGCGCGTGGACAAGAAGCTGGTGCCGCTGCGCACCAAGCTGGCCAGCGGCCAGAGCGTGGAAATCATCACTGCGCCCTCCGCCTCGCCGGGCCCGCAGTGGCTTGAGTACGTGGTGTCGAGCAAGGCGCGCACCGCCATCCGCCACTTCCTCAAGCGCCTCGAGCACGAGGACGCGGTGGACCTGGGCCACCGCATGCTCGACCGCGCGCTCGAGGCCATGGAAAGTTCGCTCGACCGCATCCCGGCCGGGCGCATCGAACAACTGCTGGGCGACCTGCGCTACCGCAGGCTCGAGGAACTGCTGGCCGACATCGCCCTGGGCAACCGCATGCCGGCGCAGGTGGCGCGCATGATGGTGCACGGCCAGGACGAGTTGCCGCTGCCGTCGGCGCCGCTGCCGCCGGTGCCCACCGAACGCATCATGATCAGCGGCAGCGAGCGCGGCGTGCTCAGCTTCGCCGCCTGCTGCCACCCGATCCCCGGCGACGAGATCATGGGTTACCTCAGCGCCGGCAAGGGCGTGGTGGTGCACCGCGCCGACTGCCCGAACGTGGCCGAATACCGCAAGTTCCCCGAACGCTGCGTGCCCATGGCCTGGGATCGCAACGTCGAGGGCGACTACCGCGTCATGCTGCGCATCGAGGTGGAGAACAAGCCCGGCGTGCTGGCCCAGGTGGCGGCGGCGGTGGCCGAGAGCAATTCCAACATCGACGCGGTCGAATACCGCGAGCGTGACCTGACGGTGTCGGTGATGGAGTTCTCGATCGAAGTGCGCCACCGCAAGCACCTGGCCGACGTGATCCGGCGCATCCGCCGCCTGGGCGTGGTGCACGGGGTGCAGCGCGTCTGAGCGCGGCTGGCGGGCGGTCGCGCGCCGCTCCTACAATGGCCGTCCACGCCGAACGCCGAGGTCCGCCATGCCCCGCCATGCCATCAGCACCCCGAACGCCCCCGCCGCCATCGGCCCGTATTCGCAGGCCGTGCGCGCCGGCGGCACGGTTTACCTGTCCGGCCAGATCCCGCTCGATCCGGCCACCGGCGAGCTGGTGCAGGCCGACATCGCCACCGAGGCGCGGCGCGTTTTCGACAACCTCAAGGCGGTGTGCGAAGCCGCGGGTGGCTCGATGGATGACGTCGCGCGCGTCGGCATCTACCTCACTGACCTGTCCGACTTCGCCCAGGTCAACGCCGTGATGGCGGACTACTTCCAGGCGCCGTACCCGGCGCGTTCCACCATCCAGGTTTCGGGCCTGCCGCGCGGCGCGCGCGTCGAGGTCGACGCCGTGCTGGTCACCGGCTGAGTGATGGCCGGGCCGCCGCGCCGCCGCGGCGCCGGCGCCGCCGCGCCTTCGCTGGCCGCGGGCGGCGGGGCGCGCGTGGGCACGCTGCCCGGCGTCGGCCCGAAGGTGGCTGAAAAGCTCACCGCGCGCGGGCTGGAAACCGTGCAGGACCTGTGGCTGCACTTGCCGCTGCGCTACGAGGATCGCACCCGCATCACCGCCATCGCCGACCTCGTGCCGGGCCAGCCGGCCCAGGTCGAGGCGCGCGTGGTGGCGGTCGAACGCAGCTTCCGTTACCGGCCGATGCTGCGGGTGGCGGTGGGCGATGAATCGCGCGGCACGCTGGTGCTGCGCTTCTTCCACTTCGGCAAGGCGCAGGTGGCGCAGTTCGTGCCGGGCCGGCGGCTGGTGTGTTACGGCGAAGCGCGTCCGGGCCAGCACGGCCTGGAGATGGTGCACCCGAGCTACCGCCTGCTCGCCGACGACGCCGACGCGACGCCGCGCGACCGTCTCGACCCCGTGTATCCGGCGGTGGAGGGGCTGGGCCCGGCTTCGGTGGCGAAGCTGGTGGGCGAGGCGCTCAAGCGCCTGCCGCCGGCCGCAGAGCTCGAACTGCTGCCGTCCGGACTGCGAGACCGCCTCGGCTTGCCGACCCTGCGCGAAGCGCTGCTGACCGCGCACCGCCCGCCGCCCGACGCCGACCTGGCGCTGTTCTCGGCCGGCCGGCACCCCGCACAGCGCCGGCTGGCGCTCGAGGAGCTGCTGGCGCACCACCTGAGCCTGCGCCGCCAGCGCATCGCCCTGCGCGCGCACGGCGCCATGCCGGTGCGGCCCAAGGGCAAGCTGGCCACGGCGCTGCGCAAGCGCCTGGCCTTCGCGCTCACCGGCGCGCAGCAGCGCGTGCTGGAAGAGGTTTCCAAGGACATGGCCCGCCCCGAACCGATGCTGCGCCTGGTGCAGGGCGACGTCGGCAGCGGCAAGACCGTGGTGGCGGCGCTGGCCGCGGCCAACGCGGTCGAGGCCGGGCGCCAGGTGGCGTTGATGGCGCCCACGGAACTGCTTGCCGAACAGCATCTGTCGAATTTCCGGGCCTGGCTGGAGCCGCTGGGCCTGCGCGTGGCCTGGCTCGCCGGCAAGGTCACCGGCAAGGCGCGCGCGGTGGCGCTGGCCGAGATCGCCTCGGGCCAGGCCCAGGTGGTGGTCGGCACCCACGCGCTGATGCAGGAGGGCGTGGCCTTCGCCAGCCTGGCGCTGGCGATCGTGGACGAGCAGCACCGCTTCGGCGTGCACCAGCGCCTGGCGCTGCGCGACAAGGGCCTTTCCGGCAGCCAGGTGCCGCACCAGCTGGTGATGACGGCCACGCCCATCCCGCGCACGCTGGCCATGTCGGCCTATGCCGACCTCGACGTGTCGGTGATCGACGAAATGCCGCCCGGCCGCACGCCGGTGACGACGGTGGCGGTCAGCGGCGAGCGCCGCGCCGAAGTCGTGGAGCGCATCCGCGCCGCCTGCGCCGAGGGCCGGCAGGCCTACTGGGTCTGCACGCTCATCGAGGAAAGCGAGGAGGTCGAGGGCCAGGCCGCGCAGAGCACCTACGAGCAGCTCGGCGCCGCCTTGCCCGAACTGCGCCTGGGCCTGCTGCACGGGCGCATGAAGCCGGCGGAAAAGCAGGCCGTGATGGCGCGCTTCAAGGGCGGCGAACTGAACCTGCTGGTCGCGACCACGGTGATCGAAGTGGGCGTGGACGTGCCCAACGCCAGCCTGATGATCATCGAAAACGCCGAGCGCCTCGGCCTGGCCCAGCTGCACCAGCTGCGCGGGCGCGTGGGCCGCGGCGCGGCTGCGTCGAGCTGCGTGCTGATGTACAAGCCGCCGCTGTCGGCGCTGGCGCGCGAGCGGTTGGAGGTGATGCGCGCCAGCACCGACGGTTTCCTGATCGCGGAAAAGGACCTGGAGCTGCGCGGCCCGGGCGAGCTGCTGGGCACGCGCCAGACCGGCCTGGCCAGCTTCCGCGTTGCCGACCTGGCGCGCGACGCCGACCTGCTGCCCGAAGTGCACCGCGCCGCCGACGCGCTGCTGGCCGAGGCGCCGGCACTGGCCGAACGCGTCGTAGCGCGCTGGGTGGGTGGCGCGGCCCGCTTCGCCGGCGCCTGAGCGCGCCGCCGCGCGATTCGGCCATAATCGGTCGATGGACGAACGCATTCCGCTGTTGATCGACACCGACCCGGGCGTGGACGACGCGCTGGCCTTGCTGATGGCCTT
>Ga0154536_1044_pt3 | contig 10214 bp, 8 predicted proteins | sample RifGroF1_FD_105679 | JGI IMG/M metagenome (GOLD analysis project Ga0154536, IMG submission 105679) | Xanthomonadales bacterium GWF1_69_6 | reverse complement strand
CGCTGCCCTTACCCTGAGCCTGATTCCCAAGTTGGCCGCGCGAACCGGCGCCGCGGTCCTGGTGGGCTACGCCGAACGCGACGCCGATGGCGATTACGTGGTGCGCTTCGAGCCGGCGCCGGCCGCGATCGCCGCCGACGACGTGGTGGCGGCCACCACCGCCATGAACGCGGCGGTCGAGGCCGTCGCACGTCGTGACTTCCGCCAGTACCAGTGGACCTACAAGCGCTTCACGATCCGGCCACCGGGCTCGGGTGAAGAAAGCCCCTACGAACGCCGCCGGAGGAAGCCGCGATGACCGACCCCCTGTCCACGCCCGCCCCATTCGCCGACGGCGGCTGGCAGTCGCTGCCGCCCGCGGCGCGGCGCGTGGCCGGCATCACCGGGGCGATCGCCGGGCTGGTGGTCGGCACACTGGTGGCGGTGCCCGTGGCGGTGGCGGTGGACGCCGGCCTGGCCCTGAAGCTCGCGCTGGGCGCGGCGCTGTGGCTGGCATTGCCGGTACTGGCGCTGGTTTGGGCGCGCGTGCGCTGGCGCCGCACCACCTGGCGCCTCGACGAACGCGGCCTGCAGGTGCGCCGCGGCGTGCTGTGGCGCAAGGAAGTGCTGGTGCCGCGCAGCCGCGTGCAGCACCTGGACCTGGAGCGCGGCCCGATCGAGCGCCACTTCGGCCTGGCCACGCTGGTGGTGCATACCGCCGGCACCCGCATGCACGCGCTGCGCCAGTCGGGCTTCTTCGACGCCGACGCCATGGCCCTGCGCGACGCCCTGCTGCCCGAGGCCGACCGCCATGACGACAGCCTCTGACGAACTCGCGGGCGGCGCCGAGCGCCGGCTGCACCCGCTGTCATGGCTGTTCGTGCTGCTGCTGCAGCTCAAGAGCTTCGCGCTGCCGCTGCTGGTGCTGCTGTTCACCGGGCGCGGCAACTCCTGGGAACTGTGGGGCCTGGCCGGCGCGGGCGTGCTGGTGCTGGTGTCGCTGGCGCAGTACTTCACCTTCCGGTTCCGCGTGGAGCGCGACGGACTGGTCATCCGCAGCGGCCTGCTGCAGAAAAGCTTGCGCCACATCCCCTTCCACCGCGTGCACAACGTGGCACTGCACCAGTCGCTGCTGCACCGGCTGGCGGGCGTGGCCGAGGTGCGGCTCGAATCCGCCGGCGGCATGAAGCCCGAGGCGGAGATGCGTGTGCTGTCGCTGGCCGACGCGCACGCGCTCGAAGAGCTGGTGCGTGCCCACGGCCACGGCGCCGCGCCCGCAGCCGCCGGCGAAGCCGCGGCGCCGCTGCCGGAAAGCCGCGAACTGTTGGCGCTCGACACCGGCGAGGTGGTGCGGCTGGGGCTCATTTCCAACCGCGGCATGCTGCTGGTGGCCGCGGGTTTCGGCGTGCTCGCGCAAACCGATTCCAAGCTGGTGGGCAGCGTGCTCACCGGCTGGGTGCAGGGCGCCGTGGGCCTGGGCAAGGAACTGCACCTGGGCTGGCTGGGCTGGACCCTCGGCGTGCTGAGCCTGGCGGCGTTCGCGGTGGTGGCGCTGCGGCTGCTGTCGGTCGCGCTGGCGCTGCTGCAGTTCCATGGCTTCACCCTGGTGGAAACCGGCCGGCGCCTGAGCGCGCAGCGCGGCCTGCTCACCCGCCTGCGCGCCAACATGCCGCGTGGCCGCATCCAGGCTTGGAGCCTGCGCGAAGGCCTGGTGCACCGCTGGTTCAAGCGCCGCAGCCTGCGCGTGGACAGCGCCTCGGTCGAAGCCGCGAATGACCAGCGTTCGCTGCGCGACCTGGCGCCGCTGGCCACGCCCGAGACCATGGACGCACTGATCCGACACCTGCTGCCCGGCGGCCACTGGCCGATGCACGACTGGCGGCCGCTGCATCCGCGCGCCTGGCGCCGGCAATTCACCTTGCCCGGGCTGTTCGCGCTGGCGCTGACGGCGGTGCTGGCCTGGCAGCAGGGACCCTGGGGCCTGGCCGCGCTGGGCCTGCTGCCGCTGTTCCTGCTGCGCGCCCGGGTCTGGGCGCGGCATGCCGGCTACAGCGAGGAAGCCGGCGTCATCGCCGTTCGCGAAGGCTGGCTGGACAAACACTGGCGCTTCGCCGAAGTGAGAAAGATCCAGTCGCTGGTGCTGGCGCAGTCGCCCTTCGACCGCCACCACGGCATGGCCACGCTGCTGATGGACACGGTGGGCGCCAGCCCCTTCGAGCCGCCGCTGCGCATCCGCTACCTGCCGGAAGCCGAGGCGCGCGCCCTGCACGACCGCCTGGCCGCGAACCTGGGCGGCGCGGCTATTCGCGCCAGAACTGCGGCGTAAGCAGCACGAGCAGCGAAAACACCTCGAGGCGGCCGAGGATCATGCCCAGGGTGCCCAGCCAAACGGCACCATCGTTGACACCCGCGAAGTTGGAGGCCACCTCGCCCAGGCCGGGGCCGAGGTTGGTCATCGTGGCCACCACCGCACCGAACGAAGACTCGACGTCCAGGCCGGTGGCATTCATGGCCAGCATCAGCATGACGAAGCAGAGCATCCAGATCGCGATGAAACCGCTCACCGACAGCACCACGCTCTCGGACACGCGGCGGCCGCCCATCTTCACCAGGAACTGCGCCTTGGGGTGCACGAGCTGCTTGATCTCGCGGTAGCCCTGGCGCACCACCATCACCACGCGCGCGACCTTCAGGCCACCCACGGTGGAGCCCGAGCAGCCGCCGATGAAGGCGATGCCCACGACCACCAGCGGCGCCGCGCCGCTCCACTGGTCGAAGCCCGACACCGCGAATCCGGTGGTCGTGATGCTGGAAACCACCTGGAAAGTCGCGAACCGGATGGCGTCGCCGAAGTCGGCGTAATCGCCGCCCAGCCACAGCGTCAGGGTCACCAGCAGGCTGGCCGCGAGCACGATGCGGATGAAGGAGCGCAGCTCGGAGTCGGACCCGTACACGGCCATGGACGCGCGCCGCCAGGCGATGAAGTGCAGGCCGAAATTGACGCCGCCGAGCATCATGAAGACCACCGCGGTCCACTCCAGGATCGGGCTGTCCCAGGCGCCGAAGGCGGCGTCGTAGGTCGAGAAGCCGCCGGTGCTGACCGTGCTCATGGCGTGCCCGACCGCATCGAACAGCGACATGCCGCCGACCCAGAACGAGGCTGCGCACAGCACGGTGAGGCCGAAGTACACGCCCCACAGCGCCTTGGCCGTCTCGGCGATGCGCGGGGTGAGCTTGGTGTCCTTGGTGGGGCCGGTGCTCTCGGCGCGGAACAGCTGCGTGCCGCCGATCTTGAGCATCGGCAGGATCGCCACCGCCAGGATCACGATGCCCATGCCGCCCAGGAACTGCAGCAGCTGGCGGTAGAACAGCACGCTGCGCGGCAGGTCGTCGAGGCCCGTGATGACGGTGGCACCGGTGGTGGTCAGGCCCGAAGTGGCCTCGAAGATGGCGTCGGCGTAGCTCAGGTAGGGCGGCCCGTGCACGAAGGGCAGCGCCGACACCAGGCTGGCGAACACCCAGGTGAGGGTGACGATGAGGAAGCCGTCGCGCAGGCGCAGGTCGTAGATGACGTTGCGCGCCGTGCCCCACAGCACCGCGCCCACCACGAAGCTGATCAGGAAGCTGCCGAAGAACACCGAAGGCGTGCCCCGCTCGCCCCAGGCCAGCGCCAACAGCGCCGGCGGCAGCTTGGAGAGCGAGGACATGACGATGATCACGCCCAGGATGCGCTGGATGGCGCGGAAGCGTTGGGTCACAGCCAGGTCGCCCCGGTCTGGAACAGGGCGCTCACCTTGGCCATCTCGCGCTTGTCCATCACGAACAGGATGACGTGGTCGCCCGGCTCGATCACCACGTCGTGGTGGGCGATCAGCAGCTTGTCGCCGCGCACGATGCCGCCGATGGTCGTGGCCTCGGGCAGTTCGAGCTCGTCGAGCGCGCGGCCGATGACGCGCGAGGTGCGGGCGTCGCCGCGCACCACCGCCTCGATCGCTTCGGCGGCGCCTCGGCGCAGCGAGTACACCCGCGCCGGCGCGCCCTCGCGGATGTGCGCCAGCAGCGCGCCCAGCGTCACCAGCTGCGGGCTGACCGCGATGTCGATGGTGCCGCCTTCCACGAGCTCGGCGTAGCTGGGCCGGTTGATCAGCGAGATCACGCGCGGGCAGCCCATGCGCTTGGCCAGCATCGCCGAGAGGATGTTGGCCTCGTCGTCGTTGGTCATCGCGCAGTAGACGTCGGTCTGGTCGATGTTCTCCTCGCGCAGCAGGTCCTCGTCGGCGCAGTCGCCGACCAGCACGATGGAGTTGAGCAGGTCCTCGGCGATGCCGCGGGCGCGTTCGCGCGAGCGTTCGAGCACCTTCACCGAATAGCGGCTCTCGAGGCTGCGCGCCAGGTTGCGGCCGATGTTGCCGCCGCCGGCGATGAGCAGGCGCCGCGCCGGGCGCGCGTCCACGCGCCGCAGTTCGCTCATCACGGTCAGGATGTCCTTGCGGTCGGCGAGGAAGAACACCTCGTCGTCCACCTCGATCACGGTGTTGCCCTCGGGCTTCACCGGCTTGCCGTTGCGGAAGATGGCGGCGACGCGCGCGTCCACGCCGGTGGGCAGGTGCTCGCGCAGCTCGCGGATCTCGTGCCCCACCAGTGCGCCGCCGGGCACCGCGCGCACGGCCACCAGCTGCACGCGGCCCTCGGCGAAGTCCAGCACCTGCAGCGCGCCGGGGTATTCGATCAGGCGCTCGACGTGGCGGCAGACCAGCTGCTCGGGGCTGATGGCGGCGCTCACGGCGGAATGTTCCGGATCGGCCAGCGCGGCCACTTCCAGGTACTGCGCCTCGCGCAGGCGGGCCACGCGGGTGGGCGTGCGGAACTGCTGCTGGGCCACCTGGCAGGCGATCAGGTTCACTTCGTCGCTCGAGGTGACGGCGACCAGCAGCTCGGCTTCTTCGGCGCCCGCCTGCGACAGCACGCTGGGCAGCGAGGCGTGTCCCACCACGGTGCGGATGTCGAGCTTTTCGGCCAGGTCGCGCAGGCGCTGGTGGTCGGTGTCGACCACGGTGATGTCGTTGTTCTCGGAGGCCAGCGAGGAGGCCACCGAAGTGCCGACCTGGCCCGCGCCGAGGATGAGGATTTTCATGTTTCCCGGTTGTCCTTGGCTGCGTGTCCCCTCGCAGGTGGCGCTAGTCTAGCCGGAAGGCGTGGCGACTGCCCCCGCCCCGCAGCCCGGCGGCACGGCCGTGGCCGGCAGCAGCCACCAGCGCCGGCGCGAGGTGGCGCCGGCGAAATGCGCCGAGTCGCGGTCCACGCAGGCCGGCATCGCCTCCTCGAGCGTGAAAATCCAGCGCGTCCCCGGCTTTTCCGCCTGCCAGGCCGCGGCCTTGCGCCACTGTTCGGGCCAGGGCGCGCCGTGTTCGCCGTCGGGGCCGAAGCCAAACGTGGCCAGCGGGCGGTCGGCCAGCAGCAGGTGCTGCTCGCGCCAGGCCACGCCGCCCAGCTCGGCCCCGGGGCCGACGTGGCGCGCCACCTCGGCCATCACCTCGCGCGGGGACCCCTGGCGGTCGAGCACCGGGTAGGCGCCGAAGGCGTAGAACACCCACAGCCCGCCCAGCGCCCAGCCGGCGGCACGGGCGGCGGCGCGCCGGAACAGCGCGGCGCTGCCCAGCATCCAGCCGCCGATCAGCGCCAGCAGCGCGGCCAGCCAGGCCGATTCACCCGGCGTGTAGCCGCGCCTGCCCAGCAGCCGCTGCTCGAAGCCGGGTTCGCCGAGCAGCATGGCCAGGCCCGCCATCAGCAGCACGCCACCGATCGCCAGTACGAAACCCAGCAGCAGGCGGCGCGGACCGGCCTTGCGCAACAACCCCGGCGACAGCGGCGCCAGCGCCAGGCAGAACATCGGCAGCGCCGGCATGATGTAAACGTCGCGCTTGCCATCAGGCACCGAGAAAAACAGCAGCACCATCGCCACCCAGGCCAGCGGCAACAGGTAGCGCGCGTCGCGCCGGCGCAGCCGCCGCCACCAGGCGGGAATGGCCCAGGGCAGCGCCAGCGCCGCCGGCAGCCAGAGCGTGGCTACCACGCCCGCGTGGTACCAGAACGGCTTGTGATGGTCCCAGGAGGCGGTGTACCGGTTCACCGTCTGGTGGAAGAGCAGCGTGTGCACGTAGTCCTGCTGCCAGGCCTCGCCGCTGCGCGCCACGGTCAGGAACAGCGGCCCGAACCACACCAGCGTGGCCAGCGCGAACATCACCGCGCCCAGCACCCAGGTGCGCGGGCGCGGCATCGTCACCCGAGGCCAGCCCCGCCAGGCCGCCCACGCCGCCGGCAGCGCCATCAGCAGCGACAGCCCGCCCACCGCCTTGGTGATCGTGCCCAGGCCCGCCGCGAGCCCGCCCAGGCCCCAGGCGCGCGGGTCGGGGCCACGCAGCAACTGGCGCAGCACGCCGTAGTTCGCCAGCGTGATGAAAAACAGCAGCAGCGGGTCGATTTGCGCACGCTTGGCCTGGAAGGTGAACTGCAGCGCGAACAGCAGCAGCCACGCCGCCGCCATGCCCACGCGATGCGTCCACAGCCGGCGGCCCAGGTCGTACACCAGCCACAGCGTGCCCAGGCTGGCCAGCAGCGAGGGCAGCAGGAAACCCAGCCGCAGGCTGCCGCCGGCGAGGGCGATGGCGGAGGCCTGCAGCCACATGAACACCGGCGACTTGTCGGAATACAGCTCATCGCCGCGGCGCAGGAACAGCCACTCGCCGCTGTCGAGGATGAAGCGCGAGAGCTGGGCGAAGCGCGGCTCGTCGGCCGGCCAGGGGTCGCGCAGGCCGAGGCCGGCGGCGATCACCACGAAAGCGGCAAGCAGCAGCCAGGCCAATTCGCGGGTGCGGTGGGTATGCGTTGCCATGGTTCGCGAACGGATCGTCAGGGGCTGGGGAGCTCGCAGTTGGCGAGGGCCGCGGGACCTACCAGCCACCACTCGCGCCGGTTGGCGCTGCCGATGCGCTGGCCGTCCCCTTCGAAATCGATGCAGGCCAGCGCCTCGCTGCGCTGGACCAGCAGGCGGCGCTGCGCCGGCGCGCTTTCCAGCCAGGCGCGGCCCCGTTCGAGCTGGGTCGCGGGCGGCGCGCGGAAACCGAACTCGGCGACCGGCCCGACGGCCTGCAGCAGGTTCTGTTCCTTCCAGTCCACCAGCCCGATCACGATGCCGTCGCCGGCCAACGCACGCGCCTGGCGCATGATGCCGCGGGCGGAGTTTTCCTCGTCAAGCAGCGGGTGCACGACCAGGCCGTAACCGCTCCACAGCAGCCCCAGCAGCAGCGCAGCGCTACGCAGCGCGCCCGCGGTCCGGCCCCACAGCGCCACCAGCAGCGACACGCCGCCCACCGAAGCCAGCATCAGCCACAGCCAGCGCGCCTCGGTGCCCAGGCCGCGTTCGGCCACCAGCTTCCGTTCAAAGCCCGGATCGCCGAGCAAGGCCGCCAGGCCACCCGCCAGCAGCACCGCCGACAGCGCCAGCGCGAAGCCCAGCACCGCGCGCCGGAATCCGGCGCGGCGGGCGATGTCGCCGAGGAACGGCGCGGCGGCCAGCGCCAGGCCCGGCAGTGCCGGCAGGATGTACATGTCGCGCTTTCCCGCGCTGGCGCTGAAGAACAGCAGCACCAGGCCCACCCAGGCCAGCGGCAGCCACACCCGCGCATCGCGCTGGCGCCAGGCCTGCGCCCACGGCTTCACCAGCCAGGGCAGGGCCAGCGAAAACGGCAGCCAGAAGAACAGCACCACTTCGCCGAAGTACCAGAAGGGTTCGACGTGGTGCCAGGGGTCGGCGTAACGCTGGGCCGTCTGCTTGAACAGGATGTTGTCGAGGTACTCGGCGTGCTCGGGGTTGCCACTGGTGAGCCCCACCGACAGCACCGGCACCAGCCACACCGCGATGGCCGCCAGGAACGCCAGCGCGCCGGCGCTCCAGCGCCAGCCGTTGCCGCTGCCCAGCGGCGCCAGGCCCTGCCAGCGGGCGCGCGCCATCAGCCCGAAGGGCAGCAGCGCCAGCAGCGGCAGGAAACCCACGCCCTTGGTGATCACGCCCAGCCCCGCGGCGAAACAGCCCGCCAGGAACCAGCGCCAGTGCGGCCCCAGCAGCAGGTGCCGGCACAGTCCGTAAAGGGACAGCGTGGTCAGGAACACCAGGGTCGGGTCGATCTGCGCGCGTTTGGCCTGGTAGACGAACTGCAGGCTCACCAGCACCGCCGCCGCCGCCCACAGCCCGGCGCGCGGCGACCACAGCCGCCGGCCCAGGTCCCAGGTCAGCGCCAGCGTGCCCATGGCCGACAGCAGCGAGGGCAGCAGGAAGCTCCAGCGCCAGCTGCCGACCAGGCCGTAGGCCAGCGACAGCAGCCAGAAGTAGAACGGGGGTTTGTCGGGGTAAAGCTCGCCGCCGCGGTGCGGGAACAGGAACTCCCCCGCCTCCACCATCTGCTTGGCCACCAGAACGAACCGCGGTTCGTCGGCGGGCCAGGGGTCGCGCAGGCCATAGCCCACGGCCAGCACCACCAGGGCCAGGGCGAAAAAAACCAGGGCGTGGCGGCGGTCGGTGTCGGTGGTCGTCATGTGGGCGCAACTATAATGGCGCGGCCCCCCAGAGCGCTCCTCCCCCGCCATGGCCCAGCCCCTGCCCCTGACCGGCGTCGTGGTCACCCGCGACGAGGGCGACCGCATCGCCCGCTGCCTGCGGCCGATGCTGGCGCTGTGCAAGGAAGTGATCGTGCTCGATTCCGGCTCCACCGACGACACCGTGGCGATCGCCCGTTCTCTGGGCGCGCAGGTCGAGCACCAGGAATGGTTGGGTTACGCCAGCCAGAAGAACATCGCCATCTCGCGCGCCAGCCAACCCTGGGTGCTGCTGCTCGACGCCGACGAGTGGCTGGAAGCGCCCGCCCAGCAGGCCCTGCGCGCGCTGTTCGAAAATGGCGCGGTGGAAGCGGCCGACGCCTGGCTGCTGCGCCGGCGCGCGCACTTCCTGGGCCACCGCATGCGCGGCGGCGGCTTCGCGCGCGAACCGGTGCCGCGCCTGTTCCGCCGCCACCTGCGCCACGAGATCCGCCCGGTGCACGAACGCCTGGACACGCGTGGCCAGCGCGTGGCGATTTCCGGCATCGGCATCGAACACGAGATCGCCCGCAGCGGCGACGAACACTGGCGCAAGCTGCAGGGCCACGCGCGCCTGTGGGCCGACGACCAGGCCGACCGCGGCCGCGTGGCGCTGCCGGGCCGCGGCACGCTGGCGGCCACCGCCTACCTGCTCAAGCACCTGCTGCTGCGGATGGGCGTGGTGGACGGCCGCCCGGGCCTGCGTTTCCACCTGATCCAGGCCCGCTACGCGCGACTGAAATACCGCCTGCTGCGCGACGCGGCCTAGCCGCCGGCCTTGCGCAGCAGCGCGTAGAAGAAACCGTCCATGCCGTCCTCGCCGGGCAGGCGCTGGCGCCCGGGACCGCTGAAATGGCCGAAGCGCGCCGGCAGTTCCACCGGCTCGGCGTCGGCGTGGCGAGCCAGGAAGGCCATGGCCTGGCGCTCGTTCTCGTCGCGCAGCACCGAGCAGGTGGCGTAGAGCAGCCGGCCGCCGGGGCGGAGCAGCGGCCAGAGCGCGTCGAGCAGGCGCGCCTGCGTGGCCACCAGCGCCGGGATGTCGGCGGCGCGGCGGTGCCACTTGATGTCGGGCTGGCGGCGGATGATGCCGGTGGCGGAACACGGCGCGTCGAGCAGGATGGCGTCGAAGGGGCGGCCGTGCCACCAGGCGTCGGGGGTGGCGGCGTCGGCGACGCGCACGGCGACATTCGGGGTATCGAGCCCGAGCCGCGCCAGCCACTGCCGCACTTTTTCCAGGCGGCGCGCGTCCACGTCCAGCGCCAGCAGTTCGCCCTCGCCGAGGCGTTCGGCGATCTGCGCGGCCTTGCCGCCGGGCGCGGCGCAGGCGTCGAGCACGCGCTCGCCGGGCTGCAGGTCCAGCGCCTGCACGGCCAACTGCGCGGCGCCGTCCTGCACGCTCATCGCGCCCTCGGCCCAGCCGGGCAGGCGTTCGACCGGTACGGGGGTGGGCAGCAGCACGGCGCCGGGCACGGTGTCGGGGACCTCGGCTTCCAGGCCCGCTTGGCGCAGCGTGGCGGCCAGGCGGGCGGCGTCGCCGAGGCGGGGATTCGCGCGCAGCCACAGTGGCGCCGGCACGTTGTTGGCGGCGAGCACGGCGTCGGCCT
>Ga0154536_1046_pt1 | contig 10359 bp, 9 predicted proteins | sample RifGroF1_FD_105679 | JGI IMG/M metagenome (GOLD analysis project Ga0154536, IMG submission 105679) | Xanthomonadales bacterium GWF1_69_6 | reverse complement strand
CGCCGCAACCAGCTGTACGTGGCCCGCTTCGGCGACGACGGCAAGGCCGCCGGCGAACCGGTGCGCGTGAGCGCCGGCATCGACGGCGACGTGCCCTCCAAGCCCTTCGGCGACGCCCACGACTACGCCTGGGCGCCCGACGGCCAGTCGCTGGCCTTCAGCGTGCGCATCGCCGGCCGCACCGAGGCCTGGTCCACCAACTTCGACATCTACCGCGCTTGGGTGAACGCCCGCCGCGCGCCGCAGAACCTCACCGCCGGCAACCCGGCCATGGACGCCGGCCCGGTGTTCAGCGCCGACGGCAAGACGCTCTACTACCGCGCCATGAAGCGCCCCGGCTTCGAAGCCGACCGCCTGGCCCTGATGGCCCTCGACCTGCGCAAGGGCAAGGCGCGCGAAATCGCCCCGGCCTGGGACCGCTCGGCCGACGGCATCGTGCTCTCCGCCAACGGCAAGGCCATTTACACCACGGCCTACGACGTGGGCACGCACCCGCTGTTCAAGGTGGACATCGCCAGCGGCGAAGCCACCAAGGTCGTGGCCGGCGGCACCGTCGGCGGCTTCGACCTGCGCGGCGACACCCTGGCCTACACGCACGAAAACCTCACCTCGCCGGCCCAGGCCTTCGTGGCCCGCGCCGACGGCAGCGCCGCCCGCCAGGTGACGCGCAACAACGAAGAGCGCCTTGCCGGCCTGGCGTTCGGCGACTACGAGCAGTTCAGCTTCAAGGGCTGGAACGACGAAACCGTGTACGGCTACGTCGTGAAGCCGGCCAACTACGAGGAAGGCAAGCAGTACCCGGTGGCCTTCCTGATCCACGGCGGCCCGCAGGGCAGCTTCGGCAACAACTTCCACTACCGCTGGAACCCGCAGACCTACGCCGGCGCCGGCTTCGCGGTGGTGATGATCGACTTCCACGGCTCCACCGGCTACGGCCAGGCCTTCACCGATTCCATCTCGCAGGACTGGGGCGGCAAGCCGCTGGAAGACCTGCAGAAGGGCTGGGCGGCGGCGCAGGAGAAGTATTCCTTCCTCGACGGCGACCGCGCCTGCGCGCTGGGCGGCAGCTACGGCGGCTACATGGTGGCCTGGATCGCCGGCAACTGGCCGGACGGCTTCAAGTGCCTGGTCAACCACGCCGGCGTGTTCGACACCCACATGATGGGCTTCAACACCGAAGAGCTGTGGTTCTCCGAGTGGGAGAACGGCGGTACGCCGGTGCAGGCGCCGCAGAACTACGAGCGCTTCAACCCGCGCAACCACGTGGCCAGGTGGAAGGCGCCGATGCTGGTCATCCACGGCCAGCTCGACTACCGCGTGCTGGTGGAGCAGGGCCTGGCGGCGTTCAGCGCCGCGCAGCGCCAGGGCATCGAGAGCCAGCTGCTGGTCTACCCGGACGAAAACCACTGGATCCTCAAGCCCAACAACAGCGTGCTCTGGCACGACACCGTCAACGCCTGGCTCAAGCGCTGGACGGCAGGGCAGGAGTGACCGTGGCCGCCGACGTGCTCGACCTCGAAAGGCTTCGCCACAGCTGCGCGCAGTGCTCGCTGCACGTGCTGTGCCTGCCCGCGGGCATCGGCAGCAGCGACCTGCAGCAGCTCGACGAGATCGTGCGCGCGCGCCGGCCGCTGGCGCGCGGCGACACGCTGTTCCGCGCCGGCCAGCCGCTGGGTTCGCTGTACGTGGCGCGCGAGGGCGCGTTCAAGACCGTGGCCATCGATTCCGAGGGCGAGCAGCAGGTGGTGGGTTTCCACCTGCCGGGCGAGCTGATGGGCCTGGACGCCATGGGCCAGGGCCGCCACGCCTGCGAAGCCGAGGCGCTGACCCAGGCCACGGTGTGCGAGATCCCGCTGTCGCAGCTCGAGTCCATCTGCCGGCAGATCCCGGGCCTGCAGCACCAGCTGCTGCGCATCATCGGCCAGGGCATCAACCGCGACCAGAGCCACCTGGAAATGCTGGGCCGCAAGCAGGCGCACGAGCGCGTGGCGCTGTTCCTGCACGGCCTGTCCGAGCGCTACAAGCTGCTGGGCCTGCCGGGCGAGATGTTCACGCTGCCGATGAGCCGCGAGGACATCGCCAGCTACCTGGGCCTGGTCATTGAAACCGTCAGCCGCACGCTGACCAAGCTGCAGGACGACGGCATCATCGCCGTGCGCGGCCGGCAGCTGAAGATCATCGACCGCGAGCGGCTGGATGCGCTGGTGCATGCGCCGGTGCAGACGCCGGCGGCGGGGAAGGGTAAGGCGCAGCGATAGGTCGTGGCCGCGACGAGCCGCGTATCCAGCGCGTTGCTGGCTGTCCCACCCTGGGCGGAGAAAAATTCTCGGGCCTCGCCGATGGCTGGGGTGGGTCCCTGGCTGCGTTGCCTTCGGTAAGGTGCAGGTAGGACGCAAGACTGAGTGGCCAGTCGAGGCTTGCCGCCGCGTCCGACAACCTGCCGTCACTACCGAGGAGTAAGGCCCATGAAGAAGCTGGTTCTTGCCGTCCTGCTTGCGGCCCCGATGGTGGCTTCGGCCGCCGATGGTGAAGTGTGCATCGCAAAGACCGTTCAGCCAACGTCGGAGCATGGGCAGGCCCTTAGCAACGACACCCGGTTCGAGTGCCTCGCGGCTGGCAAAGACACCACCATTCCCGAGATCTACAAGAAGGGCTGGAAGGTGATCTCGCAGTTTCCGCAGATGATTCCGGATGCCACCACGGGATTGCAGCGCACCCGCTGGACCTTGGTGATCGAAAAGATCTGAATCCAGAGTGGCGTGCTGCCGATGAGCATAGGATCGATCGAGAAGTCAGTCGGAAAGTAGTTGGGACTCCGCCCCGCACGCTAGGTCGGCTCTCGACCCAAAGCGGACGTCGAACTCCATCTTCTGTAGTAGCCATGGGGCCAGAGCTAAGTCCCTTTTCGGGCGAATCAACCCTCTAATTTCAATCGCATTTCACTAACGGAAGTTCGCGATGCGCCTCAAGTCAGTAAGTCTTACCAATTTCCGCGGCTATCGCACCACCACATCTATCCCTATCGACGAGGCCATGACCGGGATCGTTGGTCGCAATGACTATGGAAAATCGACCATTCTTGAAGCCTTGGCGATCTTCTTCGATAGCGGAGACGTCAAGGTCGATAAGAGTGATATGAACTGCTTCAGTCTGACCGAAGGCGCCGAGCAGTTCGAGATCGCCTGTGAGTTCGATGATCTACCTGGAAACCTTGTGCTGGATGAGGACGCCGAAACATCGTTGGCGCAGGAGTACCTCCTAAATGTCGACGGTGCTTTAGAAATCGTCAAATTCTTCAAGGCTAGCACCGGCAAACTGGAGCGTACCGCGATTCGTTGTGAGCATCCTGCTGATAAAGAGCTGGCCGGGCTTCTGAGCCTGAAAATGTCCGACCTAAAGAAGCTCGGTGAACAGCGCGGCATCACCGAGCAGGTGGCGGACAAGCGCGTTGCCTCGCAGTGGCGCCAGGCCATTCGGGTGGCAAGCCAGCCCATCATCTGTCAGGACACTCTGCTCGACGTCAGCAAAGGGCTTTCGGCTGAAAGCAAGTCTATTTGGGATAAAATCGAGGCGCAGCTACCCACATTTGCCTTGTTCAAGGCGGACCGCGAGAGCAGTGATGGCGATGCCGAGGCTAAGAATCCACTACAGCAGGCGGTCAGGGAAGCCCAGGCTGCTCTGCAGGACCAAATCACGGCGCTAGAGCAGAAAATCGAAGTCAGCGTGTTGGATGTCGCCACGCGCACCCTCGACAAGCTGCGGGAAATGGCTCCCGAGCTGGCCAACGAACTGACGCCGCGCTTCAAGGAGAAGCCCAAGTGGAGCTTCAGCTTCACCTTGGATGGTGAGAACGGCATCCCGATCAATAAGCGCGGCAGCGGAGTCCGCCGATTGATCCTGCTCAACTTCTTCCGTGCCGAGGCGGAAAAGGCGGCAGAAGAATCCCAGCGCAATGTGATTTACGCCATCGAAGAACCGGAGACATCCCAGCACCCGAACTACCAGGTGATGCTGATGAGGGCACTACTGGAACTCTCAAACCAGCCCAACCGGCAGATCATCATCACTACGCACGTCCCTGCACTTGCCGGTCTGGTTCCCATTAACGGCGTGCGTTACGTAACGAAGGGTGAGAACGGCGAACCGATCGTCAAACTGCCCAGCGACGATGTTCTCAAAGAAGCTGCCGAGAGTCTTGGCGTACTCCCTGAAACCGGGATGGAGCGGGCAAAGGGTGTCGTGCTGGTGGAAGGTAAAGCAGACGTCATCTTCCTCCGGCATACCGCCAACACTCTAAGAGCTAGTGGGCACGTTGGCTCCAGCCTGGAGGAGGCCGGCATCGTGCCAATTTTGATTGGAGGCTGTGGCAGCGTGAAGCACTGGGTCACACTCAATCTGGCCGATGACCTCGGGCTTCCTTGGTGCGTTTTTCTCGACTCTGATACTGGCGGAAGTCCAGAACAGGTAGCTTCCATCGCTAAGCGCAAACAAGAAGTAGAGGCTCAGGGGCGCTCCTGTTATCTGACGCGCAAGCGGGAAGTTGAGAACTACCTGTGCCCTGACTTGATCCATTCCGAAACCGGTGTATTGGTCAATTTCACTGATACTTGCGACGCCAAGAAGATCATCGGTCAAGCGGTTGGGGTCAAGGCTGATGACGTGATCAGCAAGTTCTGGCCACTCATGACGTCTGATCGAATCCTTCACCGTTCAGCGTACGGAGAAGGCGATCAACGACGATCTGAGCTTAAAGAGCTGATCGAGAACCTGCTTGCACTGGTGCTCTGAGCTCACTAACCAGAGCTACTTAATGCATGCAGGAGCTGGCTCGGTTTGGATGAGTTCGTTGGGCCAATTGCTCGTCAAGTCCTGATGCCCGCTTCTGGCCGATAGCGGAAGCCCTGGTCCCTAGACCGACCGGCACCCCATCGCCTCAAGCACCGCGTGGATGGCCGGCTGCCCGGCCAGCCAAGGCCCGGCCATGGTGACCAGGCCCGCCAGCGCCACCAGCGACGCGGCGCCCACGCGCCAGGCGCGTTTCGCGAGCAGTCCGCCCAGGCGCGCGCCGCTCCAGGTAACCGGCACCATCGTGGCCATGGTGCCCAGGCCGAAGGCGGCCATGATGAGGGCGCCGTGCAGCGCGCTCGCTTCCAGCCAGGCTGCGGCCAGCACCGTGGTGGACAGGCCGCAGGGCAGCCAGCCCCAGAGCATGCCGGTGGCCCAGGGGCGCAGCGGGCCCGCCGCGGGCAGCTTCGCCTGCAGCGGCCGCAGCAGCTTCCACAGGCCGGCGCCGCCGCGCGAAAGGAAACCCAGGCGGTGCGGCCAGAGCAGGCGCACGGCCACCATCAGCAGCACCGCGCCCATGGCCACGCGCAGCGTGGTGGCCAGGCCGTCGGAGCGTGCGAGCAGCAGCAGGCCGCCGCCGAAGCCGCCGACCAGCGCGCCGGCCAGCGTGTAACCCAGCACGCGGCCGCCGTTGAGCGCGAAGGCATTGCCCAGGCCCTGTTTCGCCGACGTGGCGGCCAGGCCGGTGGCGATGCCGCCGCACATGGCCACGCAGTGCACGCCGCCGAGCAGGCCGGTGAGCAGGGCGGCGCCGAGGGTGAGCAGGTCGACCGGCATCAGTCGCCGTCGGGGCGCGCGGGCGGCGCGGGCGTGCGCGGCGGGGCGGGGCGGTCTTCGTCGCGCAGCATGTCGAGCGCGGGCGTGTCGAGGTCGTCGAACTGGCCGCCGCGCACGGCCCACAGGAAGGCCCAGATGGCGGCGCCGAGCAGCAGCAGGGAAATCGGGATCAGGGCCAGCAGGATGTTCATTCATTGCCTCGGGGCGCGCGCCCCAGGCGCAGCGCGTTGGCGGTGACCACCAGCGACGACGCCGCCATGCCCAGCGCGGCCAGCCCCGGCGTCACCCAGCCCAGCGCCGCGAACGGCAGGGCCACCACATTGTAGGCCAGGGCCCAGCCCAGGTTCTGGTGGATGATGCGGCGGCAGCGGCGCGCCAGCGCCACCGATTCGGGCAGGCGCATCAGCGCGCTGCCGGCCAGCACCAGCCCGGCCGAACGATGCGCCAGCGGCGCGCCGGCGGCCATGGCCACGGACACATCGGCGCCGGCCAGCACCGGCGCGTCGTTGATGCCGTCGCCCACGGCCAGCACGCGGTGGCCGGCGGCCTGCAGCGCGCGCACGGCGGCGAGTTTGTCTTCGGGCGACTGCCGCGCATGGAAGTCGGTGATGCCCACTTCGGTGGCCACGGCGGCCACCGTGGCCTGGCCGTCGCCGCTGAGCAGGCGCGGCGCCAGGCCGAGCTCACGCAGCGCGGCCACGGCTTCGCGCGCATCCGGGCGCAGCGGGTCGGCCACTTCGAAGCGGGCGAAGGCGCGGGCGCCGTCGCCCAGCCAGAGCGCACCGTCGTCCTGGCCGGCGCAGGCGAACTCGGCGCGGCCCAGGCGCCATTCGCGCCCGTCCACCGTGCCCGACACGCCTTGCCCGGGCGCGGCCACCACCTGCGAGGCCACCGGCACTGCGCCATCGGCGAAGGCCGCGGCCAGCGGGTGGCCGGCATTGGCTTCGAGCGCGGCGGCGATGCGCTGCAGTGCTTGCACGTCGCCGTCGCCGACGGCGTCGGCGCGCACCAGGCGCGGGCGGCCCAGCGTGAGCGTGCCGGTTTTGTCGAGCACCACGGTGTCGGCCTGGGCCAGGGTTTCCAGCGCGTCGGCGCCCAGCGCCAGCACGCCGCGTTTCGCCAGCGCGCCGTGCGAGGTGGCCAGCGCCGCCGGCACCGCCAGCGACAGCGCGCAGGGGCAGCTGACCACCAGCACCGCCAGCGCGATCTCGAACGCGCGCGCCGGTTCCACCTGCCACCAGGCCCAGAACACCAGGCCGGCGGCGATGAACAGCGCCACCACGAAACGCATCGCCACCGCGTCGGCGAAACGCGCCAGCCGCGGGCGCTGCGCCTGCGCCTGTTCGACCGCGCGGGTGAGCTGCGACAGGCGCGTATCGCTGCCGGTACGGGTGACGCGCAGGCGCGCGGCCGATTCGCGGCAGGTGCTGCCGGCGTAGAGCAGGTCGCCCGCGGCCTTGGGTACGGGCACCGATTCGCCGGTGAGCAGGGATTCGTCCATGGCCGCGGCGCGGTCGAGCAGCTCGCCGTCGGCAGGCACGGTGTCGCCGGCGGCCACCTGCACCACGTCGCCCGCGGCGAGCGCGGTGACGGGCACCTGTTCGCGGCCGGCAACGGTTTCGCGCCAGGCCAGGGCGGGCTGGGCGCGCGCCAGCGTGTCGAGCTGGGCGCTGGCCTGGCGGCGCGCCATGCGTTCCAGGAAACGCGCGGCCAGCAGGAACAGCACGAACATCACCGCCGCGTCGAACCAGACGTGGGCGCCGCCGCGCAGCGTTTCCACCAGGCTGGCGAAGTAGGCCAGCAGTACCGACGTGGCCACCAGCGTGTCCATGCCCGGGCGGCGGTGGCGCAGCTCGGCCACCATGCCGGTCAGGAAGGGCCAGCCGGAGAAGAACACCACCGGCGTCGAGACCAGGAAGGTGATCCAGCGGAAGAAATCGCGCGTCGCCGGCGCCATTTCGTTGGCGGTGTCGAGGTACAGCGCCTCGGCGAACATCATGGCTTGCGTGGCGCCCAGCGCGGCCACGCCCAGGCGGGCGATCAGGCGGTTGCGCTCGCGCCGGCGCTCGCGTTCGGCGGCCTCGCCCTGGGCCAGGTGCGGGCGGTAGCCCAGCGCGGCCAGGCGCGAAAGCACGTTCGAGAGCGGGGTGGCGTCGGGGTTCCAGCCGATGCGCACGCGGCCGGTGACGGCGTTGGCGCCGACGTCGCAGACGCCGGGTTCGCGCCGCAGCGCGTGGTCGATCAACCAGGCGCAGGCGGCGCAGCGCATGCCTTCCACCACCACGGTGATCTCGCGGCCTTCGGGCGTGGCTACGGCGTGGCCGGACTGCACGTCGCCGCGGTCCCAGGCGCTGTAGTCGCCGGGCGCGATGTCCACGCGCGCGCCGTCGGCCTGGCGCAGGGTGTAGTAATCGGCCAGGCCGGCGTCGCGGATCCAGTTGGCGGCGGCGCCGCAGCCGGTGCAGCAGACCAGGCGGTCCTGGTCGCCGATGCGCACCTTCACCGGGTCGGCGGGCAGGGCTTCACCACAGTGGAAACAGCGCAGGTCCAACGCGCGGTTCACGGCGTGGTGACCGCCGGCTCCAGGCGCAGTTCGGTGTCACCGGGCTGGTAGCGGCCCACCAGGCGCCAGCTGCCGTCGGCGGCCAGCAAGCGCACGTGCCAGCCATGCGGCGCGGCGATGGATTCGCCGGCGCGCCAGCCGCCCGGGTCGGGCGACAGCACGATCTGGCGGTCGAGCGAGGATTCGATCGGGTGCACCAGCTGCAGTACCGGCGCCACCGGGCCGGCGGACTGGTCGAGCCCAACCAGCGCCGACTCCGGGCCCACCGAAAGCGTGGCGGCCAGGCCGCGCGCGGCGGCGGTTTCGTCGGCTTCGATGGAGGCCACCTGCACCTGGGCGGTGCGGCGCACCTTGTCCGGGTTGGCGTCGGTGGCGCTGTCGCCCATGGCCACGGCCAGGGTCCAGAAGCCGGCGACCACGGTGGCCGCGGGGATGCCCAGCACCAGCCAGGCCACGGGGTTGCCGAAACGGCTGCGTTTGCCTTCGCCGTCCATCAGAAGGGCCCGAAGAAGCGGGTTTCTTCGGTTTCGCTCACGCCCTCGGCGTCGGATTCGACTACGAAGTCCACGTCCACGCGGCCCTTGGCCAGGCCGGCCGGCGCGCGCAGGGTGACCGGCACGGTCAGCACTTCCTCGGCGGCCGCGGCGTGCACGGCGTCGGCTTCCACCAGCGTGATGCCCTCGGGGCCGACCACGCGGATGCGGAAGTTGCGCGCCTGCGTGTCCTTGTTGACGATGCGCAGCGTGTAGCCGTTTTCGATGCTGCCGTCGGCCGCGGTCCGGTAGAGCGCATTGCGGTCGCGCATGACGTCGACGATCAGCGGGCTGCGCTGCAGGATGCCCACGGCGGTGCCGATGGCCAGCGCGCACAGCAGGGTGGCATAAACCAGCACGCGCGGGCGGATGACCTTGTTGGGCTTGCCCTCGACCGCGTTCTGGGTGGTGTAGCGAACCAGGCCACGCGGGTAGCCGATCTTGTCCATCACCTCGTCGCAGGCGTCCACGCAGGCGCCGCAGGCGATGCACTCGTACTGCAGGCCGTTGCGGATGTCGATGCCGGTGGGGCAGACCTGCACGCAGATGGTGCAGTCGATGCAGTCGCCGAGGTCATCGGGCGAATTCACCACGGGCGGCGGCGGCAGGCCGAACTGCGCGTCCACCACCAGGCCGGTGGTGGCCCGGGCGCCGAGCTGCAGGTCGGCCGCGCTGCGGTGCTGGGCCGCGTGCACGACGGCGCTGGTGGCCACGTCCACGCCCAGCAGGCCGCGGGCGCGCTCGAGCACGCTGGCCAGCTTGCCCTTCTTGCGCGGGCCACGCGGCTCGCCGCGCATCGGGTCGTAGGCGATGATCAGGGTGTTGCGGTCGAACATGGCGCCCTGGAAGCGGGCGTAGGGGCACATGTACTTGCAGACCTGCTCGCGCAGCACGCCGGCGTTGCCCCAGGTGGCCAGCGAGTAGAACAGCACCCAGAAGGTTTCCCAGCCGCCCCAGGCAAAGGGCGACAGGCGGTCGGCCAGGTCGCGGATGGGCGTGAAGTAGCCGACGAAGGTGAAGCCGGTCCAAAGCGCGAACACGAACCACAGGATGTGCTTGGAGACCTTGCGCAGGATCTTTTCGCGGCCCCACGGCGCCTTGTCGAGCTTCATGCGCTTGGCGCGGTCGCCCTCGGTCCAGCGCTCCATCCAGATGAAGACTTCCGTCCACACCGTCTGCGGGCAGGCGTAGCCGCACCACAGGCGGCCGGCGAGGGCGGTGAAGAAGAACAGCGACAGGCCCGCCATGATCATCAGCAGGGCCAGGAACAGGAAATCCTGCGGCCAGAACACCAGCCCGAACACGTAGAACTTGCGCGCCGGCAGGTCCCACAGCACGGCCTGGCGGTCGTCCCACTGCAACCAGGCGAAGACGTAGTACATGCCCAGCAGCCAGATCACCGCCGCCTTGCGCAGGCGCTGGAAGCGGCCGCCCTGCTCGCGCGGGTAGACCTTCTTCTCGGAAACGTAGAGGGAGACTTCCTCCACGAGCTCGCTGGGGATTTCCTTGGCCACGTCGGTTCAGTCCTTGGGCAACGGCTTGTTGTAGCGGCTTGCCGGCCGCAGCAGGATCCAGGTGAACAGGCTGCTGCTGGCGGTGCAGGCCCAGAACATGAAGAAACCGATCGTGTAACCGACGCCG
>Ga0154536_1077_pt11 | contig 10388 bp, 5 predicted proteins | sample RifGroF1_FD_105679 | JGI IMG/M metagenome (GOLD analysis project Ga0154536, IMG submission 105679) | Xanthomonadales bacterium GWF1_69_6 | reverse complement strand
TGGACCGAGGTGGTGGGCGGGGTACCACGGCTTCGTGGCGCCCGTATTTCTGAATGACCCTACCCAGTGGTACGGATTTGCCCTTTGGATTAAGGTGGGGCGGCCTCGCCGGGGCGCACCCGGCCTTACATAAGTCCGAAGGAGTTGCACATGCCCCGTTTCAACCGTTTGGCTGGCGCGCTTGCCCTGGCGCTTGGCTGCGCCGGCGCGGCCCAGGCCCAGGAATTCAGCAACGTCGTCGTGTTCGGTGACAGCCTCAGCGACTCGGGCAACATCGCCCAGGCGCAGGGCCTCCCGGCCGGCTTCAGCTTCACCACCAACCCGGATCCGGTCGCTGCCGAGATCATCGCCGCGGCCTTCGGCCTCGAGGCGCGCAATTCGCTGGCCGGCGGCACCAACTTCGCCTGGGGCGGCGCCTGCGTGAACGCGGCCGCGCCCTGCCTCAACCCGGTGCCGAACATCGGCACGCAGGTGACGCAGTACCTGTCGCTCACCGGCGGCGTGGCCGACCCGAACGCGCTCTACAGCATCTGGGGCGGCGCCAACGACATCTTCGCCGCGCTCACGCTGAATCCGGCCAACGCCCAGGCGCTCACCGTGGCCGCCGCCACCGCCTACGTGCAGCAGATCGGCCGCCTGCAGGCCGCCGGCGCGAACTACATCATCGTCTACAACCTGCCGAACCTCGGCGCCACGCCGCAGTTCGGTTCCACCCCGAACGCCAGCTCGGTGTCGCAGATCACCGTGGTGTACAACTCGGCGCTCGCCACCGGCCTGGGCCAGCTGGGCGACGGCATCATCTCGATCAACACCTTCGGCCTGATCGGCGAGATCACCGCCAACCCGGGCCGCTACGGCTTCACCAACATCACCGGCACCGCCTGCCAGCCGGCCAACTCCGTGGCCTGCGGCCCGGCCGGTTCCGGCCTGCCGGCGACCTACGCGCCGGGCACCAACGAAACCTACCTGTTCGCCGACGGCGTGCACCCGACCGGCGCCGCGCACGCGATGCTGGCCAACGTGGTGCTCTCCACCATCGCCGCGCCGGTGCAGTTCTCGATGGCGGGCGAAGCCGGCGTGCAGATGAACGAGAACCACGTCCGCGCCATCAACGACGAGATGTTCTCCGACTTCCAGCTCGACCGCGAAGTGGGCAGCGTGCGGGGTTACGCCACCGTGCAGTACGGCGAGCAGGACTACGACGCCAGCGCCGCCGTGCCGGGCGCCAGCGCCGACGTGATGAGCCTGTCGCTGGGCGCGAACCACCGCTACAGCGAAAACGCCTACTGGGGCGTGGCCGTCACCCTGGGCAACCACGACAACGACACCGGCATCGGCGGCATCGACGGCCGCTCGGTGATCGGTTCGCTGCACGGCACCCTGCGCTTCGGCGGCGGTGGTTACGTGCACGGCGCCGTCAGCGGCGGCAGCACCAGCCTCGACCTGACCCGCTACATCCAGCTTGGTCCCTACCTGCGCGAAGAGGCCGGTTCCACCAACGCCAGCCTGATCGGCGCCGAGCTCGGCATCGGCTGGCTGTTCGGTTCGACCTCGGGCCTGCAGCACGGCCCGTTCGTGTCGGCCTCGTGGGTGCAGCAGGAAGTGGACGAGTACGCCGAAGAAAGCGGCAGCGCCACCTCGATGAACTTCGCCGGCTTCGACCGCGATTCGATGGTCACCCGCGCTGGTTACCAGCTGATGGGCAACTACGAGAGCGTGCGTCCGTTCCTGCGCGTGGCCTACAACGAAGAGAGCGAGGACGGCCAGCTGTTCGTGAACGCCGGTTCGAACTCGATGCCGGGCCGCTTCACCATGCCGGGCTTCACCCCGTCGAAGGACTGGATCAGCGCCGACCTGGGCGTGAACTGGCAGGTGGGCGAGAACATCACCGCCTTCGCCGCCTACAGCGGCCGCCTGAGCGACGACCAGCAGGAGCGCAACAGCGCCAGCCTGGGCCTGCGCGTCACGTTCTGACCGCGAGCTACCCGCAACATCCGAAAGGCCGCCTCCGGGCGGCCTTTCTCTTGGAGCAAAAGAATAGGGGTCAGAGTACTAATTCCGGTGGAGCCGGAATTAGTACTCTGACCCCTATTCTTTTCAGCGTTCGGTGCGCCAGTTGAGGGAGGCGGCGTTTTCGTTGCCGGACTCGACGCTGACGTCGAAGCCGCGGGCGAGCAGGTACTTGAGCGTCACCACCTGGCCGCTGCCCACCAGCGAGACGCCGTAGCTGATGAAGAGGCGCGGCGAGAGGTACTTGCCCACGGTGAGCGCGGCGCCGCCGAGGTTGCGCGAATCGCTGATGCCGGCTTCGTCCAGGCCCAGGCGCGCGCCCACCTGCTGCGCCACCAGGTTGCCGCCCGCGCCCAGCGCCATGGCGGCGGCGTCGAGCTGCTGCGATTCGGCGCCGGTGGCGGTGCTCAGCGGCCGCCCGAACACCAGCCATGACAGCGCCTCGCTGGTGTCCATGGCCGGGCGCGAAGTGACCGTGGTTTCCGGCCGGCGCGCGGTGCCGCGCACCTGCACGCCCACGGTGACATCGTCGAAGGCGCGCTCGGCGCGGATGTCGAGCGTCGGGTTGTCCACGGCGGAATCGGCGTAACCCAGGCGCGCGCGGCGGATGCTGAGCGCCTGGCCGTAGGCGCGATAGTCGCCGGTGACCTCCAGCGTGCCCGAGGCGGTGGCGGCGCGGCCCGGGCGCTGGCGCAGGGCCAGGGTGCCGGCCATGCGGCCGTCGAGGCCGAAACCCTTCAGCCGCACGTCCTCGCCCAGCGCCACCGCGAAATCCAGGTCCAGCGGCAGCGCGCGGCCCTGCTCCGGGTCCACCGGGTCTAGCACCACCACGTCCGGCGACACCGAGGCGCTGGAATCAAGCAACTCCAGGTCCACGCGCGCCTCGGGCACTACCATGCGGCCGCGCACCTGCAGCTGGCCATTTTCGAAGCGCAGCGCCAGCGTGGGGCTTGCGATGAGATAGAGCTCGGGCGTGCTGGCGAAGGTCACCTGTTCGCCGCCCAGCACCAGCTGCAGCGGCGCTTCCGGGTTGGCGAAATTGAGGCTGCCGTCCAGGCGCAGCCGGCCCTCGCCCGAGCGCACGCTGCCCGACAGCCGCGCCACGCCGTCGGGCTGGCCGCTGAGTTCGAATCCGCCCTCGGCCAGCTTCAGCCCCAGGCCCGGCAGTTCGGCCGCGAAGGCGGCCAGGCGCGCCTCGCCGCTGATTGCCGGGGCCGCGCGCGTGCCCGCCAGCTGCAGCCGGCCCTGCAGGCGGCCGGTGGGCGCGGCGAGGTCCTGCGAGAGCAGCTCGAGGAAGGTGAGGTCGCGCACGTCGAGCTGGAGTTCGCCGTCGAGCGGGGCGGTGTCGGCGAGGCCGGTGTCCAAACGCGCGGAAACGCGGCCGTCGTCGGCGAGGCTTGCGGTGAGCTCGGCCTGCAGCGCGTCGCCCGCCAGGGTGAAGCCCAGGCGCAGGGCTTCGTAGCGGAACACTTCGCGCTCGGATTCCGGATCCAGCCTCAGCACGCCGAGTGGCGACGTGGCCTCGCCGTCGCCGCGCCAGGCGCCGTCCCGGCCGCGCTGCAGCGCCGCGCGCAGCGCCACCACGCCGTCCAGCGACAGCGGCACGCCTTCGTCGGTGGGCAGCCAGGGCTGGGCCAGGGCCAGCGGCAGGTCGTCACCGTCGAGCGTGACGCGTTCGCCGGTGGCGGCCACGCACAGGCGGCCCGCCGTGTCGCCCGCGCGCAGGCAGCTGCGATCGAGCTGCAGCACGCCGGCGCCCAGGCGGAAGACGGCCTCGTCTTCCAGGGTGAGCTCCGGCCCGACGCTCGGCGTGAACTGCAGCGCCGAGAGCGCACCGGCCCACGTCGTGCCCTCGCGGCCGATGTCGCCCTCCAGCTGCAGTTCGCCGTGTTCGCCGCCGGCCTGCGCCTCGAGCGCGAACTGCGCCTGGCTGCCGCGCGCGCGCAGCGACAGGGCGTCGGCACGTGGGCCGCCGAAGGCCACGCCGGTGCCTTCGATGGTGAAGTCGCCGCCCTCGCCGCGCGCCGGCAGCTGGCCCGACAGCGTGAGCGTCTCGGCGCGGTCATCGCCCCAGGCCAGCGCGCTGCCGCGAAGTTCGGCGGACACATCGGGCGCGGCCGCCGGGCCCTGCAGCGCGAAGCGGCCTTCCACGCGGCCTTCGCCGCCGGCCAGCACGTCGGCCAGCTGCAGCGGCTCGAGCTGCACCTGCAGGTCGTAGCGCCGGCCGAAGCCGCCGCGCGCCAGCACCGCGCTTTCGCCCAGCCGCAGCGTGGCCTCGCCCTGGCCCTGGCCGGCCTGCCAGGTGGCGTTGGCGCGGCCGGCGACGGCGCGCTGGCGCAGTTCGCCGCGCAGGTCTTCGAGCGTGAACGCGCCCTGCCAGCCGGCGGCGTCGTTCACCGCCTGCAGGTCGAGCGCGCCGCTCAGGCGGCCGGGGTAGTCGGGCAGGAAATAGCCGGGGTCGAGTTCCTGCAGCGCCACCTGCAGGCCCAGTTCGAAACGCGGCGACCAGCGCACGCGGCCGCTGCCCTCGAGTGCGCCGCCGGGCGTGCTGGCGCGCAGGGCGTCGAGGCGCAGCTGCTCGCGGTCGCCTTCGCCGGCCACGCGCAGGCGGGCTTCTTCGCCGTTGCGGGCGAGCACGGCTTCGCCTTCCAGCGTCCAGTCGTCGGCGACGCCGCGGGCGACGAGTTCGCCGCGTGCGGTCACCGGCAGCGCGCCCGGTTCGCCGGCGGCGGGTTCGAAGCGCAGGCCGTCGCTGCTGATGCGCAGGTCGAAGGAACTGGTGGCGTCGAGCTTGGCGTCGCCGACCACGCGCACGCGGCCGTTGTCCAGCACCAGGTCGAGCGGGTCGACGCGCAGCACGTCGCCGGACAGCGACAGTTCGGAGGGTTCGATGGTGAGGTTCGTTTCGCCCTGGCCGCCTTCGCCCGAGAGCGTGGCCGTGGCGCCCACGCCTTCGAGCTGCAGCGCGAAGCGCAGCGGTTCGCCGGGCGCGAGGCCCAGCAGCGCGGGGGCCAGGCCGTCCGAACGCGCGCTGATCTTCCATTCCGGCGAGTCGCCCTTTCCGTTGGCCAGCGTGGCCTGCAGCAGCAGCGGCTGCGGCGCGTCGCCGCGCACGTCCAGCGCCAGCGCGTCGAGCTTGCCCTGCAGGCTGAACTGAAGCGCGGCGGCCGGCGCTTCGTCGGTGGCGCCGCGGGCGAAGGTGCCGGTGAGCGCGCTGCGGAAGTCGCGCGCGGGGCGATATTCGCCCTTGAGGCTGGCGCGGCCGAGGTTGCTGTCCACGCGCAGTTCGGTGAGCGTGAAACCCTCGTCCACCAGGTGCAGGCCGCGGGCTTCGAGCGTGCCTATGTCCACGCGTTGCAGCTCGCCCTGAAACACCTGCAGTCCGCGTACGTCCACGCGCGCGCTGCGGATGTCGAGCGGCAGGGGCAGGCGCGGCAGCACCTCGGGCCACTCGGGCAGTTCGAAGGGTTCGTCTGCCGACGCGGGCAGCGTCAGCACCGCGCCCTCCAGTTCCAGCGCGTCGAGCTGCAGGCGGCGGCCGAGCACCGGCAGCAGGTCGGGGTCGAGCATCAGGCGCTTCACGCGCAGCTCCACTTCGCCCTGCCGGTAAACCGCGTCGTGCAGCACCAGCGGGCCGCGCACGCTGCCTTCGGCGCGTTCCCAGGTGAGCGCGCCGGGTGGCAGCAGGTCCGTCACCTGGCCCAGCAGCGTGTCGCGGCCGCTGCCCGTGAGCAGCAGCCACGCCAGCACCGCGCCCAGCAGCGCGCCGCCCGCGAAGGCCAGCCACAGCGCGCGTCGCGACCAGCGCTGCAGGCGCGAACGCGGCGGGCGGGCGGCGGCGGGCGCGTTCACAGGTCGGGCCCGATGTTGAGGTGCAGTCGGATCGACTGCTGCGCGTCGCCGCCGAAGCCGTGCGCCACGTCGATGCGCACCGGGCCCACCGGCGAACGCCAGCGCAGGCCGATCCCGGCGCCCACCTGCGGGTCGAAGCTGCCGTCGCCGTCGAAGGCGTCACCCGCGTCCACGAACACCGCCGCGCCCCACTCGCGGGTGAACAAACGCTCGAGCTCGACGCTGGCCACCAGCAGGTGCTTGCCGCCGAACACGTAGCGGCGCCCGTCGGTACCGGTGAAGTACTGGCCGATTTCCTTGTAGCCGTAGCCGCGTACGCTGCGGTCGCCGCCGGCGTAGAAACGCAGCGAGGGCGGGAAGTTGGGGAAGTCGCCGCTCACCGTGGTGCCGGCTTCGCCGCGCAGCAGCAGGCGGTGGCGGCGGCCGAAGCTGCGGATCCAGCGGCCTTCGGCGCGCACCTGCAGGAAGTCGATGTCCGACCCGAAGGCCGACGAGCCCGCCCGCAGTTCCACCGTCAGGCCACGCGCGGCGCGCGGGTAGAGCGGGTCGTCGCTTTCGCCCCACTGCGCCCACAGCGAGGGATAGACCAGCGTCGAGTACGCGTAGTCGAAGCCGGTGGCGGCGTCCTCGAAGCGCTCGCGCCGGTAGTTCAGCGCCGCCAGCAGGTTCCAGTTGCCCAGCCGGCCGCTGCGGCTGCCCACCACTTCGAGCAGTTCGTTGTTGATGCCGTCCACCTCTTCCTGGCGCAGCCTGGCGCTGGCGGTGTACCAGCCGTCGAGCCACTTGAAGGCGGGGATGCGGTACTGCGTGGCCAGGTCGTTGCGGCGCTGGGCCAGGCTGAGCAGGCTTTCGAACTTGTGGCCGCGGTCGTTCACCCAGCGCCGCTCCAGGCCGCCGGTGAGGCCCAGGCCGGAATCGGTGCCGAAGCGCACGCCTGCCGAATACACGCTGCGCTTGGCCGGGCTGAGCGCCACGGTCACGGGCACCTGTTTGTCCTGCGCGTCGTCGGGGCGCGGGCGGATGTCGATGGCGGCGAAATAATCGAGCTCGGCCAGCGAGGCCTGCAGCGCCAGCAGTTCGGCCTGGTCGTAGGGCTCGCCGGGTTTCCACGGCACCAGGTGTTCGAGCAGGCCGGGGCGGAAGGGGTGGCCTTCGAGCGTGGCTTCGCCCAGCGTGTAGCGCTCGCCGCTGTCCCAGGCCAGGGCGATGTCGGCGGCGTGCCCGGCGCGGCTGACGGTGACGCGGTGGGTGTCGAGCCGCGCGTCGAAATAACCGCGCGCCGCCAGCGCCCGGTCCATGTTGGCCTTGCCGGTTTCGTAGGTGGCGTGGTCGAACACCTGGCCCTCGCGCGGGCGCAGGCGTTGCAGGCGGCGGCTTAGGGCGGTGTCGGCTTCGGCGGCGCCGGTGAGCGCCAGCTCGCGCTTGCGAACCTTCACCGGTTCGCCGGGTGTGATGGCCACGCGCACGGTGACGCGTTCGCCGTCGCGTTGGACTTCGGTATCGACCTGGGTGTCGTAGTAGCCGTAGGGCTCCATGGCCTGGCGCGCTTCACGCGGGATGCGGCGCAGCAGGAAGGACAGGCGGCTTTCGGTGAGCGCCTTGCGGCGGTTGGGGTTGAGGCGGTGCAGGGAGAGCGCGTCGAGCACGTCGCCGCGCTGCGCTTCGTCGGCGAGCCCGGTGACCCGCACGGCCACCAGTTCCAGCGCCGCCGCCGGTGCGGCCACGCACAGGCAGAGCAGCAGGACGGCCAGCAGGCGGGCGGGGGGCGCGAAGGGCATGCGCGGACAGCATAACGGGTGCCGCAAGGCCCGCCGGGCAAGGTTTCGTGACGGAAGGCTTGCCATTGGCCCCGCCGCTAATGATAATGATTCGCATTAGCTAGCCGCTTCGGCCCAGCCAACGACCCAACGTCCAAGGACCGAAGCATGTCCCGCACCCGCCCTCCGGTGGCCCGCCTGGCCGCCCCGCACCGCCTTTGCCTGGCCATCGCGCTGGCAATTTCCCCGGCTGCCTTCGCCGCCCCCGCGCCGGAGCCGGCCACGCTCGACGAAGTGGTGGTGACCGCGGCGGGCTTCGAACAGGCGGTGCGCGAGGCGCCGGCGAGCATCAGCATCCTCACCCGCGCCGAACTCGAGGCGAAGCCCTGGCATGGCCTGGCGGAAGCGCTGTCCGACGTGCCCGGCATCGACGTCGGCGCCGCCGTGGACAAGACCGGCGCGCCGAGCATTTCGATCCGCGGCATGCCGTCCGACTACACGCTGATCCTGATCGACGGCCGCCGCCAGAACGCCGCCGGCAACGTCACGCCCAATGGTTTCGGCGGCACCGCGAACAACTTCATCCCGCCGCTGTCGGCGATCGAGCGCATCGAGGTGATCCGCGGCCCGATGTCCACGCTCTACGGCTCGGACGCGATGGGCGGCGTGGTGAACATCATCACCCGCAAGGTCTCGGGCGAATGGCGCGGCACGCTGGGCCTGGACGCCACGCTGCAGCAGTGCAACGCGTTCGGCGACATGAACTCCGGCAACGTCTACGCCTCGGGCCCGTTGGGCCGCGCCGGCGCGCCGCTGGGCCTGGCCGTCTGGGGCGGTTGGTTCAACCGCGGCGCGGCCGACATCAGCTACACCGAAGCCGACGGCGACGTGATCACGCCCTGGATGGGCGGCAACCCCGTGGAGTACCAGAACCACAACCTGGGCGCGCGCTTGTCGTTGCTGGCTGCGGACCACCACGACCTGTGGCTGGAAGCCACCCGCGCCCGCCAGAAGTACGACAACAGTGCCGGCCAGGTGGGCACGCTGGGCAACGGCGGTTACGCCGAAACCCAGCGCTACCACCGCGACCAGGTTACGCTGGCCTGGACCGGCCGCTTCGCCGCCGGCACGCTCGACACCTCGCTGATGGATTCCACCACCGAAACCATCGGCCGCCTGATTCCGCCGGGCGTGCCCGGTACCGGCACGCCGCGCACGCTGGAAACCGGCAACACCGTTTTCGACGCCAAGTGGGTGACTGGCGTGGGCGCGCACATGCTCAGCCTGGGCGGCCAGCACTGGCAGGCCGACATGGTGGATGGCGTGGCGCCCGAAGCCTTCGAGTTCGACCAGTGGGCCGTGTTCGCCGAGGACGAGTGGTCGCTGCGCGAGGACCTCAACCTGACGCTGGGCCTGCGCCGCGACGAGCACAGCGTGTTCGGCGGCCAGACCAGCCCGCGCGCCTACCTGGTGTGGAATGCCTCGGAGCACTGGGTGCTCAAGGGCGGCGTGAGCCGCGGCTACAAGACGCCGCGGGTGGAGCAGCTCACCGACGGCATCAACGGCTTCGGCGGCCAGGGCCGCATCCCGCTGATCGGCACGCCGGGCCTGAAGCCCGAAACCTCCACCACCAGCGAGATCAGCCTGCACTACGCCGTCGGTTCCGGCCTGGCCGCGAACCTGGGCCTGTTCCACAACCAGTTCGAGGACAAGATCGCCAGCGGCGTGCCGGTGTTCAACTGCAGCTTCGCCGCCTCGCCCAACCGCCCGGGCTGCGTGGACGTGGGCTACTGGCCGCTGATCGACACCTTCGGCCAGAGCGTGAACATCGACGAAGCCGAAACCCGCGGCCTCGAAGCCGGGCTGTCGCTGCCCTTCGCCCGTCGCTGGGAGTGGGTGGCCAACTACACCTACACCGACAGCGAACAGAAGAGCGGCGCCTCGGCCGGCCAGCCGCTGACCAACACGCCGAAGCACATGCTCAACAGCAGCTTGCACTGGGAGGCCACCGGGGCCTGGAGCTTCGCCCTGCGCGGCGAATACCGGAGCGAACGCTACCGCGGCGCCGGCCTGGCCCAGGACCAGCTGGGCGACTTCCGCGCCTACAGCGTGTTCCACCTCAGCTCCACCTGGCGCATCCGCGACGGCGTGCGCCTGAACGCGGCCATCTACAACCTCGCCGACCGCGACTTCGTCGATTACCGCCCGTACGTGAGCAACCTCAATACCGGCGCCGTCGCCTACGCGAACACCTACGTCAACAACGAAGACGGCCGGCGCCTGTGGCTGTCGCTCAACGTCGACTTCTGAGTCCCGCCATGCTGCGCAAGATCCTGTTCCAGACGCACTGGTTCCTGGGCATCACCGCCGGCGTGGTGCTGGCGCTCGTCGGCGTGACCGGCGCGCTGCTGTCTTATGAGGACGCGCTGCTCAAGGTGCTCAACCCCGGCGTGATGACGGTCGAAGCCGGCGGCCGTGCGCCGCTGCCGCCTTCCGAGCTGCTGGCGCGCGTGTCGGCGACGGAGCCGGGCAAGACGGTCCAGTCGCTCACGCTTTCCGCCGATGCCCGCGATGCGGCGCGCGTCGGCTTCGCCCCGGCGCCGGGTGCACCGCCGGGTCCTGGCGGCCGCCCGCGCGGCGAAGTGCGCTGGCTCGATCCCTACACGGGCGAACTGCTGGGCCAGCCGCGCGGCGAAGGCTTCTTCCGGTTCACCATGCAGCTGCACCGCTGGCTGGCGGCGGGCGAGTGGGGCAAGCAGGTGGTCGGCG
>Ga0154536_1008_pt6 | contig 10625 bp, 9 predicted proteins | sample RifGroF1_FD_105679 | JGI IMG/M metagenome (GOLD analysis project Ga0154536, IMG submission 105679) | Xanthomonadales bacterium GWF1_69_6 | reverse complement strand
TGAAGGGCTCGATCAGGCTGGCCAGGGCGTCCACGGAGTTGTTCACTTCCTGCTCGTAGAACTCGGCCACCTTGAGCAGCATGGTGTCCAGGGCGCCGGCCTCTTCGCCGATGGCGGTCATCTGCACCACCATGTGCGGGAAGATGTTGACCTGCTTCATGGCCACGTTGAGCTGATAGCCGACCGAGACGTCTTCGCGGATGCGGATGACCGCGTCGTTGTAGACGATGGAGCCGGTGGCGCCGGCCACGGTTTCCAGCGCCTCGACCAGGGGCACGCCGGCCTTGAAGGTCAGGGCCAGGGTGCGGGCGTAGCGGGCGATGGCGGACTGGTGGAGGATTTGGCCGATCACGGGGAGCTTCAGCATCATTCGGTCGACGAAGCGCTCAAGCGCAATGGACCGCTTGTAGGCAAAAAGGAAACCTGCGATGGAGCCCACCACGCCCAGCAGGATGGCCCACCACCAGGACGTCAGGAAGCGCGAGGCATTGACAATCATTTGGGTGAAGGCCGGCAGGTCGGCGCCAAAGCCCTTGAACACGTCTTCAAACTGCGGCACGACGTAAATAAGCAGGATGGCGCTGACCAGGATCGCCACCGCCATAACCGCCGCGGGGTAGAAGAGGGCCTTCTTGATCTTGCCCTTAAGAGCTTCGGTGCGCTCCTTGTAGGTGGCCACCGTGTCGAGCACCGTGTCCAGCACGCCGGCGCTTTCGCCGGCGCGGGTCAGGTTGCGGTAGAGCAGGTCGAACTGCACCGGGTGCCGGGCCATGGCTTCGCTGAGCGAGCTGCCACCCGAGATGTTGTCACGGATGTCGATCAGCATGTCGCGCATGCGCGGGTTCTTCTGGCCGGAGGCCAGGATTTCGAAGCTCTGCACCATCGGCACGCCGGACTGCAGCATGGTGGCGATCTGGCGGCTGAAGACCGAGATGTCTTGGGCCGAGATGGCGCTGCCAGCGGAGCCGAACAGGGGCTTGGACTTGGCCCGAACTACCGTCGGGTTGATGCCCTGCTTGCGCAGCTCGGCCCGCAGCAGGTTGGCGTTCTTGGACGTGGTCTCGCCCTTCATCTTCACGCCGCGCTTGTCGGTACCCTCCCAGGTGAACTGCTGCATCTCGGAGGTGCGCGGAGCGGGGGCTTTCGCAGCGGTCGTCGCCATGGCTTAGTCCTTGGTCACGCGGTTGATTTCGGCCAGGCTGGTCACGCCCTGCTTGGCCTTGAAGAGGGCGGACTGGCGCAGGTCGCGCACGCCGGCATCCTGGGCCGCTTGGGCGATCTGCAGCGCATTGCCGCCTTCCAGGATGATCTTCTGGATGTTCTCGGCCATCGGCATGACCTGGTAGATGCCGACGCGGCCCTTGTAGCCGTCGTTGCAGTCGTCGCAGCCCACCGGTTCGTACAGGGTGATGCCGGCCTTGATTTCCTCGGGCGTGTAGCCCTCGGCCAGCAGCGCGTTTTCGGGCAGGTGGATGGGCTTCTTGCAGTCGTGCAGTCGGCGGGCCAGGCGCTGGGCGATGATGATCGTCACCGACGAGGTGATGTTGTAGGGCGCGATGCCCATGTTCATCAGGCGGCTCACCGTCTGCGGGGCGTCGTTGGTGTGCAGGGTGGACAGCACCAGGTGGCCCGTCTGGGCCGCTTTCACGGCGATTTCGGCGGTTTCCAGGTCGCGGATTTCGCCGACCATGATCACGTCCGGGTCCTGGCGCAGGAAGCTGCGCAGGGCCGCGGCGAAGGTCATGCCCTTCTTGGGGTTCATCTGCACCTGGTTGATGCCCGGGACGCGGATTTCGACCGGGTCCTCGGCGGTGGAGATGTTGCGCTCGTCGGTGTTGAGGATGTTCAGGCCGGTGTACAGGGACACCGTTTTGCCGGAGCCCGTGGGGCCGGTGACCAGGATCATGCCGTAGGGCTTGGCCAGGGCGTCCAGGTAAAGCTGCTTCTGGTCGTCCTCGTAGCCCAGCTTGTCGATGCCCAGCTTGGCCGCGCTGCCGTCGAGCAGGCGCAGCACCACCTTCTCGCCGAACAGGGTGGGGCAGGTGGACACGCGGAAGTCCATCTGCTTGGTCTTGCTGATGTTGAGCTTGATGCGGCCGTCCTGCGGCAGGCGGCGCTCGGCGATGTCCAGCGCGGCCATGACCTTCAGGCGGGCGGTGATGCGGGGGTGCAGCTTCACCGGGGCCTTGGCCACGGTGCGCAGGATGCCGTCCATGCGCAGGCGCACCCGGTATTCGGTTTCGTAGGGCTCGAAGTGGATGTCCGAGGCGCCGCGCTTGATCGAGTCGAGCAGGACCTTGTTCACAAAGCGAACAACCGGCGTGTCGTCGTTGCCCTTGGTGTCGGCCAGGTTGTCGGCGGCGTCGTCGTCGCCGGCGCTGGACTCCAGGCCTTCCAGGCCCTCGCCATCGTCCATGCCCTGGTCCATCGAGTCGCTGGCCGTCAGGGCCTGCTCGATGGTGCGGCGCAGCCGGTCCTCGTCCACCAGGATGGGTTCGACCGTGAGGTTGGCGGCGAACTTGATCTCGTCCAGGGCCCGGGTGTTGGTAGGGTCGGCGATGCCCACGAACAGGCGGTTGCCGCGCTTGAACAGCGGCAGGGCCTGGTGCTTGGTGATCAGCTCCTCGCTGACCAGCTTGGTGGCGGCCTGGTTCAGGTCCAGGGCGCCGCCGTCGAACAGCGGCATGCCGAATTCGATGGCATTGGCCCCGGCGATGTGGGCGGCCGTGACCAGCTTCTTCTCGAGCAGGTACAGGTGGACCGGCTTCTTCTGCTTGCTGGCCTCGTCCAGGGCCTTGCGGGCGTCGGCCTCGCTCAGGTTCCCGTCCAGCACCAAGCGCCGGGCAATGCCGGTGATCCCCACCAGGTTGGCAGTCGCGTTGGCGTTCACCCTTCCTCCCCGAGTCGCGCCTTGGCGTCAACTCTAACCCAAAATGCCGGTCCGGCCAGCCCTGGGACCCCCGGTCCCGGCTGCCGGCCGTGCGTGTAAAGTACCCCAGCATCAGGTGGATGCGGGGAATTCATGAAGATAAGCATCATTCTTCCAGCCAAGAACGAGGCCGAGGGACTGCGGCGGACATTGCCGGGGCTGGGCGCAGTGCTTCCGGGGGCCGAGGTCATCGTGGTGGATGACGGGTCGACCGATGACACGGCGTCCACTGCCAAGAGCCTTGGCGCCCGGGTCCTGAGTTCGCCGTACTCGATGGGAAATGGGGCCGCCATCAAGCGGGGTGCCCGCGCGGCCACAGGCGAAGTGCTCGTCTTCATGGACGCGGACGGCCAGCATGACCCCGCCCACATTCCGCGCCTGCTGGAAAAGCTTGGAGAAGGGTTCGACATGGTGGTAGGTGCCCGCGATGCCGGCGGCCAGGCAAGCGTGGGCAGGGGGTTGGCGAATGGACTCTACAACCGGCTGGCCAGTTGGATGACGGGCCACCGTGTCCTCGACCTTACTTCGGGCTTTCGCGTGGTGCGTGCGGACAAGTTCCGCGAGTTCCTTCACCTGTTGCCCAATGGGTTCAGTTACCCGACCACCAGCACCATGGCGTTTTTTCGTAGCGCTTATCCGGTTGGCTACGAGGCGGTCCGGGTGGACAAGCGCGTGGGTACGGCCAGCCACATCCGGCCGCTGAAGGATGGCATTCGTTTCCTCCTGATCATCTTCAAGATTGCCACCCTCTACTCGCCGCTAAAGCTGTTCGCACCAGTTGGCGTCGGCTTTTTCCTGCTCGGCGCGGTTTATTACAGCTATACCTTCGCCACCGAGGGGAGATTCACCAATATGAGCGCGCTCCTGCTGAGTGCCTCGGTGATCATCTTCCTGATCGGGCTCATCTCCGAACAAATCACGTCCCTGACCTATCGCCGGGATACGTAAGAAGATGGCGGCGCGCGAGGCGGTGTTGTTGGTCACCCGCAATTTCCCGCCGCTGGTTGGGGGTATGGAGAAGCTCAACCATCGACTGCTGCAAGGTCTGGAGCCGCGCTGGAATCCGATACTGTGCGGGCCGGAAGGCAGCGCCGCCCACGTAGCCGCCGGGTGCGAGGTTTTGGAGGTGCCGCTGGTTCCCCTGCATCGGTTCCTCCGGCAGGCGCTGCGCGCGGCCATCGGAATGGCACGCCGACGCCGGCCGCGCTGGATCCTGGCTGGGAGCGGGCTCACGGCGCCGCTGGCGTGGGCGGCGGCGCGCCTGTCAGGCGCACGTTGCGCCGTCTATCTGCATGGCCTGGACGTGATTGCGCCGAGCTGGGTCTACCAGAAGCTCTGGCTGCCATTCATCCGGCGCTGCGACCTTGTGTTCGCCAATAGCGCGAATACCGCTGAGTTGGCCCGCTCGCGCGGAGTGCCGGCGAACCGCCTGCACGTCGTCAACCCTGGTGTCGATCTGGTGGCGGCGCCGCCGCCGGCCGTGCCCGCCCGGTCGCTTTGGGGGCTCGACGCTCGCCCGATGCTGGTGTCGGTGGGGCGTTTCACCCGGAGAAAGGGCCTAGTGGCGTTTGTGCGCGAGGCGCTTCCGGCGATCGTGGTGCGGGTGCCGGACGTCGTCCTGGTGATTATCGGTGCCGAGGCGACGGAAGCGCTTCATGGGGTTCGGGCGGGCGAGGAGTCCAGGATCAAGCAGGCGGCCACCGAGGCGGGCGTTCAGGGGCACGTCTTCTTCGCCGGGCGTTGCGACCAGGCGACGTTGGAATCGGCCCTGGCGAGTGCTGACTGTCACGTATTCCCGGTGCTGGATGAGCCGGGCGACGTCGAAGGCTTCGGCATGGTGGCGCTGGAAGCCGCCAGCTTCGGGTTGGCCAGCGTGGCCTTCCGCGTGGGCGGTGTGCCGGATGCCATTGCGGAGGGGCTAACTGGTCGCCTGGTTCCACCAGGGGACTACATCGGCTTCGCGGCGGCGGTTACCGACCAGTTGCAGCGTGGCCGAACGCCGGCATCGGAGTCGGCCTGCCGGGAGTTCGCGCAAACCAGATCCTGGGGCGTGTTCTCGGCCAAGATCAACGCACTCCTGGAGTCGGCCGCATGACCGATGTGGTCCAGCGCCAGCCGCATGCCGTGTTGGACCTGGCCTCGCGTCGCGCGAAGGCCGTCAAGATCGAGCGCCTGCTCCGGCTTGGCGAGCGAGGCGGCCCTCTGCGTCTACTCGAAGTGGGCACGGGCAGCGGTGGCATCGCCCACTATTTCGGAACCCACCCCAGTGGTCGGTTCGAAGTGCACGCGGTGGATGTCGTGGACAACCGCTTGGTTACGGAAGGATTTGAATACCAGGACGTCGCTGGCGTCGAATTGCCCTTTCCCGACAGTTGCTTCGATGTGGCCTTGAGCAACCATGTCATTGAGCACGTTGGCGGGGATGAAGCCCAGCTGCTGCATCTTTCGGAACTTCGACGCATCCTGGCGCCCGGGGGGATCGCCTATCTCGCGGTACCCAATCGCTGGATGCTGGTGGAACCGCATTATTCGCTCGCCTTCCTAAGTTGGTGGCCGGAGGCCTGGCGATCAGGGTGGCTGAGGTTTTGGCGACGAGGCAGCGTCTACGACTGCCGTCCCTTGAGTCGTGCCGACCTTGAGGGCCACCTCGCCGCAACAGGCTTCGGGTTCGAACAGGTCCACGCCGAGGCCCTTCGCGTCACCTTCGAAATTGAGCGGCCCGACGCCTTGGTGTGGAGACTGCTGCTGAGGCATGTCCCGCGCTGGTTGCACCAGACGGCGCGCGGAGCCTACCCAACACTCATCTACCGGCTCTGGCATCCAAACCCCCGCGGGGTCGCGCGGTGAGTGGCGGGGAACCAGCGGCCAGGCCATTTGCTTGGCGCTGGCCACGCATTGGTGGCCTTGCCCGCAGCACCTTGGCAGTGATGGCCTGGAACATCGCGCGGCTGGCAACCCAACTCGCCTGGGTGATCCTAATGGCACGTACCCTCGGGGTGGAGGGCTACGGAACATTCTCCGGCGTCGCGGGCCTGGCCCTGGCCATTAGCGGGCTCGCCGGTGCCGGGCTAGGCTTGCGCCTGTACCAGGACGTGGCCCGGACGCCCGAACTTCTGGGAATACGCTGGGCACAAGCCGTGCGGGCATTGGCCTGGTCGGGTGCGCTGCTCTGCCTTGGCTTCATGCTGTTGGGATCGATGGTTTACCCCGGCTTGTCGGTCGAGGTGCTGGCCTGCATTGCTGCGGCTGAACTGGTTGGTACGCCAATGGTGGTGCACGTGGCCTTCGCCTATGCAGCCCATGGGCGAATGGCGCAGGCGGCAGCGGCACCGGTGGTGCTCTCCTGCGGACGGGTCCTCGCGGTGCTAGCCTTGCCGTTGGTCGCCTCGGACGGCGGCATGCGGGCGTATGCGCTCTTGCACGTCCTTGCGACGCTGCTGGGTGCCGGCCTGGTCTGGCGACGCTGCCGCCGGCAGTTGTCGCCTCCGGCGGCGGAGGCAATGCTGGACCGCGGTGCGCTCGGAGAAGGGGTAAGGCTTTCGGCCATCTGGGCCAGCGGCTTGGCACTGGGTGCCGTCGACAAAGCTGTTGCACTGCGCGAGGGGGGGGGCGAGCTTGCCGGCCAGTACACGGCAGCCAATCGCTTTGCGAGTCTGCTCACCTTGCCTGTGGATGCGTTGGTTACTGCAGTGATGCCTCGACTATTTCGAGCGGGAGCAGGGCAACCTTCCCATCCTTGGCTGCTGGGGGGGCTCTTAGCCGCGGCCCTGCTGTATGGACTGGTCGCCGGGGGAATGCTTTGGTCTGGTGCCGGGCTACTTCCGGGGGTCGTGGGTGCGGACTTTGGGCCAGCGGTGCCGGCGTTGCGGGTGCTCGCGCTGTACGTGCCTGCGTATTGCCTGCGCATCCTCGGTGCGAACATCCTGCTTGGATACGGCTGGATCCGATGGCGGCTGGCCAGCGAGCTATTGGTACTCGCGACCATGGTTGTGCTGATGGCATGGTGGATTCCCCGGCGCGGCGCCGAGGGGGCGGCCTGGGCTTTGGTCATCGCTGAGGGCTTGCTGGCCCTCCTGCTCTGGGTGCGGGTATTTGTGGGTTGGCCGAGGGCAAAGGCGTGACTAGCAAGAGCATCACTTACCTCCACTGCGTTCGCGATGCGGAGCTAGAGGAAGCATTGGCCTGGTTGCCGCCGCCGGCGAGTGGCGCCCGGATACTCGATCTGGGGGCTGGCACGGGTCGGCAGGCAGACCGGCTCGCCGCCATGGGCTACCAAGTAACGGCGGTGGACCTGCCAAGCAGTGCCTATGCAGGGCAACGCGTCCATCCCGTCATTGATTACGACGGTAAGTGCCTGCCGATTTGCGACAGCTCGGTGGACGTCGTTTTCAGCTCCAACGTGCTTGAGCACGTTCCCGCCGTCGAGGCCCTCTTGCGAGAGACCGCACGGGTGCTCGTGCCAGGCGGGCATGCCGTACATATACTTCCGACTCCAGCCTGGCGTTGGTGGACAAGTGCGACGCATTACCCTTGGATGGCATCGCGACTGCTGGGACGCTTGGCATCCAAGGCTGCCGGGGGCGCATCGGAGAAGCATTCGGTGGGCACCGGTGGTCCAAACCTCGCTTGGCCGACGCGCCATGGCGAGCGCGGGAACGCATTGACGGAGGCGTGGTATTTCTCGGGGCGCTGGTGGCGTGCCTGCTTCAAACGCGCGGGTTTCGACTTGGAAGCGTCCGCGCCGGTGGGCTTGGCGTATTCAGGGACCATGCTGCTTGGCGGAAGGCTCCCCATCTCCTGGCGCCGGCGGATTGCGCGCTTCGCCGGTTCCTCCTGCCGGATATACGTAATCAGGCCCCATCGCGAGGCTGGTTCGGCCCAGCCGGTCAGCGGGGAATCTGCAAGCTCACGGATTGACCAATGAAAGACCGCTTTCCCCGCCTTGTTGCCCCCGGCTCGGGTGCTCCGCTTGTCATGAGAGGCGACGCGTTCGTTGCCCCGGACGGTACCCGCTATCCAGTCATCGACGGAGTGCCGCGCTTCGTGGGAGGCGAAAACTACGCCAGTGCGTTCGGGGAGCAGTGGGTACGGTTTCCAAAGACCCAACTTGACTCCGCCACCGGCATCCCAGTTTCGGCCGTCCGGCTAGAAAGATGCCTGCGCCGTCCGCTTCCCTCGCTGGAAGGCCAGCTTGTTCTGGAGGCGGGCTCAGGCGCTGGTCGTTTCACCGAGCTGCTTCTGGCGAATGGAGCCACAGTAGATTCCTTCGACTACTCGTCGGCGGTCGTTGCGAATGCCGCGAACAACGGCTTGCATCCCGCGCTTTGCCTGGTGCAGGCTGATGTCCGTGCCATGCCATTTCCCGAGGCATGTTATGACCTAGTGCTGTGCTTGGGCGTGGTGCAGCACACCCCCGACCCTGAAGAAACCATACGTGCGTTGTGGTCGCGGGTTCGCCCGGGTGGCCGCTTGGTCTTCGACCATTACCGGGCAAAGTTCCGGAACTTCCTTCCGCCACCCCTAGGGGTGGCGGGGATGGCCTATCGGTGGTACTTCCTGCGCTTGCCGAAGGAGCGCCAGTTCGCGGCGGTCAAGCGCGTGGTGGACAAGTGGTTCCCGCTTGTCTGGCGGTACCGCGAATCGCGGTTCGCGCAGTTGTTGTTGAGTCGGCTCAATCCGATAGTCAATTATTACCCGCACTTCGGACTTCGTGATCGCGATATGTATTACGAGTGGATGTTGCTCGATACGCATGACGCGATGACCGATGTGTTCAAGCACCGGCGAACCCGTGGCCAGATCAGGCGGTTGCTGGAATCGCTCGGCGCCGAAGATATCGAAGTTACACACGGCGGGAACGGAGTCGAGGCCTCATGTCGAAAGCCGGCTTGATCGATCCCATCAGCTGCCCGGTTTGCAAGGGAGAGGCGACCTTGGCGATGGGTCGGTGCGATTCCGTGCAGCGAATGGCGCAGGCGCTGGGTGTGGATGCTCCCGGCCAGCAGGAGGATGGCGCCGCCGGGCTTGCTCGTTGCCTGTTCTGTTCGCTGGAATTTGCCTTCCCAATGCGTGGCCCCGGCCCAGAGTTCTATAAGTGGCTGACCAGGTCCGGGTTCTATTACCCGGCCAGGCGCTGGGAGTGGTCGGCGTGTGCGTCGCGAATTGCTCGCAACGCGCGCCAAGTGGGCAGTGATTACGTCGTCATCGACGTTGGTTCAGGAAGCGGCCAGTTCATCCGCGAGCTGCAATCGATCGCCGGCGTCAGCGTGTTCGGGCTTGACCATAATTCGGAAGTGGTAGCTGCGTGTCGTGCCGAGGGCTTGGAGGTCATCGAGGGGGGGGTTGGTGATTTGTCGGTGCGTTGGCCTGCTGGCGTCGACATGATCACGTTCTGGCATGTCGTTGAGCACGTGGAAGACCCCGTGGCCCTGCTTTCCGATGCGCGCGCGCTTCTACGAGACGGCGGAGAGCTCTGTTTTTCAGTGCCGTTGACGCCGATGAGCTATGAGCACTCATGGCCGGATCCGTTCAACGAGCCGCCGCACCACCTGACGCGATGGAACCTGCGGGCTCTGGATGCACTCGCGACCCGGCTCGGCATGCGCGCCGAGTATGTTTTCCCTAGCGCGTCGCCAATCCTGGCAAGGCTGGTGAAGGCATTGATGGTGCAGGCGATGCCGCCTTTCGGCGTCCGAGGGCGCCTCCGGAAGGGGGTGCGCTTGGCGACCTATTTGCTGACCCACCCCGCTGCACTTTTTGAAGAGATCGCTCGCCAGCGCAGGCACCCACGGCGCGAGGGGCGAGTATTGCCTGATCTCGTCCTAGTTAGTCTCAGGCCATAACCCATGTGCGGCTTGGCAGGCTTGTTGGGACCCAGCTCGTTCGATTCCGGCCTAGTCGGAGCGATGGGTCTATCGTTGGCGCATCGAGGGCCGGATGGACAAGGCGAATGGCGCGACCCCGCTGCCGGGATTGCCTTGGTCCACCGTCGATTGAGCATCCTCGATCTTTCGCCCGCGGGCGCGCAGCCTATGGTTTCGGCCGATGGCCGATGGGTGCTTGCATTCAATGGCGAGATCTACGACCACGCCGACCTGCGGGCTGTGCTGGAGGCGGATTCGCCACGTTTCTGGCGGGGTCATTCCGACACCGAGGTGCTGCTGGAGGCGATCGCTTCGTGGGGGGTCGAGTCGGCGCTGTCGCGATGCAACGGCATGTTTGCCCTCGCAGCATGGGACCGTCGGGAAAGGAGCCTAGTACTCGCTCGCGACCGTACCGGCGAAAAGCCGCTTTACGTAGGTGCGGTCGGCCATGACCTCGTCTTCGCTTCGGAACTCAAGGCGTTCCGCCGTCACCCGGCATGGCGGCATGCCGTGGACCCGGACGCGCTCGCATGGTTGCTTGAAGTTGGCTACGTTCCAGCCCCGTGGAGTATCCACCCGGGCGTTTTCAAGCTGCCTGCAGGGAGCCTCCTAAGGCTGTCGGCCGATGATGCGGACTGGCGGCCCTGCGTTTCCGAGTTTTCGCGCAGGGCGGAGCGTTGGTGGAAGCTCGAGGACGTGGTCGCGCGCGCCAAGGCATCGCCCTGGACGGAAGGCGAGGAGGCGGCGCTGGCTGCGGTCAGGGAAACTATCGACGACGCGGTGCGCTTGCGAATGCTCGCCGACGTACCCGTCGGCGCGCTGCTTTCGGGTGG
>Ga0154536_1043_pt4 | contig 10669 bp, 5 predicted proteins | sample RifGroF1_FD_105679 | JGI IMG/M metagenome (GOLD analysis project Ga0154536, IMG submission 105679) | Xanthomonadales bacterium GWF1_69_6 | reverse complement strand
GCCTACCGCGACTGCGCGGCCGGCCGCAGCGCGGCGACGCCGGCCGCAGCGGACTCGCCGTGACCAACGCCCGGCTGATCCAGACCGTCGCCGCGGTGATCCGCGACGCCGCCGGTCGCGTGCTGCTGGTGCGCAAGCGCGGCACGCCCACCTTCATCCAGCCCGGCGGCAAGCGCGAGCCGGGCGAAGAGCCGCTGGCCACGCTGGCGCGCGAACTGCACGAAGAGCTGGGCGTGGCGCTGCGGCCCGGCGCGCTGCGCCTGGGCGAATTCGAGGACGTGGCCGTCAACGAAGCCGACACCCGCGTGCGCGCCGAGGTTTTCCTGGCCGAGGTGGACGGCGAACCCACGGCCCGCGCCGAGATCGAGGCGCTGGCCTGGGTGGATCCGGCCGCGCCGGGAGACCGGATCATCGCGCCGCTTTCCCGCCACCAGCTGCTGCCCGCGGTGGCGGCGCTGTGGTCGCCGGTGGAACGCGGGCCTTCGCGGCACTACGCCTGGGGCGGCGACAACGACGGCTGGCACCTGGTGCAGCGCACCGATCTGTCCGTGATCGCCGAACGCGTGCCGCCGGGCGGCCGCGAGCGCCGGCACCGCCACGCGCTGGCGCGGCAGTTCTTCTACGTCCTGTCGGGGCGGGCCTGCATCGAGCTGGCCGGAAAGGAGGTCGCGCTGGTCGCCGGGCAGGGGCTGGAAGTGCCGCCCGGGCTGCCGCACCAGTTCATGAACCCCTACGACGAGGACGTGCATTTCCTCGTGGTGTCGCAGCCGACGACACGCGGCGACCGCAGCGACGACTGAGCCTCAGCGCGGCGTCGGCTTGCCCTGCTCGGCCAGCGTGAGCGCAACCTTGTCGCGCAGGTAGGCGGGTTCGATGCGCGCCGCGTCCACGGCTTCGCCGCGGGCGAAGGCGCGGGCGGCGAGCTTCGCCAGGTCGGCGGCGTGGGGAAGCGCGCTGGCGTCGAAGCTGGCAAGCGTGGTGCCCAGGCGCGCAACGAGGGCGCCCTGCTCCGCGCCGAAACCCGTGCCGACGCCGGACACCACGTTCGCCGGCAGCAGCGCCTGCGCGGGCGGGCAGATGTTTTCCTCGCCGGTGGCCGTCACCAGACCCTCGGCGTCGCGCATGAATTCGCCGAGGTAAACCTCGCCCATGCGCGCGTCGATGGCGGCGAGGATGCGCTCACCGGGGCCCTGCATGGCCAGCACGGCCAGCGTGGACACCGGCAGCACCGGGCGGTCCAGCGCCAGCGCCAGGCCCTGCACCAGCGCGATGGCCAGGCGCACGCCGGTGAAGGCGCCGGGGCCGCGGCCCACGGCGATGGCGTCGAGCTGCGATTTGCGCAGGCCGGCTTCGGCCAGCAGTTCGTCGGCCCAGGGCAGCACCAGCTGGGTGTGCCGGCGCGGCGCCAGTTCGTGGCGTGCGAACACGGTGCCGTCGGCATAGACGGCGACCGAGCAGGCTTCGGTGCTGGTTTCGATGGCCAGGAGCTTCACGGCCAGTCCTCGTCGCTTGCGGCGGGCGCCGCACCGGGCGATTGTGCGGCAAAGAAGCGTTGCACGTCCTCGACCTGGCGGGTGCGCGGGAACGGCGGCAGGCTGTCGAGGAACAGGCGGCCGTAGGGTTTGCCCAGCAGGCGCGGGTCGCACAGCACCAGCACGCCGCGGTCGGCGTCGCTGCGGATCAGGCGGCCGACGCCCTGCTTGAGCGCGATCACGGCCTGCGGCAGCTGTTCGTCGCGGAACGGGTTGCCGCCGCGGCGGCGCACGGCTTCCAGGCGTGCCTCGAGCACCGGGTCGTCGGGCGCGGCGAAGGGCAGGCGGTCGATGCAGACCACGCTCAACGCTTCGCCGGCCACGTCCACGCCTTCCCAGAAGCTGGCGGCGCCGAGCAGCACGCCGTTGCCCGAGGCGCGGAACTGTTCGAGCAGCGTGTTGCGCGGCGCGGTGCCCTGCACGAACAGCGGCCAGGGGCCATCGCGCAGCTCCTCGGCGGCTTCGCGCAGGGCGCGGTGCGAGGTGAACAGCAGGAAGGCGCGGCCCTTCGAGGCTTCCAGGACCGGCCACACCGCGTCGATGACGGCCGGCGCGTAGTCGCGGCTGTTGGGTTCGGGCATGCCGCGTGGCAGGTAGCACAGCGCCTGCTTCGGCCAGTCGAAGGGGCTGGGCTGCAGCAGTTCGCGCGGTTCCCACAGGCCCAGCCGGCGGCCGATGTGGCGGAAGCTGCCGTCCACCGCCATCGTGGCCGAGGTGAAGATCCACGCCGCGCGGCTCTGCTCGCGGTAACGCCGCAGCGGGCCGGAGACATCCAGCGGCGTGCGCTGCAGCGTGAAGCCGCGCTGCGTGAGTTCGTACCAGCGCACCGCCATCATGTCGGCGGCGGAAGAAGAAAGGGGGTCAGAGTCAATTTCCGGCGAGGGCGCGTCACCAACCGGAGCCGCTTCGGGGGAAATTGACTCTGACCCCCTTTCTTTGCCCTCCCCTTCCCCGTCGCGCCAGGCGGCGAGGCGGCGCACGAGTTCGGCGGCGCGGTCGCCGCAGGCGGCGAAGCCGGGCGAGGCGTCGGAGAGCGGGCCGAGCACGCGCAGCAGCTTCGACAGCGCGTGCGCGAGCTGGTCGAGCGCTTCGGGCACGCCGGGGTGCGCGAGCAGGCGCGCCTGCGGGCCGCGCTGCGGCAGTTTGTCCATGGCCAGGCGCAGGTCGCGCATGGCTTGTTCCAGCGCGCGTGCCGGACCCATCACGGTGGCCAGCGAGGCGGTGACGTTCTTGCACTCGGCCAGCGAATCACGCGCCAGGTCGAGCAGCTGGCGCGCGCCCAGGCCTTCGCCGAAGAACTGCGCCGCCAGTTCCGGCAGCTGGTGCGCCTCGTCGAGCACGAAGGCCGCGGCGCCCGGCAGGATTTCGCCGAAGCCTTCCTGCTTGATCGCCAGGTCCGCCAGCAGCAGGTGGTGGTTCACCACCACCACGTCGGCCGCCTGCGCCTGCTGGCGCGCCTTGGCCACGAAACACTCGGTCCAGAACGGGCATTCGCCGCCCAGGCAGTTGTCGGCGGTGGAGGTGACCTGCGGCCACAGCGGCGAGTCTTCGGCGATGTCGGCCAGCTCGGCCAGGTCGCCGCGCATGGTGCGCCCGGCCCAGGCCACCACGCGCTGGAACTGCGCCACGACTTCGCGCGACTGGAACTTCTCGCCCTTGGCCTGCTCGAGCCGGTACAGGCACAGGTAATTGGCGCGGCCCTTGAGCAGCGCGGTCTTCACGCCCGCGCCCAGCGCCTGGCGCACGCGCGGCAGGTCGCGGTGGTAGAGCTGGTCCTGCAGCGCGCGGGTGCCGGTGGAAATGATGACGCGCTGGCCCGAGAGCAGCGCCGGCACCAGGTAGGCGTAGGTCTTGCCGGTGCCGGTGCCGGCTTCGGCGATGAGCGTGGCGCGCTCGTCCATGGCGTCCGCCACCGCCCGGGCCAGCTGCTGCTGGGCCGGGCGCGGCGAATAGCCTTCCAGTTCGGTCGCCAGCGGGCCGTCGTTGGCCAGCGCGGCGAGCGTGCGCTGCGCGAGGTCGCCCACTTACATGCGGACCGGCGGCGCCACCGTGCAGGACGCCACCTGGCGGCGCGCGACGGCGGCGGCGTCGCTGGCGCCGCGGTGTTCGCGGGCATGGGCGATGGTGGCCCAGTTGCGGCGGCACAGGCCGCCCAGCTTCGGGCCGCGTTCGAAGGACTGGTTGGCCAGGACTTCGGCTTCCTGCCAGGCGCGGCGCAGCAGGGCCAGTTCGGCCTTCCACTGCAGCAGGTCGGGGTCTTCGGGCGTGATCGCCAGCGCCTGGTCGAGCGCGGCGCCGGCGGGCTTGAGCTTGCCGGCGGCTTCCAGCGACTGGGCCTGCAGGCGCAGGTCTTCCACCTGCGGGTCGCGCAGCGGCTGCACTTCCAGCTCGTGGCCGTGTTCGCCGGTGGCGCGCACGTCGGCCACCACCGCAGCGGGGTCCACCTTCTTCGCCACGGCGCGGCGTTCGGGCGCCGGCGCGCTGGTGGCGCAGGCGGAAAGCAGCAGCGCGAGGGCGGCGGCGGCAAGGGTGCGGGTCTTCACGTCAGTCGATCCTTGGTTCTTCGTCATCGCGCCGGTCGCGGCCACGCTCGTCGCCGCCGAAGCGGAACCAGTCGAGCCAGCTGCGGCGCTGGCAGCTCAGGTGTTCGGGCGGCAGGTAGCCGGCGACGAAAGCGTAGCGGCGGGCGCCTTCGCAGTCTTCTTCGGTGGTGGCGTACTCGGCGGCGTCCACCCAGCCCCATTCCAGGCCCTGCATGCCCACGTCGAGCGGCGCGGTGGGCAGCTTGGCGAACAGCGACGACCACACCCGCATCGCGCCGGTGGAGCCGTACAGGCCGGTAGGTTCGTTGCGGTCGTTGCCCACCCAGACCACGGCCAGGTGGTCGCCGGTGTAGCCGGCGAACCAGCTGTCGCGGCTGTCGTTGCTGGTACCGGTCTTGCCGGCCGGGCGCAGGTGGCCCAGGCCGTCGCGCAGCAGCTGGCTCGCGGTGCCGCGCTGCACGGTGTCCTGCAGCGCCAGCGTGACCAGGCGCGCGGCGATGGCGTCGCCTTCCTGCGCCGGCGCCGGACTGAAGTCGTAGCGGTTGATCGCCTTGCCCTTGGGGTCGAGCACGCCGCGCACGGCGCGCAACGGCTGGATCTGCCCGCCCGAAGCGAGGAACTGGTAGACCTGCGCCATCGCGAACGGGCTCAGGTCGACCGAACCCAGAATGAGCGAGGGATTGGGCTGGGCACGCAGGCCCGCCAGCACCTTCAGCAGTTCGGCCAGGCGCTCGGGCCCCACCGCCATGCCCACGCGCACCGTGGCCTGGTTGTAGGAGAAGGCCAGCGCGTCGGCCAGGCTCACGCGTCCGTGGCTGCGGCCGTCGGAATTTTCCGGGTTCCAGCGCTTGCCGTTGGGCAGCACCAGGTCCACCGGCGCGTCGTCCACCGGCGTGGCCAGCGACCAGGCGTCGGGCTGGGCCAGCGCCAGCAGGTACACCAGCGGCTTGAGCAGCGAGCCCACCGGGCGCTGCGCTTCCAGCGCGCGGTTGAAGCCGGGCTGGTCGGGGTCGCGGTTGCCCACCATGGCCAGCACTTCGCCGCCGTGGGTGTCGGTGAGCACCATGCCCGCCTGCAGCGGCGGGCCGTCCTTGCGCTGTACCTTGTCGAGCGTGCCGGCGACGCCGCGCTCGGACAGCAGCTGCGCCGAGGGCGAGAGCGTGGTGAGCACGCTCAGGCCGGCGCCGCGCAGCGCGTCGGCGGGGTAGTCGCGCGCCAGCTGGCGGCGCACCAGGTCCATGAAGGCCGGGTTGCGGTTGCTGGCCACGCCCGGGCGGCGGCTGACGCCCAGGCCCGCGGCCATGGCGCGCTTGGCCTCTTCGGAAGTCAGCAGGCCGGTGTCGCGCCACACTGCCAGCACCAGGTCGCGGCGCTGCTTGGCGGCCTCGGGGCGGCGGCGCGGGTCGTACACCGACGGGCCCTGGATCATGCCCACCAGCAGCGCCATGTCCTGCGCGCGCAGGGTGGAAAGATCACGCCCGAACCAGAATTCCGAGGCCGCGGCGATGCCGTGGATGGACTGGTTGCCCTGCTGGCCCAGGTACACCTCGTTGAAATACGCCTCGAGGATGCGCTGCTTGTCGTAGCGCGCCTCGATGATCAGCGAGTAGGCGATTTCCTTGAACTTGCGGCTCCAGCGCTTTTCGCGGGTCAGGAACAGGTTCCGCACCAGCTGCTGGGTGAGCGTGCTGGCGCCCTGCTCGAGCTCGCCTTCGCGCGCGTTCACCCAGGCCGCGCGCAGCATGCCCCAGGGGTCGATGCCGTGGTGGTGCTTGAAGTTGCGGTCCTCGACCGCCTGCAGGCCGGTGACCAGCAGCGAGGGCACTTCCTTGAGCTGGACGAGGCGGCGCTCCTCGCTCACGTCGCCGTAGAGCGTGGCGATGCGCGCGGGATCCACGCGGGCCTCGTCCAGCGGCTTGCCGCTGCGGCGGTCGGCGACGCGGGCGACCTTGCCGCCCGAGAGCTGCACTTCCAGCCGCATCGCCGGCACCGGGCCGTCGAGGTCGGTGAAGGCGCGGGTGCCGACGTGGAAACGGTTGCCATCGCGCGACCAGGTGCCCGGCAGGTCGCCGCCGTCGGCGCGGTAACCCGCGGCCTCGAGTTCCAGCAGCAAGGTGTCGGCGTCGAGCCGGGTGCCCGGGGCCAGCCGCAGCGGGCGGGCGTAGACGCGGGTCGGCACCTGCCAGACCAGGGCCTCGAATTCGGCGCGCACGCGCTTGTCGAGCACGTAGAAGGTGGGCACGCCGATGCCCAGCGCCAGGCCGAGCGCCAGCAGCGCGGCGCGCAGCAGCCAGGTGCGCCAGCGGAAGCGGGACGGCGATGCGCCGGATTTTTGGGGGGAAGCGTTACGAGGCACGGACATGGATAATCCGGAGGTGTGGCAAGTCTATCAGGCCACCCCCGCCCCCACCCGAGACTGAACCTGCGCATGGATGCCCCTGCCCTCCCGGTCCTGAGCACCTGGACCGCCGACCCGACCGCTGCCGCGCCCTCCGGCGCGCCGGCCGGGCTGGTTCGCGTGGACGGCATGGCGGCGTCGCCGGAAGCGGCGCTGGCGCGTGCCCATGCGTCGCACCCCGGGCGCGACGTGCTCCTGCTGCGCGCGGGCGTGGCTTTCGATGACGCAGCGCTGGGCCGTTTGCTGGCCGCCTGGCGCGGCGCCGACTGGGATGTGCTGTCGCCGCTGGACGGACGCTGGCCCTTGGGTGGTGGCGGCGATGCGCTGGCCTGGAGCTGCGGCGAACACGCCGCGTTCGCCTGGCAGGGCTGGTCGGCGGAGTGTTCGCTGTGGCGCGCGGGCGCCACGCCTGCGGCCTTCCGCAGCGGCGCGCTGCTGCCCTGCCTGCAGGTGGGCCAGGCCGTGGTGCTGCCGAACGCCGATGCGCCGCTGCCCGTGCAGGCGCTGCGCGAGCGAGCCCGCCACGGCGGCCGCCCCGCCCTGCCCGGCCGACCGGTACTGCTGCACGTGCTGCACGGCTGGGGCGGCGGCGCCGAACGTTTCGTGCGCGACCTCGCCGCGGCCGACGCGGAGCGCACGCACCTGGTGCTGGTGGCGCGGGGCGACCACGACAGGCCGCCCTTCGGCCGGCGCCTGTGCCTGCACGCCGACCTCGACGCGCCGCCGCTGCAACGCTGGGAGCTTTCGGCGCCGATCACCGACTGCAGCGCGTCTTCCGCCGAAGTCGCCGCCATCCTCGCCACGCTCAAGGACTCCTGGGGCGTGGGCGCGGTGCTGGTGTCGTCGCTGGTGGGGCACAGCCTGGACGTGCTGCGCACCGGCCTGCCCACGGCCCTGTGCGCGCACGACGCCTTCCCGCTGTGGCCGCTGCTGCACGACCCGCGCGATCCGGAGCGCGAGGCTTTCGACCTCGGGACGCTGGAGAAGCAGCTGGCCGCGGCGGGCCGCGACTTCGTCTTCGCCGGGCGCGATGCCGCCGCATGGTGGTCACTGCGCGAAGCCGCGCTGGCCGAACTGGCCGCGCACGACATCCTGCTGGTCGCGCCCAGCGACTTCGCCCGCCGCCGCCTGTGCGCGCTGGCACCGGCGCTGGCGGACCGTCGCTGGCAGGTGATCGAACACGGCCTGGCCCCGCTGCCGCCGCTGCCCGAAACCGTCGCGCCGCCCCACGACGGCCCGCTGCGCGTGCTGGTCGCCGGCCGCGTGCATGGCGCCAAGGGCCAGAAGCTGCTCGACGCGCTGCTGCCGCGCCTGCCCGCCGGCGTCGAACTGGTGCTGCTGGGCACCGGCCCGCTGGGCGAGCGCTATTTCGGCCGCTCCGGCGTGCACGTGCTCAAGGACTACGCGCGCGACGACCTGCCGCGCTGGGTGGCCGCGCTGCGCCCCGACCTGGCGATGCTGCCGTCCACCGTGCCGGAAACCTGGAGCTACACGCTGTCGGAACTGTGGGCGCTGGGCCTTCCGGTGCTGTGCGCCGACCTCGGCGCGCCCGGCGACCGCCTGCGCGCGGCCGGCGGCGGCTGGCGGGTGGCGCCCGACGCGGCGGCCTTCGCCGACACCCTGGCGACGCTGGCGGCGGACCGCGATGCGGTGGCCTTCGAGCGCGCCCGCGTGCCCACCGCCCAGCCCGGCCTCGCGGCCATGGCGCAGGCCTGGCGCGCCGCGCTGCCGGTGGCCGCGGCGTCGCTGCGCCTGCCGCCCGCCGGTCCCGATGCGCCGGAGCGCCTGCGCCAGTCGCTGGCGCTTGCCGCGCAGCAGGCGCGCGCCGAATCGCTGCAGACCCAGCTCGCCGCGCAGCAGGACGAACTCGACCGCCGCGCCGACTGGGCGTTTACGCTGCAGGCCGACCTGCGCCGCAGCGAAACGCGCCGCGGCCAGGCCGAAGCCGCGATGCAGCGCGCGCATGACGCCGTCGCCACCGAACAGTCAAGCCTGCAGGCTGAAATCGCCGCGCTCGAAGACCGCCAGCAGCAGATCGAGCGCCAGCTGGCCGAATCGCACGGCTATTACCAGCGCGACACCACCGACCTCGCGCGCCAGCGCGACATCGCCCTGTCCCAGCGCGACGAAGCCGAGCAGCTGCTCAAGCAGATGCGCGCCAGCTGGGCCTGGCGACTCACCGGCGTGCCGCGCCGGCTGACCCGCGGGCTGCGGCTGCGCGGGCAAGCGCTGGCCTTCCACGTCCGCCACGTGCTCTCGCTCACCGAACGCGGCCTGGCCAGCCTGCGCAGCCGCGGCGTGGCCGGCACGCTCAGGCGCATGCGCGAACGGCGCGCGCACCTGGCGCAGGCGCGGGTGGTGCCGGCGCTGCCGCTGCCCGGCGCGGGCGACATCGCGCTGCGGCTGCCGCGCCCGGCGGCGCCGCGCGCCAGCATCATCGTGCCGGTCTACAACCAGCTGGCGCTGAGCCTGGCCTGCCTGCGCGCGCTGGCCGACTGCGGCGACGCCGCCGGCTTCGAGGTCATCGTCGTCGACGACGGCTCCAGCGACGACACGCCCCACCTGCTGCCTTCGGTGTCGGGCCTGCGCTTCCACCGCAACCCGAAGAACCTCGGCTTCATCGGCGCCTGCAACGCCGGCGCGGCGCTGGCGAAAGGCGAATTCCTGGTTTTCCTCAACAACGACACCACCGTGCAGCCGGGCTGGCTGGACGCGCTGCTGGACACCTTCGGGCGCCACCCCGACACCGGCCTGGCCGGCAGCAAGCTGGTTTACCCCGACGGACGGCTGCAGGAAGCGGGCGGCATCGTGTTCGCCGACGGCTCGGGCTGGAACTACGGCCGCTTCGACGACCCCGCGCACCCGCGCTACAACTTCGTGCGCGAGGTGGACTACTGCTCGGGCGCGGCCATCGCGATCCGCCGCGAGCTGTTCGAGCAGCTCGGCGGCTTCGACCCGCTGTACGCGCCGGCCTACTACGAAGACACCGACCTGGCCATGCGCGTGCGCCAGCAGGGCCTGAAGGTGCGCTACCAACCGGCGTCGGTGGTGGTGCACCACGAGGGCGCGACGTCGGGCACCGACCTGTCCAGCGGCGTGAAGGCCTACCAGGTCGCCAACCAGAAGAAGTTCCGGGAGCGCTGGCGCGACGTGCTGGCACGCGACCACCGCGCCGCCGGCACCGACCCGGAAACCGCCAGCGAACGTGGCCGCCGCCACCGCGTGCTGGTGCTCGACGCCTGCACGCCCACGCCCGACCGCGATTCCGGCTCGGTGCGCATGCTGGCGCTGATGCGCCTGCTGCGCGAGGAAGGCTGCTCGGTGGTGTTTTTCCCCGAGAACCGCGCGCACGACGGCCGCTACACCCGCGAGCTGCAGCAGCTGGGCGTGGAAGCCTGGTGGCACCCCTGGGTGTCGGACGTGCCGAAATGGCTGGCCCAGCACGGCGCGCGCTTCGACCTGGTGGTCGGCAGCCGGCATTACGTGCTGGCGCCGGTGCTGCCGCTGCTGCGCTCGCATGCACCGCGCGCCACCGTGGTGTTCGACACCGTGGACCTGCACCACCTGCGCGAACAGCGCGAGGCCGAACTGTCCGGCGACGCCGCGCGCCTGCGCGCCGCGGCGCGCACCCGCAAGGAGGAGCTGGAGCTGATCGCCCAGAGCGACCTGACCTGGGTGGTGAGCCACGCCGAGCAGGCGTTGCTGGCCGGCGAGATGCCGTCGGCGCGGGTGGAGGTGGTGTCGAACATCCACGAAACCGGCGCCGCCGGCCCTGGCTTCGACGCGCGCGAGGGCCTGCTCTTCGTCGGCAGCTACCGCCATCCGCCGAACGTGGACGCGGCGCTGTGGCTGGCCGACGACATCCTGCCGCGCCTGCGTGAACGCGAGCCCGGGCTGGTGCTGAACCTGGTCGGCGGCGACGCACCGCCGGAAATCGAAGCCCTGGGCCAGCGCGAGGGCATACGCTTCCACGGTTACGTGCCCGACCTCGACCCGCTGCTGCGCGGTGCGCGCGTGGCGCTGGCGCCGCTGCGCTACGGCGCCGGCGTGAAGGGCAAGGTGAACCAGGCGCTGGCGCACGGCCTGCCCGTGGTGGCGACCAACTGCGCGGTGGAAGGCATGCACCTGCGCGAAGGCGAGGACGTGCTGGTGGCCGACGATGCCGCCGGTTTCGCCGATGCCGTGCTACGCGCCTA
>Ga0154536_1077_pt9 | contig 10919 bp, 13 predicted proteins | sample RifGroF1_FD_105679 | JGI IMG/M metagenome (GOLD analysis project Ga0154536, IMG submission 105679) | Xanthomonadales bacterium GWF1_69_6 | reverse complement strand
CTTCGACGACAAACCCGCGGGCCAGCGTTTCGTCGCGGCCATGTTCCCGCTGCACAGCGGCAGCTACTTCGGCTGGCCGGGCCTGCTGCTGTTCTGCCTGGCGAGCCTGGCGATGCCGCTGTTCACCGTCACCGGTTTCCAGCTCTACCTCGACCGGCGGGCAAAAAAACGCGCCGGCGTGGAGCGCCGGCGCGTGCGTGAACTCGCGTTGGCCAAACGATCAGCCGGCTGAGAGCTGCTCCACCGCCGCCACCGCCGCGAAGCGGTCGGCGATGAGCTTGAGCAGGGCCAGGCGGTTGTCGCGCAGCGCCGCGTCTTCGGCCATCACCATGGTGCGGTCGAAGAAGTTGTCCACCGGCGCCTGCAGCGCGGCCAGGCGCTTGAGCGTACCGACGTAGTCGCGCTGCGCCAGCAGCGGGTCGGTGTCGGCCAGCGCGGACGCGAGCGCATCGTGCAGCACCTGCTCGGCCGGCTCGGCCAGCAGCGAGGCGTCCACCACCGGCGGGATCGAGCCTTCGACCTTGCGCAGGATGTTGCGGATGCGCTTGTTGGCCGCGGCCAGCGAGGCCGCCTCGCGCAGGCGCGCGAATTCGGCGATGGCCTTGAGGCGCTTGTCGAAGTCGAGCAGCGAACCCGGGCGCACTTCCGCCACCGCGTCGAACTGCGTGCCCGGCACGCCCTGTTCGGCGTAGTAGGCGCGCAGGCGCTCGAGGATGAAGTCGTAGAGCTCGGTGCTGGGCGCCCAGGTGAGTTCGCGCGGCAGGCCGGCGTTGGCGTCGTCGAGCAGGGCGCCGAGGTCGAGGTCCATCTGGCCTTCGATGAGCGTGCGGGCCAGGCCCTGGGCGTTGCGGCGCAGCGCGAACGGGTCCTTGTTGCCGCTGGGCTTGAGGCCCGCGGCGAAGCCGCCGGCAATCGTGTCCAGGCGGTCGGCCACGGCCAGCAGGCGGCCCAGCGGCGAGGCCGCGATGGCGTCGCCGGAGAAACGCGGCGCATAGGCTTCGTCGATGGCGTTGGCCACGTCGGCATCTTCGCCCGAGGCCAGCGCGTAGTGCCGGCCCATCTTGCCCTGCAGCTCCGGGAACTCGCCGACCATGCGGCTGAGCAGGTCGCACTTGGCCAGCGAGGCGGCGCGGTTGGCCTTGAGGCTGTCGGCGCCCAGGGTCTCGGCGATGATGCCGGCCAGGCGCGCCACGCGCGCGGCGCGGTCGGCGTAGCTGCCCAGCTTCTGCTGGAAGGTGACGGTGGCCAGGCCGGTCATCCAGGCGTCGAGCGGCTGCTTGAGGTCTTCGTCGAAGAAGAACTTGGCGTCGGCGAAACGCGGGCGGATGACGCGCTCGTAACCCTTGCGGATCTCGGCCGGGTCCTTGGACTCGAGGTTGGCGATGCCGATGAACTTCTCGCTGAGCTTGCCGTCGGCGTCGAGCACGGGGAAGAACTTCTGGTTCGTCTCCATGGTCAGGATCAGCGCTTCCTGCGGCACGCGCAGGAATTCGCGCTCGAAGCTGCACAGGATGGCCTTGGGCCATTCCACCAGGCAGTTCACTTCCTCGAGCAGCTCGGGCAGCACGCGGGCCTGGCCGCCGGCTTCCTTCGCGGCGGTGGCGATTTCGGCGCGCACGCGCTCGCGGCGTTCGCGCGGGTCGGCCAGCACCTTGGCCTCGCGCAGCGCCTGCAGGTATTCACCGGCGTCGTTGAGCCACACCGGCTTGGCGTGGTGGAAACGGTGGCCGCGGCTCATGCGGTCGGATTTCAGGCCCAGCACTTCGCCCGGGGCCACGTCGCGGCCCAGCAGCATCACCAGCCAGTGGGCGGGGCGCACGAAGGCGTAGTCGCGGTCGCCCCAGCGCATGGGCTTGGGCACCGGCAGCGCCTTGAGCGCTTCGGCGGTGATCTCGGCCAGCAGGGTGGCGGTGGCGGCGCCGGGGCGCGAGGAGCGCGCCACGAAGCGCATGCCCTTGGCATCGGTGACGCGGTCGAGCTTCTCCCACTCGATGCCGTTCTTCTGCGCGAAGCCCAGCAGCGCCGGCGTCGGCTTGCCCTCGGCGTCGAGGCCGATGTTGGTGTACGGGCCCAGCACTTCGGAATGCTGCACCGGCTGCTGGGTGGCCACGGCCGGCAGGAACACGGCCAGGCGGCGCGGCGAATACAGCGGGCCGGTGGCGGGCGTGCCGGGTTCGTCGCGCACCTCGATGCGGCGCGCGGCCAGGCCCTTGAGCACGCCGTCGTAGAAGGCCTGGGCCAGTTCGGGCAGCGCCTTGGGCGGCAGCTCCTCGGTGCCCAGTTCGATCAGCAGCGGCAGGAAATCAGCCATTCGCGGCCTCCTTGGTCTTCTTCAGGCCCGGGAAGCCGAGCTTCTCGCGCTGGGCGTAATAGGCTTCGGCCACGCTGCGCGACAGCGTGCGCACGCGCAGGATGTAGCGCTGGCGCTCGGTAACCGAAATGGCGCGGCGGGCGTCGAGCAGGTTGAACGAATGCGAGGCCTTGCAGACCTGCTCGTAGGCCGGCAGCGGCAGGCCCAGCTCGACCAGCTTCAGCGCCTCGCGCTCGCAGGCGTCGAAGCGGTGGAAAAGTTCCTCCACGTCGGCGTGCTCGAAGTTGTAGGTGCTCTGCTCGACTTCGTTCTGGTGGTAGACGTCGCGGTAGGTCACCGGCGTGCCGTCGGGGCCGACGGTCCAGACCAGGTCGAACACGTTGTCGACGTTCTGCAGGTACATGCACAGGCGCTCGAGGCCGTAGGTGATCTCGCCGGTCACCGGCTTGCACTCCAGGCCGCCGGCCTGCTGGAAGTAGGTGAACTGGGTCACTTCCATGCCGTTGAGCCAGACTTCCCAGCCCAGGCCCCAGGCGCCGAGCGTGGGCGATTCCCAGTTGTCCTCGACGAAGCGCAGGTCGTGCACCAGCGGGTCGACGCCGAGCGCCTTGAGCGAGCCGATGTAGAGGTCGAGGATGTCGTCGGGGTTGGGCTTGAGCACCACCTGGTACTGGTAGTAGCGCTGCAGGCGGTTCGGGTTCTCGCCGTAGCGGCCGTCGGTGGGGCGGCGGCAGGGCTGCACGTAGGCGGCGTTCCAGGGCTCGGGGCCGAGCGCGCGCAGGAAGGTGGCCGGATGGAAGGTGCCGGCGCCGACCTCGAGGTCGAGCGGCTGGATCAGGACGCAGCCCTGTTCGCCCCAGTACTGGTTGAGGCGCTGGATCAGCTCCTGGAAGGTCGGTGCGGTCATCGCGGTTTCGCCCTGTCCAAAGCGCGCTAGTATAGCCGCGACCCGCGTCCCTGCTTGTTTTGCGCCCGATGAAGCCCTTCCTGATCCTCGAGACCGGCGTCCCCATTCCCAGCCTCCGCCGCCACGGCAGCTTCGGCCACTGGATCCGGGTCGCCGCCGGCCTGCACGGCCGCCAGGTTCACCAGGTGCGGGTGCTCGACGGCGAAGCGCTGCCGCCGGCGGCCGACTACGCCGGCGTGCTGGTCACCGGTTCCGGCGCCATGGTCACCGAACGCGCCGACTGGAGCGAACGCTGCGCCGACTGGCTGCGCGACGCCGCCGAGGCCGGCCAGCCGCTGTTCGGCATCTGCTACGGTCACCAGCTGATCGCGCATGCGCTCGGCGGCCAGGTCGACTACAACCCGCGCGGCCGCGAGATGGGCACGGTGCCGGTGTCGCTGCACGCCGGAGCGGCGGCCGACCCGCTGTTCGCCGGCCTGCCCGCGCGCTTCGACGCCCACACCACCCACCTGCAGACCGTCACCACGCCACCGCCCGGCGCGCAGGTGCTGGCGGCGTCGGAGCGCGACGACTGCCAGGCCTTCCGCTGGGGCGAGGCGGCCTGGGGCGTGCAGTTCCATCCCGAGTTCAGCACCGGCATGATGCGGGGCTACATCCACGCCCGCTCCGAGGCGCTGGCGAAGGAAGGCACCTGCCATGCCAGCCTGTCCAAGGCGGTGCGGCCGGCGCCGCTGGCGCGCCGCGTGCTGCAGCGCTTCATCCACCAGGCGCACCGGCGCGGCAGGCACGAAGGAACCCGATGAACATCCGCAAGATCGACACCAACGCCGTCATCGCCTGCTTCACCCGTGCGGTGGACCTGGGTGGCCGCAATCCCAAGGCCGTGTTCGGCGCGGCGCTGCTGGCGCTGGTGGTGGTGTTCGGGCTGGGCATGGTGGTGATGCTGGTCGCCACCGCGGTGGCCGTGGGCGCGGGCTTCGATCCGAAGTCGGCGGGACCGGCGGCGGCGCTGGCGCTGGCCGCGCCGATCATGCTGTTCTTCATGGTGCTGATGCCGGTGCTGGGCGGCGGCATGATGCACGTGGTGCACGAATCCGAATCCGGCCGGCCGGTGTCGGCGCTGGGCGTGTTCGCCGGTTTCCGCGGCGGCCGCCTGCTGTCGCTGGCGGGCCTGGCCATCCTGCCCCTGGCCGGCCTGGCGCTGACGCTGCTCAACTACCGCGTGTTCGGCGGCCCCACCTATTTCGCCGAGTACACCGCGATGATGGAGGCGGCGATGAAGGGCGTGCCGCCGGTGCCGCCCGAGGCGCGCTCGCCGGCGCTGATGTTCGTCGTCGGCATGCTGCTGACGGCGCTGCAGAACCTGCTGCAGCTGGTGACGGTGCCGGCGGTGCAGCTGGGCCGGCGCAGCACGCTGGGCGCGATCGCCGACGGCCTGGCCATGGTGCGCCACAACCCGGGCCCGAGCCTGCTGCTGCTGGTGCTGGGCTTCGCCGCCATGCTGGCGGTGGCGCTGGTGATGGCGGTGGTGGCGGTGGTGCTGGGTGTCATCGCCAGCCTGCTGCCGCTGCTGGGCGTGCCGCTGGCGCTGCTGGTGATGCTGGCCTTCGCGGCGGTGCTGGTGGTGGTTTACACCGGCGTGTCCTACTTCGCCTGGCACAGCCAGTTCGCCCCGGAAAACCCGGCCGCGGGCCCGCCGCCGATGCCGGCCCAGCTCGAGGCCTGAGCCCGGGTCAGGGCAGGCCGGTGGCCAGGGCTTCGAAGAAGATCACCGCGTAGAACGTGGCCACGGCGGCGAAGGCCGCCAGCAGCACGATCGCCTGCGCCCACAGCCAGCGTCGCGCGCCCGGCGGCATCGCCGCGCCGGCGCCGGGGGCCAGCACCACGCGGGTGCCGCTGAGCAGGTCGTGCAGGGCGCGCTGGTCGGCGCGCCAGCCGGCCATGGCGTGGCCCAGGTGCAGCAGGCACCAGGACGGAATACCCGCCAGGAAACGCAGCGCCACCCGCCCCGGCCCCGGCCGGCCGCCGTCGTGGCGGCTCACCTGCAGCCCGAACAGGCGCTTGCCCGGCGTGGCCTGCCAGGGCGAGGCCTCGAAGGCGATCCACCAGGCCGCCGACAGCGCGAACAGCACGAGCGCGGCCACCAACGCGGCATGGAGCCAGGCCCGGGACAGGTCGAGCAGGGCCGCGCGCAGCACCGGGTCGTGGGTCCAGCCGGCCATGGCCTGCAGCGGGTCGCGGCCCTGGCCGATGGCCACGTCCGCCAGCTCGAACATCCGCAGCTGGAGTTTCGACAGGTGCAGGTCGGTCTGGGCCAGCATCCGCTGTCCGGTGCTCCACAGCAGCGGGACGGAGAACGCCAGCGGGGCCAGCGCGTCCAGGCTCCAGGCGGCGTAGCGGCGCCAGAAGCCGGCCGGCGTCGCCATGGCTCAGGCCGCGGCGGCGCGGCGCTTGAGCAGGGCGCCGGCGAGGATGCCCAGCTCGTAGAGCAGGCACATCGGGATCGCCAGCATCAGCTGCGACACCACGTCGGGCGGGGTGATGATGGCCGCCAGGATGAACACGCCGACCACCACGTAACCCCGCGCCTCGCGCAGCTGCGCCGGCGTCACCACGCCCAGCGCCACCAGCACCACCACGGCCACCGGCAGCTCGAAGCTCAGGCCGAAGGCCAGGAAGATGACCAGCACGAAGTCGAGGTAGCGGCTGATGTCGGTCATCATCGCCACGCCCTCGGGCGTGATGGCGGTGAGGAAACCGAACACCGTGGGCAGCACCAGGAAATAGGCGAAGGCGCAGCCGGTGTAGAACAGCAGCACCGCGGCCACCAGCAGCGGCTTGGCCAGGCGTTTTTCGTTCTGGTACAGGCCGGGTGCCACGAAGGCCCAGGCTTGGTAGATCAGCACCGGCGCCGACAGCACCAGGGCCGCGAAGAAGGCCAGCTTCACCGGGGTGAAGAAGGGCGAGGCGACTTCGATGGCCACCAGCTGGCCGCCCGCAGGCAGCTTCGACAGCAGCGGCGCGGCCAGTTCGGCGTAGAGCCGGTTGGCGAAGGGCATCAGCGCGAAGAACACCGCCAGCACCACCAGCACGCCCTTGAGCAGGCGCGAGCGCAGCTCGAGCAGGTGGCCCATCAGGGTTTCTTCGGGCTGGCCGGCGCGGCCGCTCATGGCGCGGGCGGGTCCTGGCGCGGGGCGGGCGTGGCGGGGGATTCAGGCGCGGCCGGTTCGGCCGTGTCCGCGGCGGGCGGGGCGTCCTGCGCCTGCGCCTCGGCCTCGCGCACGGCGCCGCCGATGGCCTGGCCGGCCTCGCGCAGGTCGCGGGTGGCGTCCTGCACCGCTTCGCGCAGATCGCGGGCCGGGTTGCCGACGCTGCGGCGCATTTCGTCGGCGGCCATCTCGCGCTCGAATTCGGACTTCACCGAATACCACTGCGCGCGCGCCTTGCGCACCCACAGCCCGGCGAAGCGCGCCGCCTTGGGCAGGCGCTCGGGACCGAGCACCACCAGGGCGACCACCGCGATCACCAGCAGTTCGCTGAAACCGATGTCGAACATGGATCAGGGCCGGCCGGGACCGGCTCAGCCGTCCTTGCGCGAATCCTGCGGAGCGGCGTCGGACTTGGTTTCGCCGGCGTCGCGGCGTTCGCTGCCGAGCTGGGCCGGGGGCGCGTCGTCCCCGTCCTTCAGGCCCTTCTTGAAGCCCTTGATGCCTTCGCCGAGGTCCTTGCCGATGTTGCCGAGCTTCTTGGTGCCGAAGATCAGCACGACCACTACCAGGACGATGACCCAATGCCAGATGCTGAAGCTGCCCATGACCGTGTTTCCCGAGCGGATGCGATGGGCGAAGGATAGCGCAGCCGGGGCCCGGCCGCGCCGTCCGTCCGTCACTGTTTGACGGTGTTTTCCTCGAGCCGGTCGCGGAAATCGACCACGGCGCCCGGCGGGGAGGCCGTACGGCCCTCGAAGATGGCGCGGGGGGTGGTGTTGCGGCCGTACACGGCCTGGTTGGCCTTGTGGTCGATGCGCAGCACGGTGCCGTCCAGGGCCACGCCGGCGAACAGGCCGCGGGCGCGGGAATAGCTGTAGATCTCGGCCTTGAGCTGCTCGTCGGTGCTGGCCTGGGCGCTGCGTCCGACCGGGCCGGCGGCCACCGAGGCGTCGGCGCCGAGGGTGAACTTGCCGTTGACGATGTTGTCCACGCCGCGCTGGCTGCGGAACACCAGGATCACGTCGGCCGACTGCACGCCGGCCTGGAAGCCGAAGCTGCCGCCGCCGAGCTTGATGTAGCTGGGGTTGGACCAGGTGCCGTCCGGGCTGCGCACCGACACCAGGCCCTTGCCGCCGCGGCCGCCGATGACCAGGCCGGCCTTGACCACGTCGGGGATGACGGCGATGGCGTGGGCCTCGGCGAACATCTTCTCGGGCACCGCCGTCTCCGGGATGCGCATGATCTCGGCCAGCACGCGGGCGGCGTCGGCGGCCTTGGCTTCTTCCTTGACGCCGGCCTGGGCGGGCAGGGCCAGCGCCAGGGCGAGCAGGGCGGCGAACGGGGCCAGGATTCGGGACATGGGGTTCTCTCCGGGGGAACGCGACGGTTCGAGTATGGTGGCGCGGAATGAACCGCGGGTGAGCCGCGCCTTCACTTGCGCGATGATAAGTTGCGCGCAGCCGACAAGGACAGGTCCGCATGAAACCCTATCTCGACGCCCCCGCCAGCGCCGGCCCCGGCCGCACCGCCCTGCTGGTGGTGAACCTGGGCACGCCCGACGCGCCCACCCGCGGCGCGGTGCACCGCTACCTGGCGCAGTTCCTGCACGACTACCGCGTGGTCGAGCTAACCCGCTGGCTCTGGTGCCCGATCCTGCACTTCATCATCCTGCCGCTGCGCTCGGGCAAGGTGGCGAAGAAGTACGCCTCGATCTGGGTCGATGGCGGTTCGCCGCTGCTGGTGTACACCCAGCGCCTGGCGCAGGGGCTGCAGCACGCCATGCCCGACGTGTCGGTGCGCGTGGCCATGCGCTACGGCAACCCCTCGGTGCCCGACGTGCTGCGCAAGCTGCAGGAAGAAGGCATGTCGCGCCTGCTGGTGCTGCCGCTGTACCCGCAGTATTCGGCCAGCACCTCGGGTTCGGTGCTCGACGCGGTCAGCAAGGAACTGGCCGGCTGGCGCCGCACGCCCGACCTGCGCTTCATCGCCGACTACCACCTCGACGCCGGCTGGCTCGACGCCATGGAAGCGCGCGTGCGCGCCCACTGGGACCTGCACGGCCGCGCCGACCAGCTGCTGATGTCCTTCCACGGACTGCCCAAGCGCTACGAAAAAGCCGGCGACCCCTACCCGCGCCAGTGCGAAGCCGGCGCCCGCGCCCTGGCCGCGCGCCTGGGCCTGGCCGAGGGCGAATGGAAGCTCACCTACCAGTCGCGCTTCGGCCGCGAGGAGTGGCTGCAGCCCTACACCGACAAGACCCTCGAGGCCATGGCCCGCGACGGCGTGAAGACCGTGGACGTGGTCTGCCCTGGTTTCGCGGTGGACTGCCTGGAAACGCTGGAAGAAATCGCCGTCGAAAACGACGAGGCCTTCCGCCACGCCGGCGGCGAGGCCCTGCGTTACATCAGCGCGCTCAACGACGAACCCGGCCACGTGGCCGCGCTCGCCGCCATCGCCCGCCGCCAGCTGCAGGGCTGGCCGCACTGATGCACGAACAGCGCATCGAAACCGCGCGCGGCCCGCTGGCGGCCCTGCGCGGCGGCCGCGCGGGCGGGCCGCGGCTGCTGTGCTTGCACGGCTGGCTCGACAACGCGGCCAGCTTCCTGCCGCTGTCGCCCTGGCTGGCGGAGTTCGACTGGGTGGCGCTGGATCTGCCGGGCCACGGCGCCAGTTCGCACCGCGCGCCGGGTTACGACTACGCCTTCGCCGACTGGCTGCACGACGTGCTGGACGTGCTCGACGCGCTGGGCTGGGAGCAGGCTGACCTGCTGGGCCACTCCATGGGCGGCGCCATCGCCTGCGCGCTGGCCGCGGCGGCACCGGAACGCGTGCGCCGGCTGGCGCTCGTGGAAGCGCTGGGCCCGGTGGCGGGCGACCCCACGCTGGCCGGCAGCCGCCTGCGCGACGCCGTGCGCGCCCGCCGCGCGCGCGGCACCCGGCCGGCGCGCGTGATCCCCGACCTCGACACCGCGGTGGCCATGCGCCTCACCGCCACGCAGATGGATCCGGCCTCCGCGCGCCTGATCGTCGAACGCAACCTGCAGCCGGTGCGCGGTGGTTTCGCCTGGCGCAGCGACCCGCGCCTGACCCTGCCGGGCCACGTGCGCATGGACGAGGTGGCGGTGCAGTCGCTGCTGCGCGCCATCGAGTCCCCGGTGCTGGTGGTGGCGGCCGACCCGGCGCCGCCGTATTTCACCGCCGCGGTGCGCGAGGCGCGCCTGGCCTGCCTGCGCGACGGCCGCGTGTGTGTGCTGCCGGGCAGCCACCACCTGCACATGGAGCAGCCGGAAGCCGTGGCGGCGCCGGTGCTGGCGTTCCTGCGCGCCTAATCGGCGCGCGGCTGCACGGTGACGGCCAGCGTGGTGCCGCCGTCGGCCTCGGCCACGACGTTGGCTTCCATGCGGCGCTGGTCCTTGGTGAAGCCGGCCACGTAGATCGGCGCCTGCTCGAGCACGCCGTCTTCCACCCAGCCTTGTGCGGCCTGGGCCTGGCGGAATTCCGCGAACACCAGCGCCGCCGCGCGCGGGCTGCGCTGGCTCACCGACACCGCGTCGCCCAGGCTCATGGCGGTTATGAGCCGGCCGTCGTCGGGCAGGCGCACGTCGGCGGGGAAGGTGTCGGGCAGGCGCACGTCGTCGCCGCTGGTGGCGACGTAGGTGCCTTCCTCGGTTTCGATGGTGACGGTCTGCTGGCCGTTGGCGATGTCGACCTCGGCGTGCTGGCCGCTGCTGGCCTCGATGGCCTTTTCGACCAGGGTTTCCTCGGCCTTTTCCTCGGCCTTGCCGCAGGCGGCGAGCAGGGCGGCCGCCAGCGCGACGGTGAGCAAGCGGGGCATCGGTTCCACGGCGGTTTCCGGCGGGGCGTCTACCGGATCAAACGCGCCAGCGTTCCCTTCAAGGCCAGTCCCTCGCCGCGCAGGTAATCGCGCTCGTCGCGCCAGGCCGGGCAGCGCGCCTCCACTTCGCGCCAGAAGCGGCGCGAGTGGTTGGCGTGGATCAGGTGGCAGAGCTCGTGCACCAGCACGTATTCGAAGGCCGAGGGCCGGCCCAGCACCAGTGCGAGGTCGAGCGAGAGCGCGTCGGAGGGGCTGAGCGAACCCCAGAGCGAGGACAGCGGGCGCAGCCGGAAGGCCATGGGCGCGCGCGGCAGCGTGGGCAAGTATTTCGGCACCCAGGCGCCGAGGTCGGCGCGGGCCTGTTCGAGGTAGAACTCGCGCAGGGCGGCGCGGATGCGGCGGTCGTCGGCGCGTTCGGGCAGGTGCAGTTCGATGCCGTGTTCGCCGAGGCGGGCGCGGGCGAAGCGGCCTTCGTGCCAGCTCAGCGGGACCCGTTCGCCGCGCAGGGGCAGCGGCTCGTGCTGGCCGCGGCCGAAGGGCGGCGCGTCGGCGGGCGCCTGTTTCGCCAGCTGGGCGATGAGCCAGTCGCGGTGCTCGAGCAGGAAGTTTTCGGCCAGGCGCACCGAGGCCGTCATGGGCAGCGTGAGGCGCGCGCCC
>Ga0154536_1166_pt1 | contig 11033 bp, 10 predicted proteins | sample RifGroF1_FD_105679 | JGI IMG/M metagenome (GOLD analysis project Ga0154536, IMG submission 105679) | Xanthomonadales bacterium GWF1_69_6 | reverse complement strand
GGCCGGCGCCAACGTGACCCAGATGCACTACGCCCGCCGCGGCATCGTCACGCCCGAGATGGAATACATCGCCATCCGCGAGAACCAGCGCATCGACGCCATCCGCGAGGCGCACCTGCTGCGCCAGCACCCGGGCGAATCCTTCGGCGCCAACCTGCCCAAGCTGATCACGCCGGAGTTCGTGCGCGACGAGGTGGCCCGCGGCCGCGCCATCATCCCGGCCAACATCAACCACCCGGAAATCGAGCCGATGATCATCGGCCGCAACTTCCTGACCAAGGTGAACGCGAACATCGGCAACTCCGCGGTGTCGTCGGGCATCGCCGAGGAGGTGGAGAAGCTGGTCTACGCCATACGCTGGGGCGCCGACACGGTGATGGACCTTTCCACCGGCAAGCACATCCACGAAACCCGCGAGTGGATCATGCGCAATTCGCCGGTGCCGATCGGCACGGTGCCCATCTACCAGGCGCTGGAGAAGGTGGACGGCAAGGCCGAGGAACTGACCTGGGAGATCTTCCGCGACACGCTGGTCGAGCAGGCCGAGCAGGGCGTGGACTACTTCACCATCCACGCCGGCGTGTTGCTGCGCTACGTGCCGCTCACGGCGCGCCGCGTCACCGGCATCGTCAGCCGCGGCGGTTCGATCATGGCCAAGTGGTGCCTGGCGCACCACCGCGAGAATTTCCTCTACACGCACTTCGAGGAAATCTGCGAAATCATGAAGGCCTACGACGTCAGCTTCTCGCTGGGCGACGGCCTGCGCCCCGGCTCCATCGCCGACGCCAACGACGCGGCCCAGTTCGGCGAGCTCGAAACGCTGGGTGAACTCACGCAGATTGCGTGGAAGCACGACGTGCAGACCATGATCGAGGGCCCCGGCCACGTGCCCATGCACCTGATCAAGGAGAACATGGACAAGCAGCTGCGCGAGTGCGGCGAGGCGCCGTTCTACACGCTGGGCCCGCTGACCACCGACATCGCGCCGGGTTACGACCACATCACCAGCGCCATCGGCGCCGCCATGATCGGCTGGTTCGGCACCGCCATGCTCTGCTACGTCACGCCCAAGGAACACCTGGGCCTGCCCAACAAGGCCGACGTGCGCGAGGGCCTGATGGCCTACCGCATCGCCGCCCATGCCGCCGACCTGGCCAAGGGCCACCCGGGCGCGCAGGCGCGCGACAACGCGCTTTCCAAGGCGCGCTTCGAGTTCCGCTGGGAAGACCAGTTCAACCTCGGCCTCGACCCCGAGCGCGCCCGCGAATACCACGACGAAACCCTGCCCAAGGACGCCCACAAGGTCGCGCACTTCTGCTCGATGTGCGGCCCGCACTTCTGTTCGATGAAGATCACCCAGGACGTTCGGGAGTACGCTGCCGGCAAGGGCGTGGCCGACGAGGCCGCCGCGCTGGAGCAGGGCATGGCCGAGAAGGCCGCGGAGTTCCGTGCCCAGGGGTCGCAGGTGTATCGCCGGGAATAAGGAGCCGAGCGCGTGTTCAAACCCAGGCCGAGGATAGAAACGCTGCCCCTCGAGGGCGGCCCCCCGTGCCTGGTGGTGGACGACGCGCTGTCCGAACCGGGCCGCTGGGTGGAACTGGCGGCCGGGCATGCGGCGGAGTTCGCGGTGGACCCGCATGCCGGCCACCCGGTGCGGCGGCTGGCGTTGCCGGGGCCGCTGCTGACGCAGCTGGGCGTGTATTTCTCGGAATTCCTGCGCGAGCCGCTGGGCTTCCGGCGCGTGCTTGATGCCCAGGGCTGGCTGTCGCTGGCCACGGCGGCGGCGCCGCGGCCCGCGCGGGCCTCAACGCACCTGCCGGGGCAGGGCACCGCCGTGTTTTCGCTGTGCCTGTTCGAAGATGCCGCGCTGGGCGGCACCGTGTTCCCCGACCCGCGCGCCGGCGCCTCGGCACCGCCGCTGGGGAGGGTGGCGGCGCGCTACAACCGGCTGGTGGTGTTCGACGGCGGGCGCTGGCACGCGCCCGACATCGGGCCGGTGGTGGCGCTGTCCGATGACCCGCGCCGCGGGCGCCTGACGCTGGACGCCCGCTTCACCTGCCGGCGCCGCGCTCAGTAGTTGAGCTTTTCCGGGCTGTCCTCGAAACGCTGGACCGAGTCCAGGATCTCGCGGCGGGCCGACTCGGCACCTTCCCAGCCGTCGAGCTTGACCCACTTGCCCTTCTCCAGGTCCTTGTAGTGCTCGAAGAAGTGGCCGATGCGCTCGAGCCAGTGCGGGCTGACCTGGCCGATGTCGTGGATGTGCGAATAACCCGAGAACACCTTGTCCACCGGCACGGCCAGCAGCTTGGTGTCTTCGCCGGCCTCGTCCTTCATCTTCAGCAGGCCCACCGGGCGGCAGCGGATGACCGAGCCCGGGATCAGCGGCAGCGGCAGGATGACCAGCACGTCCACCGGGTCGCCGTCGCCGCACAGGGTGTGCGGCACGTAGCCGTAGTTGCAGGGGTAGCGCATCGGGGTGGACAGGATGCGGTCCACGAAGATCGCGCCCGTGGCCTTGTCGACCTCGTACTTGACCGGCTCGGCGTCCTTGGGGATTTCGATGACGACGTTGATTTCGTTCGGCACGTCGCGGCCGGTGGGCACCAGGTCAAGGGCCATGGGAATCTCCTGAATCCGCCCGGGGGAGGGCATGCGTGGGGGCCGGAAGGATACGTGAAAGGGCTGGAGCCCGCACTCGACGGGGCGCGGCTGTCTCCTTTTCCGGGCTAGGCAGCGGCGGCCCCAACGGCCAGAATAGCCCCGTCGCCCCTGTCGGAGCCCCCGCCCCATGGCCCAGTCCCTGCTCGACCCCAAGGCGCTCGAACTGCTGCGCATGCTGGACCGGGACCGCCCCGGCGCCTTCAGCGAGTTCGTGCGCATGTTCGTGCACGAGGCGCCCGACTTGGTGCGCAAGATGGAGCACGCCCAGGTGGCCGGCGACGCCGACGCCCTGGGCAAGGCCGCGCACTACCTGCGCTCGGCCGCGCTGGCCATGGGCGCCAGCGACCTGGTGGAGGTGTGCCACAACCTCGAGCACCTCGACAACGACCAGCTGCAGACCGACGCCATCGACACCCAGTTCGTCGAACTGCGCCGCCGCACCCGCGACGCGCTGCTCTTGCTGCTCCAAGAGGTTCCCCAGATCTGACCTGCAGGAGGGCCTCCAGGCCCGAACTGCCTGTCGGGCCTGAAGGCCCTCCTACAAGAACGCGCGCAAAGAAGAAGCCCCGGTTTCCCGGGGCTTCGTCGTTTCAGGCGATGTCGCGGATCAGAGCATCGGGATCAGCAGCAGCGCCACGATGTTGATGATCTTGATCAGCGGGTTGATGGCCGGGCCGGCGGTGTCCTTGTACGGGTCGCCGACGGTGTCGCCGGTGACCGCGGCCTTGTGGGCCTCGCTGCCCTTGCCGCCGTGGTGGCCTTCCTCGATGTACTTCTTGGCGTTGTCCCAGGCGCCGCCGCCGGTGCACATCGAAATGGCCACGAACAGGCCGGTCACGATGGTGCCCATCAGCAGGCCGCCCAGCGCGTCGGCGCCCAGCACCAGGCCGACGATGATCGGGATGAACAGCGGCAGCATCGAGGGCACGATCATTTCGCGGATCGCCGACTTGGTCAGCAGGTCCACCGCCTTGTCGTACTGCGGCTTGCCGGTGCCTTCCATGATGCCGGGGATCTCGCGGAACTGGCGCCGCACTTCTTCCACCACCGCGCCCGCCGCGCGGCCCACCGCCTGCATGGCGAAGGCGCCGAACAGGTAGGGGATCATGCCGCCGATCAGCAGGCCGATCACCACGTCCGGGTTGTCGATCGAGAAGTTCACCTCGCGGCCCGACTCCTGCAGCTTGTGGGCGTAGTCGGCGAACAGCACCAGCGCGGCCAGGCCGGCCGAACCGATGGCGTAACCCTTGGTGACGGCCTTGGTGGTGTTGCCCACGGCGTCCAGGGCGTCGGTGGTGACGCGGATTTCCTTGTCCATGCCCGACATTTCGGCGATGCCGCCGGCGTTGTCGGTGATCGGGCCGTAGGCGTCGAGCGCCACGATCATGCCGGCCATCGACAGCATCGAGGTGGCGGCGATGGCGATGCCCATCAGGCCGGCGATCTCGTAGCAGCCCCAGATGGCGGCGGCCACGGCCAGCACCGGCGCGGCGGTGGACTTCATGGACACCGCCAGGCCGGCGATCACGTTGGTGCCGTGGCCGGTTTCGGAGGCCTTGGCCACCTGCTGCACCGGCGCGTATTCGGTGGCGGTGTAGTACTCGGTGATCACCACCATGGCCGCGGTCAGGCCCAGGCCGATCAGGGCGCAGAAGAACAGCGGCATGCCCAGGCCGGTGGCGAACATGCTGTCGGTGACCACGTAGAAGGCAATGGCCGCCAGCACGCCCGACACCGCCAGGCCGCGGTAGAGCGCGTTCATGATCTTGCCGCCGTCGCGCACCTTCACGAAGAAGGTGCCGACGATGGAGGCCAGGATGGACACCGCGCCCAGCACCATCGGGTAGAGCACGCCGGCCCAGCCGTACACGTCGAAGGCGATGCCGGCGATGAGCATCGCCGCGATCACCGTCACCGCGTAGGTTTCGAACAGGTCGGCCGCCATGCCGGCGCAGTCGCCGACGTTGTCGCCCACGTTGTCGGCGATGACCGCCGGGTTGCGCGGGTCGTCCTCGGGGATGCCGGCTTCGACCTTGCCCACCAGGTCGGCGCCGACGTCGGCGCCCTTGGTGAAGATGCCGCCGCCCAGGCGCGCGAAGATGGAAATCAGCGAGCTGCCGAAGGCCAGGCCGATCATCGGCTGCATGGCCGCCTGCACGGTTTCGGCAGTCGGCGCGGCGCCGCCCATCACGAACCAGAAGTAACCGGCCACGCCCAGCAGGCCCAGGCCCACCACCAGCATGCCGGTGATGGCGCCGCCCTTGAAGCTGACGTTGAGCGCGGTGTTGAGGCTCACCGTGGCCGCCTGCGCCGTGCGCACGTTGGCGCGCACCGAGACGAACATGCCGATGAAGCCGGCCGCGCCCGACAGGATGGCGCCGATGGCGAAGCCGATCGCGGTGGGCCAGCCCAGGCCCGGCACGAAGCCGATGACCAGGAACAGCACCACGCCGACGATGGCGATGGTGCGGTACTGGCGGCTGAGATAAGCGCCCGCGCCTTCCTGCACCGCCGCCGCGATCTGCTGCATGCGCTCGTTGCCGGCGGGCTGCGCCACGATCCAGCGCGCCACGAAGATGCCGTAAAGAATGGCGACCGCCGCACAGGCGACCGCGATGATCAAACCGTACTGCTCGAACATGCCAACCCTCCCCAGAGTCAAACAGTGAACAAACGTAAGCGGCCGGTCGGCCGCCCTTCCCGAGTATGGCCCGAAGCGGGGAGGTGAAGCCACACGGCCCCGGAGGCCGTGCGGGAGGCCCGGTTGGCGCGGCTCAGCGCGCCGGGCAGGCAGCGTCGGGCGTGCGCGCGGGGCCGGCACCGGGCAGGAGCGCGCGGTTCACCAGCGCCTGTTCATGGCCCGGGTCCAGCGCCAGCGCGCATTCGTAGGCGGCGCGCGCGCCCTCGGTGTCGCCCGCCTGCTGGCGCGCCCAGCCCAGGTTCGCCCAGGGCCGCGCCTTCGCCGGCGATTGCCGCACCGTGGCCTGCCAGAGCGCGAGTTCGCTGCGCCAGTCGTCGTTGCGTTGCCGGGCCAGCAGGCCCATGCACAGTGCCAGCGCCACCAGGGCGGCCCGGCCGGCGCGACGCCAGCCCGCCTGCAGCAGCGGCACCACCAGCAGCAGCGCCGCGCCGGGCAGCGCGAGGTACAGGTGGCGGTCGTTGGCCAGGTCGAAGCGCGGCAGCAGGGAATTGGTGGGCGCCAGTTGCAGCGCCACCCAGGCGATGCCAAAACCGAGCCAGGGCCAGCGACGCCGCGACAGCAGGGCGACGACGGCCGCGAGCACGGCCGCGGCCAGCGTCGCCAAGGTGGCAGCGTCGAGGCCGGGGGGAATACGCAGGTCGGGATCGACGTCCGGCGGCAGCACGAGCAGTGCCTGCGCTGACAGGTAACGCAGCGCCTCGGCCTGCGCCAGCAGCTGTTCGAACAGGCCGCGCGTGCCCAGGCTGTAGTGCAGGAAACGTCCGTAGGCGCCGGTGGCGAGCGCGGCCGCAAGGGCCAGCAGCAGCACCGCCAGGTGCGGACCGAGGCCGCGCAGCGCGGCGCGCCGCGAGGCGCCGCCGAACCAGGCCAGCAGGAGCAGTGCCGCCGGCAGTGTCACCGCCGTTTCGCGCACGCCCAGCGCCAGCGCGAACAGCAGCGGCGAGGCCAGCGCCGACAGCCACCGGTTGCCGCGCCGCTGGCCTTCCGCGAAACACAGCAGAGAAGCCAGGTAGGGCAGGGCCATCAGCGACACCGAGCGGCCGCTGATGTAGGTGACAGCCTCGGTGGCGGCGGGATGCAGCGCGAACAGCAGTGCCAGCCACCAGGCCGCGTCCTCTGGCCGCGTGGGCCGCGCCAGCGCCGCGAGCCAGTGCCGCGCCAGCGCCCAAACCAGCAGCGCGTTGGTGCCGTGCACCGCCAGGTTCACGGCATGGAAGCCCAGCGGCGACGGCGACGCGGCCCAGTTCAGCGCATGGCTGAGCTTGAGCAGCGGCCGGATCCCGGGCATCGACTGCCACCACGCGGCCAGGGAATGCACCGACGGGTTGTCGACGATGACGTTGTAGTCGTCGAACTGGAACGGCCCAGCCAGGCTGTTGGCATAAACCAGGGCCACCACCGCCAGCAGGCCCAGCGTGCCCAGCGCCGCGGCGGGCGCCGCCAGGGGCTTCATCGCGCGGCGGTCGCCGGCGCGCGGCGGGCTTCGTCGAAGGCCAGCTCGAGCAGGGCCACGGTGTCCCACCAGCGGTCGGGTGCGTGCAGCAATATGGCCAGCACCTCGTGGCCGTCGCGTTCGGCCAGCGCGATCAGGCAGCGTCCGGCGCCCGGCGTGAAGCCGGTCTTGAGGCCGATGGCGCCGGGGAACTGGCCGAGCAGCGCATTCGTGCTGCGCACCGAAAACGCCCGGCCGCCGAGGCTCTTGAAGGCGAAGGTTTCGCGCTTCGCATCCGCGGCGATGAGGGGTTCGGCCATGGCCGCGCGCGCCAGCTTCGCCAGGTCGCGCACGCTGCTGGCCTGGCCCGGGGCGTCGTGGCCGCAGGCGTTGGCGAAGGTGGTGTCGTGCATGCCGAGCTCGCCGGCGCGGGTGTTCATCATGGCCACGAACGTGGCCAGGTCGCCGCCGCGCCAGTCGGCCAGCGCGCGGCAGGCGTCGTTGGCCGAGCGCACCAGCATGGCGGTGAACAGGTCGGAGGCGCGGAAACGTTCGCCGGCGCGCAGGCCCAGGCGGGTGCCGGTGGCGGCCGCGGCGCCGCGGCTGACCACCACGGTGCCGTCGAGCTGGCCATGTTCGGCCAGCAGCAGCGCGGTCATCAGCTTGGCCAAGCTGGCCATGGGCAGCGGCTGGTCGGGCTGGCCGGCCCAGGTGGGCCGGCCGTCGATTTCAACCCAGTAGGCTTTGGCGACGCTGGGGTAGGCGTCGCGGGGCGCGCTGGCCTGCGCAGCGGCGCAGGCCAGGCAGAGCAGCGCCGCGGTCAGCCAGCGCAGCAAGGGATCAGCCGCCGATCAGGTCCCGGGCGGACTTGAGGCGGTCGCGCCAGGACGGCTTCTTCTCTTCCTCCGGCTTGGGCTGCTCGCGCGCCGGCTCGCCGGCCGGGCCGTTGCCCGGGGCGCCCTGGTTGCGCTGCTGCAGCGAACCCGCCGCGAAGCGGCTGCAGAAGCCCGCGTAGGGCGAGCTGCGCAGCGCCGTGAAGTCACGGCCGGCGCAGTGCTTGGCGGCAGCGGCCTGGGCCTGGGCCGGGCAGCTCTGCACCAGGAAGTCGCCGTCCTTGAGCGGGTCGGCCACCGCGCAGGCCTTGGCGACCAGCTCCGGGCAGTACTCGGTGAGGAAGGGATAGTCCTTGGCCTTCTCGGCCATCGGGCAGGCCTTGGCGATGGCCGCCTGGCGCGACATGCCGCAGGCCGCGAACGCGTCCCAGAAGCTGGCGGTGCCCGCCGGCATGTTGGCGCGGCTCATGTCGCCGGTGCGGATGGACTTCGGGTTCAGCCACTGCGCCAGCATCGCGCTGCAGTACTTGCCCTTGTCGGAGGCGCACATGGCGTCCGGTCCGGTGAAGTGCTGGTAGAGCATCGGGTCGGGCATGCGCACCATCTCGCCGCAGGTCTTGGCGAGCATGGCGCGGCCCTGGGCTTCGGGCGATTCGGTGGCGAAGTCGCAGTCGCGGATCTTCTTGCCCTCGAAGGCCATGTTCATGGTCATGGCGTCCTCGCCCTCGGTGCGCATGCGCATCTTGCCGCGGTAGGCGTCGGGGCCGAGCTGCTCGAACTCGCCGGAAGCGGTCATCGGAGTCTCGCCGCGGCAGGTCATCGAATAGGTGGACTTGTTGCCGACAACGCGGAAGTTGGTGACGGTGCAGTTCTCGTCGGCCGGCACCATCTTTTCGCTGGCCTGGTTCTTCGGGCCGCACACCTCGATCGACTGCGAGGGCATCTGGATCGGCATGCCGTCCACTTCCATCTTCGTGGTCACGCGGTAGAGGTTGCCGGTGCCGGCCTGGGCCAGGGCGGCGCCGGTGGCCAGCAGGCCAAGGGCCAGGACCGGGGCGATGAGGAAACGATGCGGTTTCAAGGGATTCTCCGGGGATCGGGGCGACATGAAGGGGCTAATGCTCCCAGCCGCGCCCGGCCCGCGGATGTGCCGGTGGTCACCGGCACCCGCCGGCCAGCGCGGCCGGTTCAGCCGGCGAAGGCGGGAAGCTTCTTCGGCACGGCTGACAGCTTGAGTCGAACGTATTTCGGCAAGCCGTCCGGCCCGTACGGCGGCGGCGCCTCGCCGCGCACCAGCGGTTCCAGGTAACGGCGGCAGGCCGGGGTGATGCCGAAACCCGAGGCGTCGATGAAACCCTTGGGCATTTTCTTCTCATGGTTGGCGACGTCCGACAGCGGCGCCGGCGCCACCTTCCAGCGGTATGGCTTGTCCGCCAGGCGAACAATGGCGGGCATCACGCCGTTCAGCCCCTTGAGCGCGTAGTCGACCGCGGCCTTGCCCACGGCCTGCGCGTGCGCAAGGTCGGTCTTCGACGCCAGGTGGCGGGCCGAGCGCTGCAGGTAGTCGGGCACGGTCCAGTGCACCTTCAGTCCCAGCTTGTCCTTGACGGTGGCGGCCAGCAGCGGGCCGACGCCGCCGAGCTGGCTGTGGCCGAAGGCGTCCTTGCCGCCGCCGGCGTCGGCGACGAAGCGGCCGTCGGCGTGGCGGATGCCTTCCGACACCACCACCACGCAGTGGCCCACGCGCGCCACGACCGCCTGCACCTTCGCCAGGAAGGCGGCTTCGTCGTAGGCGACCTCGGGGAACAGGATGATGTGCGGCGCGGCGTCCTTGCCCTGGCCGGCCAGGCCCGCGGCGGCGGCCAGCCAGCCGGCGTGCCGGCCCATGACTTCGTAGACGAAGACCTTGGTGGAGGTGTCGGCCATGGCTTCGACGTCGAGCGCGGCTTCGGCCACCGACACCGCGGTGTACTTGGCCGCCGAACCGAAGCCCGGGCAGCAGTCGGTCACCACCAGGTCGTTGTCCACGGTCTTGGGCACGCCCACGCAGGTGAGCGGGTAACCCGAGGCCGCGGCCAGCTGCGAGAGCTTGAGCGCGGTGTCGGCCGAATCGTTGCCGCCGTTGTAGAGGAACCAGCGCACGTCGTGCGCCTTGATCACCTCGAGCACGCGCGCGTACTTGGCGGCGTCCTGCTCGAGTGACTTGAGTTTGTAGCGGCAGGAGCCGAAGGCCCCGCCGGGAGTGTGGGCCAGGGCCCGGATGGCCGCGGCCGACTCTTTCGAGGTGTCCACCAGGTCTTCGCGCAGGGCGCCCAGGATGCCGTTGCGGGCGGCCAGGACCTTGACCTTGCGGGCCCGGGCGGCCTGGATGACGGCCCCGGCGGTGGCGTTGATGACGGCGGTGACCCCGCCGGACTGCGCGTAGAGGAGCGTTCCCTTGCCCATGTTTTCCTGCCTTTCATTGACTTGCGCCGCCCCGGCCAGTAGCGTTTCCTAGTCCGCACGGCCTGTCGGCGGCCCCACTATAGCCAAAAGGGGTTAAGACGGCGCCGTGCGTCCTTGTTTATAGGGGTTTGAACGCATGCGACTGGTACTTCTCGGCGCGCCCGGCTCGGGCAAAGGCACGCAGGCCGCCCGGCTGCGCGAGCACCTGCAGGTGCCGCACATCTCCACCGGCGACCTGCTGCGCGCCGCGGTCAAGGCGGGCACCCCGCTGGGGCTGCAGGCCAAGGCGGTGATGGAGGCCGGTGGCCTGGTGTCCGACGAGATCGTGCTGGGCATGCTCGAAGAGCGCCTGACCGCCGGCGACACCGGCAACGGCTTCATCCTCGACGGCTACCCGCGCAACCTGGCCCAGGCCAACGCGCTCGACGCCCTGCTGAAGAAGCTGCACCAGCCGATGGACATCGCCATCCAGCTGGACGTGGACACCGAACTGCTGATCTCGCGCCTGGCCGGCCGCGCCCAGGTCGAAGGCCGCGCCGACGACAGCCCGGAGGCCGTGCGCAACCGCCTGAAGGTCTACAACGAGGCCACCGCGCCGGTCGTGGACTACTACCGCAATGCCGGTCGCCTGGCCTGCCTAAACGGCGTCGGCGCGATGGACGAGGTGTTCCAGCGCATCCTGGAAGCCCTGGCGCCCACGCCCGAAGTGGGCTGAGCCGCCCGCGGTGGTGGCGCTGCTGCGCCCCCTGTTCGAGCTCTGCCTCCTGCGGCGTGGGCCGCAGGACTTGCCGTATTCGCCGCCCGCCGTCGCCACGTTCGCCTTCGCGCTGATGGCGCTGCAGCTGGCCATGGGCGCCGCCACCGAAGCGCCGCCGGCGCAGCTGGCTGCCCGCGTCGGCGTCACGGCTTTCCTGCTCTTCGGCGTCACCCAGGTCCTGCTCAAGCTGCGCGGGCTCGACAA
>Ga0154536_1031_pt2 | contig 11080 bp, 13 predicted proteins | sample RifGroF1_FD_105679 | JGI IMG/M metagenome (GOLD analysis project Ga0154536, IMG submission 105679) | Xanthomonadales bacterium GWF1_69_6 | reverse complement strand
TACCTCATTCCAGCGCGCGGGGTGTCGGCGCCGCGTCACGGATTCGTGCTGATTTGGAAACGATACGTGTCGGAACGGGGTCTTTGTTACCCGGACGGCGACACCCATCCTAGTCGCCATCCCACGGAGGCTTCCCCATGACCACCCGCCTGAACTCGCCCTACACCCTGGCCGGCCTCACCCTGCGCAACCGCGTGGTGATGGCCCCGATGACCCGTTCCCGCGCCGAGGGCAACGTGCCCAACGCGCTGATGGCCGAGTACTACGGCCAGCGCGCCGGCGCCGGCCTGGTGATCACCGAAGGCGTGTCGCCCTCGCCGAACGGCCTGGGCTACTCGCGCATCCCCGGCCTCTTCAATGCCGAACAGGCGCGCGGCTGGGCCGACGTGGCCAAGGCCGTGCACGCCGGCGGCGCGAAGATCTCCATCCAGCTGATGCACAGCGGCCGCATCGGCCACGCCGCCAACCTGCCGGCCGGCGCCGAAGTGCTGGGCCCCTCGGCCATCGCCGCCGCGGGCCAGGTATGGACCGACACTTCGGGCATGCAGCCGCACCCGGTGCCGCGGGAAATGACCGCCGCCGACATCGCCACCACCCGCGGGGAATACGTGCGCGCCGCCATCCTGGCGCGCGAGGCCGGCATCGACCTGGTCGAGGTGCACGCGGCCAACGGCTACCTGCCGGGCCAGTTCCTCAACCCGAAGTCGAACCAGCGCAGCGACGAGTACGGCGGCAACGGCGCCAATCGCGCGCGCTTCCTGCTGGAAATCGTCGACGCCACCGTCGCCGCCATCGGCGCCGGCCACGTCGGCGTGCGCGTCTCGCCGTTCAACCCGTTCAACGACCTCGAGGCCGGCTTCCCGGGCGAGCGCGAGGACTTCCTGGCCCTGGTGGACGAACTGGCCCGCCGCGGCATCGCCTACCTGAGCCTGATCGCCACCCCGGGCGCGCTGCCCGAAGGCCTGGTGGCCGAAGTGCGGGCGCGCTTCGAGGGCACGCTCATCCTGGCCGGCGACTACGACGCCACCCGCGCCGAAACCGACCTGGCCGCCGGCCTGGCCGACCTGATCGCCTTCGGCCGCCCCTTCGTCGCCAACCCGGACCTGCCGGCGCGCCTGTTCGCCGGCAAGCCGCTGGCGCAGATGGACGCCAGCAAGCTCTACAGCCCCGGCCCCGAGGGTTACACCGACTACCCCGCGCTGCGCGAAACCGCCGCCGCCTGAGTCCGACCGGGACTTATGGCGGTGCCGGCGTTCACCGGCCGCGTGTGAAAATCCGCGCCCCATGACGCTCCGTCTCCGCCAATTGCTGATGATCGTGCTCGCCAGCCTCGTGCTGGCGGGCTGCACCAGCACGGGCAAGCGGCCAGACCTGGCGCGGCTTTACGAAACCCAGGCCCTGGATCCGGCGCAGCCGCCGGTCATCCTGATCCACGGCCTGATGGGCTCGACGCTGGTCGAGCGCGACACCGGCAAGGAGTACTGGCCGGGTTCGCTGGGCACGCTGGCCTTCAGCGAATACCGCGAACTGGCGCGCGTGCGCGAAGTGGAAGCGCGCGGAGGCGGCCTGGTGCCGGGCGACCTGTTCTACGGCGTGGCGCGGGTGGACTACTACGAGGCGCTGATCGACGCGCTCGAGCGCGTGGGCCGCTTCCAGCGCGGCACCCCCGGCGTGCCCGTGCACGGCGACGACGACCGCCGCCGCTACTACGTGCTGCTCTACGACTGGCGCAAGGAAAACATCCACGCGGTGCGCCAGCTGCACGAACTGATCGAGCAGATCCGCCGCGACTACGGCGATCCCGAGCTGCCGGTCGACATCCTGGCGCACAGCAACGGCGGCCTGATCGCCAACTACTACCTGCGCTACGGCACCGCCGACGTGCTCGACCAGGCCGAATTCACGCCCTGGGACGAGGGCGGCAAGCGCATCCGCCGCATGGTGCTGCTGGGCACGCCGGCCATGGGTTCGGTGGTGAGCCTCGAGCGCCTGCAGCAGGGCGTCAAGATCGCGCTGCGCACGGTGCCGGTGGAAGTGCTGGTGACCTTCGCCACGCCCTTCGAAACGCTGCCGCACCCCGATGCCGGCGTCATCTACACCGCCGAAGGCAAGCCGCTGGACTTCGACATCTACGACGCCGACGCCTGGCGCGTGCGCCGCTGGGGCATCTTCTCGCCCGAAGTGGAGGCGCGCGTGCTGGCCGCGGCGCCCGACCACGAAACCGGCGCGCTGCAGATGGCCGAGCTGCAGGCTTATTTCGTGCGCCACCTCGCGCGTGCGAAGCGGCTGCAGCTGGCCCTGGGCCAGCCGGCGCCGCCCACCGGCACCGAGGTCTCGGTGCTGGGCGGCGACTGCACGCTCACCCCCGGCCGCGCCGTGCTCGACCGCGACCCGCGCAACCCGCGCAGCGAGCGCCTGGTGATCCGCCCGGGCGAGGTGCGCCACAAAGTGGCCGGGGTGGACTACGAGCGCCTGCTGCTGGTGCCCGGCGACGGCCTGGTGACGCGCGAATCGCAGCTGGGCCGCGGCCAGTTCGAAGGCGTCGGCGCCGGCATCGAGGCCTTTTCGGCGGCCAGCAGCTTCTTCCTGTGCGAGCGCCACGACCAGCTCTCGGTCAACCCCTACGTCCAGAACAACCTGCTGCACTTCCTGCTGGCGCCTTGACGCGCGGCCGCCCCGGCGGGGCATAGAATGGCCGCATGAAGGACCTGCGCCCCCTGCTGATCGACTGCCGCATCGAGCTGCGCAAGCTCGCGCGCGATTTCCAGAAGACCGAGCTGTGCGAGCGCCTGGACCTGGCCATCCAACAGGTGGCCAACGCCAACCTCGGCCCGGCCGCCGCGCCGGTGAACGAAGCCGCGCCGGGCGCCCCGTCCGAAAAAGCCCAGACCGTCAGCCAGGTGGCCCTGGCCTGGCAGACCGCCGCGCGCGACCTGAAATTCTCCGATCCGGCCATCCACGCGCGCCTGGGCGAAAAGGTGATGCGCCTGCTCGGCGCCAAGTCGCTGGCCGACCCGGCCACCGAGATCCTGCAGCTCGAAGGCATGCTCAAGGCGGCCGAACAGCGCATGCACCAGCTGGAAAAGGCGCAGCAGGCGCTGGAAGTGGAGCGCGACGCCCTGCTCGGCGCCCTCGCCAGCGCCGTGCCCAGCCTGCGCGACGCCGGCGACCGCCTGGCCGTGGGCCTGGCCCGCGTGGCCTGGCTCAAGGCCGAGGCCGACAAGGCCGCCAGCGGCACCGCCCCGGTGAAGCGCGCGCCCGAACCCCAGGACACCGTGCCCACGCCGGAACTGCTGGCCGCCGCGGCCGCCGGCGCCGTATCGCTCACCAAGGAACAGCGCGAGTGGTGCGTGGGCGAAGCCATGGTGGTCACCGGCTTCCAGTACACGCCGGTGGAGCTGATCGAGAAGGGCGACGCCGCCATCGCGCGGCTTATCCTCGATGCCCGCAAGTCCGCCTGAAGCCTGTCCCTGCGGCCGCGGCGCCTACGCGCGCTGCTGCGGGCCGCTGCATGCGGGTTCGCCCGCGCCCGACGCCGAGGCGCTGATGCGCTCGCGCTACAGCGCCTACGCGCTGCAGCTGGCCGATTACCTGCTGGCCACCTGGCACCCGTCCACGCGCCCGGCGACGCTGGCTTTCGACGAACAGCCGCCGTTGCGCTGGCTGGGCCTGGACGTGAAGCGCCACGTCGCCGACGGCGACCGCGCGGTGGTGGAGTTCGTGGCGCGCTACCGCCAGGGCGGCGGCAGCGCCGGGCGCCTGCGCGAAACCAGCCGATTCCTGCGCGAAGACGGGCGCTGGTACTACGTGGACGGCGACGTCAGCAACTGACGCGCGAGACTCAGGCGCCGGCCTCGAAACTCTTGTCGCCCACCAGCACGCGGCCGTCGGCGTCGCGCACCACCACGTCCACCTCGATGCCGTCGCGCACGCTCTGCGTGACCACGCAGAAATCCTCGAACTGGGCCAGGATGCGCTCGAGCGATTTGTGCGCGCCCGGGCCCTCGGCCATGTCGATTTCGGCGCGCACGCGCGGGATGCGCCAGCGGCCGGCTTCGTTGCGTGACATCTCGCCGCTGATCGTCGCGCGCATCGGCCCCGGCGCATTGCCGAACTTGCGCAGCGCGAAGGTCAGGCTGGCGGCCAGGCAGTTGGCGATGGCCGCCAGCAGCAGCTTCGACGGATTCGGCCCGGCGCCGGCGCCCAGCGGCGCGGGTTCGTCGGTCATCAGCTCGTCGATGCCGTCGCCGAAGGACACGCGGAAGGCGTAACCCTCCTGCTGTTCCAGGTGGACCTCGATGGTCTTGGTTTCCATGGCTTCCTCCAGGGTCAGGAGGCCAGTGTAGTCTCGAAGAAGGGCTGGTCATCCTGCTTGGCGCGGCGTTTGGCCTGGGCGGCGGCGGTGGCCACCTGCTCGGGCGTGGCCGCCAGGCCAGGCGACACCACCACCGCGCCCACGGCAAGGGTGGTGATCGGGAAGAAGCCGGGGTGCCCGGAGCGGTCCTCGGCCTCGATGCCGCCACGCTCCAGGTCGACCGGGTCGAACAGGCGCCGCGCCGCTTCGTTGAAGCCGGCGATGATGGCGCGGCAGCGTTCGCGCCAGTCGTGGCTCTGGAACATCACCACGAAATCGTCGCCGCCGACGTGGCCGAGGAAGTCGATGCGCGCGTCCACCTGCGCGCGCATCGTGTTGGCCAGCAGTTCGATCATGGCGTCGCCGCGGAAGTAGCCGTACTGGTCGTTGAAGGGCTTGAAGTGGTTGAGGTCGGCGTAGGCCACCACGAAGCCCGACGGCCCCTTGAGCAGGCGCTGCAGGTGCACGGTGATCGGGATGTTGCCGGGCAGCAGGGTGAGCGGGTTGGCGTAGCGGGCGGCCTCGATGCGGATCTCGGACACCCGTCGCACCAGCGACTCGCCGGTGCCGAGGCCGGCGTAACTGCCGTCGCGGGTGATCACGAAGCCGTCGGCCAGGTAACGCTGGTCTTCGCCGCGCAGCACGTCGAGCAGCGCGGCCACCGGCGTGTCGGCGTCGCAGACCACCGGCTGCGCATGCATGAACTCGACGCAGGACTTGGCGCCGAAGATCTCCCGGGCGAAGGGCTGGCCCAGTCGCTCCATGAACACCCGGCGGTTGATCAGCCCGACGGGCGAGCCTTCGTCGAGCACGGCCAGGGCGTGCAGGCCCTCGTGCCGCTTGAAGACCGCGCTGACCTGGTTGTTGCTCGTGGCCAGGCCGACGGCCGGCGCTTCGATCAGCAGGTTGGAAACCAGGACCTCGCGCGCCAGGATCGCCGGCGACGAAGTCGGGCGCACCGGGACGGGCCAGGCCTGCATGCGTGCCTGCGCGTCCGGCACCGCGGCCACCGGTTGCCGCAAGGGCCGGCCCAGCGAATAGCCCTGGCCGCAGCGGATGCCGAGGTCGCGCACCAATGCCAGGTCGGCGTCGTCCTCGATGCCCTCGGCGATCAGGTCGGTGCGGAATTCCTCGGCCACCTGCATCAGCGCACGGATGATGGCCAGCTGGCGCGAACTGCGCGACACGCCGTGCACGATGCTGCGGTCGAGCTTGACGTACTCCGGGCCCAGCGCCTGCCAGAGCGAGAAGTTCGAGTGACCGCTGCCGAAATCGTCCAGCGCCACCTGGGCCCCGGCCGCGCGGAGCCGGCGGATCGGCTCGGCCAGCACCGCCATGTCCTCCACCACGTCGCGTTCCGACAGTTCGATGATCAGCCGCGAGGCGTCCACGCCGGCGGCCCGAACGATGTCGCGCAGGTGCGAGAGGCGCAGCGTCGGGTCCATCACCGCGGTGGCGCTGAGGTTGACGAACAGGCGGCCGTGGCCCTCGGCGAAGCCGTAGCCGGCCAGCACGGTGCGCGCCGCGAGCAGCTCGATTTCCGGCAGGCGGCCGAGCTGGCGGGCGGCATCGAAGATCGCCGGCGGCGGCAGCGACGGTTCGCGGGCGCAGCGCACCAGGCCTTCGTGCGCGCGCACCGACATGTCCTCCAGCCGCACCACGGGCTGGTAGACGGCGAACAGGCCGCCGGGCGCGGTGACGGCATCGAGGATGGCCTGCGGCGTCGCCGCGGGCGGTGGGGTTTGCACGGTCATCCCGCCAATCTTCGGCGGGAATGTGACGCGGTGAAGACGCGGCCTCGCTCAGCGGGCCGCGGCCGACTCCAGCAGCACGGCGATGCGGGCCGGCGACAGTTCGCCCACGGCGCGCGCGACGACGCGGCCGTCGGCGTCCAGCAGCAGGAGCGTGGGGTAGCCGACGACGCCGGCGGCCTGGCCCCACTGCAGCGCGGGATCGAGCAGCACGTCTTCGGCGGGCAGGGCGTGTTCGTCCGCATAAGCCTGCACCTCGGCGCGCGTTTCGCCCTGGTTGAGGTAGGCGATGCGGATGCCGGGGTGCCGCGGCGCGGCCTCGCGCAGGCGCGGCATCGTGCGGCGGCAGGACGGGCACCAGGTGGCCCACAGCATCACCAGCACCGGGCCGCGGCCGCGCAGGTCGTCGGGCGCGCCGTCGGACAGGCGCTCCAGGGCGAAGCGTGGCGCCGGTGGCCGCGCGGCTCCGGATTCGAAGGCGAACGCGGCGACGACCAGCAGCACCAGCGCCGCGCCCAGCGCGCCGGCACGCAGGCCGGGCCGGCGCGCCGCGCGCCGCCAGCCGACGAACAGCAGCAATGCGCCGACGGCCGCGATGCCACCCGCCAGCGACCAGCCGCCGTCGCGCAGGTTGAGCAGGCTCGCCGGGGCATCGGCGTAGGCGCGCGCCTGCACCAGCACGTAGGCCAGCCGCGCGCCGCCGGCGCCGGCGAACAGCGCCCACCACAGCACGCGCTCGTCGCCGGCGAAGGCCTCGCGATCGCCGCGGCGCCGCCAGCGCGCCGCCAACAGCGCCGCCGCGAACATCGCCAGCGCCAGCCACAGGCCGCCCGGCAGCAGCAGCGGGCCCAGCGAAATTTCGGGAATGGCGAGTGTTGGCGTCATGCGCAGTGAGGTGCGACGGAGTTGGCAATCAACCGAAGATGGTTACAAGTGAAACGATTATTTGTTGCATCGCAAGATTGACAGTCCGGTGACCGCGGCGCACTTTGCGCGCCACACATACTTATACCGGTAGGGGTATCGAAGCATGAGTTCCATCCCCGGTTCCAGCTCCTGCGAGGTCGGTGCCAAGCCGCTCTGGCGCCCGCACGCGGCGGGCGTCCTGCTTGGCCTCGGCCTGCTGCTCACCTTCGTGCTCACCGGCCACGGCCTTGGCGGCAGCGGCTTCACCACCGCGCTGGCGGCGAAGAGCGCCCAGGTGGTCGCGCCGGCCGCCACCGAAGCCAACAGCTATTTCGGTGGCATGGTCGAGGAAGGGCGCAACCCGCTCGACGCCTGGATCACCTGGCAGGTGATCGGCGTGGCTTTCGGTGCGCTGATCGGCGCGCTCAGCGCCCGCCGCTTCAAGATCCAGCTCGACGGCCCGGGTGCGCTCGGCAAGCCGGGCCGCATCGCCATGGCGCTGGTCGGAGGCATGGTCGCCGGCTTCGGCGCCCGCATCTCGCTGGGCTGCACCAGCGGCCTGGGCCTGTCCGGCGCGGCCACGCTGGCCACCGCCGGCTTCGTCTTCCTCGGCGGCTTCTTCATCTCGGGCGCCGTGTTCGGCCTGCTCACCCGGAGGCTCTGGAAATGACTTTCCCCATCGGTTTCGACGGCATCCTCTCGGGCCTGCTCTGCGGCCTGGTGTTCGGCTTCGCGCTCGAGCGCGCCGGCTTCGCCAGCGGCTGCAAGCTCACCGCCCAGCTGCGTTTCCAGGACTGGGCCGTGTTCAACGTGATGTTCACCGCCATCCTGGTCTGCGCCGTGGGCCTGTACGTGCTGCGCCTGGCCGGCCTGGTGGACATGGAGCAGGTCTACATCCCCACCACCTACCTCTGGGCCACTGCGCTCGGCGGCGTGGGCGTCGGCGCCGGCATGGCGATCGGCGGCTACTGCCCGGGCACGTCGGTGGTCGGCTTCATGTCGGGCCGCATCGATGGCCTGGTGTTCTTCATCGGCATCATCGCCGGCACCTGGCTGTTCGCCGGCGCCTACGACTTCCTGCTGCCGATGCTCGAGGCGCTGCCGGGCCCCGAGGCACAGACGCTGTCCGAACTCGCCGGCGTGCCCGACTGGGTGGTGCTGGTGGCGCTGACCGCCGTCGCCGCCATCGTCGGCTGGTTCACCGCCCGTCCCAAGGCGACCGCCTGAGCGGCCGCATCGTTTCCAGGAGCAAGACCATGAGCAAGACCTCCCACCGCAACACCGCCACGCTCACCGCCCGCCTCTCGGCGCTGATGCTCGTCGCTGGCGCCCTGGCCCCGGCCGCCTTCGCCCAGGATGCCAAGCCGGCGCAGGCCACGGAGCAGGCCACCGAACAGGCCCAGGACGCCGACAAGGAAAAGGACAAGGACCAGGCGCAGGCCACCGCGCAGGCCGCCAAGCCGGCGCCCGCCCCGGCCACCGCCGAGCGCAAGAAGCCGGCCAATCCCTGCGCCCCGGCGCCGCGCAAGAAGAAGGCGCGCAACCCCTGCGCCTGAAGCCGGCCCACGCCTGAACCCGCCATGTCACCGACCCTGCCACGCCTCGCCGGCCGCGACGAGAACCTGCCCGCCCTGCGCGCGGCCGGCTCGGAGCTGCTCGACGTGCTGCATGCGCTGCACCGCAAGGGTCGCAACGTGGTGACCGAGCTGATGTTCCCGCGCACCTCGCTCGGCGAGTGGGAACACCTGCCCGCCGACGACGTGCTCGATCCGGGCACGGGCTTCCGCTACTACTACCACGCGCATCCGGACAGCGTGGCCAAGCGCGAGCACGGTCATTTCCACCTGTTCCAGCGCGTCTCCGGCACCGACGGCAAGCCTGCGTTCACCCACCTGGCCGGCGTGTCGGTGAACGCCGCGGGCCTGCCGCTGCGCGCCTTCACCACCAACCGCTGGGTCACCGACGAGGTGATGCAGCCGGCCGCGGCCGTGGGCGCCATGCTCGACCGCTTCGACGTGCGCACGCCGCGCCGCCTGGAACTGGTGCACCGCTGGCTGGGCGCCGTGACGCGCCTGTTCCGCCCGCAGCTGGACTGGCTGCTCGAGCAGCGCGACCAGCGCATCGCCCGCGAGCTGCCGCGCCGCCCCAATCTCTTCGAAGACCGCCGCACCGAACTGCTGTCCGAGTGCGCGCTCGACCTCGGGCGCCAGTTCGCCCGCCTTGAACACGCCACCGCCCCGGCCCGGGGCTGAAGGAAAGACCCATGAAGCCGTATGCCCTGATGTTCTCGCTGTCCGCGTTGCTGTCGGCGCCGCTCGCCGCGGTGGAGCTGCCCGGCCCCGTGGTCAGCCCCGAGTGGCTGGACCAGAACCGCGACGCGGTGGTGGTGCTCGACGTTCGCAACGGCCTGGACGCCTTCACCGAGGCGCCCGAATACGAAACCGCCGAAGACGGCAGCAAGAAGCTCACCGTCGTCGGCGGCCACGTGCCCGGCGCGCGCCCGGTGGACTTCAACACCCTGCGCGTGAGCATCACCGTGGACGGCAAGAAGATCGACAAGATGCTGCCCTCGCGCGAACAGGTGCAGGCGCTCGTGCGCGGCTGGGGCGTCAACCAGGACGACGTGCTGGTGATCACCTCGCCGGGCGAGAGCTTCGACGAATCCGACATGGCCGCGCGCCTGTACTGGACCCTGAAGGTGCATGGCCACCAGGCCATGGCGCTGCTCGACGGCGGCAACGCCGCCTGGGGCCAGGCCGGCCTGCCGCTGGTGACCGACGCCGCCACCGCGCCCGCCGCGGGCAACTGGACCGCCGGCGAACTGCAGGCGCGCTGGTTCGCCGCCGCCGCCGACCTCAAGCCCGGCCAGGCCAGCCCGCAGCTGGTGGACGCGCGCCCGGCGCCGCAGTACCTGGGCCTGTTCTTCAAGAAGCCGGCCGTGACGGCGGGTGGCCATGTCGAGGGCGCGGTGAACTTCGCGCCGGACGTGCGCACCCGCGAGGCCGGCCTGTCGCGCGGCTTCTTCGCCGCCGACCGCTACCGCCAGGTGCTGGGCGCCGTGGGCGTGAAGCCCGAGGCCGGCAGCATCGTCTACTGCAACACCGGCCACATGGCCGCCGGCGCCTGGTTCGTGCTGAGCGAAGTGCTGGGCGTCGAGGACGTGAAGCTCTACGACGGCTCCATGCACGAGTGGACCACGCTGGGCCACCCGGTGGTGGGCCTGGACTGATCCATGCCCTTCCTGGCCGCCCCCGTGACCGCCTCAGCCGCCGCCCGCGGCCCCGAGTGCCTCGGCTTCGAGCTCGAGGTACACGGTGTAGGCGTTGCGCCGGTTCGCGGCATCGAAGGTCGGCAGGTTCGCGTACCCGCTCCAGTCGATGCGCTCGTAGGCTTCGTCGAAGGGGATCATCTCCTCGACGGCGCGACCCAGTTCGCTGCGCAGGAAGCGCAGGTAGCCGCCGGTGAGCGCCAGGTCGGCCGCGACGTTTTCCGAGGCTTCGCCATGGCCCGGCACCACGACCCTGGCACCGGCCGCCTGCATGCGTTCGATGGCCGCCAGCCAGCCGCGCGTATTGCCGTCCACCACGAAGGGCAGGCGGCCGCTGAAGTACAGGTCGCCGGCGAACAGCACGTCGTCGTTTTCCACCAGCAGCATCAGGTCGTCGGGCGCATGCGCGTGGCCGCCGGTGACCAGGCGGAAATCGATGCCGCCCAGCGAAAAGTCTTCGCTTTCGGCGTCCTTGAATTCGATCCAGCGGTCGGCGGGCAGCACGCGGGTGGTTTCGTCCACCCACGGCGCCAGTTCTACGCGGCGCTGGGCCAGGCGTTCGCCCGCGAGGTCGGACGCGAGGTAGAGCTGGCCTTCGCTGCGCGCCCAGATCTCGGCGCCTTCGGCCTGGAACACCTGCAGGCCGTAGACGTGGTCGGCGTGGTAGTGCGTGACGACGACGCGGCGCACGGGCTGGTCGGTGACCGCGCGGATGGCCGCCAGCATCTCGCGCGCCAGCGCGGGCGTGCCCAGCGTGTCCACGACCACCACGCCCTCGTCGGTGACGACGAAGCCGGCGTT
>Ga0154536_1112_pt3 | contig 11285 bp, 10 predicted proteins | sample RifGroF1_FD_105679 | JGI IMG/M metagenome (GOLD analysis project Ga0154536, IMG submission 105679) | Xanthomonadales bacterium GWF1_69_6 | reverse complement strand
CGCGCCGCGCGCCGGTGCCCAGCGGCACGCTGAAGAACACGCCGAGCGCGGTTTCGTCGCCGCCGCGCTCGGACAGGGCGCGCAGGCCGACGGTGGGGTTGGCGCGGCGGTCGAGGCGGGCGCGTTCGGCGCGGTTGGCCTCAAGCTCGGCCCGGCCCTGGGCCAAGGTCACTTCGTGGCTGACCGCGACGATGCGGTCGCCCCAGTGGCGCCAACCCGGCTCGGGCATGGCCGGGGCGGCCACGGGCGCCGGTTGCGCGGGCAGCGGCAGGTGGGGATAGCGCGCCTGCAGCGTGATGCGCGCCTCCTGCGCGCGGATCTCCGCCAGCCGTTCCTCGCGGCGCGCGGCAGCGGCGGCGGCGAGGGCGGCGTCGTGTTCGACCAGGGCGGCATCGCCTTCCCGCAGCCGCGCGGCGATGGCATCGAGATCGGCATTGGCATCGGCAACGGCCGCCGCCGCCACGCGGCGCAGTTCTTCGGCGGCCAGCCATTCCAGCCAGGCCTCGAGCAGGCCGATCGCGGCCATGTGGCGCGCGTCGGCCAGCAGGTCGTCGCCGACCGATTCCTCGGCATCGGCGATGCGCCGGTCCACGGTGGCCTTGCCGGGCAAGCGCAGTTCGCGCTGCAGGCTGGCCTCCCATTCGTTGAAGCGGCCCTGGGCGCCGGCGTCGCGGTCCAGCCACTGGCCGCCGGCGATCCATTCGTGGTTGCCGCGCCGGCGGCCGGACGCGCGCGCGAGCGCGGCCTCGCGTTCGCCCTGGGCGCGGCGCACGCCGGGGTCGGCGTCGATCGCGGCCACCGCCTCGTGGGTGTCGGGAAGCGTGTCCGCCAGCGCGGGCGGCAAGTCGGCGGCGCGCGCCAGCGGCGCGCCTGCCAGGGCCAGGGCCAGGAGCAGCGGGCTCAGGCGGGCATTCATTCGACGATCCTCCCGAATTCGATGATCGGACTCATCCAGTAGGCGATTTCCGGCGACGGCAGCCGCGTGCGCAGGCCTTCGACCAGGCGGCGCGCGCCGTCGGCCGGAAGCACCGCCAGCAGCAGCGCGCGCTCGGCGCGCCCGCTCACCTGTTCCTGCACCGAAGCGCGGGCGAAGCCGTGGCCATGGCCTTCGGCATGCAGCGTGGTGAAGCCGGCGAGGTCGGGGTCGATTTCCAGCAGGTCGGCCAGCAACTGCCGCTCGGCCGGGCGGGGATAGGCCAGCGTCAGCTGGACCAGCGGGTTGTCGTTCATGGCGTGGTCCTCGTGCGGGCCTGGCCGAAGCGCAGGTAGAGCAGCGGAAGCAGCAGCAGGGTGAGCGGCGTGGCCGTGGCCAGGCCGCCGACCACGACGATCGCCAGCGGGCGCTGGATCTCCGAACCGGGGCCCGAGGCCAGCAGCAGCGGCACCAGGCCCAGCGCGGTGATCGAGGCGGTCATCAGCACCGGACGCAGGCGCCGGCGCGCGCCTTCGACCACCACGCGCCCGATCGGCAGCCCGCGCGCATGCAGGTCGTTGAAGTGGCCCACCATCACCGTGCCGTTGAGCACCGCGATGCCGAGCAGGGCGATGAAGCCGACCGAGGCCGGCACCGAGACGTATTCGCCCACCAGCCACAGCGCCAGCACGCCGCCGACCAGCGCGAACGGGATGTTGGCCAGCACCAGCAGCGCCTGGCGCGCGCTGCCCAGGCTGGTGAACAGCACCACGAAGATCAGCGCCAGCGCCACCGGCACCACCAGCGCCAGCCGCGCCGAGGCGCGCTGCTGGTTCTCGAACTGGCCGCCCCAGCCCAGCGAATAACCGGGCGGTAGCGGCACGCCGTCGGCCACCGCCTGCCGCGCTTCCTCGACGAAGCCCACCAGGTCGCGGCCGGAGACGTTCGCCTGCACCAGCGCGTAACGCGAGCCGGCCTCGCGATCCACCTTCACCGGCCCGTCCACGCGGCGGACGCGGGCGACGTCGCCGATGCGCACCTGGCCGCCCAGCGGCGACACCAGCGGCAGGTCGGCGAAACGCGCCGGGTCGGCGCGCAGCGATTCGTCGCCGCGCACCACCAGCGGGATGCGCCGGCTGCCTTCGACCACCACGCCCACGGCCACGCCCTCGACCTGCGCGCGCAGTTCCTGCTGCAGCCGCGCCACGTCGAAGCCATGGCGGCCGGCGGCGAGCCGGTCCACCTCGATCTCCAGGTACTGCACGCCTTCGTTGGTGAGCCGGTACACGTCCTCGGCGCCCGGCACGGCGCGCACGCGTGCCTCGATGGCGGCCGACAGCGTTTCCAGTTCCGCCAGGTCCGGGCCGAACACCTTGATGGCGATGTCGCCGCGCGCGCCGGTCAGCATTTCCGACACGCGCATCTCGATCGGCTGGGTGAAGGCATAGGCGGTGCCGGGGAAACGGTCGAGCACCTTGCGCAGTTCCTCCACCAGCCAGGCCTTGTCGGGCTGGCGCCATTCGTCCTTCGGCGCCAGCACCAGGAAGCTGTCGGTCTGGTTCAGGCCCATCGGGTCGAAGCCCAGTTCATCGGCGCCGGCGCGGGCGATGATGCTGCGCACCTCGGGCACGTCGGCCAGGATCGCCGCCTGCACGGCCTGGTCCACGCCGGCGCTGGCGTCGAGGTTCGACGAGGGCAGCTTCTCGAGCTGGATCAGGATGGCGCCTTCGTCCATGGTCGGCATGAAGGTCTTGCCGATGCCGCCCCAGGCCAGCGCCGCCAGGCCCAGCGCCACGGCCGCGGCCGCCATCGCCAGGCGCGGCCGGGCCAGCGCGGCGTCGAGCGCCGGGGCATAGATGGCGTTGAGTCGGCGCATCAGCCACGGCTCGTGGTGCGCGCCGTCCTTGAGCAGCCAGGACGCCAGCACCGGGATCACGGTGAGCGAGAGCAGCAGCGAGGCGCCGAGCGCGAACACGATGGTCAGCGCCACCGGCCCGAACATGCGTCCTTCCAGGCCCTGCAGCGTCAGCAGCGGCGTGAACACCAGCGCGATGATCAGGATGCCCGACGCCACCGGCGCCGCCACTTCCGCAGCCGCACGCCAGACGCGGTGCAGGCGCGGGATGCCGTCGCCCTTGCGGGCGGCGGCGAGCTGTTCGACGGTGTTTTCAACCACCACCACCGACGCGTCCACCAGCATGCCGATGGCGATGGCCAGGCCGCCCAGGCTCATCAGGTTGGCGCTGAGCCCGGCGAAACGCATCACCAGGAAAGTGCCCAGCACCGCCAGCGGCAGCGTCACCGCCACCACCAGCGCCGCGCGCACGTCGCCCAGGAACAGCAGCAGCAGGACCACCACCAGCACGGTGGCCTCGAGCAGCGCGCTGGTCACGGTGCCGGTGGCGCGCGTGATCAGGTCGCTGCGGTCGTAGAAGGGCGAAATCGTCATGCCGGGAGGCAGGCTGGGCTGCAGCCGTTCCAGGCGCTCCTTCACCCCGCGCACCACCGCCGAGGCGTCGGCGCCGCGCAGGCCCACCACCAGTCCCTGCACCGCTTCGCCGTTGCCGTCGCGGGTGACCACGCCGTAGCGCGTCAGCGAACCTTCGCGCACCTGCGCGACGTCGCCGACCCGCAGGGGCTGGCCCTCGCGCACGGCGACCACCGTGGCGCCGATGTCGCGGCCGTCGCGCATGGCACCGGTGGCGCGCACCACCAGCGATTCCTCGCCCTCGTCGAGGCGGCCGGCGCCGTCGTTGCCGTTGTTGCTTTCCAGCGCGCCGCGCAGGCTGGCCAGGTCGAGGCCGGCGGCGGCCATCGCGGCGCGGTCGGGCACGACCTCCCAGGTGCGCACGCGGCCGCCCAGCGCGTTCACGTCGGCGACGCCGGGCACGGTGCGCAGCGCCGGGCGGATCAGCCAGTCCAGCACCTCGCGGCGCTCGGCCAGCGTGTAGCCCTCGCCGTCCACGGTGAACATGTACATGTCCGAGAGCGGGGTGGCGATCGGCGCCAGGCCGCCGTCGATGCCCTCGGGCAGGTCGCCCGACACGGCCGCCAGGCGTTCGGCCACCTGCTGGCGGGCCCAGTAGATGTCGGTGCCCTGTTCGAAATCGAGCGTGAGGTCGGCCAGTGCGTACTTGGCGGAGGCGCGCAGCATCACCTGGCGCGGGATGCCCAGCAGCTCCATTTCGAGCGGCACGACCACGCGCTGCTCGACTTCCTCGGGCGTCATGCCGGGCGCCTTGAGGATCAGCTTGACCTGGGTCGGCGCGATGTCGGGGAAGGCGTCGATCGGCAGCGTGCGCCAGGCGACGTAGCCGGCGACGGCGAGCGCGGCGGTGGCCAGCGCGACCAGCAGGCGCTGGGCCAGCGACCAGGCGACGAGGCGGGCGAGCATGCTCAGCCCTCCCCGGCGATGTCATCGGCCGGCGTCTCGGCGACGGCCTTGAGCGCCAGCACGCCGCGCGACACCACCTCGGACTTCGGCGCCAGTCCGCTGATCCAGGCCCGCTGGCTGTCGCGGAAGTGCACCTGCACCGGCACGACCTCCAGGCCCTCGCCGCGGCGCACGAACACCGAGGACTGCCCGGCGACGGCGATGACGGCGGTGGCCGGCACCCGGGCCACGCCGGCTTCGGCGCGGCGCGAAATGCCGAGCTCGACCAGGGCGCCGGGCACCGCGGCGCCGGCCGGCAGGTTCGCCATCACCGGCAGCGAGCGGGTCATCGGGTCGATGGCGCCGCCCACGCCCGTCACTTCGCCGACCGCGCCGTCGGGCGTGGAGGCGCGCATGCCCGGCGCCAGTTGGCCGGCCAGGCGCGCCGGGGCCTGGCCTTCGGCCACGAGGCCGTCGCCGCTGGCGATCTCGACCAGCACGTCGCCAGCCTGGAAGGCACTGCCGGCGGAGACATGCCGGCGCAGCACCGTGCCCGCCACGGTGGCGCGCAGGACCAGGCCGCCGTCGGCGGTCACGGTCGCCGACTGCAGCGCGGGCGCGTCGGCGCGCGATTCCGATCGAAGCGCCGACAGTTCGGCGCGCGTGGCCTCGTCCTCGCGTCGCGCGATCACGCCCGCGGCCAGCAGCGCTTCGCTGCGCGCCGCCTGGCGCGAGAGCGCGTCCAGCCGGGCGGCGCGGCCCGTGGCGGCGGCCAGGGTGGCCGACCAGTCCGCGCTGGACAGCGCCAACAGGGGCTGGCCGGGGGTGACGGCGTCGCCGTCGGAAACCAGGACGCGTGCGACCGTGCCGGCATGGCGCGCCGGGATGATGGTGCGGGCGCCGGGCGCCAGTTCGGCCTGCGCGGGGATCATGGCCACCGGGATCCAGTCGGCCGGTTCGGCGCGCGCGTAGCCCAGGTCCATGGCTTCGGCCTGCACAGGGGTGATCGGCAGCGGGGTGGCGGCGGCAGACCCCGCCACGAGGGCGAGGGCCAGGGCCAGGGGCAGCAGGGTCGGGAGGCGGGGCACGGGCGGGTCTCCGGGGTCGTTTCAGCCCACGATCCCGCGCCAAGCTTTGGTGCTGCTTAAGCCGTGCCGTTTTCCAGCGCGGTCCAGCCCGAGACGGTGGCCCGGAGCCACCCCGACGCCAGCGAGAATTCCAGCCGGAGCCCCTGCGCCTGGGCCAGCGCGCGCGCCAGCGCCAGACCCAGCCCGGCGTGCGGGACGCCGCCGGTCCCGGTGGCGGCGCGGCCGCCCCGGAAGAAGCGCGTGCCGAGGTGTCCGAGGTCGGCGTCGGCCAGTTCCGGCGCTTCATTCTCAACCAGGATCGCGCCCGACCCGGGCTGCAGCGTCACCCGCACCGCGCTGCCCACGGGTGCGTATTCGAAGGCGTTGCCAAGCAGGATGGCGACCAGGCGGGCGCTCATCGAGGCGTCGGCATTGACCCAGTGTTCGGCGGGCAAGGCCATCGCGCAGGAGACGCCGCGGCGTTCGCGCAGGCCCTCGAGGCGCCGGCAGGCGGCGGCCAGGGTCGCGGCCAGGTCCAGCGGCTCCACTTCCGGCTGCACCAGTCCGGCCTCGTGGCGGGCCAGGCTCAGCAGGGCTTCGACGGTCTGCTCCATCTCGCCGCCGAGTCGCGCCAGTTCCTCGAGCGAACGGCGCTGCTGCGCCGGGTCCTGCACCAGCAGGCTGGTTTCGGTGATCGCACGCAATTCGGCCACCGGCGTGCGCAGCTCATGCGCCAGGTCCTGGGCGAAGCGCCGTTCGCGCGCCAGGTTTCGCAGCAGGGTGCCGATCACCTCGTCGAAGCGCCGCGCCAGCGGCTGCAGTTCGCTCGGCAGGGAATCATCGGCGATGGCGGTGCCGGGGTCGGTCAGCCGGACGGCGGCGATGCGGTCGGCCAGCTGGTCGAGCGGGCGCAGGCCCAGGCTGGTGCCGCGCCAGGCCAGCAGGATCGCCAGCGCCAGCGCCAATGCGACGGTGCCGCCGGTGAGCAGGTGCAGGCGCTGTTCGAGCGCGTCGATCTGCTCCCGCTCCTCGGCCACGACCAGCAGCAGGTGGCGACGCGGGTCGTCGGTGCCCAGCGCATAACGCCGCGCCACGGCCCGGCCGCGATGGCCGTCCGGCAAGGGCAGGTCGTAGTGGACGAAACCATCGGGTCCCAGGCTGTCCGGGCGGTCGAGGTCGGCCGACTGCGCCGAGGCCGAGCGCGCGACCACGTTGCCCTGCGCGTCCCAGGCCTGGAAGAAGTCGCGGTGGCCTTCCTCGCGGAACTCCGGCATCCAGCGTTCGATCGGCTGGGCCCGGTCCACGCGCGCGCCCAGGTAGGCGGCGATGGCGTTGGCGCGCGAGCTCAGGCTGTCGTCGAAGCGCCGGTAAATCTCTCCGTCCACCACCGTGTCGAGCGACAGGAACAGTCCGCCCAGGGCCAGCACCAGCGCGCCGGCCACGCCCAGCCCGATGCGCTGGCGCAGCGAGCCGGGCCTAGCGCGCCACATAGCCGAAGCCCCGCCGCGTTTCGATCAGGTCTTCCAAACCGCCGCGCGCCAGCTTGGTGCGCAGGGTGCTCATCAGGACCTCGATCACCTTGTCCGAGGCCTCGCTGTCGCTGGCGTACAGGCGCTCGAACAGCTGCGTGCGGCTGTAGACCCGGCCCGGGTGGCGCACCAGTTCCTCGAGCAGGGCGTATTCCTTGGGCGTGAGGCCCAGCGGGCCCTGCGGCCCGGCGGCGGTCCGGCGCGCGGTGTCGATTTCGAGGCCGAGGTGGTGCAGCACGGGCGCCGGCTGCCCGGGGTGGCGGCGCGCCATGGCCAGCACCCGGGCGCGCAACTCGTCGAAGGAAAAGGGTTTGACGAGGTAATCGTCGGCGCCCGCGTCGAGCGCGCCCACCCGTTCGCCCACGGCGTCCAGGGCCGACAGCACCAGGACGCGGGCGGCCAGGCGCCGGCGGCGGACCTCGGCCAGCAGGCTGCGGCCGTCGAGGTGGGGCATCATCAGGTCGAGCACGATCACGTCGTAGTCCCCGGTGTCGAGGAAGGGCAGGGCCGCGCGGCCGTCGCAGGCCACGTCCACGGCCAGCCCGGCCGCGGCCAGGCCGGTGCGCAGGGCCTCGCGGAGGCGCTCGGAATCCTCGACGACCAGGACTTTCATGGGAAGGCGGGGGTGGCCATGCCTCCAGTGTAGGGGCCAGGCTTTGGCCACGCTTAAGTCCGCCCGGCCCCTTGAACCCCGCCGGGCCACCCCCAGAACAGGCAGACGGCCCGGGGAGCGGCTGTTCTGTTTATGGAACAGACAGGGAACTTTCGGCCTATTTAGCACTCGAATGACCCGAGTGCTAAACTCAACCCATGAGCGAGGATCGAATGACCACCACGGCTTTGATCGCCAACAACCTGCCGGTTCCCAGTGCGCTGGGTTCCCTGGACGCCTATATCGCCGCGGTCAACCGCGTGCCGGTGCTGAGCGTCGAGGACGAGCAGGCCCTGGCCCGCCGCTACCGCGACGAGGAAGACCTGGACGCCGCCAAGGCCCTGGTCATGTCGCACCTGCGCTTCGTGGTGCACGTGGCCCGCGGCTACCAGGGCTACGGCCTGGGCATGGGCGACCTGATCCAGGAAGGCAACATCGGCCTGATGAAGGCCGTGAAGCGCTTCGACCCCGACCAGGGCGTGCGCCTGGTCAGCTTCGCCGTGCACTGGGTGCGGGCGGAGATGCACGAATTCATCCTGCGCAACTGGCGCATCGTCAAGGTGGCCACCACCAAGGCGCAGCGCAAGCTGTTCTTCAACCTGCGCAAGAGCAAGAAGCGCCTGGGCTGGATGAACGCCGAGGAAGTGCGCGCCGTAGCCAAGGACCTCAACGTCTCCGAGCGCGAGGTGCTGGAGATGGAGTCGCGCCTGAGCGGCCGTGACATCGGCTTCGACGCGCCGGATGATTCCGACGACGACGCCCCGCCGTCGCCGGTGGCCTACCTGCGCGACGCCGGCGACGACCCGGCCCTGGCCTACGAGCGCGCCTCGCACGAGGAAGACCAGCTCGACCTGCTGCGCGAAGGCCTGGCCGACCTCGACCAGCGTTCGCGCGACATCCTCAAGCGCCGCTTCCTGGGCGAGCCCAAGGCCACGCTGCAGGAGCTGGCTGACGAATACGGCGTCTCCGCCGAACGCATCCGCCAGATCGAGGCCAACGCGCTCAAGAAGATGCGGGCGCTGTTCGCGGCCTGATCGCCGCCGGCGCAAGGCACGAACCGACGGCCCCGCGAGGGGCCGTCTTCGTTTCCGGCTTCAGTCCGGGTCGACCAGCAGGCCGCGCTCGCGGGCGATGTGCGCCAGTTCGCCGGGATGCCGCGCGCCGAGTTTTTCCATCAGGTTGGCGCGGTGCCGGTACAGCGTCTTGTCGCTGATGCCCAGCGCCGCGGCGACCACCTTCGGCGGCAGGTTCGACAGCAGGCCGCGCAGGGTCTCGCGCTCGCGCGCGGTCAGGGTGCTGGCCGGCGGCGTGGAGGTGGTGGGCGAGAGGTCGGAGCTGAGCACGCGCTCGCCCGCCAGCACGCGACGCAGGCCGCCCAGCAGCTCTTCGGCCGCCACGGCCTTGCTGAAATAACCGTGGGCACCGCGCTCGAGCGCGCGCACCACCAGGCCGGGGTCGTCGTGCATGCTCAGCACCACGCAGCGCATCTTCGGGAAGGATTCGTGCAGCTGCATCAGCAGCACCAGTCCGCTGCTCTCGGTGCCCAGGCTCAGGTCCACCAGGGCCAGGTCCGGCGAATGCCGGCGCGCGGCGGCCAGGGCTTCGGTGGGCGTGCCGGCCTCGGCCACCACCTCGAAGCCGTCGGCCTCCTCGAGCAGGCGACGGAAGCCCTCGCGGACGATGGCGTGGTCGTCGATCAGCAGGATGCGGTGCATGCGCGAAGTCTCGCAAACCCTCGGGTGCCGCCGCAGAGAAAAATTCCCAGCGGTGGCCGGAACGGGCCGCTAAGCTTGCCGACCATGGCGATCCCGGGGCAAATCGAAAGCCGGCCCGCGCGCTGGCTGGCCGCGCGCGCCACCAGCCGTGCGCGTTTCCTGGCGCTCGGCGCCGGGCTGGCGGTTGCGACGATGGCGCTGCTGTTGCCGCTGTCCTTCGTGCAGCGCTACCAGTGGAACCTGGCCACCGGCCTGCTGTTCGTCCTGGCCTGGTGCCTGCCCACCCGCTGGTGGCCCTGGCTGGCCGGCGGCGCCATCGCCTCGCGCATCGCCATGGGCGTGATCATCGGCGAGCGCAGCGGCTTCCACGGCGGGTTCCTGGAGTACTGGGCCGACCCGCTGCAGTTCGTGCTGGGCAACGTGCTCGAACCTTTCCTGGTGATGGGCGGCGCCCTGCTGCTGCAGGCCTGGCAGGTGCATCCCGGCGTGCGCGTCGGCATGCGCGTGGAGGGCAAGGTGCACCTGGCGGCCCTGGTGACGTCGCTGGCGGTGACGCTGAAGGACCTGGCCTACGTGCTCAACGAAGGCGTCGTCGCCGACGTGAGGCTGGCGGTGATGGTCGCTGCCCACCCCCTGCGCGGCGACGGCACGTGGGCGCTGCTGGGTGAATTCGCGACCACCCACGTGCTGGGCAACATGATCGGCATCCTGATGCTGACGCCGCTGGTGCTGTGGCTGTTCGCGCCGCGGCCGGCGTCGCCGTCCTCGCGCGTGCTGGGCTGGGCGCTGCTGCTGATGGCGCCGGCGATGGCGCTGTTCCTGGCGCTGAGCGTGCAGTTCCCGAGCTCGGAGTTCGCGGAGCTGTTCCGGCGGTTGCTGGTGGCGGTGATCGCCGCCTTCACCATGTGGCATGGCTGGCGCGGCGCCGTGGTGTCGATGCAGATGCTCACCGCGGCGATCGCGCTGGAGGTCTACCTTGGCCTGCCGATGCTCACGCCGATCCTGCTGCAGACCTACCTGGTGGTGACCGGCACGATGATGCTGCTGTTCGGCGGTTCGGTGGACGACTACCGCCGGCAGGCCGCCGACCTGCTGCATGCGCGCCGGCGCGAGCACCGCCTGCTGGCCGAACTGCAGGAAGCCGCGCTGCGCAACCTGCAGCTCGAGGAGGCCGAACGCCGCCGCCTGGCCCGCGAGCTGCACGACGAGTTCGGCCAGAACCTGGCCGCGCTGCAGACCCACCTCAAGCTCGCGGCGCCGCACCTGGCCGGTTCCGGCCGGCTGGGCATGTCCGACCTGCTGCTGGAACTCACCCGCACCATGCAGCGCAACATCAGCCGCGTGCTGGGCGACCTGCGCCCGGCCGGGCTGGAGCAGCTGGGCCTGTTCGGCGAACTCGACCGCGGCAGCATCCGAAGGCTGGTGGACGACGCCGGCCTCGACCTGGAAGTGCGCCTCGAGGGCGACGCGCGCCTGCTGTCGGCGCTCGACGCCACGCATTCGACCGCCATCTACCGGATGGCGCAGGAATCGATGACCAACATCGTGCGCCATGCCGGCGCCACGCGCTGTTCGCTTCGCATCCGCATCAACCGGCGCAACGGCGCGCTGTGGGTGTTCCTGGACATCCGCGACGACGGCAACGGCCGGGTCGAGGGGCTCAGCCCCGGCAACGGCCTCACCGGCATGCGCGACCGCGTGCTGGCGCTCAACGGCGCGCTGCACCTGCGGCAGCTGTCGCCGGGCCTGCGCCTGCACCTGCTGGTGCGCCAGGACGCGCCGGCTCAGTAGAGATCGGTCGGGTCCACGTCCAGCGACCAGCGCACCCGCCGCGCCGAACGTTGCGCGTGCAGCGCCGGCAGCGCCGCGTTGAGCGCCGCGTGCAGCGGGCCGCGCTGGGCGGCTTCGAGCAGCAGCTGGCCGCGCGCCATGCCGGCGCGCCGGGCCATGGGCGCGGGCATGGGGCCATTCACCGACACGCCTTCGCGCCCCTCCAGCGCGGCGCGCGCTTCCTGCAGGAAACCCTGCACCTCGGC
>Ga0154536_1017_pt5 | contig 11353 bp, 9 predicted proteins | sample RifGroF1_FD_105679 | JGI IMG/M metagenome (GOLD analysis project Ga0154536, IMG submission 105679) | Xanthomonadales bacterium GWF1_69_6 | reverse complement strand
GCCGCAGCTGGCGCGTGAATTCCAGGCCCAACCCGCGGTTGGCACCCGTGACGACGACGTTTCGCGACTCGTTCACGCCCATGCCCCGCACTATGGCCTTCGGCCTAGTGTATGCCCCGTCAAGGCAAGCTAGGATGCAAGCCCCCCGGCTTCGTCCGGACCGTCCCTGCAGGAATCCCACGAATGACCCAGACCCGTCTTCCGCGCGTCCGCGCGCTGGTCCTGGCCCTCGGCTTCGCCGTGGCCGCCCTCTCGCCCGCTTATGCGCAGGACGCCGACGCGCCGAAGGCCGCCGTCGCCGCCGACATCCCGTTCGAGCAGTTCACCCTGCCCAACGGCCTGCGGGTGGTGGTGCACACCGACCGCAAGGCGCCGATCGTGGCGGTGAACGTCTGGTACCACGTGGGCGCCAAGAACGAGCTGCCGGGCCGCACCGGCTTCGCGCACCTGTTCGAGCACCTGATGTTCCAGGGCAGCGAGAACCATGACGGCGAGTTCTTCGAGCCGTTCGAACTGGTCGGCGCCACCGACCAGAACGGCACCACCAACTCCGACCGCACCAACTACTTCCAGAACGTGCCCACCACCGCGCTCGACATGGCGCTGTGGATGGAATCGGACCGCATGGGCCACTTCCTGGGCTCGGTGACGCAGGAGCTGCTCGACGAGCAGCGCGGCGTCGTGCAGAACGAAAAGCGGCAGGGCGAAAACCAGCCCTACGGCCAGGTGTTCGAGCGCCTGCTCAAGGCCAGCTACCCCGAGGGCCACCCGTACAGCTGGTCCACCATCGGTTCGATGAGCGACCTCAACGCCGCCTCGCTCGAGGACGTGCAGCGCTGGTTCAAGACCTGGTACGGCCCGAACAACGCCGTGCTGGTGCTGGCCGGCGACATCGACGTCGAGACCGCCAGGGCCAAGGTGACCCAGTACTTCGGCGACATCCCGGCCGGCCCCACCATGGCCCAGCCCAAGGTCGACCCGGCGCCGCGCACCACCTCCACCCGCGACGAATTCACCGACCGCGTGCCGCAGGCGCGCGTGTACCGCGTCTGGAACACCGCCGAATACGGCAGCGTCGACGCCGACCGCCTGCAGCTGCTGGCGCAGGTGCTGGGCGGTTCGCGCGCCTCGCGCCTGGACAAGCGCCTGGTGCACCAGGACAAGCTGGCCGACAGCGTGTCCGCCGGCGCCTGGGGCAACCAGCTCGGCGGCCTGTTCTTCCTGCAGGTGGACGTGAAGCAGGGCGTGGACCCGGCGCTCGTCGAGAAGGCGCTGGAAGAAGAGCTCTCGCGCCTCATCGCCGAAGGCCCCAGCGCCAGCGAGCTCGAGCAGGCCCGCACCACCTTCAAGGCCGGCTTCATCCGCGGCATCGAGCGCATCGGCGGTTTCGGCGGCAAGGCCGACGCCCTGGCCGAATGCGCCGTGTTCGCCAAGGACCCGGGCTGCTTCCGCGAAAGCCTGCAGGTGATCGAAACCGCCACCGCCGCCGAGCTGCAGGACGCCGGCAAGCGCTGGCTGTCGCAGGGCGACCACACCATCGTCGTCACCCCGGGCGAGCGCGTGCCGACCGTGGAGAAGGAAAGCGCCTCGCACCCGGAAATGGCCGCCGTGCCCGCCGCCGACCCGAAGTACACCACGGTCGAAACCGGCGTGGACCGCAGCCAGGGCGTGCCCCAGACCACCGAGTTCCCGGACCTGGCCTTCCCGGCGCTGCAGCGCGCCGAGCTGTCGAACGGCATCAAGCTGGTGCTCGCCGAGCGCCGCGGCCTGCCGGTGGTGCAGATGAACCTGCTGCTGCCGGGTGGCTATGTCGCCGACCTGGGCCGCAAGCTGGGCACCTCCAGCTTCACCATGGGCATGCTCGACGAGGGCGCCGGCAAGTACGGCGCGCTCGAGTTCGGCGACGAAGCCGAGCGCCTGGGCGCCAACCTCGGCGCCAGCGCCTCGCTCGACGGCGGCAGCGCCTACCTGTCGGCGCTGAAGGAAAACCTGGACGAGTCGCTGGGCCTGTTCGCCACCATGCTGCGCGTGCCGCGCTTCGAGGCCAGCGAAGTCGAGCGCGTGCGCCAGAGCTGGATCGCCAGCATCAAGCAAGAAAAGGCCCGCCCGAACTCGGCCGCGCTGCGCCTGCTGCCGCCGCTGCTCTACGGCCAGGGGCACCCCTACGCCATCCCGTTCAGCGGCAGCGGCGACGAGGCCTCCATCGCTTCGCTGACCCGCGACGACCTGCTGGCCTACCACCAGGCCTACGTGCGTCCTGAGGGTTCGACCCTGGTGGTCGTGGGCGACACCACGCTCGATGAAATCGTGCCGCTGCTCGAGAAGCACCTGGGCCAGTGGAAGGGCACCGGCGCGGCCCCGGCCCAGCCGGCCGTCACCGAGGTGGCGCTGCCCTCGAAGCCGCGCGTGTTCCTGGTCGACCAGCCGGGCGCGATCCAGGCCAATGTCTACGTCGGCCAGCTGGCGCCCTCGAGCATGGACGCCAAGGCGACCGAGTTCGAGATCGCCAACTCGGTGCTGGGTGGTGAGTTCAGCTCGCGCCTGAACATGAACCTGCGCGAGGACAAGCACTGGGCCTACGGCTCCTACAGCTTCGTGCAGGCCGCCAAGGGCCAGCGCCCGTGGCTGGCGTTCGCGGCGGTGCAGATCGACAAGACCGCCGAGTCCATCGCCGAGCTGCAGCGCGAGATCAGCGAATACGCCACCGGCAAGGCCCCGGCCAAGCCGGAGGAAGTGGCCAAGATCCAGGCCAGCGAGATCCGCAGCCTGCCCGGTTCCTACGAAACCGCCAACGCCGTGCTCGGCGCCATCGGCGGCATCGTTCGCTACCAGCGCCCGGACGACTACGTCGTGCAGCGCAAGGCGAAGATCGAAGGCCTGACCCCGGAAGCGGTGCACGCCGCCGCCGCCACCATCCGCCCCGAGGCCCTGACCTGGGTGGTGGTGGGCGACCTGTCCAAGATCGAGCAAGGCGTGCGCGCGCTCGAGCTGGGCGAGGTGCAGGTGGTGGACGCCGACGGCAAGCCGGCGGCCGCCAAGTAAGCCTTCCGGATCATTGCCGGTTCAGCACGGGCGGGGCGACAATCCCGCCCGTGTTCTTTTCGGAGAGACCCATGCGAATCCTTGCCGCTGCACTGCTGCTGGTTCCCCTCGCTTCCGCCTGCACGTGGGTGAAGATGGCCCCGGGCGCCGCCGAGGTGCGCGTGGCCGCGCCCGGCCAGGACCTGTCGGCCTGCGAGAAGCGAGGCGAGGTGGCGGTGTCGGTGCGTGACCGCCTGGGTCCCTACGAGCGCAACGACATCAAGGTGCGCGACGAGCTCGAAACCCTGGCCCGCAACGAGGCCCCGGGCCTGGCCGCCGACACCGTGCAGCCCAAGGGCGAGCCCGACGACGGCGAGCAGCGTTTCCTGGCCTACCGCTGCCGCGGCGCGGCCCCGGCGGCCAATGCCGCCACGACCCGCCCGGTCGCCGAGGGCGAAGCCGAGACCTATCCGATCGAAGACTGAGGTCCCGGTCACGTCCTCACCCCCCCGGCGCCGCGTTTGGAGCCGGGGGTCCGGAACGGTTAAGATTCAAGGGTTTCCCTCTAGGCGAACCCAGCCATGCTGTTCCAGCACGTTTCCATCGCCGGCCTCGCGCACATCGACGCGCCGCACCGGTTGTCCTCGGCCGAGATCAATGCCCGGCTCCAGCCCACGATGGACCGCCTGGGCATCAAGACCGACGTCCTCCAGGACATCGCCGGCATCTACGCGCGCCGCCTGTGGGACGACGAGGTGCAGGCCTCGGACGCCGCCACCCTCGCCGCCGAGAAGGCCATCGCCGACGCCGGCGTGGACCGCAGCAAGATCGGCCTGCTGGTGAACACCTCGGTCAGCCGCGACTACCTGGAGCCGTCCACCGCCTCCATCGTGTCGGGCAACCTGGGCCTGGGCGAGCACTGCCAGAACTTCGACGTGGCCAACGCCTGCCTCGCCTTCATCAACGGCATGGACATCGCCAGCCGCATGATCGAGCGCGGCGAAATCGAATACGCCCTGGTCGTCGACGGCGAGACCGCCAACCTGGCCTACAAGAAGACGCTCGAGCGCCTGAGCGGCCCGGACGTCACCGAGGAACAGTTCCGCAACGAGCTGGCCACGCTCACGCTCGGCTGCGGCGCCGCCGCCATGGTGCTCTCGCGCACCGAGCTCACGCCGGACGCGCCGCGCTACCGCGGCGGCGTCACCAAGGCCGCCACGCAGTGGAACACCCTGTGCCGCGGCAACCTCGACCGCATGGTCACCGACACCCGCATGCTGCTGATCGAAGGCCTGAAGCTGGCCACCGCCACCTTCGGCGCCGCCCGCCAGGCGCTGGGCTGGGTGGTGGACGAGCTCGACGAGTTCGTCATCCACCAGGTCTCGCAGGTGCACACCCAGGCCTTCATCAAGGCCTTCGGCATCGACCCGAAGAAGGTCATGACCATCTTCAACGAGCACGGCAACATCGGCCCGGCCTCGGTGCCCATCGTGCTGAGCAAGCTCAAGGAGATGGGCCGCCTGAAGAAGGGCGACCGCGTGGCCCTGCTGGGCATCGGTTCGGGCCTGAACTGCTCGATGGCCGAAGTGGTCTGGTAAGCCGCGCTTGGCAGGTTCGTGGAAGAGGCCCACTTCATGTGGGCCTTTTTCTTTTCCGGCGCAGGGAGGGTTCTTGGACCCCTTTCTTGGGGCTCGCGTAGAATACGTGCCCATGGAAAACATGACTTTCAGCGCCGAACAGGCCCGCGTGCTCGCCAAGGGTCCGTTCCCGGACTATCCCTTCAGCCCGAAGACCTTCCGCCACCCGAACGGGCTGGCGCAGAGCTACCTGGACGAGGGCCAGGGCGAGACGGTGCTGATGCTGCACGGCAACCCGTCGTGGTCCTACTACTGGCGCAAGCTGGTGCTGGGCCTGCGCGACCGCTACCGCTGCGTGGTGCCCGACCACATCGGCATGGGCCTGTCCGACAAGCCCGACGACAAGGCCTACCAGTACACCCTGCGCAGCCGCATCCAGGACCTGGACCGCCTGCTCGAACACGCCGGCGTGGGCGACAACCTCACCCTGGCCGTGCACGACTGGGGCGGCATGATCGGCTTCGGCTGGGCGCTCAAGCACGCCGCGCGCATCAAGCGCCTGGTCATCCTCAACACCGCCGCCTTCCCGCTGCCGCCGGCCAAGCCGATGCCCTGGCAGCTCAAGCTGGGCCGCGACTACAACCTCGGCGCGCTGGCCATCCGCGGTTTCAACGCCTTCGCCGGCGGCGCCTCGCGCCAGGGCGTGGAAACCCCCATGCCGGAAGACGTGCGCCAGGCTTACGTGGCGCCCTACGACAGCTGGAAGAACCGCATCTCCACCCTGCGCTTCGTGCAGGACATCCCGCTGCGCCCCGGCGACCGCGCCTGGGACCTGGTGGAAGACGCCGGCAAGCGCCTGCCCGAGTTCGCCAACCGCCCGGCCTTCATCGGCTGGGGCCTGCGCGACTTCGTGTTCGACCACCACTTCCTCAAGGGCTTCACCCAGGCCCTGCCGCGCGCCGAAGTGCACGCCTTCGAGGACGCCGGCCACTACGTGCTCGAAGACAAGGCCGACGTGCTCGTCCCCGCCATCCGCACCTTCCTCGAAAAAAACTAAAAAATGGGGTCAGAGAACATATTTGTTTGAAACGATAATGTTCTCTGACCCCATTTTCGTGGACCGATGAGCGAGAGCTGGAACATTGCGGCGGCGTTGCCGCGGCTGGCGGCCCAGGCGCCGGAGCGGGTGGCGATGCGCTGCCCGGGCAGCCGTGGCGCGAACGGCCTGGCGCGTTATGACGTCGCGTTGACCTACGCCGGGCTCGACCGCCGCTCCGACGCCATCGCCGCCGGCCTGGCGAAACACGGCGTGGTCCGCGGCCAGCGCGTGGTGGTGATGGTGCGGCCCTCGCCCGAGTTCTTCCTGCTGATGTTCGCGCTGTTCAAGGCCGGCGCCGTGCCGGTGCTGGTGGACCCGGGCATCGACAAGCGCGCGCTCAAGCAGTGCCTCGACGAAGCGCAGCCGCAGGCCTTCATCGGCATCCCGCTGGCCATGTTCGCGCGCAAGCTGCTGGGCTGGGCCCGCGGCGCGAAGGTGGCCGTCACCGTCGGCCGCCGCTGGGCCTGGGGCGGGCCCACGCTGGCGCAGGTGGAACGCGACGGCGCCGGCGCCGGGCCGCAGCTGGCCGACACCGCGCCCGACGAAGTGGCCGCCATCCTCTTCACGTCCGGCTCCACCGGCGTGCCCAAGGGCGTGGTCTACCGCCACCGGCACTTCGTGGCGCAGATCGACATGCTGCGCGATGCCTTCGGCCTGCAACCCGGCGGCGTCGACCTGCCCACCTTCCCGCCGTTCGCGCTGTTCGACCCGGCCCTGGGCCTGAGTTCGATCATCCCCGACATGGACCCCACGCGCCCCGCGAAGGCCGACCCGCGCAAGTTGCACGACGCCATCGCCCGCTTCGGCGTCGACCAGCTGTTCGGTTCGCCGGCACTGATGCGCGTGCTCGCCGAACACGGCCAGCCGCTGCCCACGCTGCGCCGCGTCACCTCCGCCGGCGCGCCCGTGCCCGCCGATGTGGTGGCGAAGATGCGCCAACTGCTGCCGCCCGAGGCGCAGTTCTGGACGCCCTACGGCGCCACCGAATGCCTGCCCGTGGCCGTGATCGAGGCGCGCGAGCTGCAGTCCACCCGCGAAGCCACCGAACAGGGCTCCGGCACCTGCGTGGGCCGCCCGGTACCGCCGAACGAAGTGCGCATCATCGCCATCACCGACGAGGCCATCGCCGACTGGTCGCAGGCGCAGGTGCTGGGCGCCGAGGCCATCGGTGAAATCACCGTCGCCGGGCCGTCCGCCACCGACGAATACTTCGCCCGCCCGCAGGCCACCGCCCTGGCCAAGATCCGCGAAACCCTGCCCGACGGCCGCCAGCGCATCGTGCACCGCATGGGCGACCTGGGCCGCTTCGACGCGCAGGGCCGGCTGTGGTTCTGCGGCCGCAAGTCGCACCGCGTGCGCACGCCGCTGGGCAACCTCTACACCGAGCAGGTGGAGCCCGTGTTCAACACCCACCCCGAAGTGGCGCGCACCGCGCTGGTCGGCGTGGGCGAGGGCGCGGAGCAGGAGCCGGTGCTGTGCGTGGAAATGGCGCCGCACCTGCCCCAGTACGAACACGAGCGCGTGCTGGCCGAACTGCGGCGGATGTCGGAAGGTTTCGTGCACACCGCGCGCATCCGCCATTTCCTGGTGCACGACGGTTTCCCGGTGGACATCCGCCACAACGCCAAGATCGGCCGCGAGCAGCTGGCCGTGTGGGCCGCGAAGGAACTGAGGTGGCGGCGATGAAGGTGCTGGTGACCGGCGGCGCCGGTTTCCTGGGCCAGGCGCTGTGCCGCGCGCTGCTGGCGCAGGGCCACGAGGTGACCAGCTTCCAGCGCAGCCATTCGCCGGCGCTCGGGGCGATGGGCGTGCGCCAGGTGCGCGGCGACCTCGCCGACGCGGCCGCGGTGCTCGCCGCCTTCGAAGGCCAGGACGCCATCCTGCACAACGCCGCCAAGGCCGGCGCCTGGGGCAGCTACCAAAGTTACTTCGACGCCAACGTCACCGGCACCCGCAACGTGCTGGCGGCCATGCGCGCGCACGGCATCGGCCGGCTGGTGTACACCTCCACGCCCAGCGTCACCCACAGCGGGCGCACGCCGGTGGAAGGCGGCAACGAGGCCAACACGCCCTACGGCCAGGGCTTCAAGGCGCCGTACCCGGCCACCAAGCTCATCGCCGAAAAGGAAGTGCTGGCCGCGAACGACGCCGCGCTGGCCACGGTGGCGCTGCGGCCGCGCCTGATCTGGGGCCCCGGCGACACCCAGCTGCTGCCGCGCCTGGCCGAACGCGCCCGCGCCGGCCGCCTGCGCTTCATCGGTGGCGGCCACAACCGCATGGACACCACCTACATCGACAACGCCGCCCAGGCGCACGTCGCCGCGTTGAACGCACTGCGCCCCGGCGCCGCCTGCGCGGGCAAGGCCTATTTCATTTCCAACGGCGAGCCGCGCGAAGTGCGCCGCATCGTCAACGACCTGCTGGCCGCCGCCGGCGTGCCGCCCGTGCAGGCCAGCCTGCCCTACGGCGTGGCCTATGCCGCGGGCGCGGTGCTCGAAGCCGCGTGGACGCTGCTGCGCCTGCGCGGCGAACCGCCGATGACGCGTTTCCTCGCCGAGCAGCTGTCCACGCCGCACTGGTACGACATCTCCGCCGCCGCGCGTGATTTCGGCTACGTCCCGCGCGTATCCATGGACGAAGGCCTGCGGCGCACCGCCGCGTGGTGGAAATCGCGGCCTTAACGGCGGCTCAGATTGTTGGCGGGGAGTCAGGAAACCGGGGTTAGCGTCGGTCGTGCCCACACCGGGTCATGACAAGAAGGAGAGCAACCATGCTCCATTACGCGCTGATCTTCCTCGTGGTCGCCATCATTGCCGCCGTGCTGGGCTTCGGCGGCATCGCCGGTACCGCCGCCTGGATCGCCCAGATCCTGTTCGTGGTCTTCCTGATCCTGGCCATCGTCTCCTTCCTGCGCCGGAAGGCCTGACCCGGCGCTGGCGCCGACATCACCGGCCAGCCCGCTAGAATGGGGGCATGACGGACCCCGCCGCTTCCCCCTTCGACGCCCTCAAGCCCCTGGCCGGCCGCGCGCTGGAACAGGCCTTGAACCGGCTGGTCGCCCTTGACCCCGACACCGCCCACGCGCTGCAGCGCCTGGGCGGTCGTCGCATCGGCCTGGCGCTGGAAGCCCCGCCGCTGGCGCTGGAGCTGGCCGTTCACGAGGGCCGCCTGCGGGTGGGCCCGCCGAAGGACGAACCCGACCTCGGCGTGCGCGCCACGATTTCCGGCGTGCTTTCCCAGCTGCCCTTCCTGCGCCCGCCCGGCGCGCCGCCGGTGGGCAAGGTGCGCCTGAACGGCGACGCCGAGCTGGCCCGCCAGTTGCAGCGCCTGGCCGAACGTTTCGACCCCGACTGGGACCAACCCTTCGCCGACCTGCTGGGCCCGGTGTTCGGCCCGCAGGCCGCGCGCGTGCTGCGCGAGGCCCTGCGCGGCGGCGCCACGCTGGCGAAGAACCTCTCGCGCGAGGCCGTGGACTACCTCACCGAAGAATCCCGCGACCTGGTCGGCAAGGCCGAACTGGCCGCCTTCCACGACGACGTGGACGAACTGCGCGACCAGGTCGAGCGGCTCGCCGCCCGCGTCGCGCGCCTGCCGGGGAATGCCGAATGAGCGGCCTGCGCGGCAGCTGGCGCGCGCTGGGCATCGTGCGGGTGCTGCTGCGGCACCGCCTGGATTCGCTGCTCGAAGACACCGCCGTCGGCCGCTGGCTCTGGCTGCTGCGGCCCATCACCCGCCGCGCCAGCGACGACGACGCGCCGCGCGGCAAACGCCTGCGCCTGGCCCTGCAGGAGCTCGGCCCCATCTTCGTGAAGTTCGGCCAGGTGCTGTCCACCCGCCGCGACCTGCTGCCGCCGGACATCGCCGAAGAGCTCTCGCTGCTGCAGGACCGCGTGGCGCCTTTCCCGGGCGAACAGGCGCGGGCGCGCGTGGAGGCCGGGCTCGGCCATCCGATTGGCGAGCTCTACGCCGATTTCGAACTGACGCCACTGGCGTCGGCTTCCATCGCCCAGGTGCACGCCGCGCGCCTGCACGACGGCCGCGAGGTGGTGGTGAAGGTGCTGCGCCCCGGCATCCGCGAGCGCATCGCCGACGACATCGCCCTGCTGCGCACGCTGGCCGCGCTGGCCGACCGCCACCACCCGCGCGCCGACAAGATCCGCGCCCAGGAAGTGGTGTCGGAAATCGAATCCACGCTTTACGCCGAACTAGACCTGCAGCGCGAAGGCGCCAACGCCAGCCTGATGCGTCGCACCTGGGAAGGCAGCGACGAGCTGTACGTGCCCGAGGTGTTCTGGAACCACACCAGCGAAACCGTGCTCACCATGGAGCGCGTGCGCGGCATTCCTTCCGATGACGTGGCCGCGCTCGACGCCGCCGGCATCGACCGCAAGGCCCTGGCCGCGCGCGGCGTGCGGGTGTTCTACCTGCAGGTGTTCCGCGACAACTTCTTCCACGCCGACGCCCACGCCGGCAACATCTGGGTCGACATCGACCCGGCGCGCAAGGCCAACCCGCGCTACATCGCCATCGACTTCGGCATCGTCGGCCAGCTCACGCGCCGCGACCAGTACTACCTTGCCGAAAACTTCATGGCCATCTTCCAGCGCGACTACCGCCGCATCGCCGAGCTGCACGTCGAGGCGGGCTGGATGCCGGCCACGGTGCGCCTCGACGAACTGGAGGCCGCCACCCGCGCCGTGTGCGAGCCCTACTTCACCCGGCCGCTGAGCGAGATCTCGCTGGGCGAGGTGCTGGTGAAGCTGTTCAAGACCGCGCAGCGCTACGAGCTCACCCTGCAGCCGCAGCTGATCCTGCTGCAGAAGACCCTGCTCAACATCGAAGGCGTGGGCCGGCTGCTCGACCCGAAGCTCGACATCTGGGCCGAGGCGCGGCCGGTGCTGGAGAAGATCCTGCGCGAGCGCTACAGCCCGGCCACGCTGGCGGCCGAGTTCCGCAAACGCCTGCCGGAACTGGTGACGCACGCGCCCGACATGCCGCGCCTGGTGCACGACTTCCTGGCCCAGCAGGTGCGCGGCGAGCATTCGCTGCACATGCGCAGCGAAGACCTGGCCGAACTCGCGCGCATTTCCCGCGCCGGCCAGCGCCAGACCGTGTACGCCATCCTCGGCACCGGCCTGATGATCGTGGCCGCGGTGTTGTACGCGCTCGAAGCCGGCGGCCCGCGCCTGGCCGGCATCCCCGCCGCCGCCGCCATCGCCGGCCTGGGCGCCTTCGGCGCCTTCCTCGCCGCCTGGCCCCGCCGCTGAAAAATGGGGTCAGAGAACATTAGCGTTTCAAACAAATATGTTCTCTGACCCCATTTCCGTGGTGTGGGGGGATGAGCGGCTGGCGGTGGTGGCCAAGCCGGCGGGGTTGATGGTGCACGACAGCGCGCTGGCGCGCGGCGAGACCGACTTCATGGCCGACCGGCTGCGCGAGCAGTTCGGCAAGCCCGTGTTCCTGGTGCACCGGCTCGACCGCGCCACCAGCGGCTGCCTGCTGCTGGCCTTCGACCGCGACACCGCCTCGGCCCTGGGCCGCAGCCTGATGTCGGAACAGTTCACCAAGGACTACCTGGCCGTCTGCCGCGGCTGGCCCGAGCCCGCCGCCGGCACCATCGACCACCCGCTCGACGGCGGCCCCGGCAAGCCGGTGA
>Ga0154536_1090_pt2 | contig 11556 bp, 11 predicted proteins | sample RifGroF1_FD_105679 | JGI IMG/M metagenome (GOLD analysis project Ga0154536, IMG submission 105679) | Xanthomonadales bacterium GWF1_69_6 | reverse complement strand
TGCCGCCCGGCCAGCGCCACGAGGTGGTGCCCGGCGCCAGCCACTTCGCCGCACTGGACCTGGCCAACCCGGCCTGGGCCGCCTCGCCGCGGGTGGCCACCATCGGCGACCACACCTTTTTCCGGGTGCAGCGCCTGAGCCCGCCCGTCGCGGCGCCGGTGCCCACCGTCACCGTGGCCGCCCTGCCCGCCACCGCCCAGCGCATGGCACCCTGACGCACCCGGGCCCGGCAATGAAAAAGGCCGCGCATCGCTGCGCGGCCTTTTCCTTTTCTTGCCGTGGCGCGATCAGCGCTTGTCGAGCGGCACGAACTCGCGGTCCTCGGGGCCGGTGTAGTTCGCGCTCGGGCGGATGATCTTGCCATCGATGCGCTGCTCGATCACGTGAGCCGACCAGCCGCTGGTGCGGGCGATGACGAACAGCGGGGTGAACATCGCCGTCGGCACACCCATCATGTGGTAGGCGGACGCGCTGTACCAGTCGAGGTTCGGGAACATCTTCTTGAGGTCCATCATCAGCGTCTCGATGCGCTCGCTGACGTCGAACAGGACCTGGTTGCCGCCTTCCTTGCAGAGCTTGCGGCTGATTTCCTTGATGATCGGGTTGCGCGGGTCGCCGATGGTGTACACCGGGTGGCCGAAGCCGATGACGATTTCCTTGCGCTCGACGCGGGCGCGGATGTCGGCCTCCGCCTCGTCGGCGCTGCCGTAACGCGCGATGATCTCCATCGCCACTTCGTTCGCGCCGCCGTGCTTCGGGCCGCGCAGCGCGCCGATGGCGCCGGTGATGCAGCTGAACAGGTCCGAGCCGGTGCCGGCGATCACGCGGGCGGTGAAGGTGGAAGCGTTGAATTCGTGTTCGGCGTACAGCACCAGCGACTGGTCGAGCGCGCGGGCGTGCGAGGCGCTCGGCGGTTCACCGTGCAGCAGGTGCAGGAAGTGTGCGGCGATGGTGTCGTCGCCGGTCTCGACGTCGATGCGACGGCCGTTGCGGGTGAAGTGCCACCAGTACAGCAGCATCGAGCCGAAGCTGGCCATCAGCTTGTCGGCGATGTCGCGGGCCTCGTTCACCGGGTGGCCGTCGCGCTCGGGCAGCACCGTGCCCAGCACCGAGCAGCCGGTGCGCAGCACGTCCATCGGGTGGGCGTTGGCCGGCACCAGCTCCAGCGCGTCGGTGACGATGGCCGGCAAGCCGCGCAGGCGGCGCAGCTTGGTCTTGTAGGCGGCCAGCTGGCTGGCGGTGGGCAGCGCGCCGTGCACCAGCAGGTGCGCCACTTCCTCGAAGCCGGCCTTCGTGGCCAGGTCGTGGATGTCGTAGCCGCGGTAATGCAGGTCGTTGCCGCTGCGGCCGACCGTGCACAGCGCGGTGTTGCCCGCCGCGGTGCCGCTGAGGGCGACCGACTTCTTGGGCTTGGGCAGGTGGGTGTTTTCGCTCATCGGTGGCTCCTTGCTCAGTTTTTCTTCTGCGAGAACAGTTCGTCGAGCTTGTCTTCGTAGGCGTGGTAGCCCAGGAAGTCGTAGAGTTCGGCGCGGGTCTGCAGCGTGTCGATGATGTTCTTCTGCGTGCCTTCGCGGCGCACGGTTTCGTAGAAGCCCAGCGCCGCCTTGTTCATGGCGCGGTAGGCGCCGCAGCAGTAAAGCGCGATGTCGACGCTGGCTTCGCGCAGCTCGTCCGTGGTGAAGAACGGGGTCGAGCCGAACTCGGTGAGGTTGGCGAGGATGGGCACTTTCACCGCGGCCTTGAAGCGGCGGTAGTCGTCCAGTGACTTCATGGCCTCGGGGAAGATCATGTCGGCGCCCGCCTCGACGTAGGCCACGGCGCGATCGATGGCGGCGTCGACGCCCTCCACCGCGGCGGCGTCGGTGCGCGCCATGATCACGAAGCCGGCATCGGTGCGCGCGTCCACGGCGGCCTTGACCCGGTCCACCATTTCTTCCTTCGACACCACCTCCTTGCCCGGGCGGTGGCCGCAGCGCTTCTGGCCGACCTGGTCCTCCATGTGCACGGCGGCGACGCCAATGCGCTGGAAGGCCTTGATGGTGCGGCCGATGTTGAAGGCGCCGCCCCAGCCGGTGTCGATGTCCACCAGCAGCGGCATGCCGGTGGCGTCGACGATGCGGCGGGCGTCGGTGAGCACGTCTTCCATGGTGCTGATGCCAAGGTCGGGCACGCCCAGCGAATTGGCGGCCACGCCGCCGCCCGAGAGGTACAGCGCCTTGTAGCCCACGCGCTTGGCCATCAGGCCGGCGTAGGCGGTGATGGCGCCCATCACCTGCAGCGGGGATTCTTCCCTGACGGCGGCGCGGAAGCGCGCGCCATTCGAAACTTCGGACATGCTTGACTCCATGCTTGCGTCGGCGGATCGATCAACGGTTGATGCGGGCCATCGTCCATCCTTGTTCGGATCGGCGAAGCGCGCCCATGTCGAAACCATTGAGCTCGAAATCCACGGATTGGCCCACGCGGGCGGGATCGGAATAAACGAGGGCGTGGCGGACCACCGGGTCGGAAACCGGCACCTGGGCCCGGGTGGTGCGTTCGGTGGTGAAGAAGTTGTAGTGCGGCTTGAATTCAAGCTCGGGATGGCTGGAGACGGCGCAGAACTCCGCATCCACCAACACCACCGACGGCAGCAGGACCTCGCCGGGACGGCCGAGGTTGAGGTCGGGCGTCACCTGGAACTCGAGGGCGTAGGGCTTCTTCAGGGCCGGCAGGACCACCACCACGACCAGGCTCTCTCCCGTGGCGAATCGCGCGATCGGGCTCTTTCCCGCCTCAAGCCTGAGCATCCTGCCGACCGCGCCGCCCGGCTTGGCCTTGGGCGCGCCCGCCAGTTCGGGCCAGCATTCGCGAACCGTATCCGCACTCCCGTCGCCCCCGGGACCGGCGGCCCCGGCAACGGGGGCCGCGCTGGCCAGGATGGCGGCGAGCAGCAGCGGGTAGGTGCGCTGCACGCGATCGCGCCTCAGAGCAGGTGGGCGACGCCGGCGCGCTCTTCCTCGAGCTCGGCCAGGGTCTTGTCCATCATCGAGCGCGAGTACTCGTCGACCTCCAGGCCCTGCACGATTTCGTACTTGCCGTCCTTGCAGGTCACCGGGAAGCCGTACATCACGTCCTTCGGGATGCCGTAGCTGCCGTCCGACGGGATGCCCATGGTGGTCCACTTGCCGTTCGTGCCCAGCGACCAGTCGCGGATGTGGTCGATGGCGGCGTTGGCGGCCGAGGCGGCCGAGCTCAGGCCGCGGGCCTCGATGATGGCGGCGCCGCGCTTGCCGACCTTCGGGATGAAGGTTTCGCGGTTCCAGGCCTCGTCGCCGATCTTGTCCTTGAGCGAGGCGCCGTTCGCGGTGGCGAAGCGGTAGTCCGGGTACATAGTCGGGCTGTGGTTGCCCCACACGACCAGCTTCTCGATGTCGGCCACCGCCACGCCGGCGCGGATGGCCAGCTGCGACAGGGCGCGGTTGTGGTCGAGGCGCAGCATGGCGGTGAAGTTGCGCGGGTCGAGGTCGGGCGCCGACTTCATGGCGATGTAGGCATTGGTGTTGGCCGGGTTGCCCACCACCAGCACCTTCACGTTGCGCGAGGCGACGGCATTGAGCGCCTTGCCCTGCACGGTGAAGATTTCGGCGTTCTTGAGCAGCAGGTCCTTGCGCTCCATGCCCGGGCCGCGCGGCATCGCGCCGACCAGCAGCGCCACGTCGGCGTCCTTGAACGCGACCATCGGGTCGTCGGTGCCGACCATGCCGGCCAGCAGCGGGAACGCGCAGTCCTCGAGCTCCATCATCACGCCGCGCAGCGCGGCCTGGGCCTTTTCCATCGGCAGCTCGAGCATCTGCAGGATGACCGGCTGGTCCTTGCCGAGCATCTCGCCCGAGGCGATGCGGAACAGCAGGGAATAGCCGATCTGGCCGGCGGCGCCGGTCACGGCAACACGGACGGGGGTCTTCATGTGGGGTCTCCTCAATTCAGTTCTGCGAAGAATTCCTGGATCCGCTGCAGGCCCTTGGGCAGCTGCTCGGTCGGGCAGGTGTAGCTGATGCGCAGCGCGCGCGGCTCGCCGAAGGCCGAGCCGGGCACGCAGGCCACGCCCTTGGCTTCGAGCAGCACGGAGCAGAAATCGACGTCGTTGGCGATCTTCACGCCCTTGTGGGACTTCCCGAAGGCGCAGCTGATGTCGGGGAACACGTAGAACGCGCCCTGCGGCTTCGGGCACACGACGCCGGGGATGGCGTTCATGGTGTCCACCACCAGGTCGCGCTTGGCCTGGAACTCGGCGCACTTGCTGGTGGGCACGTCCTGCGGGCCGGTGAGCGCGGCAATGGCGGCGGCCACCACCACTTCGGGCAGGTTGGTGATGTGGGTGGAGTTGAGCACCGTGAGCGCCTTGGCCACCACTTCCGGGCCGGCCATGAAGCCGACGCGCCAGCCGGGCATGCCGTAGGTCTTGCTCAACGAGTCCACGAAAATGACGCGCTCGCGCAGCTCCGGGCGGAACTGCACGAAGTTGTGGTAGCCCAGGCCGTCGAAGACCATGGTGTTGTAGATGTCGTCGGTGATGACCCAGGTGTCCGGGTGCTTCGCCACCACGTCGGCCAGCGCCGCGATCTCGTCGCGGGTGTAGACCATGCCGGTCGGGTTGTTCGGGTTGTTGAACAGGAACACCTTGGGCTTGGTCGCCAATGCGGCGTCGAGCTGGGCCGGGGTGAGCTTGTAGTCCTGGCTGGCCGGGCACGGCAGCTCGAGGATCTTCGCGTTCAGGACTTCGGCGATATCGGCGTAGGTGGTCCAGTAGGGCGTCGCGTAGGCGATGGTGTCGCCCTCGTCCAGCAGCGCCTCGGCCAGGTTGTAGAGGATGTGCTTGGCGCCGATGCCGGTAGCGCAGTTCAGGCGCGTGTAGCCGGTGAGGCCGAGCGCTTCGATGTGCTTGAGGAAGGCATCGAGCAGGGCGTCGGAGCCGCGGTTGCTGCCGTACTGGCCGCTGTCCTTGGCCAGCGCCTCGCGGGCGGCGGCGTAGACGTGTTCACCGGGCAGGAAGTTGGGGACGCCGATCGAGAAACTGACGATGTCGCGGCCTTCGGCCTTGAGCTTCTTCGCCTTTTCGGCGACGGCCATGATGGCGCTGGGCTTGGCACGGCCCATGCGCTGAGCGAGCTGGGGCATCACTATCCTCGCGTGCTTGGTTGGCGGGATGGAAAACCGGTAAAGGATACCACGCCACCCTCCCCGGCCGGCCCGCCGGGGACTTGCCAGCGGGCCCGGATCAGGCACTCTGGCGTCAGGAGGAGCCCATGTCCGCAATGCGCCGCCACCGCCGGACAGCACCCGCCGCCGCCCTCGCGCTGGCCGCGCTGCTGGGCCTGTCCGCCGGCCATGCCGGCGCGGGCCCGGAACGGGTCGCCGCGGACGGGAACGGCCGTCCCCTGCGGATCCAAGGCAGCGTCGTGGTGGTCGAGCCGGACATCGAACTGAGCGAGGTCACGGCTGGCGGCATGGCCGAACCGCGGCGGGACTGGTCCGAGGCGGCGCGGCGCCGGTATCCGGCGGCGGTGGCCGAACGGCTGGCCGCGGCCGGCGTGGGCCGCCGACCCGACTTCGACGTGCCCGACGACCTGGCGGCCGACTCCCGGCTCGGACAGGTGCTGCGACTGAACGAAGCCGTTGCGCTCAGCATCGCCTACCACGCGCGCCCCGGCAGTGAACTCGCCACCAAGGGCGACCGGCTGGATTGGACCCTGGGCGGCGGCGTATCGGAACTCCGCAGCGCCACCGGTGCCGACTACGCCCTCTTCACCTACGTCCGCGACAGCTACGCCAGCGACGGCCGCAAGGCGCTGCGCGTGCTGGGCCTGGTGGCCGGCGCGGCCTTCGGCGGCGTGGTGGACATCGGCGGCGGGCGCCAGGTGGGCGTGGCCACGCTCGTGGACCTGCGCGACGGGCGCGTGGTGTGGTTCAACCGCATCGCGCGGCAGACGGGCGACCTGCGCCGTGCCGCCCGCCGCGCTGCCGGGCCACGTGCCGGAACGCGGCAGCGTGGAAGACGAGCTGCGCTACGCCATGGATCGCGCCGAACGCGAACTGCGCGAACACCCGCTGCGCGTGCGCGACGCCGCGCTGGAAGCCTATGTGCACGACGTGGCTTGCCGCGTCGCCGGCGAGTATTGCGGCGAGTTGCGCGTCTACGTCATCGAGCAGCCCTGGTTCAACGCCTCGATGGCGCCCAACGGCATGCTGGTGGTGTGGACCGGCGCCCTGCTGCGCTGCCGGGACGAAGCCGAGCTGGCCGTGGTGCTGGGCCACGAATTCGCGCACTTCCGGCAACGCCATTCGCTGGTGCAGTGGCGCAAGGCCAAGCGCACCAGCGCGTTCCTCGGCACCTTCGGGCTGGTGGCCTGGGGCGCCGGTGCCGCGGCCGCGGGTCCGGCGGCCAGCCTGCTGGGCGCCGCCTCGATGTACGGTCATTCGCGGGAGGCCGAGCGCGAGGCCGACGCCATCGGCCTGGCCGCCGCCGTCGCCCAAGGGTATGAAGCAGCCGCGGCGCCAAGGCTCTGGCAACGCATGAAGGCCGAGGAAGACGCCCGCCGGCACGGCAAGCCGCTGCCCGTCTTCGCCACCCACCCGCGCACGGCGGAGCGGCTGGCGGACGTCACCGCAACCGCGGCGAGGCTGCCGGCCGGCGGCGAATCCGGAGGCGATCGCTACCAGGCGGCGGTGGCGCCCCACTTCGCCCGCTGGCTGCGTGGCGAACTGTCGCGGCGCATGTACGACAGTTCGGCACGGGTCATCGGCGACTTGCTCGCCGACGCGCCACCAGCCCACCAGTCGCTGCTTTCCTATTACCTTTCCGAAGCACACCGTCGCCGCGGCGGGCCCGGCGATGCGGCGCGCGCCGCGGAGCTGCTGGCGCGCTCGCTGGCCCTGCCCGACCCGCCGGCCGAAGCCTGGCGCGACCAGGGCCTGGCCCTGCGCGACGCCGGCCGCCACGAGGAAGCCTCGGCGTCCCTGCGCCGCTACCTGGACCTGTCGCCCGAAGCCGACGACGCCGAATTCATCGCCAGCTACCTGGCAAGCCTGGAGCCCGGCCGATGACGCGCCTGCTGCTGTCCCTCGCCACCCTTCTGCTGCTGGCCGCCTGCGCCGGCGCCGGCGGCACGCTGCAGCCCGCCGGCCGGGTGCAGGTGTTCGACCTGCAACTGGAAACCTCCCTCGACTGGGCCCGCATCAAGGGGGCTCGGCAGGAGCTGTGGACGGTGGACGGTTCGCCGCTCAACCAACTCAACATCGTCTCGCGGGTGAAACCCGGCGAACACGTGTTCCAGGGCAGCAAGGCAACGAAGCGGCGCCCCGACGGCCCCTGGTTCCGCCCGGGCATGCGCCCGGACGAAATCCGCGACCTGGTGGCCGACGGCCTGGCCCTGTCGGGCTGGTCGGCCGTGCGCGCGAACGGCCTGCGGCCGGCCGACTTCGGCGGCGTACCGGGCCTGCGTTTCGAACTGGGCCTGGCCAATGGCCGCGGCCTGCGCTACCGCGGCCAGGCCGCGGCGGCGGAGCGCGACGGGCGCCTCACCCTGCTGGTGTGGCTGGCGCCCGAGGAGCATTACTACCCGCGCGACGCCGAGGCGGTGTCGCGCACGCTGGACAGGCTGCGTTTCCTGCCCTGAAGGGGCTCAGGCGTCCAGCACCTTGTTCCAATCGGCCACGCGCTCGGCCTGGGCGGCCAGCAGCGGGGCGGTGTCGCCTTCGATGCGCACGCTCTCGATCTTGTCGCCACCGCGCACCGCGTCCACGACCTGCTGGTCGCCGGCGCCGATGACCTCGCCGAACACGGTGTGCTTGCCGTCCAGCCACGGGGTGGCCACGTGGGTGATGAAGAACTGGCTGCCGTTGGTGCCCGGGCCGGCGTTGGCCATGGACAGCACGCCCGGCTTGTCGTGGCGCAGGTCGGCGCGGCACTCGTCCTCGAAGCGGTAGCCTGGGCCACCGGTGCCGGTGCCCTTGGGGCAGCCGCCCTGGATCATGAAGTCGGGGATGACTCGGTGGAAGCTCAGGCCATCGTAAAAGCCGCGCTGGGCCAGGTTGACGAAGCTGGCCACGGTGACCGGGGCCTTGTCGGCGTGCAGGCGGACGCGGATCGGGCCGCGGGAGGTGGTGAAGACGGCGGTCAGGGACATTTCAGGCTCCGGGAACGGGTGCCGGGCGGGTCCCGGCGGGCCGCCTAGGATGCCACAGCTGCCGCCCCGGGGAGCCGTCCGGGGGGCCGTTCGGTGATATACTGTCGAACTCATTTTCCTACGAGACAGCGCCCCCGGCGCCCATTCGCATGTCCATCGAAAAGCTCCGCAACATCGCCATCGTCGCCCACGTCGACCATGGCAAGACCACCCTGGTGGACCAGCTGCTCAAGCAGTCCAACACCCTGGGTGAACGCCAGCAGCTCGCCGAGCGCGCGATGGACAGCAACGACCTGGAAAAGGAACGCGGCATCACCATCCTTTCCAAGAACACCGCCATCCGCTGGACCTCGCCGGAAGGCGAGGAGTACCGCATCAACATCGTCGACACCCCGGGCCACGCCGACTTCGGCGGCGAGGTCGAGCGCGTGCTGTCCATGGTGGACTCGGTGCTGATCCTGGTGGACGCGATGGACGGCCCGATGCCGCAGACCCGCTTCGTCACCCAGAAGGCGTTCGCGATGGGCTTCAAGCCGATCGTGGTGATCAACAAGGTCGACCGCCCGGGCGCGCGCCCGGACTGGGTGCTCAACCAGACCTTCGACCTGTTCGACCGCCTGGGCGCCACCGATGAGCAGCTCGACTTCACCGTGGTCTACGCCTCGGGCCTGAACGGCTACGCCGGCATGGACGAGTCGGTGCGCTCGGGCGACATGACCGCGCTGTTCCAGACCATCGTGGACAAGGTCCCGCCGCCGCCCGTGGACATGGACGGTCCGTTCCAGATGCGCATCACCTCGCTCGACTACAACAACTACGTCGGCATCATCGGCGTGGGTCGCGTGCAGCGCGGCACCATCCGCACCAACCAGCCGGTCACTGTGGTCGCCCGCGACGGCAAGGTGCGCAACGCCAAGGTGCTGCAGGTTCTGGGCTTCATGGGCCTGGAGCGCCACGAGGTGAAGGAAGCACGCGCCGGCGACATCATCGCCATCTCGGGCATCGAGGGACTGGGCATTTCCGACACCGTCTGCGACGTGTCCGCGCCCGAGCAGCTGCCGGTGCTCACCGTCGACGAGCCGACCATCTCCATGACCTTCCAGGTCAACGACTCGCCCTTCGCCGGCAACAAGGACCGTAGCGGCGGCAAGTTCCTCACCTCGCGCCAGCTGCGCGACCGCCTGATGCGCGAGACCCAGCACAACGTGGCGCTGAAGGTCGAGGACACCGCCGACGCCGACAAGTTCAAGGTGAGCGGCCGCGGCGAGCTGCACCTGTCGATTCTCATCGAAACCATGCGCCGCGAAGGCTACGAGCTGGCCGTTTCGCGCCCCGAGGTGATCATCAAGGACATCGACGGCGTGAAGTCCGAGCCGTTCGAGTCGCTGGTGGTGGACCTGGAGGAGCAGTACCAGGGTGGCGTGATGCAGCGCCTGGGCGAACGCCGCGCGCTGCTGCAGAACATGGAGCCGGACGGCAAGGGCCGCGTGCGCATGGACTTCCTCATCCCGGCGCGTGGCCTGATCGGCTTCCAGACCGAATTCCGCACCATCACCGCCGGCACCGGCCTGCTCTTCCACGTCTTCGACCACTACGCGCCGAAGCAGGAAGGCGAGATCGGCCAGCGCCAGAACGGCGTGCTGATCTCCAACGGCACCGGCCCGTCGCCGGCCTACGCCCAGATCGCCATGCAGGAGCGCGGCCGCCTGATGGTCGAGCCGGGCGAGGAAATCTACGAAGGCCAGATCGTCGGCATCCACGCCAAGGACAACGACCTCACCGTCAACGCCCTGCGCGGCAAGCAGCTCACCAACTTCCGCGCCTCGGGCACCGACAAGGACGAAGGCCTGATCCCGCCGGTGAAGTTCTCGCTCGAGCAGGCGCTGGAGTTCATCGACGACGACGAGCTGGTCGAGATCACCCCGGTCGCCATCCGCCTGCGCAAGAAGTTCCGCACCGAAAACGACCGCAAGAAGGCCTCGCGCGCCGGCTGATCCCCGCCTGCGGACCCGCCACCGATGAGCCCCGAGCTCTGGTTGCTGACCGGGCTGGCCGGCTTTGCCGCCGGCCTGCTCGACAGCATCGTCGGTGGCGGCGGCCTGATCCTCACGCCCGCGATGCTCAACCTGCATCCGGGCCTGAACATCCTGCAGACCATCGCCACCCAGCGCACCAGTTCGCTGCTGGGCACCAGCGTCGCGGCCTGGAACTACTTCCGCCACCTCACCGTGGAGCGTCGCATCGTGCTGCCGGCGCTGTTCGCGGCGCTGGCTGCCTCGGCGGTGGGCGTGCAGTTCGCCAAGCGCATCGAGCCCGACGTGCTCAAGCTCGTGGTGCTTTCCGTGTGCGTGGTGCTGGCGGTATACACGGTGCTGCGCAAGGACCTGGGCACGCGCGAACAGCGCCGTTTCGCGCCCCGGCGCGAAGCGCTGGCCGCGGCCCTGGTGGGCGCCGCCTGCGGCTTCTACAACGGCCTGATCGGACCCGGCACCGGCACGCTGCTGGTGTTCGCCTTCGTCAGCGTGATCGGCCTGGATTTCCTGAAGTCCTCGGCGGTGTCGAAGTCCACCAACGTGGCCGCCGACCTGTCCTCCTGGGCGGTGCTGGCCGCCAGCGGCTTCGTGCAGTGGGCGCTGGCCGTGCCGCTGATCATCGGCAACATGCTGGGCAGCTACGTTGGCAGCCGGCTGGCCATCCGCCAGGGCGACCGCTTCATCCGCGTGCTGTTCCTGGGCGTGGTGCTGGCCCTGGTGGCCCGCATCGGCTGGGACCTGCTGCGCTAGGACCGCGGCGCGGGTCACGCCGCCGCAACGCGGGAGTTGTCTAGACTCCGCAGGTTCGTTCCCGGAGCCTGCCATGCGTCCTTCCGCCCTGCCCCTGCTGTGCCTCGCCGCTGCACTTGCCGCCTCGGCCGCGGCGCGCGCCGACACCCTCGTGGTGCTCAACAAGGCCGCCGACACCGCCACCCTGCTCGACCTGGCCAGCGGCCGCGAGCGTGCCACCCTCGCCGTGGGCGCCGGCCCGCACGAGGCGGCGGTCAGCCCGGACGGACGCTGGGCCCTGGTGGCGAACTATGGCCGCCCCGGCGCCCCGGGCCAAAGCATGAGCCTCGTGGACGTGGCTGCCGCCCGCGTGGTCGCCACGCACCGCCTGGGCCGCTACGACCGGCCGCACGGCATTGCTTGGCATGGCGACACCGCCTGGGTGACCGCCGAAGGCCAGCGCGCCCTGGTGGGCTGGTCGGCACGCACCGGCGAACGCGTGGCCGTACTGCCGACCGACCAGGCGGGTTCGCACATGGTGGCCCTGCACCCCGACGGCAGCCGCGCCTATGTCTCGAACCTGGGCGATGACTCGGTAACGGTATTCGACCTGGACAAAGGCGAGC
>Ga0154536_1037_pt1 | contig 11565 bp, 10 predicted proteins | sample RifGroF1_FD_105679 | JGI IMG/M metagenome (GOLD analysis project Ga0154536, IMG submission 105679) | Xanthomonadales bacterium GWF1_69_6 | reverse complement strand
GCTCTTCCACCACGTCGGACAGGAACAGCACTTCGGCGGCGGGAACGCCCAGCGCCGACACGATGCGGCGATAGCTTTCCGCCTCGCGCTTGCCGCCGGTTTCGGTGTCGAACCAGCCGGAGATGAGCGGGGTCAGGTCGCCGGCGTCGCTGTGGCCGAAGAACAGCTTCTGCGCCGGCACCGAGCCCGAGGAATACACGGCGATGCGGTGCCCGGCGGCGTGCCAGCGGCCCAGCGCCTCGACCGCGTCGGGGTACATGTGCGCGGTGAAGTCGGCGCTGCCGTAACCCTTCTCCCACAGCATGCCCTGCAGGGCCTTGAGCGCGGTGTGCTTGCGGTCGGCGTCGATCCAGCCCTGCAGCGTCTCGACGATCATCTCGTCCTGGCACAGCCCGCCATTTTCGGCCGCCACCACGTCCAGCCAGCGCCGCACCTCCGGCTCCCGCCCATGCGCCGCCACGAACGCGGGCAGCGCCCGCCGCGCATACGGAAACAGCACGTCCTTCACGAACGAAATGCTGCTCGTCGTCCCTTCGATGTCGGTAAGTATCGTCTTCATGGTTTCGCTGGGGCTCTTATTTTTTGCCACGGATTTACGCGGATGGGCGCGGATAGTCACGGGTAGAACGACTTCAAATATAGAAGCGCTTCTGCTTCATCCGTGTCTCTTATCCGCGTTCTTCCGCGCAAATCCGCGGCCAAACCCTTCTTTCAGCCCGCCTGGCCCGGCTCGTAGCGCGGGAAGCGCTGGGCGATGTCGGTGCCGGTGAAGTGGCCGACCCAGCCGTCGGGCTGGGTGAAGAAGCGGATGGCGATGAAGCTCGGTTCCGGGCCCATGTCGAACCAGTGGGTGGTGCCGTCGGGCACGCCGATCAGGTCGCCGGCCTCGCAGCGCACTTCGTACACCTTGCCGTCCACGTGCAGCGAAAACAGGCCCGAGCCCGCCACGAAGAAGCGCACCTCGTCTTCCTTGTGGTAGTGCTCGTCCAGGAACTTGGCGCGGGCGGCGTCCTTGTTCGGGTTGTCGGGCGCGATCGACACCACGTCCACGCTGTTGAAGCCGTTTTCGGCCACCAGCTTGTCGATGTCGGCGCGGTAGGCCGCCATCACGTCCTCGGGCGAGGCGCCCGGCGCCACCGGCGCGCTGGCCTGCCACTGCTCGAAGCGCACGCCGATGGCCTTCAGGCGTTCGGCGATCAGCGCCAGGTCCTCGGTGGCCGAGAGCGGGGTGGTCGGGTCGGTGTCGTTGAAGATGCGAAGTCGGCTCACGCGTGCAGTCTCCTCAGGTCGAGTTCGCAGGCCAGCAGGAATTCGAAGGCCTCCAGGTGGCGGCGCGCCTCGGCCATGTCCTTGCCCCAGGCGTAGAGCCCGTGGCCGTTGATCAGGTAGCCCCACATGGGCTGCTGGTCGAGCAGGGTGTCCACCCAGTCGGCCAGTTCGCGCATGTCCTGGGTGTTCGAAAGCACCGGCACGTCCACGGCCATTTCGTGGGTCTGGTTGCCGGCGAAGGCCTTGAGCAGCTCGTAACCCTCCAGGTGCACGTGGCCCTGGGCCGCGTACAGGCGCGAGCACACCGTCTGCACGTGCGAATGGGTGTGCAGCACGCAGCCGATCTCCGGGTAGCGGGCGTAGAGCTGGGTGTGCAGCAGGGTTTCGGCCGAAGGGCGGTGCGAGGTGGCCACCGGGCGGCCCTCGAAATCCACCACCATGATGTCGTCCGGGCCCAGCCGGCCCTTGTCGCGGCCGGAGACCGTGATGGCGGCATGGCGGTCGTCGAGCCGCATCGAGAAATTGCTGCTGGTGGCGGGGGTCCAGCCCAGGGCGGACAGCTCCCGGGTGTTGGCGACGATCTCGGCGGCCCGCTGGGCCAGGCGGGCGGGGTCGTAGGGCAGGTTTTCCATGAACCAAAGTCTAGCGGAAGCCGCGCGGCGCGTCGGCTTGACCTGCATCAACGCTGATTTCACCCCGCGGGGGTATAGTCGGCCCCAGCCATCGGAATACCTCCGTAGCCAAGGGACCAGACCATGAACAACGTGAATTCCTCCCGCCGCGGTTTCCTCGTCAAGGCCGCCATGCTGGCCGCCGTGCCCTTCGTGGCGCCGGCGCTCATCGGCCAGGCCCATGCGCAGGAACTCAAGCCGCTGCCGCTCGACAACGCCCAGGCCAAGGCGCTCGCCTACGCCGAGGACGCCAAGACCGTGAAGCACCCGAGCTTCAAGCCGGACAGCAACTGCGGCAACTGCCAGTTCTTCACCGCCGCCACCGGCGCCTGCACGCTGTTCCCGGGCTTCAAGGTCCCGGCTGCGGCCTGGTGCTCGGCCTGGGCCAAGAAGGCCGGCTGAACCCGCCCCCCGGCGCGATTCCGGGGCCGTCTCGGCCCCTGAGACCGCCCCGCGGCTAGAATCCCCGGTATCGAACGATGCCGGGGATTTTCTTTTGTCAGCTTCCGAAGCCACTTACCTCCTGCTGGGCCTGCTGGCCGGCCTTGTCGTGGCTGGCGCCGCGTCCTTCGTGCTCGCCCGCCGCCGCCTGGCCGAACTCGAGGGCGAGCTGCGCCAGGTGCGCGAGGCGCGGGTGTCGGCCGAGGCGCGTGCCGCCGGCCTCGAGGCGCGGCTGCAGGAACAGGCCCAGGCCGCCGAGCAGCGCTACCGGGACCTCGAATCCTCGCGCGAGCGCCTGAAGGCCGAATTCCAGGCCCTGGCCGCGGAAATCCTCGAGGACAAGTCCAAGCGCTTCGGCGAGCAGAACGCCACCCAGATCGGCCAGCTGCTCAACCCGCTGCGCGAGCAGATCGACGGCTTCCGCAAGTCGGTCAACGAGGCCTACGAAAAGGAAAACAACGCCCGCGTGGCGCTGCAAACCCGTATCGACGACCTGGTGCGCCTGAACCAGACGCTGGGCCAGGAAGCGCAGAGCCTGAGCCGCGCGCTCAGCAGCGACAACCGCAGCCAGGGCTACTGGGGCGAACTCAAGCTCGAGCGCCTGCTGGAGACCGCGGCGCTGGAAAAGGGCCGCGACTACTTCACCCAGGAAAGCTACAAGGACGGCGAAGGCGATCGCTACCGGCCCGATGCCGTGCTGCGCCTGCCCGAGGACAAGAGCATCGTCATCGACGCCAAGATGGTGCTGCTCGACTACCAGCGCGCCTGCGAGGCCGCCGACGAAGCCGAGCGCGAGGCGCATTTCGGCCGCCACGTGGTGGCGCTGCGCAACCACGTGCGCCTGCTGGGCGAGAAGGACTACAGCCGGCTCGAGGGCCTCACCAGCCCGGAGCTGGTGCTGATGTTCGTGCCGGTCGAGGCGGCCTTCCTGGAAGCCCTGCGCCGTGACCCGCAGCTCTACGGCTATGCCTTCGAGCGCAAGATCATCCTGGTGGGGCCGAGCAACCTGCTGGCCTCGCTGCGGCTGGTGGCGCAGATGTGGCGCACCGAGCACCAGAACGCCAACGCCAAGGCCATTTCCGACCGCGCGGCGGTGCTCTACGACAAGTTCGTCGGCTTCTCCGAGGACCTGCTCAAGGTCGGCGACGCGCTGAAGAAGGCGCAGGAGTTGCACGGCTCGGCGGTGGACAAGCTCTCGCAGGGCCGCGGCAACCTGGTGCGGCAGGCCGAGATGCTGCGCAAGCTGGGCGTGGCGCCGTCGAAGAAGCTGCCCGGCAGCCTGCAGGACCTGGGCGAAGCCGGAAACGACGACGGCGCGGAGTGACCGCGCCGTCGGCGTAATCCCAGCGGGGCAGGGCGCTTACGCGGCCTTGTTTCCCAGCACGCGGAAGCCGATCCAGGCCAGCACCGCCACCAGCGCGGCGCCGCCCACCATGGACCAGGGCGAAGAGAAGATCAGCAGCGAACAGGCGACCAGCGCGCCCACGCCCAGCGCCTTCTCCTTCAGGCCCGACGGCCGCTGCGGCGTGCCCACCAGCAGGCTCAGGCCGGCGGCCACGTAAGCCAGCACCACCAGCAGCACGACCATGCCGATGATCGTCTCGAACTGGCCCGATACCGTGGGCGCCAGGGTCAGGAAGGCGATGCCGGTCATGGCCGCGGCCACGATGGCCAGGCCCACGCCCGCGGCGCCGTTCGGCATCAGCCGCCCGAACACCGCCGGCAGGTAACCGCGCTGCGCGGCGCGGGCGCCGGATTCACCCGACACCAGCATCCAGCCACCCAGCGTGCCGGTGGCCTTGAGCGCGGCCGCGGCGGCGATGACCGGGATGGCCCAGGCGCCGAAGATCTGCCCGGCCACCAGCGCGAACGGGGCGCTGGACGCCGCCAGTTCCGCCGCCGGCACGATGCCCATCACCAGCACCGAGGACAGCAGGTAGACCACGCCGGCCAGCACGATGCCGCCGAGGGTGGCGCGCGGCACGTTCTTGTCCGGGTCGCGCACGATGCCGGCCACCATGGCGCCGGTTTCCAGGCCCACGAAGGCCCAGAAGATCGGCGCGAGGTTGGAGAACACCACGCTGGCGTCGGATTCGCCGGTCACGTTCCAGGCGGCGGCGTAAAGGTCGCCGTCGAAGTGGCCCCAGCCGCCCAGCAGCACCACGGCCACCGGCAGCAGGCCGAACACCACGCAGAAGGACTGGAACTTCGCCACCTGGCGCGGGCCCAGCAGGTTGATGGCGAACATCAGCCAGATCAGGCCGACCTGGCCGGTGATGCGCCAGGTGGTGTCGCTGCCGTCAATGGGCAGCAGGGTGACCAGGTAGCCGAAGGCCGCGACCGCGATGGCGTTGTTGCCGATCCAGGACGAAGCCCAGTACAGCGTGGTGGCCAGGAAGCCCATGTCGCGGCCCAGCGAGGGCCGCACGTAGTCGTCGGGGCAGTTGAGGTTGGGGTAGTCGCGGGCCAGGCGGGCAAACGCCCCGCCCAGCACCACCGCGATCACCGTGCCCAGCAGCCAGCTCAGCGCGGTGACGCCGCCCTGGCCGGCCAGCGAGGCCGGCAGCAGGAAAAAGCCGGAGCCGATCATGTTGTTGGCCACCACGAAGGTGGCCAACAGGGGGCCGATTTTCTTGGCCGACACGGGGGCTTACTTCCGGAGCTTGCTGTGGCGGTAACCGTAGCCGAAGTAGATCAGCATGCCGATCACGGTCCAGCCCACCATCAGGGTCCAATGCTCGCGGAACGGCTGCCAGAACAGGTAAAGGCAGGCGGCGGCGCCGGCGATGCAGACGAACCAGGCGAACGGCACCCGGAACGGGCGCGCCAGGTCGGGGCGGGTCTTGCGCAGGATCAGCACGCCGATGCAGACGGTGGCGAAGGCCAGCAGGGTGCCCATGGACACCAGCTCGCCCAGCAGGCCGATCGGCAGGAAGCCGGCCAGCGCCGCCGCGAACACGCCCACCAGGATGGTGCCGATGTACGGGGTCTGGTGCTTCGGGTGGACCTTGGCGAAGAACCGCGGCAGCAGGCCGTCCTTCGACATCGAGTAGAAGATGCGCGGCTGACCCATCAGCATCACCAGGATCACCGAGCTCAGGCCGGCGATGGCGCCGATCTCGATCACGGTCTTGAGCCAGGCGAGCTTCGGGTAGGCCTCGAGCGCGGTGGCCACCGGCTTGGGCGTGCCCAGCTCGGTGTAGGGCAGCATGCCGGTCAGCACGGCCGAGACGATGATGTAGATGATGGTGCAGAAAACCAGCGAGCCGAGGATGCCGATGGGCATGTCGCGCTGGGGGTTCTTGGCCTCGCCGGCGGCGGTGGAGACCGCGTCGAAGCCGATGTAGGCGAAGAACACCACGGCCGCGCCGCGCACCACGCCGTCCATGCCGAACTGGCCCGGGCCGGTGTTCTCGGGGATGAAGGGCACCCAGTTGTCCGGGTTGACGTACTGCAGGCCGAAGGCCACGAACATCAGGATCACCACCACCTTGATGGCGACGATGATCGAGTTCACGAAGGCCGACTGGGTGATGCCCACGTAGCACAGGCCGCTGATGGCCGCGATGATGCCCACCGCCGGCAGGTTGATCAGGCCGCCGGTGTGCACGATTTCGCCGCCCACCACGTTCAGCGGCGCCGCCGACAGGGCCGCCGGCAGGCCGAGGCCCATGCTGGTGAGCAGGCTGTTGAAGTAGCCCGACCAGCCCACGGCCACCGTGGAGGCCGCGAACATGTATTCGAGCACCAGGTTCCAGCCGATGAACCAGGCCACGAACTCGCCCAGCGTGGCGTAGGCATAGGAGTAGGCCGAGCCGGAGACCGGCATCATGGCCGCGAACTCGGCGTAGCACAGGCCGGCGAAGGCGCAGGCGATGCCGGCCAGCACGAAGCTGAGCATGATCGCCGGGCCGGCGTGCACCGCGGCCGCCTGGCCGGTGAGCACGAAGATGCCGGCGCCGATGACCGCGCCGATGCCCAGGAACACCAGCTGGCGGGCGGTCAGCGTGCGCTTGAGCGTGGCCTCGCCACCTAGGCTGCCCTCGACGGGCTCGCCGGCGTCCACGTGCGGCGCCGGTCCCACCGGCTTGATGGCGAACAGGTTCTTGAACATTCGGGCTCCCCTTGGTCTTCTTGTGCTGCCGCATCTGTCGGCGGCAGGTGAAAAACAGCGCGCTGGGCGCGATGGCGGGCCACCATAACCCGGCCGGGGAAAGCTCGGCAAGGGACCTGCCCGGGCCATCCGCAGGCGGCATAATGCCGGGCCGTTCGCCCCCTGGAGCCTGCACGATGAGCGCCGCAATCCCGTCCCTGGCCGAGGCCTTCGAGGACTACGCGCGCCGGTGGCCGGGCCAGGCCGGGGAGGCCCGGCTGTTCGCGGATTTCCTGGGTTCGTCGGCGGCGGTGTTCGAGCGCAGCCACCCGCCGGGGCACTTCACCGGCTCGGCCTGGCTGGTCAGCGCCGACGGCGAGCGCGTGCTGCTCACCCACCACCGCAAGCTGGGCCGCTGGCTGCAGCTGGGCGGCCACGCTGATGGCGACACCGACCTGGCGCGGGTGGCGCTGCGGGAAGCGGAAGAGGAATCAGGCCTGGTGGACCTGGTGGTCGAGGGCGGCCTGTTCGATCTCGACCGGCACGCCATCCCGGCCCGCGGCGCGGACCCGGAACACTGGCATTACGACGTGCGCTTCGTGGTGCGCGCCACCGGCAGCGAGCACTTCGCGGTCAGCGAGGAATCGCTGGACCTGGCCTGGAAGCCGGTGGCGGAGATCGCCGCCGACCCGGCGATGGACGAATCCATGCGCCGGATGGCGACGCGCTGGCTTACACGCGCCCGTTGAATTCGCCGGTGGTGGTGCTGACCCAGATCTTTTCGCCGTTGCTGATGTACTCCGGCACCATGATCTCGAGGCCGGTGTTGAGCTTGGCCGGCTTCGGGCGCTTGGTGGCGGTGCCGCCCTTGAGTTCGGGCGGGGTGTCCACGACTTCCAGGATGACGCTCGGCGGCAGCTGCACGGCCACCGGCGCGTCTTCGATCAGCTGCACGTAGCAGCCTTCCAGGCCTTCGGTGATGTAGCCGGCGGCGTCGCCCACCACGTCGGCGTCGAGCTGGTAGGGCGTGTAGTCCTCGGCGTCGAGGAAGACGAAGGCGCTGCCGTCCATGTAGCTGAAGGTGCTGGCGCGGCGGCTGAGCTCGACCTCGCGCAGTTCGTCGTCGGCGCCCACGCTCAGGTCGTACTTGGTGCCGCCCGGCACGGAGTACAGGGTGAAGCGGAACTTGACGTTGCCGCCACGGCCCTGCGGCGAGCTGCGCTCGATGTCGCGCACCTGGTACACGGTGCCGGCGTGCTCGATGACGTTGCCTTTCTTGATCTCGGAAGCTTTCATGCGCGTGCTCGGAAGGGTTACTTGGGGGCGAGGCGGACGGCGCCGTCGAGGCGGATCGTTTCGCCGTTGATGTAGCGGTTGCCGACGATGTAGGCCACCAGGTCGGCGAATTCCTCCGGCCGGCCCAGGCGGGACGGGAAGGGGATGGAGGCCGACAGCGACTGCTGCACGGCTTCCGGCATGCCGTCCACCATCGGGGTCCAGAAGATGCCCGGGGCGATGGTGTTCACGCGGATGCCGAAGCGGGCCAGTTCGCGCGCCATCGGCAGGGTCATGCCGACCACGCCGCCCTTCGAGGCCGAATACGCGGCCTGGCCGATCTGGCCTTCGTAGGCGGCCACCGAGGCGGTGTTGACGATGACGCCGCGCTCGCCGTCGTCGCCGGCGGCGTTGTTCTGCATCAGGTTGGCGGCGGCCTTGGCCACGTTGAAGCTGCCGACCAGGTTCACCATTACCGTGGTGGCGAAGTTCTTCAGCGGCATCGGCGCGTCCTTGCCCAGCACGCGGCCGGCGCCGAGGATGCCGGCGCAGTTCACGGCGACGTTGAGACCGCCCATGAAGGCCTGCGCTTCGGCCAGGTTGGCGGCCACCTGGGCTTCGTCGGTGACGTCGGTGCGCCAGTAGCGGGCGTTGGCCTCGCCCAGTTCGGCCACGGCGGCCGCGCCCTTGTCGTCGTTGATGTCGAGCAGCGCCACCTTGGCGCCGCCGGCGACCAGGTGTTTGGCCACGGCCAGGCCCAGGCCGGAAACGCCGCCGGTGATGGCGGCGCGGGTGTCTTGGATCTTCATGCGAACCCCCGAAGCGATAAACCCGGGATTTTACCCGCTCAGGGCAGGTCGAGGAGGTAGAAGCGGTTGCAGCCGAAGTGGCCGGTGGCGCCCAGAGGGCCGTCGAGGCGGCGGAAGCCGGTGCGTTCGTAGAGTTTCTGGGCGGCGTCCATGCCGCGCAGGGTTTCCAGGTAGACCTGGCGGAAGCCCAGCGCCCGGGCCTCGGCCAGGCAGCGCTGCATCAGCGCGGCGCCGGCGCCCAGGCCGCGCAAGGCGGGAAGGAAATACATCTTGCGCAGCTCGCACACGCCTTCCGGGCCGCCCTCGAGCGGGGCCACGCCGCCGCCGCCCTGCACCCGGCCGTCGTGCTCGACCACGAAATAGGCCGCGCCCGGCCGGTCGTAGGCGGCCGACATGGCGTCCACCTCGGGGTCGTGGATGGCGAAACCCGGGCCGTCGGCGCCGAATTCCGGCATGACGCCGCGGATGATGCGGGCCACCGCCACGTCGTCGGCGGCGGTGATGGGGCGGATGTGGAAGTTCGGGCTCATGCGTTCGAGGCGGCGTTGGATTGGCGGAGGAAGGCGCCGAAGGCATCGGCCTCGAGCGCCCGGCTGAAAAGGAAACCCTGGCCGCGCTGGATGCCCAGGCCGAGCAGGAAATCGCGCTGCACGCTGCTCTCCACGCCCTCGGCCACCACTTCCAGGCCCAGCGCCTGGGCGATGCCGGCCACGGCCTGGCAGATGGCGGCGTCGGAGGCATTGCCCGGCACGCCGCGCAGGAAACCCTGGGCCAGCTTCAGCCCGTGGATCGGCAGCCGCCGCAGGTAGTTGAGCGCGCTGTAACCCTCGCCGAAATCGTCGATGGTCAGCACCACGCCCAGGGCGCGCAGCGCCTCGAAGGTGGTGAGCGTGTCGGGCGCGTCCTCGATGAGCACGCGCTCGGTGAATTCCAGTTCCAGCATGTGCCCGGGCAGGTCGTGCTCGGCCAGCGACTCGGTGATGATCTGCACCAGGTCCTCGGTGAGGAACTGGCGGTAGGACACGTTCACCGCCACGCGTTCGAGCGGATAACCGGCGTCGCGCCAGGCAGCCATCTGCCGGCAGGCCACCTGGATCACCCAGGCGCCGATGCGCACGATGTCGCCGGTGGTTTCGGCGTGGTTGATGAAGTGGTCCGGGCGCATTTCGCCCAGGGCCGGGTTGCGCCAGCGGATCAGCGCCTCGGCCGAGCGCACCTTGCCGTCGGCCAGGTTCACCAGCGGCTGGTAGACCAGGCGGAACTCCTCGTTGTCGAGCGCGCGGCGCAGCTGCGCCTCCACCTGCACGCGGTCGTGCTGTCGGCGGGCCAGCTCCGGCGTGAAGGTCTGCCAGGTGTTGCGGCCGCGGCGCTTGGCGTCGTACATGGCCGCGTCGGCGTTGTTCACCAGTTGCTGCACGGTGGTGCCGTGCTCGGGGAAACGCGCCAGGCCGACGCTGGTGGTGATGGTGAATTCCTCGCCGGCGTATCGGAAGGCGTCGCCGAAGGCGCGGGTGATGCGTTCGGCCAGGCGCTCGGCCTCGCGCGGGTCGTCGCGGGTGTCGGCCAGCACCAGGAACTCGTCGCCGCCGAAGCGCGCCAGCAGGCCGTGTTCGCCCACGCAGCGCTCGAGCCGGCGGGCGGCGTTCACCAGCAGGTCGTCGCCGGCGGCGTGGCCGAGCAGGTCGTTGACCAGCTTGAAGCGGTCCAGGTCGATGTAGACCACCGTGCTGCCTTCGCCGCCTTCGCCCAGCCGGCGCTCGAGTTCGGTGAGGATGCCGTCGCGGTTGTACAGGCCGGTGAGCGGGTCGGTGCGGGCCTGGCTGCGCAGCGCTTCTTCGATCTGGCGGCGCTGGGTGATGTCCTGCACGGTGCCGGTGATGCGCGCGGTCATGGGCGCGCGACCCTCGGCCTGGCCGATCACGCGGGCCCAGGTGGACTGGCCGTCGGGCCGCACGATGCGGATTTCCAGGTCCAGCCCGCCGCCGTCGCGCAGCACGCTTTCCAGCGCTTCCTCCACCTTGGGGCGGTCGGTGGGCGCGACCTGGCGCAGGGCGTCGTCGAGCGAGCGCGGCGGGTCGTCGCGGCGGCCGATGATGCGCAGGGTTTCGTCGGTGAGGTAGAGCCGCTGGCGGCCACCGTCCCATTCCCAGCCGCCGATGCGGGCCAGGGCCTGGGTGCGCAGGAACAGGGCGCTGTCGCGCTTGAGCTCGGTGACGTCCGAAAACAGCGACACCACCTGGTAGGGCTTGTCCGAATGCGGCTGGAACTGCGGCACGCAGGTGGCTGACACCCACGTCAGCTGCTTGCGGCCCAGGTGGTAGAGGCCGAGCAGGGTGCTTTCGACGAACTTGCCGGTGCGGATGGCGCGCTGGGCCGGCATCTCGCCGAAGCGCAGCGGCCAGCCGCGGTGGTCCACCACCAGCCAGTCCTGCCAGCGCAGTCCGGACACGATGTCCTGGTCCTCGGCCATGCCCAGGATGCGCATGGCGGCGGCGTTGGCCGAGATGGCCTGGCCGTCGGGGTCCTGCACCAGCACGCCCTTGTCCATGGCCATGAGCAGGGTCTTGAGGTTCTGCTCGGCCTCGCGGCGGCGGCTGAGGTCGCGGGCCACCGCGATGACGTACTGGTTGGGGCCGTCTTCGAAGCGGGCCGAGTGCACTTCCACCGGGAAGCGGGTGCCGTCGCCGCGCATGTTGTAGACCTCGACCACGTGGGTCTGGTCGCGCGCCAGGGTTTCCAGCACCGGCGCCATGTGGTCGCTGGGCAGGTCGGGGTTGAGCACGTGCACCAGCTTGCCGACGATTTCCCCGCGGGGGCGGCCATAGGCCACTTCGCCGGCGCGGTTGAGGTCGACGATGCGGCCGTCGGCGTCGATCAGGCTGACCGGGTCGGGCACGGCGTTGAAGAGTTTGTCGTAGCGCAGGCGCGCGCTGCGGGCCTCGCGGCGCAGGCCGTGCAGGGTGGCCAGCAGCTCGGAAAGCAGCACCGGGTCGGCGCAGCCTTCGCC
>Ga0154536_1028_pt2 | contig 11598 bp, 12 predicted proteins | sample RifGroF1_FD_105679 | JGI IMG/M metagenome (GOLD analysis project Ga0154536, IMG submission 105679) | Xanthomonadales bacterium GWF1_69_6 | reverse complement strand
CTTCCTGGCGCGCCAGGAGGGTGGGGCGGTCGAGGCTGGGTGCGTCCACCAGGCGCAGGCGCACGCGGTAGATGCCGCGCTGCAGGCTGGCCGGGAAGGCGATGGAGACCTCCTGCGGCGCGCCGCCGGTGCCGGTGGCGAGCGGGATGCGCCGGCCGCTGACCTGCAGGCCCTTGGTGTCGAGGATGTCGAAGATCAGCGCGGGGTGCGCCACGTCGTCCTCGATCGCCACGCGCACGCGGGCCTCGAGGCGCTCCTCGAAACGTGCGCTGGCGTGCTCGCCCGCCGCGCCGAAGCCGGCGTCGAGGATGCGCGCCAGGTCGCTGCCGTAACCGTGGCTGGAGCGGCGCAGCACCGCCGCCTCGTCGCTGCGCGCGGTGAGCGCGTGCTGGTGGATGCGGTAGAGGTACTCGGTGCTCACGTCCTCGGGCGTGCCTTCCAGCACCACGCGACCTTTTTCCAGCAGCAGGGCGCGTCGGCAGAAGGCGCGCGCGGCGGCCAGGTCGTGGCCGACGAAAAGCAGGGTGGTGCCGCGGGCCAGGATTTCGTCCACCTTGGCCATGGCCTTGGCCTGGAACTGGGCGTCGCCCACCGCCAGCGCCTCGTCCACGATCAGCACGTCCGGGTCCAGGTGCACCTGCACCGAAAACGCCAGGCGCAGCGCCATGCCGGAGCTGTAGGTCTTCACCGGGCGGTCGACGTATTCGCCGATGTCGGCGAAGTCGAGGATGGCCTGCATCAGGCCCTCGAGCCGGGCCGGCGGGATGCCGAGGATGGCGGCGTAGATCTGCACGTTTTCGCGCCCGGTCATCTCCGGGTTGAAGCCCGAGCCCAGCTCGAGCAGGGCGGCCACGCGGCCGCGCACCTGCACCTGGCCGGTGGTGGGCGCCAACACGCCGGCGACGATCTGCAGCAGGGTGCTCTTGCCGCTGCCATTGAGGCCGATCACGGCCACGGAGTCACCGGGCATCACCTCGAAGCTGACGCCGTCGAGCGCCGTGAAGCGGGGCATGTGCCGGTGCGCGGCGGCTTCCAGGGCGGTGGCCCAGCGCGGCGCCAGCGGGCGCAGCAGGGCGGCCAGGCGCACCCCGGCGGGAGCCAGGAGGCGGGCGCCCGGGCTGGACCAGAGGGTATAGGTCTTGCCGATGCCCTCGACGCGGATCGCGGCGGGGGCGGCAGGGCGGGCGCCAACGGAAGTCATCGTCGGCATTGTCGCAAATCCCGGCCGCGCGTTGGGTTCGCGGCGGGCCAAAAAAAACGGGCGGCCCGAAGGCCGCCCGTGGTGTTGCTGCTTACTTGGCAGAACTTAGTCCTGCGTCGACTCCGGGGTCGGGTCGTCGCCGTAGTTCTCACCGAAGAAGCTCGGCTTGGACTGCTTCTCACCGGTCTCGTAGCTGGTGAGGTTGGTCACGGTGCCGTCGGTGTTGTTGCGGTTCAGGCTCTGAACGCGCATGCCGGCGAACTCACCGGTGACCAGGAAGCGCCACTTGCCAGCGCCGTCACCCAGCGAGCCGGTGTAGCCAGCGCCGCCGCCTTCGATCACGTCCGAGTTGATCTGCTTGGACTGCTTGGCACCCAGGGTGAAGGTGACCGGACCGGCGTACACGCCAGCGTCGTCCCACGCGTCGATGGTGACCAGGCCCGAGGTCGAACCCGGGTTGGTGATGCGCAGGAAGGACTGGGCGGTGGTGTTGCCCGCCGGGTTGAAGGTGGCGACCTTCACGACCGAGCCGTTGTACAGCATCGGCAGCAGCTGGCACTGGCCCGGAGCGGTGTACTCGAAGTCGCCGCGGACGAACGTGGTCTGCACCGACACCGAGGTGGCGTCGATCACGACTTCGTTGTCGAACGGCACGCTGAAGCACAGGTCGACGTCCTGACCGGCCGGGGTGATGGCGATGGTGGCACCGGTGTAGTCGAAGGTGATCTCGGTGGCGTCAGCATTGAACACGCCCGTGACCAGGGCCGGGGCGTCGCACGCGGCGCCGCGCGGCACCAGCTTGGCGATGGCGCCAGCCTGGTCGAACGCGCCGAAGTTGCCGGTCACGACGGTGGTGAACTCGTCGGTCGGCTGGTAGGCGAAGGTGAAGCCCGGCTCCACGACGAGGCTGACGATACCAGCGCGGAAGTTGCCCGCGTCGGCTTCGCCGATTTCACCCGAACCCGAGAAGTAGGTCTTCGAAGCGTGGTCTTCGGTCACGCCCACGTCGATGCGCTTGGTGTACGAGTTGCCGCCCAGACCCTCGGTGGAGCAGGTCAGGTCCAGCGGGTTGCCCGAACGCAGCAGCGGGGTGGTCTGGTTGGTCAGGATCGGCTGGGTGGTCACCGGATCGAAGAACGCGATGGTCGCGTTGATCGTGGCGCCCTCGGTCTGCAGGGCCTCCAGGTTGTCCAGCTCGATGCCGCTCAGGGTGAACAGGTCACCTTCCGGCACGCCGACGCCGCCGCCGTCCGGCGGGGTGATCGAGATCACGACGGTGCCGGTGCCGTCACCGGCCGCGATGACCGCGGTCCAGCCAGCCAGCACCATGTCGGCGTTGAGGTTGACGATCGGGGTGCCGGCGACGAACTGGGCGCCGTTGCTCAGCGACAGGCGAACACCGAAGCCGGTGGTACGGCCGATGATGTTGTCGGTGGCGGCGATGGTGACGTAGGCGTCATCGCTGAGGGCGACAACGGTGGTGGCATCCGCGATGTCGGCGCTGGCGATCAGCTCCGGGTTCTGGTCGCCCGGGGAGGCGGTCGGACCGGTGCCGAAAGTGTAAGCAGCGGCGTTACCCGCCAGGCCCAGCGCCGCCACGAGGGCGATAGCGAGGGTGTTCTTCTTGATGTTCGACATGTCGAGTTTGACTCCAATTGGATAATCGAGGGTCGTAGCTTAGACCGGTTGCTCCGCAATGCCCGGTACCAGTGGTTTGCGCTGGCGACCGGCTGTTCCGAGGCGGGAGACAAAAAAGAACACGCCCTCCCCAGGACGTCAAGCCACGGCAGGAAAGTAGCCCACTGACGCATAGGGGTCAATAGCTTAGGTGGAACATCTTTCTCAGCTCTCAAAAGCAAAATGAGAACCAAAGCACGGTTTTCGGACCCCCTCGCGAGGCAGTCTTGCCGGTTGCCCGAGGGGGGGTGGGCGAGGCCGGCCGAGGGTCCGTGACGACCGGTGCCCCGCCCTGGCATCGGGCGCTTGGGGTAACATCCTGATTCATAGCCCATTTCCACTAACGCATGCCCAGCCCCCCCGCCGTGTTTTTCAGCCCCGTCCGCCACGGGTCGCTCATCCGGGCGCTGGTGCGGCGGGAGATCGCGGCGCGGTACCGGGGGTCTGCGCTCGGCCGGGCCTGGCCGGTGCTGGCCCCCCTGCTGATGCTGGCGGTCTTCACTTTCGTGTTCGGGGCGGTGTTCCAGGCCCGCTGGCCGGGCCAGGCCGAGGGGGGTCTGCTGGGTTTTGCGCTGGTGCTGCTGGCCGGCCTGCTGGTGCACGGCATGCTGGCCGAGGTCGTGGCCTCGGCGCCCGGGGCCGTGCTGCAGCACCCCAACTATGTGAAGAAGGTGGTGTTCCCGCTCGAGACCCTGGCCTGGGTGCAGCTGAGCGTGGCCGCGGTGCACGCGCTCACCGGCTTCGCCCTGCTGGTGCTGGCCAACGGGTTGTTCGGCACCGGGTTCCACCCCGCCTCGCTGGCGGTGCCGCTGGTGCTGGCGCCTTACGCGCTGCTTCTGGTCGGCCTGGCCTGGGGACTCTCGGGCCTCGGTGTCTACCTGCGTGACCTCAGCCAGCTGGTGCCGCCGCTGCTGACCGCGATGATGTTCCTCAGCCCCATCTTCTACCCGCGCAGCCAGGTGCCCGGTGCGATGCAGTGGCTGCTCGACGCCAACCCGCTCACCTTCGTGGTCGAGCAGAGCCGCGCCGCGGTGTTCCAGGGCGCCTGGCCGGACTGGGCGGGATGGGGCTGGTATCTTTGCGCGGCGCTCGTCGTGCATGGCCTCGGCCTCGCGATGTTCCAGAAACTCAGGAAGGGATTCGCCGATGTCGTCTGACGCCGCCACGCCCACCCGGCTCGGCGAACTGCTGGTCGCCCGTTCACTCGTTTCGGCGCCCGACCTCGAGCGCGCGCTGGCGCTGCAGCCGCGCGTGCGCGGCCGCCTGGGCAGCGTGCTGGTGCGCACCGGCGCGCTGTCGGAAGACAACCTGCTCGAAGTGCTGTCCGAACAGCTGGGCCTGCCGGTGGCCGAGCGCGACCTGCCGCTGCCCGGTGAAGACGACGTGCGCAGCCTGATGGCCGGCACCGGCGTCGGCATGGACTGGCTGCTCGACCGCCAGGTGCTGCTGTGGGAAACGCCGGACGGCGTACTGCACTGCGCGTCGCGCGATCCGCTGGCCCCGGGCCTGGCCGATGCCCTGCGCTTCGTGCTGCCGGGCCGCGAGCCGGCCTGGTGCCTGGCGCGCACCCAGGACCTCGAGCGCCTGCTCGACGCCCTGGGCCGACTGCAGGCGGCCAGCCGCAGCGACGAATCCGGCGACGTGCGCCAGCTGCGCGAACTCGCCGAGGAAGCGCCGACGGTGGAGCTGGTGAACAACCTGATGGCGCAGGCCGTCGAGCAGCGCGCCTCCGACATACATATAGAACCCGAGGAGCGCACCTTCGCCGTGCGCTTCCGCATCGACGGCGTGCTGCAGAGTCGCCTGAGCCTGCCGCGCGACCGTTTCAACGCCGTCGCCTCGCGCCTGAAGCTGATCTCCGGCATGGACATCGCCGAGCGCCGGCTGCCGCAGGACGGGCGCCTGTCGGCGCGCGTCGGCGGCCAGGACATGGACATCCGCGTGTCCGCGCTGCCCGGCGTGCACGGCGAATCCATGGTGCTGCGCCTGCTGCCCAAGGAGCGCCGCGAGCTGGGCCTGGAGATGCTGGGCTTCCAGCCCGACCACCTGGCCCTGATGAAGTCGTGGATGGGCGAGGCCAACGGCATCGTGCTGGTGACCGGCCCGACCGGCTCGGGCAAGTCCACCACGCTTTATTCCTCGCTCGCCGCCAGCAACGACGGGCTCAAGAAGATCATCACGGTCGAGGACCCGGTCGAATTCCAGCTGCCGGCCGTCACCCAGATCCAGACCCACGCCGAGATCGGCCTCACCTTCGCCAAGGCGCTGCGCTCGATCCTGCGCCAGGACCCGGACGTGATCATGATCGGCGAAATCCGCGACCTCGAGACCGCGGAAATCGCGGTGCAGGCCGCGCTCACCGGCCACCTCGTGCTGTCCACGCTGCACACCAACGACGCCATCAGCGCCTTCACGCGCCTGGTGGACATGGGCCTGGAACCTTTCCTGGTGGCCACGCCGATGAAGGGCGTGCAGGCGCAGCGCCTCGTACGCAAGCTGTGCACGCAGTGCGCGCGCCCCGCCGCCGCAGCCCCGCCGGCCGAGCTGGTGGCGCCGGTGGCGCACTGGGCCGAAAAGCTCCTGGCGGCAGCGTCGCCGCAGTGGCGCGAACCGGTCGGCTGCCCGCACTGCCAGGGCACCGGCTACCGCGGCCGCGTCGGCATCTACGAGCTGGTGGACGTGGACGTCGAGCTGCAGAAACTGATCTCCGCCGGCGCCACCGTGCAGCAGATGCGCGAGCACGCACGCGCCAACGGCGCCCGCTTCCTGCGCGAGGATGGCCTGCTCAAGGCCTGGCAGGGCATCACCTCGGTGGAAGAGGTCATGCGCGTGACCAGCAGCTGAGGCCCGGATGCATCGTTACGACTACCGTGTGCTCAGCGCCGACGGCAGCGTGCTCTCGGGCAGCCTGCGCGCCGCCAGCGAACGCGAGGCGGCGCGCCAACTCGAGCGCCGCGGCCTCACGCCGCTTTCGCTCGAGCGCCATGCCGGCGCCGCCTCCAGCGGCAAGTCCACGGGCAAGATCCGCACGTCCGACCTGATCCTGGCGCTGCACCAGACCAGCACCATGCTGCTGGCCGGCGTCTCGATCGCCGAGGTGGTGGATTCGCAGGCCTCCTCCGCGCCGAACGCGCGCCTGGCCACGGCCTTCGCCGGCATCGCCGCCGAACTGCGCCGCGGCGAAAGTTTCCACGACGCGCTGGTGCGCGCCCGCCTGCCGCTGCCGGCCTACCTGCTGCAGCTGGCCAAGGCCGGCGAGCTCACCGGCCGGGTCGGCGAGGCGCTGGCCGACGGCGTGCGCCAGATGGAATACGAAGAATCCCTGCGCACCGAAATGCGCAACGCGCTGATCTACCCGGCCGTGCTGGTGCTGGCCGGCGTGGCGGCGGTGGTGATGATGTTCGTGTTCGTGGTGCCCAAGTTCGCCTCCCTGCTCGAAAAGGCCGACCAGCTGCCGCTGCTCGCCTGGCTCGTGCTGTCGGTGGGCACCTGGGCCAACGACTACTGGTACCTCGTGCTCGCCGCGGCGCTGGGCGTGGCCGGCGTGGCCTGGCGGGTCTGGTCCACGCCGCAGTGGCGGCTTCGCCTGCTGGAATCGCTGACCGGCCTGCCGCTGGTGGGCCCGATGCTGGTGGACGCGGAAATCGGCCGCTGGGCCAAGATGATGGGCACGCTGCTCGACAACCGCGTGCCGCTGATCCAGGCGCTGGAACTCTCGGCCGACGGCACGCCGCTGCCGCAGCAGCGCCAGCGCCTCACCCAGGTCGCGCGCAGCGTGCGCGGCGGCCAGACGCTGGCCGATTCGCTCGAGGACCAGGATGCGCTCAACGCCACCGGCTACAATCTGGTGCGCGTGGGCGAGCGCTCGGGCGAACTGCCGGCCATGCTGCAGTCGCTGGCGCGCCTGTACGACGAGGCCGGCCGCACCCGGATGAAGCGCCTGCTCATCCTGATCGAACCGGTTGCCATCCTTTTGATCGGCGGCGTCATCGGCACCATCATCCTCGGCGTGATCCTGGCCATCACCAGCGCCAACGACCTGGCCGTCTGACCCCCACCTGGCGAGAGCAGAAGAACATGAAGTCGCGAATGCAAGGTTTCACCCTGCTGGAGATGATCGTGGTGCTGGTCATCATCGGCCTGATCATGGGCCTGGTCGGCCCGCGCCTGTTCTCGCAGGCCGACAAGGCCAAGGTGCAGACGGCGGAAACGCAGGTGCGCATGCTCAAGGGCGCGCTCGAGACGATGCGCCTGGACATCGGCCGCTTCCCCACCGCCGAGGAAGGCCTGCAGGCCCTGGTCACCCGCCCGGCCGACGCCCGCGCCGCCGGGCGCTGGGAAGGCCCCTACCTCGACGACGGCCTGCCCGCCGATCCCTGGGACAACGCCTACCGCTACGAGCCGGTGCCGAGCGAAACGCAGCCGATCACGCTCTATTCGCTGGGCGCCGACGGCAAGCCGGGCGGCGAGTCCTACGATGCGGACGTCGGCTACCTGCCGAAGCGTTGACCGCATGCCCCGGCCGGCGCCCGGCTACACCCTGCTGGAACTGGTGGTCGTGCTGGCGGTGCTGGGCGCGGTGACCGCGCTGGTGGCGCCCGCGGCCATCCGCGGCATCGACCGCTGGCAGGCGCGGCTGGCGATGGACGACGTGGAGCAGCAGTTCGCGCGGCTGCCGGTGCTGGCCCGCGACCTGGGCATTTCCGCTGAACTTTCCGATGACGCGCCCTGGCCCGCGCGGCTGCCGCCGGTCTCCGTCGAAGGCGTCGAGCTGCGCTTCCTGTCGCCGCTGCGGCTGCACAGCAACGGCGTCTGCGACGGTGGCCGCATCCGCGTGCTGCGCGGCGAGGCGCGTTTCGACGCCGACGTGCTGCCGCCGTTCTGCCGGCTGGAATGGAGCGCGCCGTGACGGCCCGCGCCCGCGGTTTCACCCTGCTCGAGGCGATCGTCGCGCTGGTGATCTTCAGCATCGGCGCGCTGGCGCTGTACCAGTGGCAGGCCACCAACCTGCGCACGCTGGCGCGCATGGAAGACCGCGCGGCGCAGCTGGCGCTGTCGCGCGACGCGCTCGAGGTGGTGCGCAAGCTCAACCCCATGCTCGAGCCGCGCGGCGAGCGCGCGCTGGGCGACCGCACCGTGGCCTGGCGCGCGACTGAAATAGATGGCCCGCGCACCGGCCGCACGCCGGCGGGTTACCCCAGCCTGTTCGACCTGGCCTTGTACGACGTCGAGGTCAGCGTGCTCGAGGACGGCGAGGAGCTCACCCGTTTCACCGTGCGGCAGGCGGGCTTCCGCCAGGTCCGGCAGGCGACCGACTGATGCGCACCCCGACGCCCCGCCGCGCCGCACGCGGCTTCACGCTGATGGAAATGCTGGTGGTGCTGATGCTGCTGGCGCTCACGGTCGGGCTGGTGTTCGACGCGCTCGGCATGTTCCGCATCAGCAACGAACGCATCCAGGCGCGCACCGCGCAGCAGCGCGCCGGCACGCTGGTGGAATCGTGGCTGGCCGACAGCATCGCCGGACTGCGGCCGGGCCGCGACCCCGAGCCGGTTTTCGCCGGCCGCGACGATGGTTTCATCGGGTTGAGCCTGCAGCCGGTGCGCGGCGGCGCAGGGGCGCCGGCGCCGGTGGCCTGGTCGCTCGAATCCGACGCCGACGGCGCCTGGCTTGCCTACCGCCAGGGCGAGGCCTGGTCGGCGCGTTTCCCGGCGCCGGAGGCGGCAGTGGGTTTCGCCTACCTCGACCGCGACGGCCGTTGGCATGAGGTCTGGCCGCCGCGGCTGGGCGTGCAGCGCCCCCTGCCCGAGGCGGTGGCGCTGGCCTTCGACGACGGCCGCCGGCAATGGTTGCGCCCGGTCGCCGTGCTCGGGCCGAGCGAGGCCTTCGAGATCCCGTTCGAACTGGAGCGCGACTGATGGCTGGCGCCTTCGCGTCCCGCGGCGGGCAACGCGGCTTCATCCTGGTGGCCACGCTGGCCGCCCTGGTGGTGCTGGCGTTGCTGGCCAGCGCCATCGCGCTCAGCGTCGAGCGTGCGCGCGACGACCAGGCGGCGGCCGACCAGGCCTTCCAGGATGCGCTCGACGCCGAGTCCACCCGCGCCACGGTGCTCTACCTCGCGGCCACGCAGCGCTATACCTTCGGTGGCCTGACCGTGGACGACGCGGTGGTGCTCTCCGACGACGAGCGCAGCGCGCTGGCGGAAGGCGAGGACATCGTGTCCTACGCCCCCACCGGCACCGAGATCGCCATGGACGGCACGCCGCACCAGGGCCTGGGCCGGGTGTGGTTTTCGCTGCAGGACGACCGCGGCCGGCTGAGCATCAACTTCGTGCCGCGGCGGCTGCTGTCGCGCTGGCTCGAGGCGCAGGGCGCCGCGCCGGGCACGCATGGCGACCTGTTCGCGCGCCTGCTCGATTACCAGGACGCCGACGACCTGGTGCGGCTCAACGGCGGCGAGAGTGCCGAGTACCTCAAGCTCGGCCAGCCGCCGCCGCCCAACCGCACCTTGCTCACGCCGCTGGAGCTGCGCCGGGTGCTTGGCTGGAACCAGGCGCTGGCATCGCTGTCGGACGCGGAGCTCGTGCAGAACTTCGCGATCTCGCGCGCGGCGCTGGTCAACGTCAACACCGCCCCGCGCGAAGTCCTGGCCACCATTCCCGGCTGGGACGCGGCCGTCGCCGAACGCGTGCATGCCATGCGGCGCCAGCGCGGACCCTACGCGAGCACGCTCGACGTGCTCGCGGTCGCCGGCGTGCCGCCGCTCGACCCCGATGGCCTGATCCTGTTCCCGGGCGAGACCGCCAGCCTTTCCACGTGGGCACCGGGTGGCGGGCGGATCCAGCTCGAGCAATGGCAGCTCACCCCCATGGAAGACGGTGGACGCCCCTGGCGTACACTGTACAAACTGTCTCTGGCGCAACCCGAAGACCCCGATGAGCTCACTGCTCGACGCCCTCGCGCGAAAGTTTTCACCGACGCAACGACTCCGGACCCTTGAAGGGGCCGAGCTGCTGCACGCGGGTTCGGCGAGCCAGGAATGGATCGTCGCGCGCTCGCTGTGCGCTTACACCACCTTCGACTGCAGCCAGGTGCCGGCGAAGCGCCGTGCCGGTTTCCTCGACATCGCGGTGCGCCGCTGGGCGCCGTTCGCCGACCCCGATTACCACGTGGCGTGGTCGGGCGGCACGGCGATGGTGTGGGCCTGGTCGCGCGCCTGCCTGGCCGACCCGGCCACGCCGGGCCAGGTGCCGGCCGAAGGCGACCGCGGCCTGCCCGAGTCCATGTTCCTGGGCGCGCCGCAGGCCGGCGGCGAGTCGCTGCAGGCCTGCGTCGAAGGCGTGGAGGGGCGCGTCTGGCGCGACCACGTGCTGGTGGCTTCGCATTGGTGGCCACAGGCCCCGGATCGCGCGCAATGGAACTGGTTCCTGCGGGGTGCCGGTGCCGGCGTGGTGGACGCGCCGCCGCCGGTGCAGGAATTGCCCCGCCAGGCCGCGCCCTGGGCCTCGCCCGGGCGGCGCAGCTTCGAGGACGTCGGCCGCCACCTGCAGCGGCCCGCGCTGCTGGCCGCGGCGCTGGCCGGCGTGTTCGTGTTCGCCTGGCAGCTGGGCGGTTTCCTGCCGCTGGCCTGGCGCCACTTCGCCATCCAGTCCGAAATCGCCGCGCTCGAGCCCGGGCTCCAGCCGATCCTGCAGGCGCGCGAATCGGCCGACCGCGACGCCGCCCGCATCGCCGAATTGCTGGCACTGCGTCCCGCCGCGTCGCAGTCGCGGCTGATGGCCGAGGTCGGCGCGCTGCTGCCGGCGCGCGGCGTCAATGTCACGCAGTGGAAGTACGATGATCGCCAGGGCCTGGAAGTGATGGTGCGCGCCAACCCCACCGACCCGCAGCCGCTGGTGCAGGCGCTGGAGGAATCGGCCTGGTTCGGCGAGGCCAGCGCCGAGCCCGGCGACGGCGCCGACCGCATCCGGCTGCGCGCCCGCGTCGAAGCCCCGTCCGCGGAGCTGGCGCCGTGAGTTCCCTGTCGGAGTCGCTGGCCGGCGCAAGGGCCGAATGGAACGCGAACCCGCGCCTGCGCATCGGCGCGGCGCTGATCGCCGTCATCATTGCCGTCTACCTGCTGCTGGTGCTCTCGGACGCGCGCGAAGCCCTGCGCCGCGACGTCGCCCGCGAGGCCGAACGCCTGGCGAAGATCGAGGCCCTGGCGGGCCAGGACGCCTGGATCGAACGCGCCGACGAGGCCGCCCGCCTGCGCGAGGCGCTCGAATCCCAGCTGCCGCCGGCGCGTACGCCCGGCCTGGCCCAGGCGGCGATGCAGGGCACCCTGCGCGAAGTGCTGCAGCCCTACGGCGATGCCGTGACGCTGGAAGTGGCGGCGGCCACCGAGCTGCCGTCGAACCCGGGCATCGTCCGCGTTTCCGCCACGCTGGGTGCACGCGATTTCGGCATGGACCGCAGCCTGGCCCTCGTCCAGGCGATCGAGGGTTCGCCGCAGTTGCTGGCCATCACCGGCGCGTCCATCGAATCCCGCACCGCCACCGACCTCTCGCTGACGGTCAATGGCTATTTCCGACTCGAGCCGGAGGCCGCGGATGTTCCCTGACCTGCCGCGCTCCCGCCTGTTCGCCCTGTTCGGCGCGGCCGCCCTGCTTGGTTTGCTGGCCGGTGCGCTGCTGTCCGGCGGCGAGGCACCGCCCGCCACCTCGGGCGAGGCGCCCTGG
>Ga0154536_1036_pt1 | contig 11649 bp, 11 predicted proteins | sample RifGroF1_FD_105679 | JGI IMG/M metagenome (GOLD analysis project Ga0154536, IMG submission 105679) | Xanthomonadales bacterium GWF1_69_6 | reverse complement strand
CTGGTCGTGGGCCCGAACGGCCTGCGCCTGGAGCAGATCGCCGACGTGCGCCTCAAGCCCGCGCGCATGGACTACGGCCGTCGCCTGGAAGGCCGCCCGGCGGTCGGCATCGACGTCTTCAAGGAACGCAACGCCAACCTGGTGGACGTGGCGCGCAACGCGCTGGTCGAGATCGACCGCATCGGCCAGGACCCCGAGCTCAAGGGCATCCGCTGGACCCTGATCGACAACCAGGGCGAAAACGTCACCAGTTCGCTGCTCGAGCTCACCGAGGCCGGCATCATCGGCCTGATGCTGTCGGTGGCGGTGCTGTTCTTCTTCCTGCGCCACTGGCCGTCCACGCTGATGGTGAGCCTGGCCATCCCGATCTGCTTCGTGATGACCCTGGGCTTCATGTACTTCCTGGACGTCACGCTCAACGTGCTGACCATGATGGGCCTGCTGCTGGCGGTGGGCATGCTGGTGGACAACGCCGTGGTGGTGGTGGAGAGCATCTACCAGGAGCGCGAGAAGAATCCGTTGAACCCGGCGCGGGCCTCGATCGTGGGCACCAAGCAGGTGGCCATCGCGCTGTCGGCAGGCACGCTCTGCCACTGCATCGTGTTCGTGCCCAACCTGTTCGGCGAAACCAACCAGATCTCCATCTTCATGGTGCAGATCGCGGTCACCATCACGGTGTCGCTGCTGGCCTCGTGGCTGGTGGCGATCAGCCTGATTCCGATGCTGTCGGCGCGCATGAAGACGCCGCCGGCGGCCACCGCGCGCACCGGCCTGATCGCGCGCATGCAGGATCGCTACGCCGCCTTCCTGGAGTGGACGCTGCGCCACCGCGGCGCCAGCGTGGCCGGCATCCTGCTGATCGTGGTGGTCAGCTTCATCCCCATGACCCAGACCAAGACCGACTTCTTCTACCAGGAGCCGAGCCGCGAGCTGGACATGTTCTACCAGTGGAAGGGCGCCTACTCGCTGCCGCAGATTTCCGAGGAAGTAGCCAAGGTCGAGCGCTACCTGGACGAGAACCGCGAGGAACTGCAGATCGAGCAGATCTACTCCTGGTACAGCGAACAGGGCTGGGCCGGCACCAAGGTCACCCTGCGCAGCGAGGGCCGCGGCCTGCGCGACCCGCTGGAGATCATGGAGCAGATCCGCAAGGACATGCCCAAGTCGGCGCGCGGCACGGTCGGCTTCGAGCAGGGCGGCGGCCAGCAGGGCGGGCAGGGCGCCAACGACACCATCCAGGTGGGCCTGATCGGCGATTCGTCCGAACAGCTAAAGCTGCTGGCCGAGGCCATCATCCCGCAGCTGGCCACCCGCAAGGAGCTGCGCGACGTGCGCGTGGACACCGGCGACCAGAACTCCGAGCTGGCGATCAGCGTCGACCGCGAGCGTGCGCTTTCCTACGGCTTCAGCGCCCAGGAAGTGGCGCAGTACGTCGGCATCGCACTGCGCGGCACGCCGCTGCGCGAGTTCCGCCGCGGCGAGACCGAGGTGCCGGTGTGGGTGCGCTTCGACGGCGCCGAGCAATTCGGCATCGAGGACCTCTCGGGCCTGAGCCTGCGCGCCCCGGACGGCACCGCCATCCCGCTGCTGTCGGTGGTGAACGTGGACATGCAGGCCTCGTCCACCCAGGTCTTCCGCCAGAACCGCCGCACCACGCTCAACATCCAGGCCAACCTGGCCGACAAGGTGACCGCGCCGGAAGCCCGCAAGGCCATGGAGGAAGTGCTCTCGGGCATGACCATGCCGGCCGGCTACCAGTGGAGCTTCGACGGCATGTTCCGGCAGAACGACGAGGCCGGCGCGCAGATGGCCTTCAACACGCTGATCGCGCTGGTGATGATCTACGTGGTGATGGCGGCGGTGTTCGAATCGCTGCTGTTCCCGGCGGCGATCATGAGCTCGATCGTGTTCTCGATCTTCGGCGTGTTCTGGCTGTTCTGGATCACCGGCACGGTGTTCACGATCATGGCTTCGATCGGCATCCTGGTGCTGATGGGCGTGGTGGTGAACAACGGCATCGTGATGGTGGAACACATCAACACGCTCAGGCGACAAGGCCTGGACCGCACCACGGCTCTGGTGCAAGGCAGCCGCGACCGCCTGCGGCCGATCCTGATGACCATGGGCACGGCGATCCTGGGCATGGTGCCGATCGCGCTCAGCACCACGCAGATGGCCGGCAGCGGCCCGCCGTATTACCCGATGGCCCGCGCCATCGCCGGCGGCCTGGCGTTCTCGACCCTGGTGAGCCTGCTGTTCCTGCCCACCATCTACGCCATCCTCGACGACATGCGCGAAGCGGTGTCGGCGCGGATGCGCAAGGCCCGCGAAAAGGCGCCGCTGGCCGGCGCCGTGGCCCGGGCGGACTGACGCCCGGGTCTCAGGACAGCTTGCTGATCAGGTTGGCGCCGCCGATCCACACGGCGACGGCGGTGCCCAGGCTGGTGAGGAAGAAGTTCACCAGCACGCGTGCGACGCGATTCTTCCACCAGCCGGTAAGATGGCCGGTGTCGTCGCGCAGGCGCAGGAAATCGGCGTAGGTGGGCTTGCGCGCCCAGGCTTCGACCAGGGCGCTCATGGTGCCCGAGGCCAGGGCCGGGTGAAGCGGCGTCAGCGGCGAGGAGATGGCCGCCGCCAGGATGCTCAGCGGGTGCCCGCCGGCCGCCAGGCAGCCCAGCGCGCCGCCCGCGGCGGTGATCAGCGCCCACTGCAGCACCAGTTCGCCGCCCAGTTCGGCGCCGCCCTGCCAGTAGCCCCAGGCAAAACCGCCCAGCAGGAACACCGCCAGGAAAATGGTGAACCAGGGGATGTCGCTGGACTTGGGCAGCGCATTGAGCGCGTCCAGTGCCGGCTGTGGCGCCTCGTCGTCGCTGCGCAGGTGTTCGGCCAGGCCCTTGAGGTGGCCGGCGCCGACCACGGCCAGCACTTCCCGGCCGCCCTCCGCGCCCACCTGGCGCAGGCGGTTGGCCATGAAGCGGTCGCGCTCCGCGATCACCGCGTTGTACAGCGGCGGGCTGCCGGCGGCGAACTCACCGAAGCTGGCCTCCAGGAAATCGCCCTTCTTGAGCCGCTCGATTTCGTCGGCCTCGACCGTTTCGTCGGCCAGCAGGCTGGCGCCCAGCCCGGCGATGAGCTTGGTGCGGCTCCAGAAGCCCAGGCCACCGAAGGCGCGGCGCAAGGTGATGCCGACGTCGCGGTCGACCAGGGCCAGGCGCAGGCCGCGCTCGGTGGCACCGGTGGCGGCGGCCTTGAGCTCGGCGCCGGGCTCGACCTTGAGCTGCTCGGCAAGGCGGCGCTGGTAGGCGGCCAGCGCCAGGTTCGCGGCGACCAGGCCGGTCTTGCCCTCGCGCAGGATCTGGAACAGGTCCAGCTTCGACAGCGCGTCTGGGTCGGTGAGGGCGCGGTGGCGCTGCTCGTCGAGTTCGACGGCGATGGTGTCGTAGCGGCCGCTGGCGAGCGCGGCGTTCACCGCGTCGACACTGGCCTGCGACACGTGCGCGGTGCCGAGCAAGGTGTAGCGCACGCCGTCGCGTTCGACGATGGCGTGGGGCTGGTCGTGCAGGCCGTCAGCCACGGCCGGGTCGGAGGCGTTCAATCGCGGTACCGCTTGAGCAGGTCGCCATAGGCATCGATGCGGCGGTCGCGCAGGAAGGGCCAGATGCGGCGCACCTGCTCGCTGCGGCCCAGGTCCACTTCGGCCATCAGGATCGTGGCGTCGTCGGTGCCGGCTTCGGCCAGGAATTCGCCCTGCGGGCCCAGCACGTGGCTGCTGCCCCAGAAGCGGATGCCCGAGGCGCCGAGCGGCGAGGGTTCGTGGCCGACGCGGTTGCAGCTGAGCACCGGCAGGCCGTTGGCCACGGCGTGGCCGCGGTGGCTCAGGATCCACGCACCGCGCTGGCGGTCCTTTTCATCCTGCGCGTCGTCCGGGTCCCAGCCGATGGCCGTGGGGTAGAGCAGCAGGTCGGCGCCGGCCAGCGCCATCAGGCGCGCGGCTTCCGGGTACCACTGGTCCCAGCACACCAGCACGCCGAGGCGGCCGACCGAGGTATCGACAGGCTCGAAGCCCAGGTCCCCCGGCGTGAAGTAGAACTTCTCGTGGAAACCCGGGTCGTCCGGGATGTGCATCTTGCGGTACTTGCCGGCGATGGAGCCGTCGGCTTCGAACACCACCGCGGTGTTGTGGTACAGGCCGGCGGCGCGGCGCTCGAACAGCGAGGACACCAGCACCACGCCGTGTTTCTTCGCCAGCGCGCCCAGCCGTTCGGTGCTCGGGCCGGGAATGGGCTCGGCGCGGTCGAATTCGGCGGTGGCTTCGTGCTGGCAGAAGTAGGCGCCGTTGTGCAGTTCCTGCAGCAACACCAGCTTCGCGCCGCGGGCCGCGGCTTCGGCCACGCGGGCTTCGATGTTGGCCAGGTTGGCCTCGACGCTGCCGTGGTCGCGGTCCTGGACCAGGGCGACGCTCAGGTTTTTTTTGTTCATGCCAGCAGGCCTTCGGGAAGTTGCATGGTGACGCAGTGCAGGCTGCCGTTCTGCCAGATCAGCGGGCGGCAGTTCACCGGGACGATTTCGCGGCCCGGGAAGGCGGCGGCCAGCACGGCCGCGGCGGCGCCGTCGGCCGGGTCGCCGTAGGCCGGCATCAGCACCGCGCCGTTGATGATCAGGAAGTTTGCGTACGAGGCCGCCAGGCGCCGCCCTTCGTCCACGATGGGCTTGGCCCAGGGCAGCGGGAACAGCCGGTAGGGCTGGCCGTCGCGGGTGCGCAGGGCGGCGATTTCGCCGGCCATGGCAGTGAGCTCGTGGTAGTGGCCGTCGGCGGGGTCGTCGCAGGCCTGGAACACGATGGCGTCGGGCGCGGCGAAACGCGCCAGGGTGTCGATGTGGGCGTCGGTGTCGTCGCCCTCGAGGTAGCCGTGTTCGAGCCACAGCGTGCGCGACTGGGCCAGCGCGCCTTCGAGGATCTTCGTCACTTCCGCGCGCGACTTGTCCGGGTGCCGCTCGTGCAGGCAGCGCCAGGTGCTGAGCAGGCTGCCCTGGCCGTCGGTTTCGATGCCGCCGCCTTCGAGCGCGAAATCAATGCGCTGGTGCGCGGCGGCGCCGAACACGCCGGCGGCGTGCAGCTTGCCGACCAGCTGGTCGTCCAGCCCGGCCTCGAACTTGCCGCCCCAGGCGGTGAAGTGGAAATCGAGCAGGCGGAAACCCGCGCCCTCGCGCAGGGTGATGGGGCCGGAGTCACGCAGCCAGGTGTCGTCGTACTCGACCTCGAAAAAACGCACCCGGGCCAGGTCAACCCCGGCCGAGCTGAGCTGGCTGGCGGCGCGCTCGCGCAGGGCAGGGCCGGCCACGCAGACCAGGGCCTGCTGGAAGCGGGTGATGGCGGCCACGAGGGCGACGTAGGTCTGTTCGACCTGGGCGAGCCGGTCGGCCCAGTCGGTGCCTTCGTGCGGCCACGCGATCAGGACGGCGGACTGGGGTTCCCATTCCGCCGGGAAGCGCTGGAGTTCGGACATGCTGGTTTACTGGACGGGCTTGGGGCCGATCTCGTTCGGGTTGGCCTTCGCGGCCACCGCGTCGACGACATGGCTGTGCTCGAAATACACCGAGAAGCCGGCGTAGTCCCAGCGGGTGATCGGCGGGTTGTGCTGGCGGTCGCCGGGGCCGGCGATGGCGGCGTGCTTGCGCTCGGGAGCGCCGAAGCTGGCCTCTACCTGGGCCATGGACTGGCCGCGGGCGGGCATGGCCTGGGTCTCGGCCTTCACGCGGTCCACGAGCAGGGTGTCGGCGGATGCCGGCGCCTGCAGCAGCAGGCCGGCAGCGAGCGCCAGGGAAAGGGTCAGGGCCTTCATGGTGCACCTCCGCGGAGGCCGTCGGAATGACGGCTGGGCCCGGAATCATCGCAAAACCGGCCGGGGCGCGCCATGGCGCTTTTCCGACGGCCACAACGGAAAACGCCGGCTTTCGCCGGCGTCTTCGCGGTAACCCGGTGGCGGCCTGCGCTCAGCGCTGGCGGGCCTTGAAACGCGGGTTGGACTTGCAGATCACGAAGACCTTGCCGCGGCGGCGCACGACCTTGCAGTCGCGATGGCGGGTCTTCGCCGACTTCAGGGACGAAAGCACTTTCATGGCAATTCCTTAAAGGGGTTGGGGCGATAAAGAAGCGGAAGTATAGCCGAGTCCAAAACGGCTTGCAATACAAGCGTTTGGGCAGGCGCGGGGCGCCCGGCGGCTCAGTCCAGGTAGGCCTGGGTGAGGTTGTTGAGGTGCAGGCGCTCGGCGTCCCGGAGCAGGGGCGAGAGCAGCATCATCACCTGCACGATGCCCCGGCGGATGGCCTCGTGCTCGTCGCGGTCGCCGCGCACGCTGGCGTAATTGAGCCAGAAGGTGGCCAGCACCAGGATGTTGGTGGCCGTGGCCTCGACCTCGGCGGCCGAGGCCCGCATCACCCCGGCCTGGACCAGTCCGCGCATGCCCGAGGTGGCGTTGTCGGCCGCCCGCTTGAGGATGCGGGCGAAGCGCAGACGCAGGCGCCGGTTGCGGCTGAGGATGTCCACCAGGTCGCGGTAGAGGAAACGGTAGTCCCAGATGGCCTCGAACACCAGGTGCAGCTGCAGCCAGATGTCCTCCAGGTCCCGCAGCCGGCCCTCGGGCGCCACCAGGGCCGTGTCCATGCGCTCTTCGTAGCGCGCGAACAGCTGCTCGATGATGTCGTCCTTGTTGCGGAAGTGGTAGTAGAGGTTGCCCGGGCTGATTTCCAGCTCGTCGGCGATATGGTTGGTCGTGACGTTCGGCTCGCCTTGTTCGTTGAACATGGCGAGGGAGGCGTCGAGGATGCGCTGGCGGGTCTGCCTGGCCATCGGCGGCGTCAGCCGCGCAGCTTCTTCACGAGGTCGACGTATTTCTTCATCGCGTCCTCGGGCTGGGTGCCGGCCAGTTTTTCCCAGGCCTCGTACTTGGCGGTGCCGACGAAGTCGAAGAAGCCCGGCTTGGGGCCGCTGACGTCGCCTTCCGAACCCTGCTTGTAGAGGGCGTACAGGCGGAGCATGGTGTCGTTGTCCGGCCGGTCCGGCAGGCTCATCACGTCCTGGGCGGCTTTCTGGAATTCGGCTTTCAGGTCGGCCATCTGGTGTTTCCCCACGGTTGAACCCGAGGTGATATCACGCCCCCCGGGGTCGGTCAACGCGATGTTTGCCGGCGCACGGGCGCTCTGGCAAGTTAGTCGCATTCGCCCGGCCGCCCAGGCCGGCGCTCATCCAAGGGCAGGGGAGTTGTCATGGCATATTTCGTCACCGGCGCCACGGGATTCATCGGGCGTTTCCTGGTCAGCAACCTGCTCAAGCGCAGGGGCACCGTGCACGTTCTGGTGCGCAAGGGCTCGGAAAAGAAGCTCGACACCATCGCCACCTCGATGGGCTGGGACCGCAAGCGCATCGTCGTGGTCACCGGCGACCTCTCCAAGCCGAAGCTGGGCCTGGCGCCGGCGAAGATCAAGGCGCTGCAGGGCAAGATCCAGCACTTCTTCCACCTTGCCGCCATCTACGACCTCTCGGCCGATGCCGCCTCGCAGCAGGTGGCCAACATCGACGGCACCCGTAACGCGGTCGAACTGGCCGCGGCGCTCAAGGCCGGGTGCTTCCACCACACCAGCTCCATCGCTGCCGCGGGCCTCTACCCGGGCGTATTCCGCGAGGACATGTTCGAGGAGGCCGAGGGCCTGAAGGACCCCTACCTGCGCACCAAGCACGAGTCGGAAGGCATCGTGCGCAAGGAATGCAAGGTTCCGTTCCGCATCTACCGCCCGTCCATGGTCATCGGCCATTCCAAGACCGGCGAGATGGACAAGATCGACGGCCCCTACTACCTGTTCACGCTCATCAAGAAGATGCGCCAGGCGTTGCCGCAGTGGGTGCCGACGCTCGGCATCGAGGGCGGCCGCATCAACGTGGTGCCGGTGGATTTCGTGGCCGACGCCATGGACCACATCGCCCACAAGAAGGGCCTGGACGGCCAGTGTTTCCACCTGGTGGACCCGGAGCCGATGCGCTTCGGCGAGCTGATGAACACCTTCTGCCGAGCCGCCCACGCGCCCGAGATGACCATGCGCCTGGACGCCCGCATGCTGGCCGTGGTGCCGGGCGCGGTGCGCAGCGCGGTCACCAACCTGCCGCCGGTCAAGCGCTTCACCAACATGATGCTTCGCGACCTGAAGCTGCCGCCGGCCACCCTGGCCTTCATCACCTACCCGACGCGCTTCGACACCCGCGTGGTCGAGCGCGCGCTCAAGGGCAGCAAGATCTCCGTGCCGGCGCTCGACAGCTACGCCTGGCGCATCTGGGACTACTGGGAGCGCCACCTCGACCCCGACCTGTTCGTCGACCGCACCCTGCGCGGCCACGTGGCGGGCAAGGTGGTGCTGATCACCGGCGGCTCCTCGGGCATCGGCAAGGCCAGCGCGCTCAAGGTCGCCGAGGCCGGCGCCAAGGTGATCATCGTCGCGCGCGGCGAGGAAGAACTGTTCAAAACCCGCGACGAGATCATCGCCGCCGGCGGCAAGTGCTGGGCCTACACCTGCGACCTCACCGACATGGCCAGCTGCGACCAGCTGGTGGCCACGGTGCTGGCCGAGCACAAGGCGGTGGACATCCTGGTCAACAACGCCGGCCGCTCCATCCGCCGCTCCATCGAGCTCAGCTACGACCGCTTCCACGACTACGAGCGCACCATGCAGCTGAACTACTTCGGCTGCCTGCGCCTGATCATGGGCTTCCTGCCGGCCATGACCCACCGCCGCCGCGGCCACGTCATCAACATCAGCTCGATCGGCGTGCTGGCCAGCTCGCCGCGATTCTCGGCCTACGTGGCCTCGAAGGCTGCGCTCGACGCCTTCAGCCGCTGCGCCCAGGCCGAGTTCAGCGGCAAGAACATCGCCTTCACCACGATCAACATGCCGCTGGTGAAGACGCCGATGATCGCGCCGACCAAGATGTACGACTCGGTGCCCACGCTCACCCCCGAGGAAGCCGCCGACCTGGTGGTCAAGGCCATCATCGAGCGGCCCAGCCGCGTCGCCACCCGCATGGGCATCTTCGCCGCCACGCTCAACGCGCTGGTGCCGAAGGCCTACGAGGTGATCATGAACACCGCGTTCGAGATGTTCCCGGACTCGGCCGCCGCCAAGGGCGACCGCAAGGCGCTCAAGGACGAAAAGCCGACCAACGAGCAGGTGGCGTTCGCCGCGCTGATGCGCGGCGTGCACTGGTAATGCTTACTGGCACTGCCTCCACCGCACGGGTGCGGTGGAGCCGCCCGGCGGCTCGAGCTGCAGGCGGGTGTAACGCAACTCCTCGTACTTGACGAGGATGGCGCAGGCCTCGTTGACCAGGCCGGTGTCGATGCCATCGGCCTTGGCCATCCGGATCACCAGGGTCGACTGGGTGGACCAGATGGCGTTGTCGGCTTGCTCGAGCTCCGAGACTTCGGTGGCGGCGGCCAGGCGGCGCTGCATGCGTTCCTGTTCGGTCAGCTTGGCCACTTCCTCGAGTTCGCGCAGGGCCGCGTCGGCCTGCTGGGAGGCTTCGTCGGCGAAACGCGGCGCGGTTTCGGCGGGTGCGGCGGTGGCCGGCGCTTCTTCGGCGCTGGCGGTGGCTTCTTCGGCAGCGGCGGGCGAGGCAGTGGCGCCGGTGTCCGTGGCCACCGCAGGCGCGGGCGCCTCGACGGTAGCCGGCGTCGTGGCCAGGTAGCCGCCGAGGAAGACCACGATGCCAAGGAGCACGCTGCCGGCCATGCCGATGCGCTGGCCCTTGCGGATCTCCCGCGCGGCCTGGTCACGGATGGACGCCACCATGGCCGGCGGCGCAAACGGCTCGACCTGCGGCCACAGGCTTCGGCCGTCCATCAGGTCAACGCCGTAGCGGCGGGCCAGGTCGCGGGCGAAGCCTTCGGCGCTGCCCAGCGTGACGAGGATGCCGCTGCCGGCGCCCTGCAACTGCACGGCGTTGGCGAAATCGCGCACGTTGGCCTCGCCGAGGCGGTAGGCGGTGCCGTGTTTGTAGCCGAGCAGGCAGCGTTCGTCGTCCTTGACCAACAGGAATTCGGCGCCGCCGTCGCCCGGCTGGCGGCTGGACGGCAGTTCCGCATAGCCCTTTTCGGCCATGGCCTGCAGCACCAGGCCGGCGCATTCGCGCCATTTCATGCCGGCCAGGGCCTGCACGCCCGCCCGCGTTTCCGCCAAGCGGCGGCGATGCACGCCGAACCACCAGCTGCTGGCGAGCAGGGCGGCCACGGTGGCGACGACGGCGGCGATCAGGGGGCTGGAACCGAACATCCGGGAACTCCGCGCGGGGGCGACTGGGGTGCCAGAGGATAACGCGGAAAGCCGGCGCGCAAGGCCCGGAAAACAAAGGGCCCGGCGAGTGCCGGGCCCTGTGCCTGCAGAAGATGTCCGCCAGCAGGAAACCGCAAGGGGAGGGAGCGAACGGGTTCCGTCAGCGGCTGGCGGACAAGAAGGGGCTCACTCGCCCTGCGGCGCCACCGGCTTCGGCGCCTTGGGCAGGGCGGCCTTGCGCGGCTTGGCCGGCTTGCGCGCGGCGGGCTTGGCGGCGGCGGGCTTCTTCTTCGCCGTCGGTTTGCGGGCCGGCTTGGCTGCGGCCTTGGCCTTGGCGGGGCGCGCGGCGGCGGGCTTGGAAAGCTTGCGCAGCTCGGCGTTGAGCTCATTGACGCGCTTGCTGAGCTCGGCGAGGTCTTCGCGGCCCGGCACGCCGAGGCGGTTGAGTGCGCGCTGCACGCGGGTCTCGAACACGTTCTCGAGGCGGTCCCAGGTGTCCACGGCGCGTTCGCGCACCACGCCCACGCGGTCCTCGACGGCGTCGCGCACGGCATCAACCTTGCCGGTGGCCAGCTTGCGGGTGGTCTGCTCGATGCTCATGCCTTCCTTGACCAGGGCCTCGAACATCTTCGAGCCTTCGCCCTGGGCGCGGTGGAAGGCACCCATGCCGGCCATCCAGATCTGCTGCGCGGAGCCGACGATAGAACGCGACATCTGCTCGGCCTTGGCCTGCAGGTCGGCGGGCTTGGCGGACTTCGGGCGCTTGGCGCTGGCGGCCTTGGCGCGGACGGTCTTCTTAAGCTTGGCCATGGGGTTTCGGCTCCGGGTGTCAGGGGTGGGCACAGGCGCCCGAGTGGCGCCAATCTGCGCGCCGTGTCTAGAGTTTTCACACCATTGCGCGGCGGTTTTGCTCAGCGCGGGCGTGGCGTGGCGGCGCGCCGGCGGTTCGGTCGGCGGGTGCGTACCAGCACCTCCACGTCGTCGAGCGCGCGGCGCAGCCGGGCGGTGGTTTCGGTCGGCGCCGGGGCCAGGCCCAGGCCGTCCATGATCGACGCGGCGGGGTTGTCCAGCACCTCGTCGCGCAGGCGCAGGCCGTGGCGGGCCAGCACCGGCGCCAGCTCGGCGCGGCGCTGGCGCAGGTCGTTGAGGGTGGAGCGGAAGGCGTGTTCGCAGACGCGCTGGCGCGACGAGTAGCTGAAGACGTTGGTGAAGAACATCTCGCCGTCGTCCTCGTTGGGCTCGAACACCACCTGGTCCACGTCCGGGTAGCGCTCGGCGTACTTCTCCAGGCCCACCCGCATGCGCGACTGCAGCAGGGTCCGGAAGGTCTG
>Ga0154536_1151_pt3 | contig 11874 bp, 10 predicted proteins | sample RifGroF1_FD_105679 | JGI IMG/M metagenome (GOLD analysis project Ga0154536, IMG submission 105679) | Xanthomonadales bacterium GWF1_69_6 | reverse complement strand
GGCGTGCTCGGCATGGTGCGGCAGCTTGCGCCGGATGCGCCGCGCGCGTTGATCGCCGCCGGTACCGTCGCGTTGGTCGTGCTTACCGGCAATGCCTGGGTGCAACTGGTCGCGATCGCGCTAGGCGGGATACTCGGGCCGTGGCTGTGCCGACATGCGGCCACCCCCATCGTCGCGGTCTTCCCTGTGCATTATGGCCACCGCGGCGCGGCGGTGTTCCTGGCCGTTTTCCTGGTCGGTCTAGGCGGTGCGCTGATGCTGCCGCCTGCGAATGGGCCTACCGCTGTGGGGCTGGCAGCCGCTTTCTACCAGGCTGGCGCGCTGGTGTTTGGCGGTGGTCACGTCGTGCTGCCGTTGTTGCAGCAGACCGTGGTCGACACTGGCTGGGTCAGTGCAGATACCTTCCTGGCAGGCTACGGTGCTGCACAGGCGGTGCCGGGACCGATGTTCTCGCTAGCGGCATTTCTGGGCGCCGAGGTGCCGCTGGGCCTGCCAGCAACGGTGGGCGCATCGGTCGCGTTGGTGGCCGTGTTTCTGCCGGGCTTCCTGCTGTTGCTGGCGGTGCTTCCGGTGTGGGCGCAACTGGCGCAGCGGTCATGGGCGGCCAGCGTGATGGCTGGCATCAACGCGGCCGTCGTAGGCTTGCTGGTTGCGGCGTTCTACGATCCAGTCTGGACCGAGGGTGTGCGCGGTGGGCACGACTTCACGATCGCCGTCATCGGGTTCGCGTTGCTAGCGGCAGCTCGGCTCTCTGCGCTATGGATCGTGCTGTGGTGCGTGGCTGCATCGATGGTGGCGAGTCTGCTGGGGTAGCTCAAACACGGAGGCGGCATGACCTATCTTGTCATCTGCGGCATCGCACTGCTGGCCTCATGCCTGACCTTCTTCTCAGGGTTCGGGTTGGGAACGCTGCTGCTGCCCGCGTTCGCGCTGTTCTTTCCCATCGAGCAGGCGATCGCGATGACGGCGGTAGTGCACATGCTCAATGGACTGTTCAAATTGGCTTTGGTCGGACGCCATGCCCACCGGCCGACAGTATTACGCTTTGGCCTGCCGGCTATCGTGGCCGCGCTGGTGGGTGCTTGGGTGCTGCAATGGCTGACTGAGCTAGCTCCGGTGTTCCGCTATGAGGCGTTCGGACACGCATTGGCTGCGACGCCGGTGAAGCTGGTCGTCGGCCTATTGCTGTTGGTGTTCGCGCTGTTCGAGTTGTTGCCGCGATTGCGCAACCTGACATTCCCGTCGAGCTGGATGCCGGTCGGCGGTCTGCTGAGCGGATTCTTCGGCGGTCTGGCCGGCATGCAGGGTGCACTACGCAGCGCATTCCTGGTGCGCGCTGGCTTGTCCAAAGCGGCCTTCATCGCCACCGGCGTCGTCACCGCCGTGCTGGTCGATGTGTCGCGTTTGGGCGTCTACGCCCGGTCGTTGGCCCATGTGGGTGATGGCTTGGACTACCGGCTGCTGACGGCAGCCATCCTCTCGGCCTTCCTCGGCGCGTTTGTTGGCAACCGCTTTCTCAAGCAGATGACGATGCCTGGCCTCCAGCGATTGGTGGCCGCTTCGCTCTTCGTGGCTGCCCTGGGATTGATCGCAGGCGTGTTGTAGTCGCGATGCGGTGGCTTATGGCCGCTGGGCTACTCCGCTTTCACGGCGCGGCGGCGCTTGGCATAGGTGGTTCGGGCCGACGGGATGCGCCGAGCTTGGCAACGTGTGCAAGTACCGTTCAAATAGAGCGGCGCCGGATCCAGTCGAAAGCCCATGCGCCGGGCCGCATCCTGCACGCATTCACCCGGCTGCGGATCCTCAATGATCTTGGTGCAACCACAGCACGTGCAGGTCACGATCGCACGCAAGCGATCATCATGAGGGGCATACGCGGCACTGCCGTTGCCCAGCCGATAGAGGTCTAGCAGGCCGGCCCGGTGCAATTCGGCCAGCGTTCGATAGACTGAGCCACGGCTGCAAACGCCAGCCGCCAACGCATTGAAGACTGTGTCCGGCGTCACCGCCGTGTGCGTTCCACTGACCCTGTCCAGAATGCGGACACTGGCCACGGTGGACTTGAGCCCTGCAGAGACTAGCCGTTCCGTGGTCGTATAGGCGGATCGCTCACTGTGGTGGGCTTTGGCCATTCGGCGCTTGTCTTCTCTTCCTCTGAAGCGCTCATTGCACTCTGACCAGCGCCCTTTGGAAAGGGCGCCCGCCATCGAACGCAAGGAAACTTAGAACCGGAAGTTGACGCCCAGACGAACCGCCCGCGGCGAGCCGGGCAGGATGTTGTTGTTGCTATGGGCCGAGGCGAAGTATTCCTCGTTGAACAAGTTCTCCACGTTCAGCTGCAACCGCACGCCCGGATTAATGGTATAGAAGACCGCGGCATCGACACGGGTGAAGCTGGGCAGAACCACTGCATTGTCCGTGGACACATATACCTCATCCTGGTAGATGACACCCAGACCCGCACCCCACTGCGGGGTGAAGTCGTAGCGATTCCACAGCGAGAAGGAATTCTTCGGCACCTGACCCAGTTCGTTGCCGTCCTGCGCGCCCGGGGTCTGAACCTCGCCGTCCTGATAGGCGTAGCCGGCCATCATCTGCCAGGCGTCCGTCACCTGGCCAGCCAAGCCCAGCTCCACGCCCTGGATGCGTTGGCCGTCGACCAACAGCGACTGCGCGGGGTTGTTAGGGTCGGTGATGGCGACGTTGGTGCGATCCAATCGATAGACCGCTGCGGTGGCCGACAGTCTCTCATTCAGATCCCACTTCAGGCCCACCTCGCGATTGGTGAACTTCTCCGGATCCAGGGCCCGGTTGCTGGCAGTCAGGGACGCCAACTGCTCGCCGACACGGGGCACGTAGGCGATGGTGTAGCTCGCGTAAACGGAGACGTTTTCCTGCGGCTTGTAGATCAGACCGGCCCGTGGCGAGACCAGGTCATCTGTGCTCGACAGCGAGGTGCCGTTGCGGTGGTTCAGCAGATCCGCCTCGAAGCGGTCGTAGCGGACGCCCACAATTGCCTGCCATTGCGGCGAGAATTCGATCTGATCCTGCACATAGAGTGCGGCCATCTTGGCCACGCTGTGGTTGTCCGCGTCCGTCGCACTTTGGCGGAACACCACTGGGCCGGCGTAGAGGTCGAATCGCTACGGGCAGGCGTACGTCTCGACACGCTGGAGCAGTTGCTTGCTCAGTTGCGGCCTGAACATGGCAACACGGGCGACGGCAATCCCAAGCCCAAAAAATCCGCTAAACGGCTGATTCCAATTACGAAATCAAGTTCTGTGGGGCATTTTTACACGTATCTCGGCTGAACCCCACTTCCTCACCGATGCAGGGGGCGCCTTTCGCTACGCCCAGCAGGCGGCGGGGGCGCTTCGGCCCGGCGGTCACGCGGTGATCGGTGGGTTCGCCCCCGACGGGCCGGAACGATGCAGCGGGCTGACCGTGGCACGCCGCTCTCCGGAGGAGGTCGCGGCCCTGCTGGGGCCGGCGTTCCGGCTGATCGACCAGTTCCGTGAGCGCCACGTCACTCCCGGAGGCGCCGAGCAGGCCTTTGTCTGGTCGCTTCTGCGGCGAGAGGGTAGCCCGGGAACTTCACCTTGACCCCGATGTCACAGCAGTGATCTAGACTGGGCCGCAATGAAGACACCTGGGTTCATCGGATGGGCAGGGCGACTCCTGCTGGCGATCGCGCTGGTGGGCTCGCCGGTCATGGCCATGCCACACACCGACGCCGGGACTGTTCTCGCGCCAGTGGCTGATGCCATGCCTTGCCACGATGCGACACCTTCGGTCCAGGCCGAACCCCCGTGTGACGAGGGATGCTGCCCCCAGCCGGACTGCGCCCCGGCCAACTGCCGCGCTTCGGCGCCACTGGCCAATGTTTCGGTCTGGGTTCCTCCGATGACTTCGCGCGACGCGCACGGCGGTACCTGGGAAGCGGCGATTCCTGCAGCCGCCCCTTATCAAGAGCATCTGCGCCCCCCGATCTCCTGACTCTGCCGAGCCCTGCCCGCACCCGTGCAGGTTCCGCCGCCATGCGGCGATCGACGGAGCATTGCCATGAAAATCCTGTTTCCCGGGCTGGGCGCGCTGGCGCTGGCCCTGTCCGCGGCCCCTGTGGCCGCAAAACCCATTGCCTTCGCCCGCGGCAGCACGGTGATGGCCGAGTACGGCGCCGGCACGATGAATGAGGTGCAGGCCTTCTACGCGCCACGCTACTGGTGGTCCGCCGGAGCCGGTTGGACCGAGCTGATGAGCGAAGACGGTGCTCTTGAGCGCGACATCGTCTACGTGCGGGGCAACCTGCTGGCCAAGCGCTGGAACCTGCCCGGCGCGCAGGCGAACATCTTCGTCTGGGGCGGGCTGGGCCGCGCCACCGGCAGCGACTTCGCGGGCAGCACCTTGGCCCGCAGCGCGGGCTTCCAGGTCGACTATGAAACCCGCCGCGTCTACAGCGCGTTCCGGACCGACCTGCAGGAAAGCGACTACTTCTCGCACCGCATCGACACGCTGCAATTGGGCATCGCCCCCTACGAGCACGACTACGACACCCTGGCCACCTGGATCGTCCTGCAGGGTAGGCACTACACCAATGGCTTGTACGACGGCATCGAGACCGCCCTGCTGCTTCGCCTGTTCAAGGGCGGAACCTGGGTCGAGGTCGGTGCCACCACGGACGGCAAGCTGCAAGCCATGGCCATGTTCAACTTCTGACCCGGAGAATTCTCATGAAGACCTTCATCAACACCTTGTTCCTGCTCCTGATAACCGCCGCTTCGGCAATCTCGGCCAAGACCATCGAGATGGATGTCAACGGGCTGGTCTGCGCGTTTTGCGCCCAGGGGATCGAAAAAACCCTCAAAGGCTTCGATGCAACCGCCGAGGTCTTTGTCAGCCTGGAAAACCGGATCGTCGCAGTGGCGCTCAAGGAAGGCGCGGAACTGACCGACGAGGAACTGACCAAGGCGATCACCGACTCAGGCTATGCGGTCGTCGCCATCCGCCGCAGCGATGTTCCTTTGCAGGTCATCCGGGACCGCGTCACCCGGGAGGCGGACGATGAATGAGCTGCAGGCGCCACTGAAGCGAAACCTGGGACTGAGCCTGATGGCGCTGGGCGCCGCTAGCGGCACGCTGATCTGCTGCGTACTGCCGGCCGTGATGGTGGCGCTGGGGGCGGGCGCGGCGCTGGCCGGATTGGTCACGGCCGTACCCCAGCTGGTGTGGCTGTCGGCGCACAAGGGGCTGGTGTTTGGCGTTGCCGGCTCGGCGCTCGCGTTCTCCGGGTGGATGTTGTGGCGGGCGAGGACGCTGCCATGCCCCACGGATCCCGCATTGGCAAAGACCTGCATGAGGTTGCGTCGATTCAGCGCATGGACTTGGGCAACCGCAGTGATGGCGACTGCCCTCGGTGCGGCGTTCGCGTTCGTATTGCCGGCGCTCGGACTGTTCTCGTGAGCCGGGCTAGATGCGCTCGAAACCGCACGGACGAGGGCCTCGAAAATTGACGCTGAGACCCAAACGCGTCAAAGGGCCACAGCTCCAGTTCCGGCCGGGTTCGGACAAAAAAGATCCCCCAAAGTCAGGATCGACTTTGGGGGATTAGGTGAGACCGTTCCGATGGACTAGGCCATCAACACATTAATTGAACGCCTAGGCTACGGCCGGGGTCTTTTTTTGGTTCTTCTCTGCCCACCGGCGTGGCGCCGGCCCCACCGCGAAGACGAGGCTGGATTCGGGGCAGGCACACCGATACCTCCGGCGCCTGAGCGGACTGTCCGGGGTTGCGAAGAGCCTTTCGCCTCAATCCGTCACCCGCCGCCGGGCGGCGAGGACTCTCACGCTGGCCACCTTCCACGCTGGCCCTGCCGCCGCATCAAGTGTCCGAAGGGACACGCAGGCACACACGCGCTGCACGCGCGTGCCGTGCCCGGTTCAACGCAACGCGCACCGCGAGAGAAATGCGGCACGTCTGCGAAAGACCCGCACGCGCAAGCAGCGAAGCCAGACCCCACCCGCCCTTCGATCAGCACCGCGTGCAGGCGCGTACCGGACGCGTCGTGGGAGTGCAGGTCTCTTCCTGCGAAATAAAGGCTTCACTGAGCAGGAAGAGACCTGCACTCCCGCGGCGTGGCCGGCGCCGTCAATCCGGCCACGCGAGCTTTCAAAAATCAGGCAGCGGACTCGCGGGCCGGACCGCTGCCGGCAGTGAAGCCCTGCAGCTGAGACAGCGCGAGCGAACCCGGGGAATCGAGGGCGCTTTCGTCACGATCCGGCGCACTGCGGGCGGCGGCGCGCAGCATCAGGGCCTGGGCGTTGTCGCCGTCGGCGGGCGATTCGGCGGTGCCGTAGGCCACCTGCAGGCCGCGCGCGGCGAGCGCGTCGGTGGCCTTGCGCCAGCCCGGCAGCAGGCGGCGCGCCACGTCGGCGGCCGACAGGCCCGGCACCAGCACCATCAGCTGGTCGGGCGAGGTGCGGGCCAGCACGTAGCCCTGGGCCTGCAGCGGCGCCAGCACCGCGGACACTTCGGCCACGCGCTCGCGGGCCTCGTTTCCGGCCGCGTCGAGCACGCGCACGCTCACCAGCGCCAGGCGCGGGTCGGCGCGCAGGGCTTCCACCACGAACTGGCCGAAGCGCGGGCGGTTCACCAGGCCGGTTTCGCGGTCGATGAAGGCCAGCTGGTTCAGGCGCTCGGACTCGGCCCGGGCCTGGCGCTTGGCCTGCAGCACGGCGCGCGCGTCGGAAAAGGTGAAGAACAGCGCGAAGCCCAGGCCCAGCAGGCTGGCCAGCACCGTCGGCGTGGCGATCGAATCGCCGTCGAGCACGTTGCCCGGCGCGCAGAAGGCGTTCGGGTCGAACTGCACCGCGGCCATGCCCGCGTAGTGCATGCCGGCCACGGCCAGGCCCATGATGGCCGCGGCGCCGGCGCGAAGGCCGACATCGCGCCAGGAGCGCACCGTGCGCAGCGCCGCCACGATCACCAGCGCGGCCGCCGAGGCACCCACCGCGATCAGCACCGAAATGGCGAACCACAGCGGGTCATAACCCAGGCCCGGGTCCATGCGCATGGCGCCCATGCCGGCGTAGTGCATCACGCAGATGCCCGCGCCCATGGCCAGCGCGCCCAGCGTCACCGTGCCCACCGACAGCGCGCGCCGGCTGATCAGGAACAGCGCCAGCGCCGACACGCCCACCGCCGCCAGCCACGAGAACACCGTGATGCCCAGGTCGTAGCTGACCGGGATGGGCAGCGTGAACGCCGCCATGCCCACGAAGTGCATGGCCCAGATGCCGCTGCCCATGGCCAGCGCGCCCGAGACCAGCCAGCGCAGCCACTGCTCCTTGCGCTCGAAGATGCGACCGGCGAATTCGATGGCCACGTAGGCGGCCAGCGCCGCGATGCCGATGGACAGTGCCACCAGCGTTGGATCGTAGATGCCTTGCATGTCGGACGCCCCCGTCGGTTGAGGCAGCGACCTTCCGCGAGCGCGGATCAAGGAGCGGTGAGGCAAACGCGCCCACGGCGTGAACGCCGGGTCGGCGCGAAGGCGGAAGAGACTCTTGTTGCGGCATCCCGGCCGGCGGGCCGGAAAGCATCGTTACGCCCCGCGCAACGACCACGCTTCGCCAAGGCGCGCCACCAGCCCGCCCGAACGCCGCACCGCGCGCACCAGCGCCGCCTCCAGGCTGGCGCGCGGGCCCCAGACTTCGATGCCCTGCTTGGCGCGTGACAGGCCGGTGTAGAGCAACTGCCGCGACAGGATGCGGTGCTCGGGATCGGGCGGCAGCAGCACGGCGGCGTGCGCGTATTCGCTGCCCTGGCTCTTGTGGATGGTGAGCGCGAAGGCCGGCGCATGCTCGGGCAGCGCGGCCGGGGCGAAGGCGCGCGCGCCGCCGTCGGGCGATTCGAACCACACCTGCAGCTCGCCGTCGGCGCCGCGCAGGCACAGGCCGAGGTCGCCGTTGAACAGGCGCGCGCCGTAGTCGTTGCGGGCCACCATCACCACGCGGCCGGGGTACCAGTCCTGGCCGGCGGGCACGTCCCAGCGCTGGCGCAGTCGGCGTTCGATGGCGGCGTTGGCGGCTTCGGCGCCGAAGGCCCCGTCGCGCAGCGCGCACAGCAGCTGGCGCGCCGACAGCGCACGCAGCGCGGCGGCGGCGGTTTCGGCGGGATCGGCCGGCAGCGGCGGCGGCGGGCCGTCGCCGGCCAGGCCATCGGCCCAGGCGCGCAGGCGGCGCGAGAGCGCGGCGGCGTCTTCCACCGGATGCAGGCGCGCGGCGTCGCCGGCGGCGGCGAGCGCGGCTTCCAGCGCCGCGGTGTCGCCGGCGCGCACGGCCTCGTTCACACGCACCAGGCCGGAATCGGCGCGGAAGCTGTGGCGCAGGCGCGCCAGCGCGGGCGAACCGGCGGCCTCGAGCACGGAAACCAAGTCCATCAGCACCGAGCCGGCGCCGACCGAATCGAGCTGGTCGGCGTCGCCCACCAGCACCAGCGTGGCTTCCGGACGCAGCGCGCGCAGCAGGGCGCGCAGCTGGTGCAGGTCGAGCATGGAGGCTTCGTCCACCACCACGATGCCGGCGTCGATGGGCGAGCCGGGGCCGCGCAGGTAGGCGTTGCGGCGCGGCGACCAGGCCAGCAGGCGGTGCACGGTGAGCGCGTCGCCGGCGGGCAACGCGTCGAGGTGCGCGGCCCAGTCGGGCGGCAGCGCATCGCGCAGGCGCGCCGATTCCTGGCGCAGCGACTGCACCAGCCGCTGCGCCGCCTTGCCGGTGGGCGCGGCCACGGCGAAACCGTCGCGCGCGGCGATGCCGTCGCGCTGCAGGCGCAGCAGCATGCGCAGCACGGTGGTGGTCTTGCCGGTGCCGGGGCCGCCGGTGAGCACGAACAGGCGCCGCCCGCCCACCGCCGCCACCGCGGCGCGCTGGGCGCCGTCGCGGGCCGGGTCGCCGCCGGGGAACAGGGCCTCGAGTTCGCCGTCCGCCATCGGCAGCGGCGTTTCCGCCTGCAGGCGCGCGGCCAGCAGCGCGGCCACCTCGCGCTCATGTTCGAAGTTGCGCCAGAAGTAGAAGCGGCCATCGGCGTCGAGCACGAAGGGCGTGCGCGCGCGGCCGTCGCCGACCATCGGCTCGGCGGCCAGCGCTTCGCGGATGGTTTCTTCCTGCGGCGCCAGCGCGGTGTCGCCGCCGAGTTCGGCCAGCGTGGTGCGCGCGGCCAACTCGGCCAGGTGCGCCGAGCCGCCGTGCGCCAGCACCCAGCGCGAAAGCGCGCGGGCCAGGGCGCGCTCCTCGGGGCGCGCGGCGAGGTCGGTGGCCGGCTTGGGCGGGCGGCCGTCGTAGCGCAGGTGGCTCATGCGGCTTCCTCCCGTGCGGCGAACACGGCGTCAACGGCCTGCACCAGCGCATCCGGGAAACGTTCGGCGAACACGCCCGCGCCCGGTGCCAGGCCGGCGGCGCGAACGAACAGGTAGGCGTAGCCGCCCAGGTGTTTTTCCGGCGCGTAGCCGGGAATGCGCTGGCGCAGCAGGCGGTGCACGGCCACGGTGTAGAGCAGTGCCTGCAGGCGGTAGTGGCTGTGGTCCATGGCGGCGCGCAGCGCGTCGCCGGCGTAGTCGGCCAGGCGCTCGCCCAGCCAGTTGCCCTTGTAGTCGAGCACGTGGAAACGGCCGGCGTGTTCGAAGACCAGGTCGATCTTGCCGGTCATCAGGCCGCGCAGGCGGTCGAAGGCCAGCGGCGGCACCAGGCCGGGTTCGCCGTGGTCGGCGCAGGCGGCGCGCAGGGCGCTGGCGCGGGCCTGGTCGAGGGCGAAATGGAAGGCCATCTCGGCGCGCTGTGCTTCCGGCGGCACCGCGCCCAGTGCCAGGCCGGGCCAGAGTTCGGCGGCCAGCGCGCCGTCGAGGCGGCGCGCGAGCAGCGGCGCCAGCGCGGGCAGCGGCAGTTCGGAGCGCACGCCGTTTTCTTCCAGCTGCACCAGCACCAGCGCCGCTTGCTCCGCCATCGGGCGGCGCGGATCACGCAGTTCGAAGGCCGTGTGCAGGGCGTTGCCGAAGGCGGTGCCGCGTGCGCCCGCGAGCGCCAGCAACTCGGGATGCGGCGACTCGGCGGAGACGATGGGCTCGGGCGGCGGCGGCGCGGCTTCGTCGTCGGCCGGGGCCTCTTCCACCGCGGGGCGGGCGCCACCGACCAGCGCCGAGAAGCTCAGGCGCTGGCGCAGCGGGGCCGGCGGCGGCAGCGGGCGCGCCTGGCGTTCGCCAGCGCTGGCCTGCGCGGGCGGCAGCTGTGCTTCTTCCGTAGGCCAGCCTTCGCGCCAGTCCAGATGCGCGAAGGCGGCGGCGTCGCCGGCCAGCAGGGTTTCCATCATGGCGTCGAGCGGCGCGCGTTCGGGGTCGGCCAGCGGCGCGCGGCTCTTGGCGGTCGGCAGCCGCTCGGGCGGCAGCGTGTAGACATGGCAGGCGTGGCGGGCGCGGGTGAGCGCCACGTACAGCGTGCGGAAGCGTTCGTTCTGCGTGTCCCAGGCCAGGCGCGTGCGCGCCTCGGCGCCGTAGGCCACCACGCGGCCGGGTTCGTCGCCCTTCGGCACCAGGTAGGGCGAATTGAGCTGCGCCGTCTGCTGCGCCCACATCAGCGGCAGGAACACCAGCGGGAATTCCAGGCCCTTGCTGCGGTGGAGCGTCATCAGCTGCACGCGGCGGGCATCGGATTCGATGCGCAGCTGGCGCTCGTCGGCGGCGTCGCTGCCCTCGTCGTCGCCGTTGCGCTGGTCGGTGAGCCAGGCCAGCAGCTCGCGCGGGCCAGCCAGGCGTTCCGCCTGCTGCTGCAGCAGTTCACCCAGGTGGCGAAGGTCGGTGAGGTCGCGTTCGCCGGCCGGCGTGGCCAGCAGGCGGCCGGCGGCGTCGGTGGCCAGGCGCTGCACGGCGGCCAGCACGCCGCGACGCTGCCAGAGCGCGCGCAGTTCGCGGCGGCGTTCGGTGGCGGCGTCCCAGGCGGCGGGCGAGTCGTCGAGTGCGGCCACCGTGGCCAGGTCGCCGCCCCACAGTCGGGTAAGCATCGCGGCGCGCAGCGCGCTTTCGTCGTCGCTGGCCAGCAGGGCCTGCAGCACCACCTGCAGTTCGAAGGCCCAGTCGCCGGCGAACACGCTGTCGCGCGCGCCGCCCACGCAGGGCACGCCGCGCGCCTGCAGCAGGCGGCGCAGCACGGTGATGTCGCGGTTGGTGGGCAGCAGCACGGCGATGTCGCCCGGCACCACGGCGTCGCCACCGATGGCGTGCCGGCCCGAGGCCAGCAGCGCAGCCACCTGGCGCGCGCAGGCCAGCAGCGCGGCGCGGCGGCGGGCGTCCTGGTTGCCGGGGTCGTTCAGTTCATGGTGCAGCACCAGCGGGCGCGCCACCGGCACGCCGTCGACGGTGTACGGCGTCTTGTCCTGGCGGTCGCTGGCCTTCACCGGCGTGTAGCGGATGTCGGTGCCGGGGCCGCGGCTGAGCGTTTCGCCGCCGCCTTCGTGGAACTCGTTGAGCGCGGCCACGAAGGCGCGCGAAGAGCGGTGGTTGGTGTCCAGCGCCAGCGCGTGGCTGGCGTCGCGGCGGGCGCGCCGGTAGGCGTGGATGTCGCCGCCGCGGAAGGCGTAGATGGCCTGCTTGGGGTCGCCGATCATCACCAGGCGGCCGCGCGGCGCGCCGTCGGCGTCGCGATACAGGCGGTCGAGGATGCCGTACTGCTGCGCGTCGGTGTCCTGGAATTCGTCCACCAGCGCCACCGGCCAGTCCGCGAACAGCGCGTCGGCCAGCGCCGGGCGCGTGCCGACGGCCTCGTGCGCGCGCCGCACCATTTCGTCGAAGGTGGTCTGCCCGCGCGCGGCCAGGCGCTCGTCGCGCCAGC
>Ga0154536_1035_pt2 | contig 12090 bp, 12 predicted proteins | sample RifGroF1_FD_105679 | JGI IMG/M metagenome (GOLD analysis project Ga0154536, IMG submission 105679) | Xanthomonadales bacterium GWF1_69_6 | reverse complement strand
CAGCGCCGGTCGCCAGCGCGCCGGGGCAGCAGAGCCTTATCCCGGCCGAGCCGGAACCGCAGACCCCGGCCGCGCCGGTGAACCCCTTCATCCGCACCCAGCCGGCCGTGTTCGACGCGCCGCCGTCGGACGCCGAGGTGCGTGCCGCCCAGGCCGCCGAACCGGCGCCGCCCGCCCCGGACTGGACGCTGGCCGAACCCGGCCAGCCGCCTCAGCCCGGCAAGCAGGACTGAGTCGACAGAAAGGCGCCGCAAGGCGCCTTTCTTTTTGCCCCGCGCTCAGGCGCCCAGCGCGGATGCCGGGTCGGAAATGCCGTGCTGCCCGGCCAGGCGCGCCAGCGAGATGGCGTCGCGGATGCCGAGCTTCTCGAACAGGCGGTACTTGTGCGTGGCCACCGTCTTGCCGCTCAGGCTGAGCCGGCGTCCGATCTCTTCCATGCGCAAGCCCTGGCACAGCAGCCGCGCCACCTGCATCTCGCGCGGAGAAAGGGTGTCGAAGGGCGAACCCTTGCCGCCGAAGCCTTCCAGCGCCATGCGCTGCGCCACCTGCGTGGCCAGGTAGCGCCGGCCGCGGAATACGTCGCGCACCGCGCGCACCAGTTCCTGCGGGTCGCAGCCCTTGCCGAGGTAGGCGAAGGCGCCGGCTTCGATCAACCGCCGCGGCATCGGCCCGTCTTCCTGGATGGAGACGATGATGACCTTGGTGTCGGGCTCGGAGCGCACCAGCCGCTCGGTCACGTCGAGCCCGCTGATGCCCGGCAGGTGCAGGTCGCACAGCACCACGTCGGGGTGCAGCTTGCGGATGAGCGGCAGGCCTTCTTCGCCGGTGGCGGCTTCGCCGACGATCTCAACTTCGCCGCTCTTCTCGAGGATGAGCCGGTAGCCGGTGCGCACGAGCGCGTGGTCGTCAAGGATGAAAACTCTGATCACATGCGGTCCCTCCCCAGGGTTCGGTCTTAACCTAGGCGAAGGAATCGGCCGCATCAATGGCAAGTTGCCCTGCTTGCACTAGGTGATTTCCTACGCCGCGGCAGCATGGCAAACACCGTTATCCGGGCCGTACAAAACCGGGCGGTTTCGCCTCCACCCACGCCCGCGCGCCGACAATTCCCTACGCCATCGCGCGACGCCCGCCGCTGGCCGGCCGCCCACCCACGTGGCCAGACTCTTCGCCAACGCAACCAGGGACACCCGCCATCCGCCTGCACGCCCGCCTCGGCCTGATCGCGCTTTCGCTGCTGCTGCCGCTCGTACTCACAGTGGTGGTGCTGGCCTGTTTCCACGTGCTCACGACCCGGGGCGACCACGATCGCGTGCTGCTGTGGGTGGAAGGCACGCCGGCACAATTGCAGTCGCTGCGCGAGCGCGTGATGCACCACGAGGTCTTCGCGCACGGCGAGGCCATCGCCGGCGGCCACGCCCGCCATCGGCCGGAAGGCTGCGCACCCGACAGCACCGCCATCAGCTTCATGCGCCTGCGCAACTTCGAACTCGCGGCCGCCAGGAGCGCGCTCGACGACCTGGTGCGCGAAGCCGGCGTGCAGGCATGCCGCGGCCACGCCATCGTCTTCAACGACCTGCCCCACCCGCTCGACGCCGCGCAGTGGGCCGATTCGCTGGTGTCGCTGCTGCTGGTGCTGCTCATCCCCACGGGCAGCGTGCTGGTGGTGTACTGGGCGGCGAGCCAGCAGCATGGTTTGCCATCGCTGTGGCGAAGCCCGGGTTCGACTGGCGGCGCCATGGCCACCGGAGCCGCCGGAGCCGCAGCGGCCTTCGCCGTGCTGCAACTCGTGGCCCTCGCCACGCGAGCGTTCGCGCCCTGGCTGGGGCCCGAGGCCAGCGGCTGGCACCCCGGCACGCTGTCGCCGCCGGTATTCCTGCTCGCCGGGCTCTACGCGCCCTTCCTCACCGAGCTTGCGTTCCGCGCGTGGTTGCTGCCGATCGCATCTCGGGCGGTTGGCAACGTGGCCGCAGCCTTCGTCTCCGCGTTGGCGGGCACGGCCCTGCCCTGGCCCGACGGGCTGGGCGATGCGCTGGCCAGCCTGGCCTTCGGCCTGGTGATGGCCGCGGTGTTCCTGCGCACGCGCTCCCTGCCCGCCTGCGTGGCCGCGCACGGCGGCTGCGCCGTGCTGTCGCTGCTGGCCGGGATGGGCACCTGAGCGCTGCGGTCAGGCGAACAGCAGCTTCGCGCCGGCAATCACCAGCACCACGGCAAGCACGCGCTTGATCGCCCCCTGCGGCAGCCGGTGGCTGCCCAGGTGCGCGCCGATGAAGCCACCCACGAGCACCGCGCCCACCAGCGGCAGGATGAAACCGGGCAGGTGCTGCGTGGCGCTGACATTGCCGGCCAGGCCCGCCATCGAATTGACCAGGATGAAGGGCGCCGACACGCCGGCCGCCGTGCCCGAGCGCGCCCAGCCCCTGAGGATCAGCAGCGGCGTCAGGAAGATGCCGCCGCCGGTACCGGTCAGGCCCGACAGCAGCCCGATGCCCGCGCCCGCGCCCAGCGACACCGGCAGCGACGGCGGCGTGGGTTCGGCTTCGGCCAGCGGCCGGCGCACCAGCTGCACCGCCGAGAACAGCAGCACCAGGCCGATCAGCACCTTGAACACCTGCGCCGGCAGGTTGAGGTAGCCGCCGACGAAAGCCATCGGCACCGCCAGCACGGCGAAGGGCCAGAACAGTGCCCAGGAAAACCGCCCGGCGCGCCAGAATTGCCAGGTACCCAGGCAGGCCACCAGGATGTTGAGCGTGAGCGCGGTGGGCCGGATTTCCGCAGGCGCCATGCCGAACAACGTCATGACCGCGATGTAGCCGGACGCGCCCGCATGCCCCACCGAAGCGTAAAGCAGCGCCACCAGCAGCACGGCCGCCGCCAGCAGCCAGATCGATTCCATCACCACGCGACACCACCCTGCCCTGCTGTCCTGCGCCAAACCGCCGGATGTGGCGGAAGAGGTGGGATTCGAACCCACGGAAGGTTTGACCCTTCGCCGGTTTTCAAGACCGGTGCCTTAAACCGCTCGGCCACTCTTCCCCTGGAAAAACGCTCCTGCTCAGGGCGACGGCGGGCAGTCCGGGCCGCCCGGCGTGCCGCACTTGAGCTTGCTGTCCTGGATGAGCGCCGGCAGGCGGTCGGCCAGGAAATCGATGAACACGCGCACCGCCGGCAGCAGGCCGCGGCGCGAAGGATAGATGGCATGGCAGATGCCCTGCGGCAGGTTCCACTGCGGCAGCACCACTTCCAGCTCGCGCTTGCGGATGGCCTCGGCGCAGCTGAGCTCCGGCAACAGCACCACGCCCAGGCCGTCGCGCGCGGCCGCCAGCAGCAGCGGGAAATCCTGGGCCATCAGCACCGGCGCCAGGTCCACCTTCTGCACGTGGCCGTCGGGGCCGTGCAGGGTCCAGCGTTGGCGCGAATCGTCTTCGCTCATGCTCAGCGTGGTGTGGCCCGCCAGGTCGGCCGGCGTGGCCGGGCGGCCGACGCGGTCGAGGTATTTCGGGCTGGCCACCAGCAACTCGCGCAGCTGGCCGAAGCTGCGCGCCACCATCTCGCCGTCGTCGGTGAGCTGGCTGCGCACGCGCAGGGCCACGTCGAAGCCTTCCTGGATCACGTCCACCCGGCGGTTGCTGACGTGCAGCTGGATGCGCACCTGCGGGTGCTTCTTCATGAACTCCGGCAGCAGCGGCGCCAGCAGCTCCTGCGCCAGCGCCACCGGGCAGCTGACCTTGATCACGCCGCGCGGGGCGGCGCTGACGCGGTCCACCGCCTCGCGCGCGGCCTGGGCCTCGGCCAGCATGGTCTGGGCGTGGCGGTACACGCTCTGGCCCACGTCGGTGACGGCGAACTTGCGGGTGGAGCGCTGCAGCAGGCGCACGCCCAGGTCGGACTCGAGCTGGGCGATGCGCCGGCTCAGCCGCGACTTCGGCACGCCGAGGGCGCGCTCGGCCGCGGCGAAGCCGCCGTGTTCGACCACCATGGCGTAGAACTGCAGGTCGTTGAGGTCCGGGTGGTTCATCCGATGCGCTCCTGGTTGCCCATGTAGGGCCGCAGCGCGGCCGGCACTTCGATGCTGCCGTCGGCCTGCTGGTAGTTTTCCATCACGGCGATCAGCGCGCGGCCCACGGCCACGCCCGAACCATTGAGGGTGTGCACCGGCTCGGGCTTGCCGGTGGCCGGGTTGCGCCAGCGCGCCTGCATGCGCCGGGCCTGGAAATCACCGCAGTTCGAGCAGCTGCTGATCTCGCGGTAGGTGCCTTGGCTGGGCAGCCACACCTCGAGGTCGTAGGTCTTGCGGGCAGAGAAGCCCATGTCGCCGGTGCACAGCAGCACCTTGCGATACGGCAGGCCGAGCTTTTCCAGCACGACTTCAGCGCAGCGGGTCATGCGCTCGTGCTCGGCGTCGGATTCTTCCGGTCGCGCGATCGAGACCAGTTCCACCTTTTCGAATTGGTGCTGGCGGATCATGCCGCGGGTGTCGCGGCCGTGGCTGCCGGCCTCGGCGCGGAAGCACATCGAATGCGCGCTCAAACGCAGCGGCAGCTGGGCGTCCTCGACGATGCTGTCGCGCACCAGGTTGGTGAGCGGCACTTCGCTGGTGGGGATCAGGTAACGCCGGCTCTCGCCCACTTCGGTGGAGAACAGGTCTTCCTCGAACTTCGGCAGCTGGCCGGTGCCCTGCATGCTCTCGGCGTTGACGATCAGCGGCACGTTGGCTTCCAGGTAACCGTGCTCGCCGGTGTGCAGGTCGAGCATGAACTGGGCCAGGGCGCGGTGCAGGCGCGCCAGCGGCCCGCGCAGCACGGTGAAGCGGGCGCCGCTGAGCTTGGCGCCGCCGTCGCCGTCGAGCCAGCCGTCGCGCGCACCGAGCTCCACGTGGTCCTTCACCGGAAAATCGAAGCTGCGCGGCGTGCCCCAGCGGTGGATTTCCTGGTTCTGGGTTTCGTCGCTGCCGAAGGGCACCGAGGCGTGCGGCAGGTTCGGAACCGTGAGCGTGATGCGCTCGAGTTCGGCGCGGATCTGCTCGAGCCGGACCTCGGAGGTCTTGAGCTCGTCGGCCAGGCCGGCCACCTCGGCCATCAGGGCGCTGGTGTCCTCGCCCTTGGCCTTGGCCATGCCGATGGCCTTGGAACGGGTGTTGCGCAGGTTCTGCAGCTCCTGCGTGCGGGTCTGGATGGCCTTGCGCTCGGCCTCGAGGCGCTCGAGCGAAGCCACGTCGAGGTCGTAGCCTCGGGTCTGCTTCAGGGTCGCGGCGGTCTCGGCGAGCTGGCCGCGGAGCAGGTTCGGGTCGAGCATCGGGTCATTCCAGAAATGAAACGGGACGGTGCATTATCACGCCCGGCCGGCCGCCCGTGCAACGAAATTCCCGGGTTCCGGAGCCCTGCCGGCGCGGGCTGGCAATCGCCGCCGGCGCGGCGCATGCTCGCCCGCCTCCCTTCCTGCGGAATCCCCATGACCGAAGCCGTCCGGCTGGCCAAACGCGTCGTCGAACTCACCGGCTGCTCGCGCAGCGAGGCCGAGCTGTACGTGCAGGGTGGCTGGGTGACCGTGGACGGCGTGGTCGTCGAGGAGCCGCAGCACAAGGTGGCGGAGGAAACCGTGGCACTGCTACCCGGCGCCCGCCCCGACCCGGCCGAGCCGGCGACGATGCTGCTGCACAAGCCGGCGGGTTTCGATTCGGGTGACGGGCCGAACCCGGCGCTGTCGCTGCTGGTGCCCGACAACCGCTGGCCCGAAGACGCTTCCGGCTGGCGCCTGCTCAAGCGCCACTTCCCGCGCCTGCAGCCGGCCATGCCGCTGGAAACCGAGGCCAGCGGCCTGATGGTGTTCAGCCAGGACGGCCGCGTGCTGCGCCGCCTGCAGGAAGACGCCGCCAGGCTCGAGCAGGAATTCATCGTCGACGTCGAGGGCGAACTCGCACCCTACGGATGGAACCGCCTCACCGGCGGCACGCAGTTCGACGGCTGGCCGGTGGCGCCCTTCAAGGTGAGCTGGCAGAACGAACAGCGGCTGCGCTTCGCCATCAAGGGCGTGCGCCCAGGCCTGCTGCAGCACCTGTGCAATGAAGTGGGCCTGCGCGCCACCGCCGTGCGCCGCCTGCGCCTGGGCCGCATCGGCCTGGCCAAGATGCCGGCGGGCCAGTGGCGCTACCTGCCGGTGAGCGAACGCTTCTGAGCCCGGCTCAGGCGGGGCGGAAAATATCGGCAAGCCGCGCGCCAGCCCACACCAGCGCGAAACCACCCGCGAGCGTCAGGCCGAGATAACCCGCCAGCGCGCCGAGCTTAGCGCCGCGCGCGTACATCAGGCATTCGAGCATCAGCGCCGAATAGGTGGTCAGGCCACCGAGCACGCCGACGATGAGGAAGGCGCGCAGGTAGAGCGCGCTGGGCCCGCGGCCCTCCAGCCACACCAGCAGGAATCCCGCGGCGAAGCTGCCCAGCAGGTTCACCGTCAGGGTGCCCCAAGGCATACCGTTGCCGAGCTGGCGCAGCAGCCAGCCGCCGATCAGGTGGCGCGCACCGGCGCCGAGCGCGCCACCGGCCATGACCAGCCAGAGCAGGTTCCAGTTCATCGCGGGCCCATTCGTTCTTGCACGCCGCCATGCTAACGGGAATGCCGGCCGTGGCGCGCGCTTCTGCCGCCGGCGCCGCAGCGGTTACCCTGCCTGCCTGTCCCTTGCACGAAGTCCCGCCATGCGCACCCTGCTCTGCCTGCTCCTTGTCGCCGCCGCCCCGGCCCTGGCCACCCCGCCTCCGCTGGGCACGGTGTCCGAGGCCTCGGGCTTCACCCACACCGGCCGCTACGACGAGGTGGTCAAGCTCTGCGACGAATTCGCCCGCGCCTACCCGGCTGCGGTGCGCTGCCTCGACTTCGGCACCACGCCCCAGGGCCGGCCGATGAAGGCGCTGGTGGCCTCGACCCGCGGCGCGCTCGACCCCGCTGCCGCCCGCGAAAAGAACCTGCCGGTGGTGCTGGTCCAGGGCGGCATCCACGCCGGTGAGATCGACGGCAAGGACGCCGGTTTCCTGGCCCTTCGCGAAGTGCTGGAAGGCAAGGCCGCCCAGGGCGCGCTCGACAAGCTGGTGCTGGTGTTCGTGCCGGTCTTCAACGTGGACGGCCACGAGCGCTTCGGCCCCTGGAACCGCCCCAACCAGCGCGGCCCGGTGGAAATGGGCTGGCGCACCACGGCGCAGAACTACAACCTCAACCGCGACTACCTCAAGGCCGACTCGCCCGAAATGCAGGCCATGCTGGGCCTGGTGCAGGCCTGGAACCCGCTGGCGGTGGTGGACCTGCACGCCACCGACGGCGCCCAGTTCGAACACGACATCTCCATCCAGGTGGAACCCGTGCACGCCGGCGACCCGGCCCTGCGCGAGGCCGGCCGCGCCTGGCGCGACGGCGTCATCGCCGACCTGGAAAAGCAGGGCTCGCTGCCCCTGCCCTTCTATCCCTCCTTCGTGGTCTCCGACGACCCGAGCTCGGGCTTCGCCGACGGCGTGGCGCCGCCGCGTTTTTCCACCGGCTATTTCTGGCTGCGCAACCGGCTGGCCATGCTGGTGGAAACCCATTCGTGGCGCGAATACCCGCACCGCGTGCGCATCACCCGCAACACGGTGGTGTCGGTGCTCGAGCGCCTCGCCGCGAACGGCCGGGCCTGGCAGCGCCTGGCCCGCGAGGCCGACGCCCGCGCCGGCGCGCCCGATGGCGCCCCGCAGCCGCTGGCCTTCACCGCGGGCCCGGAAGCACGCCTGATCGACTTCCGCGGTTACGCCTACACCCGCACGCCCTCGGAAATCTCCGGCGCGCTGATGACCCGCTACGACGAAACCACGCCGCAGGTCTGGCGCATCCCGCTGCGCGACGACGTGCAGCCGAGCGTTACTGTCGCCGCGCCGGCCGCAGGCTATATCGTGCCGGCCGAACACGCCGCCTTCGTGGGCGCGAAGCTGCGCCTGCACGGCGTGCAGTTCCGCGAAATCGCCAATGGCGGCAAACGCGACGTCGAAGTCTTCCGCGCCGAAACCACCCGGCTCTCCGCCGGCTCGGTCGAAGGCCACCAGACCCTCGCCGTCACCGGCGACTGGGCCAGGGAAACCCGCCACATCCCCGCCGGTTCGCTCTACGTGCCGCTGCGCCAGCCCGGCGCGCGCCTGGTGATGGCGATGCTGGAACCCAAGGCGCCGGACTCCCTGCTGGCCTGGGGCGAATTCAACAACGCCTTCGAGCGCAAGGAATACATGGAGGACTACGTGGCCGAGGACGTGGCCCGCAAGATGCTGGCGGAAGACCCCGCGCTCGCGGCGGCCTTCGCCAGGCGCCTGCAGTACGACCCGGCCTTCGCCGCCGATCCGCAGGCGCGGCTGGAGTTCTTCTACCGCCGGCATTCGTCCTGGGACGAACGCTTCCGGCTCTACCCGGTGATGCGCACCGACGTGGCGCCCTGAGTCAGGGCCTGCGGGCGGCGGCGCGGGCGGCGCGCAGGCGGTCGAGCTTTTCCTTGAGCTTGATCTCGAGGCCGCGCTCGACCGGCTCGTAATACACGCGCTCGCCCATGGCGTCGGGGAAACCGGTCTGGCCCAGCGCCACGCCGTCGGGCGCGTCGTGGTCGTACTGGTAGCCGGTGCCGTAGCCGAGCTGCTTCATGAGTTTGGTCGGCGCGTTGCGCAGGTGCATCGGCACCTCGAGCGTTCCGGCCTCGCGCACGTCGGCCTGGGCGGCCTTGAAGGCGGTGTAGGCGGCGTTCGACTTGGCGGTGCTGGCCAGGTAGATCACCAGCTGCGCCAGCGCCAGGTCGCCTTCCGGGCTGCCCAGGCGCTCGTAGGCTTCCCAGGCTTCGATGGCCATCTGCAGGGCGCGCGGGTCGGCCAGGCCGACGTCTTCGACCGCCATGCGGGTGAGCCGGCGCGCCAGGTAGACCGGGTCGCAGCCGCCGTCGAGCATGCGCGTGAACCAGTACAGCGCGGCGTCGGGGTTCGAACTGCGCATGGATTTGTGCAGGGCCGAGATCTGGTCGTAGAACTGCTCGCCCTGCTTGTCGAAGCGGCGCGTGCGGTCGGCCAGCACCTGGGCCAGGGTGGCCTCGGTGACTTCGCCGCCTTCGTCGGCGGCCAGCTCGGCGGCGATCTCGAGCAGGGTCAGGGCGCGGCGCACGTCGCCGTCGGCGGCGCCGGCGATGTCGCGCAGGCGCTCGTCGGAAGCGCGCACGCCCTGCCCGCCCAGGCCCCGCGTTTCATCGGCCAGGGCGCGGCGCAGCGCTTCGACGATGTCGTCCACCGACACCGCTTCCAGCACGTGCACGCGGCAGCGCGAGAGCAGCGCCGAGTTGAGCTCGAAGCTGGGGTTTTCCGTGGTGGCGCCGACGAACAGGATGCTGCCGCGCTCGATGTGCGGCAGGAAGGCGTCCTGCTGGGTCTTGTTGAAGCGGTGCACCTCGTCCACGAACAGCACCGTGCGCCGGCCCTGCGCGAAACGCTCGCCGGCCGCGGCCAGCACCTGGCGCACTTCGGGCAGGCCCGACAGCACGGCGGAAATGGCCACGAACTCGGCCTCGGCGTAACGCGCCAGCAGCAGCGCCAGCGTGGTCTTGCCGCAGCCCGGCGGGCCCCAGAGGATCATCGAGTGCACGTTGCCGGCTTCCACCGCGCGCCGCAGCGCGCTGCCCGGCGCGAGCAGCCGGCGCTGGCCTACCATGTCGTCCAGCGTGGCCGGGCGCATGCGCTCGGCCAGGGGCTTGAGGCCCTCGGGCGGCTGGAACAGGGAGTCGCTGGCGGGTTTCTTGCGGGTCACGCCCGCATTCTAATCCGCCCGCTCACTCGGCGAGGGGAATGACCTCGGCGCTCTCGCTCACCTCGCCCACCACGTCGGTGCCCGGCGGCGGGGTGAAGGCGAAGGTGCCCGCGGCGAAGGCCGGATTGCGCCTCCAGCCGGTGAAACGCACCTCGGTGCGCTGGCCCAGGCCGTCGTGCATTTCCATGGTAGCCAGGCCGGCGGCGTCGAAGCCCAGGCGGGCGCGCTCGAAGGGCGCGTCGTCGGGCTTGCGCGGGGTGAGTTCCAGCCATTCCAGGCCCTGGCCGGCGCCGCCGTCCGTCACCTTGAACTGGCGGTCGAGCTCGGCCGGGTCGATCAGCACGGCCAGCGGGCTCACCTGCTCCTCGTAGCTCTGGTTGCGCACGTTGACCTGCTCGAGGTCGGGGTCGTGGATCCAGATGTGGTCGCCGTCGGCCACGATCAGCTGCGGGAAGGGCTGGGTGTACTCCCAGCGGAACTGCCGCGGCGCCTTGAGCGCCACCGAGCCGCTGGACGACTCCGTCATCCGGCCTTCCGGGTCGTACACGCGCTGCTGGAACTGCGCGGACAGGCCCTGCACGCCGCCGCTGAAGGCGTCGAGCTTTTCGCGGGCGCCGGCGTGGGCCAGCGGGGCGGCGACCAGGAGGCAGGACAACAGGAACAGGCGCATGGGCGGGACCGGTGTTGGGGTTGTGTGCAAGTCTTGCCGCGGGCGCCTGAACCGCGCTTGTGCGCGGCTCAGCGCGGCGGCGGCGGGGCGATGACCTGGCGGTCGCCGTTGTGTTCCGGCGGCGTGACGATGCCGGCGGCTTCCATGGCCTCGATCAGGCGGGCGGCGCGGTTGTAGCCGATCTTCAGGCGCCGCTGCACGCCGGAAATGGAGGCGCGGCGGGTTTCGGTGACCACCTTCACCGCCTCGTCGTACAGCGGGTCGGACTCGTCGCCGGCGCCACCGCCGGATTCCGGCAGGCCGGTGGGGCCGATGACCACGCCGTCGCCCATGGACTGCACTTCCTCCAGCACGCCCTCGATGTAATCGGGGCCGGAGCTGTTCTGGCGCAGGTGGGCCACCACGCGGTGCACCTCGTCGTCGCTGACGAAGGCGCCGTGCACGCGCTCGGGCATGGCGGTGCCGGGCGGCAGGTAGAGCATGTCGCCGTTGCCCAGCAGGGTTTCCGCGCCCGATTGGTCGAGAATCGTGCGCGAGTCGATCTTCGAGCTCACCTGGAAGGCGATGCGGGTCGGGATGTTGGCCTTGATCAGGCCGGTGATCACGTCCACCGAGGGGCGCTGGGTGGCCAGGATCAGGTGGATGCCGGCGGCGCGGGCCTTCTGCGCCAGGCGGGCGATGAGCTCTTCGACCTTCTTGCCGACGATCATCATCATGTCGGCGAATTCGTCGATGAACACGACGATGTAGGGCAGCGCCTCGAGCGGGCGCGGCACTTCGCCCAGGTCGGGGTTGGGGCGGAACAGCGGGTCCATCAGCGGCTGGCCGGCGTCCTGGGCGTCCTTCACCTTGCGGTTGAAGCCGGCCAGGTTGCGCACGCCCACGGCGCTCATCAGCTTGTAGCGGCGCTCCATCTCGGCCACGCACCAGCGCAGGCCGTTGGCGGCCTCCTTCATGTCGGTGACCACCGGCGCCAGCAGGTGCGGGATGTTCTGGTAGACCGACAGCTCCAGCATCTTCGGGTCGATCATCAGCATGCGCACGTCCTTGGCGCTGCTCTTGTAGAGCAGGCTCAGGACCATGGCGTTCACGCCCACCGACTTGCCCGAGCCGGTGGTGCCGGCCACCAGCAGGTGCGGCATGCGGGCCAGGTCGACCACCACCGGGCGGCCGGCGATGTCCTTGCCCAGCGCCATGGCCAGCGGCGAGGCCAGCTTGTCGTATTCCTTGGAGCGCAGGATTTCGCTGAGGTAGATGGTTTCGCGGTGCGAGTTGGGGATTTCCAGGCCCACCACCGACTTGCCCGGGATGACGTCGACCACGCGCACCGACTTCACGCTCAGGCCGCGGGCGATGTCCTTGTCGAGCGAGCTGATCTGGCTGCCCTTCACGCCCGGCGCCGGCTCCATCTCGAAGCGGGTGATCACCGGGCCCGGATAGGCGCCGACCACCTGCACTTCGACCCGGAAGTCCTTGAGCTTGAACTCGATCTGGCGCGACAGGGTTTCCAGGGTCTCCTCGGAATACCCCTTGGGCTGCTCCTTGGGGTCGTCGAGCAGCGACAGCGGCGGCAGGCCCTCGCCGCCCGCGGCGTTGAACAGCGGGATCTGCTGCTCGCGCTGGGCGCGTTC
>Ga0154536_1026_pt5 | contig 12224 bp, 13 predicted proteins | sample RifGroF1_FD_105679 | JGI IMG/M metagenome (GOLD analysis project Ga0154536, IMG submission 105679) | Xanthomonadales bacterium GWF1_69_6 | reverse complement strand
TAGCCGGGTGGCACCAACGCTATCGCCCGCACCGCGCACCATAGGCAGGCCGGTTGCCGGCTGCCGTCGCGTCGGCTTCCGACATGAAGCGCCCGCGTTTCGTTGTTCCGTAGTACCGAGTTCCTGGGCAGTGGTAAACGCCCGAACTGGAATTGACCCAGACTTCGGTGCTGGCGCTTGGCACTGCGGCTGCTGTCTGGATCGCCGGCGTTGATGCCACGCTCCGGGCTCCAGCGGAGCAGCGGCGGCCGTACGCAGGGCGATAGTTCGAAGCCATGGCATCGGACTCCGCCAGGTACTTCCCCCGCTGCGTATTGCCGTAGTACTGGGTGCCCGGGCAGTTGTAGACGCCGGAGCTGGTGTTTACCCAAACCTTGGCCTCTTCGGCAGATGCAATTACTGGGCTCCAGAGGCCGAGTAACACAAACGCGGCCAGTACCAAGCCGGGCCAGCTGAAGCCCGCGAGGCTGAAGGTTTTCATGGGTAACCCCTGCCACTGCACCGTTGAATACCTAGAGGCACGCACACCGAACGAAGCGGCGGCCATCTGCGGCCACACCCGGCGCCAGTTGCCGAACGTTTGGTGCGGGCGCATGCTCCAGCGGACCGGACCCGCGGGCTGACCCCCATGCGCTACGCCATCATCATCGAGAAGTCGGAGAACAACTACGGCGCCTGGGCCCCTGACTTGCCGGGCTGCGTGGCTGTCGGCGACACCGTCGAGGAAGTCGAGCAACTGATGCGCGAGGCCATCGAATTCCACCTGGCCGGAATGCGCGAGGACGGCGACCCCATCCCGCCGCCGACGGTCCAGGTCAACTACGTCGAAGTGGCGGCCTGACGCTCTGCAGGAGCAGCTATCCTGTGTCCGGTTCCTGGCGACGGCGTACTGACTCCATGCTCCTTCACCTGCTCTTTGCCTGGCTGTTCCAGTCTGCATCTGCGGCCGAGGTTCCCGTGTGGAACCACATGTCGTCCCGTGAAGCAGAAGGCTTCGACTACTGCGAGTCCGACAGGAAGAACAGCGATTTCCTGGCCAAGGCCGGCCTGGCAATCATCCATGGCCCGGAAGGTATGCGGGAGTTCGATCGCGTTACGCAGCGTCTGGTGCGCCAAGGCGTGGAACTGGCTGAATCCCTCCCTTCGCCCGAGGCTTGCCGGCTCGCCTTCCGGGAAGGCGAGAAGTATCAACGGGAGGTTGGCATCTCGGTCGGGCCGGAAGTTCGCCGCCGGGTCACCTTCAAACGCTTTGAAGATCCCGCCTTGTCGCGCGCCCACCTTGAGCTTGGCGCGCAGTGGATGCATGACGAGGCGGCCCGTGCCGTCCTCGGGAAGATTCCGGCAAATGCGCCAGAGCCTTCGATGCGCTGGGCCAGGGCGCTCGCGGAAGCCCGCATGGGCCATGCCGCGCTGGATTCGGCCCTCGTCCTTTCGCAAGTCCACCATGAGTTCGGCGGGGTGGACCAGGTTCGTTTTGGCCAAGAGCGGGCACGGCAAGCGGAAGAGCTTGCCCAGCGCTATGGAATTTCGGTTGCGCCGCCCTGAGTCGACAGTGCGGAACCGCGGGGCGATGCCCGCATTCCGGGAGTAGCATGGGCGCCAACCCACCCGGCGTCGGAGCTCCCATGAACCTCGGCAACTTCTCCCTCAGCCTCGCGGTGAAGGACATCGCCGCCTCGCGCGCCTTCTACGAGGCGCTGGGTTTCACCGCCTTCCACGACCAGATGCACCACGGCTGGCTCATCATGAAAAACGGCGACACCGTGGTCGGCCTGTTCCAGGGCATGTTCGAGAAGAACATGCTGTGCTTCAACCCGGGCTGGGACAACAGCGGCCAGAACGTTGACCCCTTCACCGACGTGCGCGAACTGCAGCGCCAGCTGAAAGCCCGCGGCATCACGCCGGTCACCGAAGTGGACGAGACCACCACCGGCCCCGGCCACTTCATCGTCGTCGACCCCGACGGCAACCCGGTGCTGGTGGACCAGCACCGCTGAGCGGAAACTCAGCAGCGCCCGTACCAGTCGCCATGCGCGATGTGCGCGTCGGCGGCTTCGCGGGGGATTTCCAGCGTCTTCTTGCCCTTGTGGCAGACGAACACGGTGTCGCCGCCGGCCTTTTCGACCATGTGCCGGTGGCGCATCTGCGCGCAGGCGGACACGGCGAACACCAGCACCAGCACGGTGAGGACTTTCATGGCGCCACTCCTTTCGTTGGTGGAGCCCCTGTTCCAGCAGCCCCACGCTAGCCCTGGCGGCACCGCGGCGCAAGCCGCGCGCGATTGACCCGCCAAGCGCGCGGCCGGCATCCTGAGCCACGCACGAACCCCGCCGGCCCGGCGTCGGGTCGCCAGGGGGCACTGCATGGATCGTCGCCATTTCCTCGCCGCGGGTGCCGCGGCCACCGCGTCCACGCTGCTGCCAAGCAACGCCACCGCCAAAGCCGCGCCCGACAACCTGTTCCAGCACGTCAACTTCTTCTCCGACGGCCTGGCGCTCACGCCGCGCGAATACACCGCGCTGCTCGACAAGGCCGTGCAGGCGCAGAACTTCGCACCCGACTACTACTCCCGCGGCGGCGCCATCGAGGCGCTGGAAGCGAAGTTCGCCGCGCGCCTGGGCAAGGAGGCGGCCATCTTCCTGCCCACCGGCACCCTGGCCAACCAACTGGCCGTGCGAAAGCTCGCCGGCAACGACCGTCGCGTGCTGGTGCAAGCCGAAAGCCACCTCTACAACGACAGCGGTGACGCCGCCCAGGTGCTCAGCGGCCTGACGCTGCTGCCGCTGGCCCCGGGCCGCGCCGCGTTCACGCTGGACGAAGCGAAGGAATGGGCCGCGCGCTCGGCCGGCGGCCGCGTGGAAAGCCGCATCGGCGTGCTCAGCATCGAAAGCCCCGTGCGCCGCCGCCAGCATGCGTTCGTGCCTTTCGAAGAACTGGTCCGCCTCACCGGATGGGCGCGCGAGCAGGGCATCCGCTGCCACCTCGACGGCGCGCGCCTGTTCAACCTGCCGCAGCACACCGGCCGTTCGGTGAAGGAACACGCGGCGCTGTTCGACACCGTGTACGTGTCGCTGTGGAAACACTTCAACGGCGCCAGCGGCGCCATCCTGGCCGGCGACGCCGGCTTCATCGAAGGCCTGTACCACGTGCGCCGGCAGTTCGGCGGCGGGCTGCCGTATGCCTGGCCGCTGGTGGCCTTCGTCGACAGCTTCCTCGACGACTACGAAACTCAGTACGCCCGCGCCTGGCAGGCCGCCGACCAGGTCATCGCCACGCTCGAAGCCAGCGGCCACTTCACCGCGCGCAAGCTGGAAAACGGCACCAGCACCTTCTTGCTGAAGGCCACCGGCATCACCTCCGCCGTTCTGGCCGAACGCGCGGAAAAACACGGCGTGCTGCTGCCGCGCCTGCCCGACGAGACCACGGAAATCCCGCTGCAGGTGAACACCTCGCTCCTGCGAAAATCGCCGGAAGCCGTCGCCCGGGCCTTTGACCCACGTCAAGGCGGCCGGTCCCCGGCGGAGTAGCGTTGGAGGTGTAAGCTCGGGGAGCCCCCCGTTTTGGGAGTTGCCGCCATGAGGCATTTCCTCGACACCGAGGACTTCGACCGAAGCGAACTGCTCGGTCTGTTGACGCTGATCGGCCTGCTCAAACGCGCCGACAAACAAGGCGCACTTCCGCCGCTACTGGCGGGCGCCTCGCTGGGCATGATCTTCGAGGAACCGTCCACGCGCACCCGCGTGTCCTTTGAAGTGGCCATGACCAAGCTCGGCGGCCACGCGCTCTATCTCAAACCCGGTGAAATTCACCTGGGCCAGCGCGAGAGCATCAAGGACACCTCCCGCGTCATCAGCCGCATGGTGGACGCCATCGAAGCGCGCACGCTGCGCCACCAGACGCTGCTCGAGCTGGCAGCCAACGCCACCGTTCCGGTCATCAACGGCCTGACCGACTACAACCACCCCACCCAGGTCGTGTGCGACGTGTACACGATGCTCGAACACAAGCTGCCGGAGAAGCGGCTCGAGGACCTGCGCGTGGTCTTCATCGGCGACGCCACGAACGTGTGCAGTTCGCTGCTGATGATGTGCACGCGCATGGGCATGCACTTCACCCACGTGGCGCCGGCCCGCTACCAGGCACCCGAGGCCTGGCGCGAGATCGGTCGCCGCAACTGCCTGGTCTCCGGCGGCAGCCTGTCGATCACCGACGACCCGCTCGCGGCCGTGCGCGAGGCCGACTTCATCTACACCGACCTGTGGTGGTGGGTGGGCCAGGAGGCCGAGATCCCGGAGCGTCGCGCGGCTTTCATGCCTCGTTACCAGGTCAACGCCGCGCTGTTCGCCGCCGCGCCGCCGCACGCGAAGATGATGCATTGCCTGCCGGCCAGCCGTGGCGTCGAAGCCACCGACGACGTGCTGGACCACCCGCGCTCGATCATCTACGACCAATCCGAGAACCGCCTGCATGCCGAGAAGGCGATCCTCGTGAAGTTCATCCATCCCCGGCTGCGCAAGGCGCCGACCGCGCTCAGGCAGTGGCACGCCGGGGAAATCCTCGCCTTCCTCGAAGACCGCAGTTCCCGACCCGCGAGTTGAGCGCGGCCGCCGTAATCCCAAGGAGCCTGCCATGAGCACCGACCTGCCTTCCGCCGCGGCGCCGCCGACGGCCTCTCGCCCGAGCCGAGGGTTCAAGCGCGTGCTGGGCCTGCTGGACATGACCCTGTTCACCGTCTGCGCCATCCTGGTGATCGACACCCTGGCGGCTTCCGCGGCCATTGGCCCGTCGGCCATGAGCTGGTGGGTGATCACCTTGGTGCTGTTTTTCATTCCCTACGCGCTGATGACGGCCGAGCTCGGCGCTGCCTATCCCGACCAGGGCGGGTTGCAGGGCTGGATCCGGAAGGCCTGGGGCGATCGCTGGGCCGCCCGCGCGACCTGGTGCTACTGGATCAACGTGGCGCTGTGGATGCCCTCGGTCTACATCCTCTTCGCCGGCATGTTCGCGCAGATGTTCTGGCCGGAGATGGGCCTGGGCGCGAAGATCGTCCTGGCCATCGCGCTCTCGTGGCTTACCGTGCTCTTCGGCATCCTGAGCCTGGAAGTGAGCAAGTGGATCCCGAACCTCGGTGCCTTCATCAAGGCCGGCATCATGGTGCTGATCGGCGCCGGCGGCATCGTCTACGTGGTCAGGCACGGCAGCGCCAACGAGTTCACGGTGGCGACGCTGACGCCGCAGCTCGGCGCCAGCCTCGCCTTCCTGCCGGTCATCGTCTACAACTACCTGGGCTTCGAGCTCATGTCGGGCGCCGGCGAGGAAATGAAGGATCCTGCGCGCGACGTACCGAGGGCCGTGGTTTTCGCCGGCCTGTCGATCGCCCTGTTCTACCTGCTGGCCACGTTCGGCATCCTGGCCGTGCTGCCGCAGGCCGACATCGGCCTGGTCGAAGGCCTGCTCGACACCGCCGCCCGCATCTTCGGCGACTCGCCGACGGGCAAGGCCCTGGTCACCGTCGTCGGCATCGGCGCGCTCTACACCTTCTTCGCCAACATGGTCACCTGGTCGCTGGGCGCGAACCGCACGGCCCAGGCCGCGGCCGCCGATGGCGAACTGCCGGCGGTCCTCGGCCTGATGCATCCGCGCCACAAGACGCCGGTGGGCGCCTTCCTGGCCATGGGCGTGGTCGGCACGGCCGTGATCCTGGCCTACGGCGTGATTGCGCAGACCACCGAAGACCTGTTCTGGACACTGTTCGCCTTCAGTTCCATCGTCTTCCTGCTGCCCTACCTGCTGCTGTTCCCCACCTTCGTGCGCCTGCGCCGCATCGACGCCGGCACGCCTCGCCCCTACCGCATGGGCGGGCCGACGGGCTGGCTGTGGCTGATGGCGACGGTGTGCGTTCTGTTCATCCTGCAGGCAATCGTCTTCTTCGTCTGGGTCCCGGGCGAGCCGATCGACTGGGGCTCGGCCGGGCCGATCATCGCCGGCGTGGTGGCCACGCTGCTGGTGGGCGAATGGCTGGTGATCCGCCAGCAGCGCATCGCGCGGGGCGGTGCATGAGCCGAACCCTGCCGGGAACGCCTGCGGCCGACGGGTTCAGGATGCCCGGCGAGTTCGAGCCGCATCGCGGCACCTGGATGCTCTGGCCGGAGCGGACGGACAACTGGCGCTGGGGCGCGAAACCCGCGCAGGCCGCCTTCGTGGAGGTCGCGCGGGCGATCAGCCGCCAGGAACGCGTCACCATGTGCGTCTCGCCGGCGCAGTTCCCCAATGCGCGGCGCCTGCTGCCCGACGCCGTGCGCGTGGTCGAGATGACCAGCAACGACGCCTGGGTGCGCGACTGTGGCCCCAGTTTCCTGGTGAACGCCGAGGGCGAGGTGCGCGGCGTGGACTGGAAGTTCAATGCCTGGGGTGGCCTCGAGAGTGGCCTGTATTTCCCCTGGGACCAGGACGACCTGGTCGGCCACAAGATCCTCGAGATCGAGGACGTGCCCCGGTACGCCGCCCCGATCGTGCTCGAGGGCGGTTCGATCGAGGTCGACGGCGAGGGCACCCTGCTGGCGACGCGCGAGTGCCTGCTCAACCACGACCGCAATCCCGGGCTGTCGCCGGACGAGCTCGAGGCCCGCTTGGCCGAGTACCTGGGTGTCAGCAAGATCGTCTGGCTCGAGCGTGGCGTCTACAACGACGAAACCGAGGGGCACATCGACAACCTTGCGCGCTTCGCGCGGCCGGGGCTGGTGTTGCTGGATTGGACCGACGACCGTGACGACCCGCAGTACGCCATCAGTCTCGATGCCTTCGAGCGGCTCAGCCGCGCCACCGACGCGCGCGGGCGACCGCTCGAGGTGGTGAAGCTGCCGCAGCCGGGGCCGCTGTACATGACTGCCGACGAGGCGCTGGGCGTCGATGTCGTCGAAGGCACGCAGCCGCGTACGGCCGGGCTGAGGCTGGCCGCCTCCTACGTCAACTTCTACTGCTGCAATGGCGCAGTGATCATGCCCCTGCTCGACGAGCGCAGCGACGCGCAGGCGGCGGCCATCCTCGCGCAGGCTTTTCCGCGGCGCCAGGTCGTCGGCGTGCCGGCGCGCGAAATCCTGCTCGGTGGCGGCGACGTGCATTGCATCACCCAGCAGCAGCCGCGGGGTCGCGTGGCCTAGGCGGGCCGTTTCACCACCAGGCCAGGCCGGGCTCGTCCGCGGCGTGGGCCGGTTCGATCCAGGTGCCCGCTTCGCCGGCCAGGATGGCTTCCAGTTCGCCGATCGCGCCGATCGCCGCACGGCGTCCGGCCCGCGCCATGGCCACCGCGGCTGTCACCTTGGGACCCATCGAGCCGGCCGCGAAGGCCAGCCCTTCCAGGGCGTCCGGCGTGGCGCGGCGCAGTGCGCGCTGCGCCGGCGTGCCAAAGTCGGTCATCACCGCGGCCACGTCGGTGAGCATCACCAGGGCATCGACGCCAAGCTCGAGGGCAAGCAGGGCGCTGGCCGCGTCCTTGTCGATCACCGCTTCGAGGCCGAACAGCGCACCATCGTCGCCCCGCGCCACCGGGATGCCGCCGCCACCCGCACAAATCACCGTCACGCCCGCGTCCGCCAGGCGCCGGATGGCCGGCAGCGCCAGGATGCGGCGCGGCCGCGGCGACGCGACCACGCGGCGCCAGTAGTCGCCGTCGCGGGCCACCGTCCAGCCCCGGGATTGCGCCAGCCCCTCGGCCTCTGCTTGCAGGTAGACCGGGCCAATGGGTTTGTCGGGACGCGAGAACGCCGGATCGCCCGGGTCGACTTCGACCTGTGTCAGCAGCGTGGCGATTTCGTGGCCCGGGAGACGATTGAACAGTTCCTGCTCGAGCACGTAGCCGATCATGCCTTCGCTCTCAGCGCCCAGCACGTCCAACGGGAACGGCGGTCGCGCCGGGTCCGCCAGCGCTTGCAGCGCCAGCATCCCCACTTGCGGACCATTGCCATGGGTCAGCACGCTTGCGTGCCGCCGGATCACCGGTGCCAGGCTGGTGGCCGCCATCGCGATGTTCGCGCGCTGCAGCTCCGGGTCCGGGGCCTGGCCCCGCTTGAGCAGCGCATTGCCGCCCAGGGCCAGCACCAGTTTCACGGCTCGCCCCCGAAGAGGGTGGCCACCGCCGGGTGCTGGCCGACGGCAGGGCACACCAGATCGATAGGTGACACGGCGACGGCCATGACAGGAATACTAACGCAGGTGTCTTGGGCGAAGCGGACCCGCGGCCTAGCAAGTTCGATGCCGCCTCCGGCCACCGCTGCAGGATTTACCCGGGCGTGTAATATCGCCACGACGCCCCCGGAAACGTGACGCCTGTCGCCAACGGATGTCTGCGTTGGAGCAGACTGGAACATCCGGAGGTCGCTGCCATGGCCCATTCTTCCGTCCTGCTGATCGTCGACGACGACGTCGGCTTCGTGCGGGCCGCCGCCGAAATCGCGCGTGCCCTCGGTTTCGACGTGGTGATCGCCGGCAGCCTCGGCCAGGCCCGCCAGCGCCTGCGCGAACACGCCTTCGACGTGGCGCTGGTGGACCTTTCCCTGCCCGACGGCAGCGGCCTGGAGCTGCTCGAGCACCTCGACCTCGGCGGCCGCACCCAGGTGATCCTGATCACCGGCCACCCCACGGTGGAATCGGCGCTCAAGGCCATGCACCTGCCCATCGTCGATTACGTGGTGAAGCCGCTGCAGGTGGCGAAGTTCCGCCAGTTGCTGCAAACCGCCGCCGCCCGCCAGCCCGCCACCGAAGCGCCGCCCACCGAACCCTGGCACGGCATCGCCGGCCCGTCGCCGGCCATGGACGCCGTGCGAAGGCAGGTGCGCCGCGTGGCGCCCACCGACGCCTCGGTGTTCATCGAAGGCGAAAGCGGCGTCGGCAAGGAGCTGGTGGCCGCCGCCATCCACGCCGAAAGCGCGCGCCCGGGCCCGTTCGTGGCCTGCAACTGCGGCGCGGTGCCGCCCGACCTGCTCACCAGCCAGCTGTTCGGCCACGAGCGCGGCAGTTTCACCGGCGCCAACGCGCGCCACGTGGGCCTGTTCGAGCAGGCCCAGGGCGGCACGCTGTTCCTGGACGAAATCGGCGAAATGCCGGCGCACCTGCAGGTGCACCTGCTGCGCGCGCTGGAAACCCGGCACATCCGCCGCGTCGGCGGCAGCGAGGACATCCACCTCGACGTGCGCATCGTTTCCGCCACCAACCGCCCGCACGCCGACGCCATCAGCACCGGCCGCCTGCGCGAAGACCTGTATTACCGCCTGGCCGAATTCCCCATGTCGGTGCCACCGCTGCGCGACCGGCCCATGGACATCCTGCCCATCGCCCAGCTCTTCCTCGACCGCCTCAACCGCCGCTGCGGCACCGCGCGCGTGCTCACCCGCGAAGGCGCCGACCGGCTGCGCCGCTACCGCTGGCCGGGCAACATCCGCGAGCTCAAGAACATCATCCAGCGCGCCTACATCCTGGCCGACGGCGACCTGGTGACGCCCGGCCTGCCGGTGGAAGACCCGGGCCCGTCGGCGGAAACCGCCAGCTCCATCACCTTCGTCGTGGGCACGCCGCTGCACGAAATCGAGCGCCGCATGCTGTTCAAGACCCTGGCCTATTTCGACAACAACAAGGCCAAGGCGGCGCAGGTGCTGGGCATCGCCACCAAGACGCTCTACAACCGCCTCAACAGCTACCAGGCCGCACCGGCCGGCCCGCCCGCGCTCGACGATGGCGACGACGAAGGCAACGACCCCGCGGCTGAAACCGCGGGCATCGGCGACACGGGGGAAAACCATGGAGACCACGCCTGAGCTGGCGCGCCTGTTCCCGGGCATGGTGCGCACCTGGCTGGCGGAACGCGGCTGCGACGACGCCCGCTGGGTGCCCGCCACCGGCAGCCTGCCGCCCGAGGACGGCAAGCCCTGCGAAGACTTCCCGATGAACCTGCCCGCCAGCCCGCTGCGCTGGCTGGTGCTGCGCCTGCACTTCCGGGAAGGCGGCGGGCTCAGCGCCGACGACCGCGCCGCGCTGGTGGTTTACCTGGCCGCGCTGGCGCCCTTCCTGTCCGCCCGGCCGGCGGCCCAGCGCGATCCCTGGGTGACGCTGTCGCGCGAAACGCTGCTGGTGGTGGAACACCAGGTGCGCAACTTCCTCAACTCGCTGCTCATGAACGCCGCCGTGCTCAGCCTGCACACGGGCCACGAGGGCCGCGACCCGGTGCTCGAGCAGATCGAGCTCGACGGCCAGCGTTGCCTCGACGTGGTGAGGCAACTGCTGCACCCGCCCGGCTGAGCGCGCGCCATCAGTGGCCCTGGCGGCGCCGGTCGAGGTGCAGCAAGCGGCAGTCGAAGCGCTGCAGCCGCGCGAAGTCGGGGTGGCGCGGGTTCACCAGCAGGTTGAATTCGCCGGGGCAGGTGGGGCTGGGCACCCGCAGCAGCAGCGATTCGGCCTGCGCGGCCCAGCGCGCCACGTCGCGGCGGCGGCGCGCCTGCGCCAGGGCGTCGTCCTGGCCCGGGTTCTCCTCGAGGCCGCGCAGCAGGTGCGGGGCGAAGGCCAACCGCGCCAGGCAGCGCGGTTCTTCTTCGTTGAAGCCGTGCAGGGTGAGGCAATCCAGCAGCGCCAGCGCAGGGCTGGCCGCCAGCAGCAGCGCCGGCGTGTCGGTGGGCAGCCAGCGCTCCTGGCCGCGGGTGCGCCATTCGGCCATGGGCAGGCGCGCCATGGAGGCGCGCAGCACCACGAACGCGGGCACCAGTTCCAGGTCGAGCTGGGCGGTGAGGTCTTCGTCGGCGTGGGATGCGGCTTCCAGTGCAGCGTCCAGGCCTTCGGGCAGCGAGGTGTCGTCGGACAGGTAGGCCCAGGCGGCCATCACCAGCCGCCGCGCCTGCGGCCAGGGGAGGCGCGAGAGCGGGGCCAGGTCGGCCCATTGCAGTTCCAGCTCCCACTCCACGCTCGGGTCGAAGGCGCCGCCGTAGGCCGCATGCGACAGGCAGGCCAGGGCGTAGGCGGGCGCGGCGTCGGCCCAGGTCACCGTGGGGTCGTCGAGCTGCCGGTGGTGCCACTGCGCGAAGGCCGGGAAGCCGGAAGGAATCCGCGCCATGGCCTGGCGGGGCAGGAACTTGGACACGAAGTCGGATTCCACCGACAGCACGTCCTGCATGGCGCGGCGCAATCCTTCCGGTCCCGGCGCCACCGGCGGGGGGGAGGGGGCGTCGACGGGCAGCTCGAGGTTCAGCATGCGGCTCTCCAGGGGGCGAGGGACTGACTGGAGTGCTGCATAAACCTTGCCAAGCGCGGAACCGCGCTGCATCAAGGCCGCACGCGGGCGTGACCGGGTAATTCCTGCAAACCATGCGTCGGAATTTCCGCAACGGGCCGTTGCGGGCATCGCCCCGCGAATCGCGCGACACTGCGCGCATGTTCGAACACACCTATGCCGGTCTTCCGGCCGCTTTCCACGCCGCCGTCGCGCCCACCCCGGTGAAGGCGCCGCGCCTGCTGGCCTGGAATACCGCGCTGGCCGCCGAACTGGGGCTGGATGCGTCGCTGGCCGCGCGTGCGGCCGACGTTTTTTCGGGCAACGTGTTGCCGGATGGCGCGCAGCCAATCGCGCTGGCTTACGCCGGCCACCAGTTCGGCCATTTCGTGCCGCAGCTGGGCGACGGGCGCGCGATCCTGCTTGGCGAAGTGGTCGATCCACGGGGCCGCCGTTTCGACGTGCAGCTCAAGGGCGCCGGCCCCACGCCGTTTTCGCGCCGGGGCGACGGCCGCGCGGCCATCGGCCCGGTGCTGCGCGAATACCTGGTGAGCGAGGCCATGCACGCGCTGGGCATTCCCACCACGCGTTCGCTGGCGGCGGTGGCCACCGGCGAAGTCGTCGTGCGCGACGAAATCCTGCCCGGCGCCGTGCTCACCCGCGTGGCCGCCAGCCACGTGCGCGTGGGCACCTTCCAGTATTTCGCGGCGCGGGGCGACGACGCCTCGGTGGCGCGGCTGGCCGACTACGTCATCGCACGGCACTACCCGGAATTGCGCGAGGCGCCGAACCGCCCGCTGGCCTTGCTCAAGGCCGTGGCCGCGCGCCAGGCGCGGCTGGTGGCGGCGTGGATGCAGGTGGGTTTCATCCACGGCGTCATGAACACCGACAACGCGGCCGTGTCGGGCGAAACCATCGACTACGGCCCCTGCGCCTTCCTGGACGAATACCACCCGGGCAAGGCCTTCAGCGC
>Ga0154536_1032_pt2 | contig 12391 bp, 12 predicted proteins | sample RifGroF1_FD_105679 | JGI IMG/M metagenome (GOLD analysis project Ga0154536, IMG submission 105679) | Xanthomonadales bacterium GWF1_69_6 | reverse complement strand
ACTGCTGCGACACCCGCCGTACCCCGGGCCCGTTGGCCAGCTTGGTGGGCCCGAACACCCGCTCACCCTCGCGCGAACTGAAGCGGTGAAGGTCGAAGAAGTACAGCTGCTGGCCCCGGCTCAGGAAACCCAGGCAGGTGGGGCCGCTGCCGGCCCGGTCCAGGGCCCGGCCGGCGCGGCGCTCGCGCTCGCGGCACAGGCGCAGGGCGCTGTCGGCCAGCAGGTCGAAGGATTCGCCGACGTTGGCGGTGTCCAGGTCGGCCGCCAGCCGGCCCAGGCGCTCGCCGCGGCGGACGTCGGGGTCGGCGGCCCAGTCCGGGCGTTCGCCGTCCAGCCACAGGCCCAGGCCGCGGGCCAGGGAGCCGCCGGCCGCCGTGGCCAGGTCCTCGTCGTCGGTGTGCGGCAGGGGGCGGGCGTCGAAGGTGCTGCCGGCGATCATCAGCTCCATCGCCACGTAGGTGGCGCGGTCGCGGCCCGGGTCGAAGCCGCTGGCGGCCAGGATGCGGAAGGTTTCGGCGATGCTGGCGGCCTCGTTGCCGCCCACCGGGCCGGGCACGTCGAAGGTTTCGCGCTGGCGCAGGTCGTGGCAGGCGGCGAACAGCAGCAGCGCCAGCCAGTCGCCCGGCGGCAGGGCGGCGTGGCCCAGCGTGTCCATCACCCGGCCGAGCCGGCGTTCGGCCAGCTCCAGCACGTGGTCTTCGTTGTGGTAGGCGTGCGGGTCGTCGCCGAAGCCGCCATGGCGCAGTCCCAGCCGGCACAGGCCCAGCAGGGCGGCGTCGAGGTGGCGGGCGGTCTCGGCCGGGTCGGCGTCGGCGCGGGCCGCCATGGCCTCGAGTCGGGCGGGGATGTCCGGGCGGCGTTGCGCCAGCAGGTCGCGCGCGGCGACCGGCCCGGGCAGGGCCTGTTCGACGGCGTCGGCCGGATAGAGGTTGGAATACCCGAGGATCACGCCGTCTCCTGGCTGCGGCGCCCAAGCGCTGCCCGAGTATACGTAGGCCGATGCCCCCGCCAGCCAGTGTCACAAGGCCCCCAGCCGCGCCAGCGAGCAGGCCGGGCCTTCGCCGACGATGAAGTGGTCGAGCAGGCGCACCTCGACCAGGGCCAGGGCCTGCTTCAGGCGCGCGGTGACCGCGCGGTCGGCGGCGCTGGGTTCGGTGCAGCCGCTGGGGTGGTTGTGGCCCAGGATGACCGCCGCGGCGTGGTGCGCCAGGCAGCGCTGCACCACTTCGCGCGGGTGCACCTCGGCGCCGTCGAGCGTGCCGCGGAAGAGCTCCTCGAAGGCGATCACCCGGTGCCGCGTGTCCAGGAAAAGGCAGGCGAAGACTTCGTAGGGCAGGGCGCGCAGGCGGCGGGTGAGGTACTCGCCGGCCAGACCCGGGTCGGTCAGCGCCTCGCCGCGGGCCAGGGCCTGGGCCAGGTGCCGGCTGCCGAGTTCCAGCGCCGCCACCAGCCGGCAGCCGCGCACCGGGCCCAGGCCGGGGAGGGAGGCCAGCGCGGGCGCCGGCCGGTCGAGCAGGCCGCGCAGCCCGCCGGCGTCGGCCAGCAGCCGCCGGCCCAGTTCCACCGCGTGCAGGCCGCGGTGGCCGGTGCCCAGCAGCACCGCCAGCAGCTCGGCGTCGGACAGTGTGCCGGCGCCGTGCGCCAGCAGCTTCTCGCGGGGACGTTCCGATTCGGGCCAGTCACGAAGATGCATGCCGACAATCTGCGCCGCGGGAGCGCCGGACGGCGTCGGGACGCGTGGGTGCATCGGGTAAGCTAGGGCCGTTCACGAAGGTAAGGAAACCCGGTGACCGGTCTGAAGGGCCAACGCATCCTGCTGGGCGTCAGCGGTGGCATCGCCGCCTACAAGGCGGCCGAACTGGTCCGCCGCCTGCGCGACGCCGGCGCTGAAGTACGGGTGGTGATGACCGCCGCCGCGCTGCATTTCGTCGGCTCCACCACCTTCCAGGCCCTGTCCGGCCATCCGGTGCGCAGTTCGCTGTGGGACGAGGCGGCCGAGGCCGCGATGGGCCACATCGAACTCGCGCGCTGGGCCACCCGCGTGCTGGTGGCGCCGGCCAGCGCCAACACAATCGCCCGCCTGGCCCAGGGCCGCGCCAACGACCTGCTCAGCACCCTGTGCCTGGCCACCGAAGCCCCGCTGCTGGTGGCGCCGGCGATGAACCGGGTCATGTGGGCCCACCCCGCCACCCAGGCCAACGTGGCCACGCTGCAGGCGCGCGGCGTCGAAATCCTCGGCCCCGCCAGCGGCGACCAGGCCTGCGGCGAAGTCGGCGCCGGCCGCCTGCTCGAACCCGGCCAGATCGTCGCCGCGGTCGAAGCCAGCCTGCTGCCGCCGCGCCTGGCCGGGCGCCGCCTCCTGGTCAGCGCCGGCCCCACCTTCGAGGACATCGACCCGGTGCGTTTCATCGGCAACCGCAGCTCCGGGAAGATGGGTTTCGCCGTCGCCGACGCCGCGCGCCGGATGGGCGCCGAGGTGACGCTGGTGGCCGGCCCGGTGTCGCTGCCGACGCCGCCGGGCGTGACCCGCGTGGACGTGCGCCGCGCCGCCCAGATGCGCGAGGCCGTGCTGGCCGCGCTGCCCGGCATGGACGCCTACATCGGCGCCGCCGCCGTGGCCGACTACGCGCCGGCGGAAACGCTGCCGCAGAAACTCAAGAAATCCGGCGAGAGCCTGGCCATCACCCTGGTGCGCACCGCCGACATCCTGGCCGACGTGGCCGCGCACGCCGCGCGCCCGCGCCTGGTGGTGGGCTTCGCGGCCGAAACCCAGGACCTCGAGGCCTATGCCCGCGACAAGCTGCACCGCAAGGGCCTGGACCTGATCGCCGCCAACGACGTCTCCCGCGCCGGGCACGGCTTCGAGGGCGACGACAACGCGCTCAGCGTGTTCTGGCGCGACGGCCGCCACGACATCGCCCACGGCCCGAAGACCCGGGTCGCCCGCGACCTGCTGCAACTGCTCGCCGACCGCCTGGAGGCCATGGAATGACCGCCGAGATCGAACTCAAGCGCCTGGACCCGCGCCTGGGCACCGAATTCCCGCTGCCCGAATACGCCACCGCGCTGTCGGCCGGCATGGACCTGCGCGCCATGCTCGACCAGCCGATCGAGCTGGCGCCCGGCGAGGCGCAGCTGGTGCCCACTGGCATCGCCATCCACATCGGTAACCCGGGGCTGTGCGCGGTCATCCTTCCGCGCTCGGGCCTGGGCCACAAGCAGGGCCTGGTGATGGGCAACCTGGTGGGGCTGATCGACGCCGACTACCAGGGACCGCTGATGGTGAGCCTCTGGAATCGCGGACGGTTTCCCATCACCATCACGCCGGGGGATCGCGTTGCCCAGCTGGTGTTCCTGCCCGTGGCGCGGGCGGTGTTCCGGCAGGTGGATCAATTCGAACGCAGCGCGCGCGGCGACGGTGGCTTCGGCCACACCGGCGTGCGTTGAACGGAGTGGCCCAGGCCGCGCCGTAACCAGGGGGAAGCATGAAGAAGCTCGCGATCAATTCCATCAAGCCGGCCTGGGCGATTGCCGCCCTGGCACTGCTGGCGGCGGCCTGGTTCGGCTGGAACGGCTGGCAGGCCACGGCCTCCGGCCAGCTGCAGGCGGGCAGCGACGGCCTGCGCGCCAGCGTCGGCACGCAGGCCACCGCGGCGCTGCAGTCGGCGGTGGAGCAGCTTGAATCCCGGCGCGTGAAGATCGCGCTCGCCACCGCGCTGCAGCGCGACGACACCGACGCGGCCAGCAAGCTCCTCACCGACGGCTGGAAGGGCGTCGAAGCAGTGGAATGGCACGATCCCGGCCTGGAAACCGGCTATGCCGACCCGAAGGCCTTCGGCTACGGCAAGCTCGGCGTGCTCGAACTGGCGTTGCAGGACAACGCCACCCGCGCCGCCGTGGTGATGGATGCCGGCGGCCCGCGCCTGGCCCTGGCCGCGCCCGTGCTGGCCGACGGCCGCGTGCTGGCGCTGGCCTACGTGCGCCTGCCGCTGGAAACCCTGACCGCGCCGCTCGAAGCGGCCGCCCTGCCGGACAAGACCTACCTGGCCCTGCGCCAGGGCCGCCACAGCGTGGTCGAGCGTGGCGACGCCTCGCTGGCCAATGCCGCCGAGTTCGGCGCCGTGAAGCTGCCGGGCACCCAGATGCGGGTGGTGTCCGCCGCGCCCGTGTCCGACGGCGCTTCGAGCGCGATGACCGAATTCCTGCTGGCTGGCCTGTGCCTGTTGGTGGCCGCCGGCCTGGTGCTGCAGCCACGCCTGAAGAGCCTGCGCCGCCGCCCCGCCGGCGATGCCGCCGAGGAAGAAGACGCCAGCGCCGGCCCGACCCTGGCCGAGCTGCAGAGCGCCGGCAAGCTGCAGCCGCCCGAGCCCGCGCCGACGGCCGCCGCCGCGCCCGGCAAGCCGGCGCCGGTCCGCGCCGCGCTCGACCGCAGCATCTTCCGCGCCTATGACATCCGCGGCGTCATCGGCAAGACGCTCGACGCCGAAACCGCGCGCCTGATCGGCCAGGCCATCGGCAGCGCCATGCAGGCGCAGGACGCCCGCACCATCGTGGTGGGTCGCGACGGCCGCCTGTCGTCGCCGCAGATGGCCGACGCGCTCATCGAAGGCCTGCGCCAGGCCGGCCGCGAGGTCATCGACATCGGCGCCGCACCGACGCCGGTGGTGTACTTCGCCGCCTACCACCTGCGCGCCGGCTCCTGCGTGTCGGTCACCGGCAGCCACAACCCGCCGGACTACAACGGCTTCAAGATCGTCATCGAAGGCGAAACCCTGGCCGGCGACGCCATCCAGAAGCTCTACGAGCGCATCGCCGAGAACCACCTTTACGTGGCCGACAACCCGGGCATGGTGTCGCGCCGCGACGTCACCGAGGACTACATCAACCGCATCGCCGGCGACATCCAGATCGAGCGCAAGCTGCGCGTGGTGGTGGACTGCGGCAGCGGCATCGCCGGCGGCATCGCGCCGCAGCTGCTCGAGGCCATCGGCGCCGAGGTCGAGCCGCTGTTCTGCGACGTGGACGGCAACTTCCCGCACCACCACCCCGACCCCAGCGACCCCGCGAACCTGCAGGACCTGGTGAACGTGGTCAAGCGCGTGGACGCCGACCTGGGCCTGGCCTTCGACGGCGACGGCGACCGCCTGGGCGTGGTGACCAAGTCGGGCGAGATGATCTACCCCGACCGCCTGCTGATGCTGTTCGCCGCCGACGTGCTCGAACGCAACCCGGGCGCCTGCGTGATCTACGACGTGAAGTGCACCGGCCACCTGGCCATGCATATCCTGCGCCACGGCGGCAGCCCGCTGATGTGGAAGACCGGCCACTCGCTGATCAAGGCCAAGATGCGCGAGACCGAAGCCGAGCTGGCCGGCGAGATGAGCGGCCACTTCTTCTTCCGCGAGCGCTGGTACGGCTTCGACGACGGCCTGTACGCCGCCTGCCGCCTGCTCGAGATCCTCTCGAGCCGCGGCGAGACGCCGCAGGAAGTGTTCGACACCCTGCCCAAGGGCGTGTCCACGCCGGAGCTCAAGATCAAGGTCGAGGAAGGCCGCCAGTACACCTTCATCGAAGACTTCCTGGCCAAGGCGAAGTTCGAGGGCGCGCGCCTGGCCACCATCGACGGCCTGCGCGCCGACTGGCCGGACGGCTGGGGCCTGGTGCGGGCGTCGAACACGACGCCGGTGCTGGTGCTGCGCTTCGACGCCAAGGACGCCGAGGCGCTCGAGCGCATCAAGAACCTGTTCCGCGAACAGCTGCACGCCGTCGACCCGAGCCTGAAGCTGCCTTTCTGAGGCGGGGGCTCAGCCGGCCGGGGTGGTTTCCCCGGCGGGCGGGGCCGCGTTTTCCTGGCGCGGCGCCTTGAGTTCGTGGAAGCGCCGGACCAGGTGCTCCAGTTCCTCGTCGAGCTTCATCAGCTCCGCCTGCTTCACGATCAGCATGTTCTGCTGCTTCACCATCTCCGCGTGGATCTCGCGGATGGCGGCGGCCTGCTTGGCGTTCACCGCCTTGCCGGCCAGTTCGGATTCGGAGGCCTCGGCCAGCAGGCCGGTCAGGCTGGTGCGCTGGCTGCCGATGCCGGCCTCGATGGCGTTGAGGTTTTCCTGCATCAGCGTGACCCGCAGGCCGTAGGAGCGGCGCAGGTCTTCTTCGCTCTGGAACGAGGCGAGCATGGCCTCCTCGGTCTGGCGTTCCTTTTCCGCGTCGCGCTCGGCGCGTTCGGCTTCGGCGGCCAGTCGTTCCTTCTCGGCCTGTTCCTCGGGCGTCAGGGCGCGGTCCACCGCGCCGGTGGTGCGGCCGCTCTCGGCGCTGATCTCGGTGCGCGCGTGCTCCAGCGCCTCGGCCGGCAGGGTGTCGCTGAACTGAACCTTGCCGTCCTTGTCCACCCAGCGGTAGAGCTTCTTGGTCTTTTCCTGCGCAAGCGCGCCGCCCGAGACGAGCAGCGCGGCGATCACGGCGAGGCAGACGAGCTTGCGTTTCATGGCCCAACTCCGGCGTTCAGCGACGGCTTCCATAAGCGGCACGATACGACACCAGGGCGTCCTTGTGCGCGGCCAGCTGGGGCCGCTCGTCGGCGTGCGCCAGCAGTTCGTCCAAGCCCGCGACCGCGATGACCGGCAGGCCGAATTCCGCGGTCACTTCCTGGGCGGCCGAGAGTTCGCCCGACTGGCCGCGCTCCTGGCGGTCGAGCGCGATCAGCACGCCGCAGGGCTCGCCGCCGGCGGCCCGGATGATGCCAATCGACTCGCGGATGGCCGTGCCGGCGGTGATCACGTCGTCCACGATCAGCACGCGGCCGCGCACCGGGGCGCCTATGAGGGTGCCGCCCTCGCCGTGGGCCTTGGCCTCCTTGCGGTTGAAGGCGACGGGCACGTCGCGGCCACGGCAGGCCATGGCCACCGCCAGCGCCGTGGCCAGCGGGATGCCCTTGTAGGCCGGTCCGAACAGCATGTCGAACTGCAGGCCCGAGTCGTCCAGCGCCTCGGCGTAGCACTTGCCCAGCGTGCCCAGGGCCGCGCCGGAATCGAACAGGCCGGCGTTGAAGAAATACGGGCTGATCCGTCCGGACTTCAGGGTGAACTGGCCGAAGCGCAGCACCTGTCGGTCCAGGGCCAGGTCGAGGAAGCGGCTCTGGTGCGGTTTCATGGCGGGTTCCCGGGCGGAAAGCATGATTGTGCAACAGCCGGCGCGCGCCGGGCACCCGCGCCGGCGCGCGATTGGGCTACCCTTTCCCGACCACGGAACCGGCGCGCCATCCCTTGAGAATCATCAGTTTCAACGCCAACGGCATCCGCTCGGCCGCCAGCAAGGGTTTCTTCGACTGGTTGCCCGGCCAGGACGCCGACATCGTCTGCGTCCAGGAAACCAAGGCCCAGGAGCACCAGCTCGGCGCCCCGGACCTGCGCCCCGCCGGCTACCACGCCTATTTCCGGGACGCGACCACCAAGAAGGGCTACAGCGGCGTTGGCATCTACTCGCGCCGCGAACCCGACGAGGTGCGCACGGCGCTGGGCTGGGCGCCGTTCGACGAGGAAGGCCGTTACCTCGAGGCGCGCTTCGGCAAGCTCAGCGTGGTGTCGCTGTATTTCCCGTCCGGTTCCTCCGGTGACGAGCGCCAGCAGTTCAAGTTCCGTTGCATGGACTGGATCACGCCGATCTTCGCGCAGTGGGCCGCCAGCGGCCGGGACTACGTGATCTGCGGCGACTGGAACATCGTGCACACCCGCAAGGACATCAGGAACTGGACCTCGAACCAGAAGAACTCCGGTTGCCTGCCCGAGGAGCGCGCCTGGCTCGACCTGCTGTTCGGCCAGCAGGGCTGGGTGGACAGCTACCGGCACCTGCGCCCCGAGGGCGAGGATTACACCTGGTGGAGCCAGCGCGGCGCCGCGCGCGCCAAGAACGTGGGCTGGCGCATTGATTACCAGGTGGTCACGCCTTCGCTGCGCGACAAGCTCAGGAGCTGCGCCATCTTCCCCGAACCGAAGTTCAGCGACCACGCGCCCTACCTGGTGGAATACGCATGAGCCTGGCCGAGCGCCTCCTCGCCGGCCTGCGTCCCTATGTCCAGCGCGAGCCGCTGGCGGCGCTGGCGCTGGGCATTTCCTCGGGCTTTCCCTACGCGATGATCGGCGCCACGCTCACCACGCGCCTGGCCCAGGACGGCATCGACAAGAAGGCGGTGACGGCGTTTTCGCTGGCCTTCCTGGTCTACAACTTCAAATTCCTGTGGGCGCCGCTGGTGGACTCGGTGCGCCTGCCGCTGCTGGGCAGGCTGGGCCAGCGCGTGTCGTGGCTGGTGCTGGCCGGCGTGCTGGCGATGCTGGCGGTGGCCTGGCTGGCGGTGCTCGATCCCAAGGCCGACCTGGCGCTGTTCGCGCTGGCGGCGGTGGCGGTGGGTGCGGCCGGAGCCACCTACGACATCGTCATCGATGCCTACCGCATCGAAACGCTCAAGCCCGAGCAACTCGGCGTGGGCTCGGGCATGTCGCAATATGGCTGGCGCATCGGTTCGGTCGCGGCCGGTTCGCTGGCGCTGTACGTGGCGGCGCGTCATGGCTGGACCCTGGCCTACCTGCTGTGCGCCGCGTTCGCGCTGCCGGCGATGCTGGCCGGCCTGGTGATGGGCGAACCGGCGCGGCACGTGGCGGTGTCGGCGCATCGTGGCCTGCGCCAAGCCTGGGAAGCCACCGCCGGCCCGCTGCTGGAATTCTTCCGGCGCCGCGGTGCCTTCCTGGTGCTGCTGTTCGTGCTGCTGCACAAGATCGGCGACACCCTGGCCAACCTGACGCTGCGCCTGCTGCTCAACGACCTGGGCTTTTCCAACGACGAGATCGCCACCTACGACGTGGGCTTCGGCTTCGTCGCCATGCTCGCCGGCATCTTCGTGGGCGGCATGATGTACGCCGCGATCGGCATGAAGCGCTCGGTGCTGATCGCGCTGGTGCTGATGGCGGCTTCGAACCTCAGCTTCGCCTGGCTGGCCTCGGTGGGGCATTCGAACGCGCTGCTGGCCTTCACCATCGGCTTCGAGAACCTGGCCAGCGGCATCGGCGGCGTGGTCGTGGTGGCCTACCTGTCGGCGCTGTGCAACCTGGCCTTCACGGCCACCCAGTTCGCGCTGCTGTCGGCGGCGGCGAGCGTGGTGGGGCGGCTGGTCACGGGCACCACCGCCGGCGCATTGATCGAGTCGCTGGGCTATGTGCAGTTCTACGTGCTGACCACGCTGGTGGCACTGCCGGGCGTGCTGCTTTACCTCTACATGCTGCGCGCAGGCCTCATCGAGCGCTCGCTCGGCGACGCCGGCTACAAGGGCGGCGCCGGCTGAGCCGGGGCTGACCCCGGGGCCCGGCGCGGGCCGGCAAGGCTTGCAGTCCCGGCCCGTGGCCGTATGCTGGTCGTCCCCCCGAGGATCGAGGCCATGGCCGACTTCCTGCTCCGCGACATCGACGAGCGAGTGGCCGAGCGCATCAAGGAGATGGCGCGCCAGAAGGGCTGGCCGCTCAACGACGTGATCCTGCACCTGATCAAGCAGGCGCTGGGCATCATCGAGCCCGAGCCCGCGCCCGAGCCGGGCGACATCGCCCGCCTCACCGGCTCCTGGAACGACGACGAGAGCCGCGCCTTCGCCGAGGCCATGGCGGCGCTCAACAGCCTGCCCGACGATGCGCCGTCGTACATGGTCGACGCCAAGAAGAAACCCGGCGGCTGATCAGCCGCGGTAGACGGCGCCCAGCACGCGCGGGCCCGCCGCGCCGGTGACCGCCGGCAAATTGCCGGAGCGCCCGGCCAGGGTTTCCCGGGCCAGCCAGGCGAAGCCGGCGGCTTCCACGAAATCCGGATCAAGCCCGACGCTGGCGGTGCTCGCCACGGCGACGCCGGGCAGGCGTGCCGCCAGGCGCTGCATCAGAAGCGGGTTGTGGGCGCCGCCGCCGCAGGCCAGCAGGCGCGCGCAGCCGGGCTGTTCGCGGCGAAGCGCGTCGGCCACGGTGGCGGCGCTGAGTTCGCACAGCGTGGCCTGCACGTCGGCCGGCGCTTGTCCGCCCATTCGCGCGCGCAGCCACTGCAGCTGGAACTGGTCGCGGCCGGTGCTCTTGGGCGGCGGCAGCGCGAACCAGGGGTCGGCCATGAGCGTGGCCAGCAGCGTTTCATCCACGTGGCCCTCGCGGGCGAAGGCGGCGTCGCGGTCGTAGGGCTGGCCGCGGTGTTCGAGGCACCAGGCGTCCATCAGGCCGTTCGCCGGGCCGGTATCGAAGCCGCGCACCACGCCGCCGCGCGGCATCAGGGTGAGGTTGGCGATGCCGCCGAGGTTGAGCACCGCGCGCTCTTCGTGCTCCGCGCGCAGCACGGCGGCGTGGAAGGCGGGCATCAGCGGTGCGCCGTGGCCGCCGGCGGCCACGTCGCGGCGGCGGAAGTCGGCGACCGTGGTGATGCCGGTGCGTTCGGCGATGACGTTGGCGTCGCCGAGCTGCAGCGTGAACGGGGCATCGCCGCGCGGGTCGTGGCGCAGGGTCTGGCCGTGCGAACCGATGGCGGTGACGTCGCGCGCCGCCATGCCGCTGTCGGCCAGCGCCTGCAGGGCGGCGGCCGCGAACGCCTGGCCTAGCCGGGTGTCGAGCCGTCCGGCCTCGTCGAGCGTGATGCGCGCCTCGGCCTGCGACAGGCGAAGCACCTCGTCCGCCAGCGCGGCCGGCAGCGGATAGGTGCGGCCGAACAGCACCTGCGGCGCGGGCGAGAAGCGCACCAGTGCGGCGTCGATTCCGTCCACGCTGGTGCCCGAGATCAGGCCAAGAAAAAGCCCGCCGTCGGTGGCGGCGGGCTGGGTATTCGCGGAAGCCATGGCGTCAGCGCGCGGCCAGGCGCACGTCACCGACGCGCTTGAGCTGCGCCATCGCCGGCGCGGTGGCGGCGCGGAAGCGGGCGAGTTCGGCGCCGGTGAGCGGATCGGGCTTGGGCATGGTGACGGTCAGGGGATCACGGTGGGCGCCGTTGACGCGGAATTCGTAGTGCAGGTGGGGGCCGCTGGCCAGGCCGGTGGCGCCGACGTAACCGATGGTGCTGCCCTGCTGCACGCGCTGGCCGACCTTGTACTTGCCCAGGCGCGACATGTGGCCGTACAGCGTGGTGTAGCCGCGGCCATGGTCGATGACGATGGTGCGGCCGTAGCCGTTCTGCCAGCCGGCGAAGGCGATGCGGCCATCGCCCGCCGCCATGATCGGCGTGCCGGTGACCGCGGCGTAATCCACGCCCTTGTGCGCGCGCACCGTGCCCAGCACCGGGTGCTTGCGGCGCGGATTGAAGCGCGAGCTGATGCGCGCGAACTCGATCGGCATGCGCATGAAGCCCTTCTTCAGCGGCCGGCCGGCGAGGTCGAAGTACTCGGACTTGCCGTTGCGCTCGTAGCGCAGCGCGGTGAATTCCTTGCCGCGGTTGGTGAAGCTGGCGGCCACCACTTCGCCGCTGCGCAGGCGCTCGCCGTCGCGCCAGACTTCCTCGTACACCACCTGGAAGCTGTCGCCGACGCGCAGGTCCTGGGTGAAGTCGATGTCATACGAGAAGGCGTTGGCCATCTGGTTGATGATGGCCGGGCCCAGGCCGGCCTTTTCGCCGGCGGCGTACAGCGAGCTGTCGATCTCGCCGCTGGCGATCATCACGCGGCGCTCGAGCGGGCGCTCGATGACCTTTTCCTTGAAGTCGCCATCGGCGGCAGTGATTTCGACGCGGGCGGCTTCGTCACGGTCGAAGCGCAGGCCACGCAGTTCGCCGGCCTCGCCCAGGTCGAAGGCCAGCTCGGCGCCGGCGCGAAGGCGCGACAGGGCCTGGCGGGCGCTCGGCAATTCCAGCACCTGGTGCATCACGGTGGCGGGCACGCCCATCTGTTCGAACAGCGCGCCCAGGGTCTGGCCGCTCTGCACGGTGACGACCTGCCAGGCGCGGCTGGCGGCGCTGGCGCGCGCGTCGGCCAGCTGCAGCGGGGGAAGGGCCAGCGGGAGGATGCTCCGGTTGGCGGCGACGTCGGCGCCGCGCATTGCGGAGGCGAAGCCTGGGACGATGGTGCCGACCAGGATCGCCAGGGAAGCGAACAGACTGGCCAGGACCCAATGTTCGTGCGACCAGCGGCGGAGGGAGAAGGAATCGCGGTGTGGCAAGGGCTTTCCCCGCTGGGGCCTGATGTCGCGGTACGATAACCAGCCGGAAATAGTCGCGTCAAACCCTTGTCGCGGCTGGATTTTTCGCCCTCCGCGCTTTAACTTTCCATTAACCTCCATTTAACGGCCGGGCTCCTCCCGGCGTCTGCCCGACCACGGAATCCCGATTGCCATGTCCGACCTGAACTCCGCCCTTGAACTGATCGGCCGCGGCGCCGAGGAGATCCTCAAGCCCGAGGAAC
>Ga0154536_1115_pt2 | contig 12561 bp, 7 predicted proteins | sample RifGroF1_FD_105679 | JGI IMG/M metagenome (GOLD analysis project Ga0154536, IMG submission 105679) | Xanthomonadales bacterium GWF1_69_6 | reverse complement strand
GGTGCCGGGCAACGACCCGACCCTGCTGTTCACCAACGCCGGCATGGTGCAGTTCAAGGACGTGTTCCTGGGCGCCGAGAAGCGCAGCTACACGCGCGCGGCCAGCTCGCAGCGCTGCGTGCGCGCCGGCGGCAAGCACAACGACCTTGACCAGGTCGGCTACACCGCGCGCCACCACACCTTCTTCGAAATGCTGGGCAACTTCAGCTTCGGCGACTACTTCAAGCGCGACGCCATCCTCTACGCCTGGGAACTGCTCACCGGCGTGTGGCAGCTGCCCAAGGACCGCCTGCTGGTCACCGTCTACCACACCGACGACGAGGCCTTCGACATCTGGCACAAGGAAGTCGGCCTGCCGGTGGAGCGCATCATCCGCATCGGCGACAACAAGGGCGCGCCCTACGCCAGCGACAACTTCTGGCAGATGGCCGACACCGGCCCCTGCGGCCCCTGCACCGAGATCTTCTACGACCATGGCGCGCACATCGCCGGCGGCCCCCCGGGCAGCCCGGACGAGGACGGCGACCGGTTCATCGAAATCTGGAACAACGTCTTCATGCAGTACGACCGCCAGCCCGACGGCACCCTGGTGCCGCTGCCGGCGCCCTGCGTGGACACCGGCATGGGCCTGGAGCGTGTTTCGGCGGTGCTGCAGCACGTGCACAGCAACTACGAAATCGACCTGTTCCAGCACCTGATCAAGGCCGCCGCCGCGCTCACCGGCACCACCGACCTCGAGCACAAGTCGCTGCGCGTCATCGCCGACCACATCCGCGCCTGCTCCTTCCTGGTGGTGGACGGCGTGCTGCCGTCGAACGAAGGCCGCGGCTACGTCCTGCGCCGCATCATCCGCCGCGCCATCCGCCACTTCTGGAAGCTCGACGGCCTCAGCGCCGACGGCAAGTTCTGGCGCATGGTGCAGCCGCTGGTGGAAGTGATGGGCGAGGCTTACCCGGAGCTGGTAGCCAAGCAGAAGCTGGTGGAGCAGGCCCTCAAGGCCGAGGAAGCCGCATTCGCGCAGACGCTCGACGCCGGCATGGCGCGCCTGCACGACTACCTCGCCGCGTCGGGCAACCGCATCCGTGGCGAACAGCTGTTCCAGCTGCACGACACCTACGGTTGCCCGCCCGACCTCATCGCCGACCTGCTGCGCGAGAACGCCGACAAGGGCTGGGCCCTGGCCGACGGCGCGCTGGCCGAATACGACACGCTGATGGACCAGCAGCGCGACCGAGCCCGCGCCGCCAGCAAGTTCGCCGGTGGCACCGCGCTGCCCGCCGACCTGGTGGCCAGCCTCAAGCCGACCGAGTTCCAGGGCTACGAAGCGCTGGAATCCGACGGCTGCCGCGTGCTCGCGCTGGTGCGCGACGGCAAGCCGGTGGAGGAAATCGCCGCCGGCGAGGAAGCCATCGTGCTGCTCGACGCCACGCCCTTCTACGCCGAATCCGGCGGCCAGGTCGGCGACACCGGCGAACTGCTCGATCCGCGTGGCACCCGCTTCGAAGTGCGCGACACGCTCAAGCTCTCGGGCACGTTCCACGGCCACCTGGGCAAGCTCGCCAGCGGCACGCTCAAGCGCGGCGACCGCCTCTCCGCCCGCGTGGACGGTGCGCGCCGCCAGGCCACCGTGCTCAACCACTCGGCCACGCATCTGCTGCACGCGGCCCTGCGCACCGTGCTCGGCGAACACGTCACGCAGAAGGGCTCGCTGGTCGCGCCCGACCGCCTGCGCTTCGACTTCTCGCATTTCCAGGCCATCACGCCGGCCGAACTGGCGCGCATCGAAGCCATGGTGAACGCGGAGATCCGCCGCAACGCCGAGGCCGAGATCCACCACATGGGCATGCAGGAAGCACTGGATTTCGGCGCCATGGCGCTGTTCGGCGAGAAGTACGGCGAACGCGTCCGCGTGCTGCGCATGGGCGATTTTTCCACCGAGCTGTGCGGCGGCACCCACGTGCACCACACCGGCGACATCGGCGTGTTCAAGATCATCAGCGAAGGCGGCGTGGCCGCCGGCGTGCGCCGCATCGAGGCGGTGACGGGCGAGGGCGCGCTGGCGCACATCGCGCAAGAAGAGCAGCGCCTGGCCCAGGTGGCCGGCCTGCTCGGCGGCAGCCCGCGCGACGTGCTGGACAAGCTGGCGCAGCTGCTCGACCGGCAGAAGAAGCTCGAGCGCGAACTTGAATCGCTCAAGGCCAAGGCCGCCGCCGGCGCCACCGCCGACTTGGCCGCCTCGGCGCCCGAAGTGGCCGGCGTGAAGGTCGTCGCTGCGCGCCTCGAAGGCCTGGACGCCAAGTCGCTGCGCGACGCGGTGGATCAGCTCAAGTCGCGCCTGGGTGACGCCGTGATCGTGCTGGCCTCGGCCGCCGACGGCAAGGCTTCGCTGGTGGCGGGCGTGCAGGGTGGCGCGCTGGGCAAGGTGAAGGCGGGCGAACTGCTCTCGCATGTCGCCGGCCGCATCGGCGGCAAGGGCGGCGGCCGGCCGGACATGGCCCAGGGCGGCGGCAGCGACGGCCCTGAGCTGGTGGCGGCGCTGGCCGACGTGCCGGCGTGGGTGGCGCAGCGCCTGGGCGGCTGAGGCCGCCAGGCGAGAGGGCTCGTTTGCGCCCCGGACGGGGGCGAACTACCATCGGGCCAGGTCGCGCAATCCGCGCGGCCGGGGAACCGCGCGGCAACCGCCGCGCGGGCCGGTGCAGGGACGTATCGGGAGGGAAGGGGATGCTGATTCTTACGCGAAGGGTGGGAGAGACCCTGATGATCGGTGACTCGGTCACCGTGACGGTGCTGGGCGTCAAGGGCAACCAGGTGCGCATCGGCATCACCGCGCCCAAGGACGTCGCCGTGCATCGCGAGGAAATCTTCCAGCGCATCCAGAAGGATGACGCGCCGGCCGCTGCGGCCGGGGAAGGCGGCGCGGGTTTACCGAAGGCCGACTGAAAGGCTATCCTATGCGGCCGGTTTCGCCCGAAAGGTGACGCCGGTGCCAGATTCCGGAGTGATGCCCGAGAGGCCGAAGGGGCTCCCCTGCTAAGGGAGTATAGGGTCAAAAGCTCTATCGAGGGTTCGAATCCCTCTCACTCCGCCAGGTGTCGAATCGCCGCCGAAAGGCGGCGATTTTTTCCACCCGGTGGCTTGCCTGGAACTGGTGGTGTGTTTGCGGCGCTGCGAAAAAATTCGTCTTCGAAGTATTGACGAGTTGGACGCTGTACCCCATAATTTCCGTTCTGCGCGCCCGTAGCTCAGCTGGATAGAGCACCAGGCTACGAACTTGGTGGTCGGGAGTTCGAATCTCTCCGGGCGCGCCACTAATGCAAACAGGGTGCTTCGGCACCCTTTTTGTTCGGAGGTTCCGGCCCAGGCGCGTTGCGCCGAAAGCCGGCACCCCCGTACAGTGAGACTCCTGCGGCGCGCTTGTTCAGGCGTCGGCTTCACCGCCGGGGTATAGCTCAGCCTGGTAGAGCGCCAGCTTTGGGAGCTGGATGTCGTGGGTTCGAATCCCTCTGCCCCGACCAGGCGGCTCCACTCCGGATCCTGCGATCCGCATGGATGCGGCGGGGACCGGCCGGTATCATCCCGGCAGGCGCCCGTAGCTCAACCGGATAGAGCACCGGCCTTCTAAGCCGGCGGTTGCAGGTTCGAGTCCTGCCGGGCGCGCCAGGCAGGGTGGCGGGAGGCAGGGTGGTTTTACAGCGGTGGATGTAGCTCAGTCGGTTAGAGCATCGGATTGTGATTCCGAGGGTCGCGGGTTCGAATCCCGTCTTCCACCCCAGTTCCAAGCGCGGCATAATGTCGCGTCGCAGCCGCTTCGGCGGGAAGATTACGGGCCGTTAGCTCAGTTGGTAGAGCAGTTGACTCTTAATCAATAGGTCGTAGGTTCGAATCCTACACGGCCCACCATCTTCCCGATGAATCGATCCCGCGCGGCGTTGCGAAAGTGGCGGAACTGGTAGACGCGCTGGATTTAGGTTCCAGTGGGGCAACCCGTGAGAGTTCGAGTCTCTCCTTTCGCACCATCCGGCAACGGAGGCGCGGGGACGAGCCGGGGCTCCGCGGGTTTTTTCATTTTCGCGCCCACAAAACGGCGCGGTCGCAGGAGTGAACATGCAAGTCTCGCTTGAGAACACCGCCAATCTGGAACGCCGCCTCACCGTCAGCCTCCCGGCCGAGCGCCTGGAAGGCGTGGTGGGCAACCGCCTGCGCGAGCTGGCGAGCACCGCCAACATCAAGGGCTTCCGCAAGGGCAAGGTCCCGACCAAGGTCATCGAACAGCGCTTCGGCGCCCAGGTCCGCAACGAGGCCTACGGCGAGCTGATCCGCGAGAGCCTGGGCGAAGCCATCCGCCAGCAGAACCTGCAGGTGGCCGGCAACCCCGAGGTGAAGGCCGAGCCCGCCGGTGACGCCGGCGAGATCCGCTACACCGCCACCTTCGAAGTGGTGCCCGAGTTCGGCACCATCGACCCGGCGAAGCTGCAGATCGTGCGCACCACCTCGTCGATCGAGGAAAGCGACATCGACGCGATGATCGAGACCCTGCGCCAGCAGCGCCGCAGCTGGGAGCCGGTCGAGCGTGCCGCCGAGGCTGGCGACCTGGTGCAGGTCGAGACCTTCGCCGTCACCGCCGAAGCCCGCGTGCCCGCCGAGGGCGTCGAGCGCGGCGCCACCGTGATCGGCTCGAACGTGATGTACCCCGAGCTCGAAGCGCGCCTGGCCGGCATGAAGGCCGGCGACGAAGTCGAGGTCGAAGTGACTTTCCCGGACACCTGGCGCGTCGCCGACCTGGCCGGCAAGTCCGCCAAGGTCACGCTCAAGGCCGCCAAGGTCTCGGCGCCCAAGCTGCCCGAGCTCGACGAAGCCTTCGTCAAGAGCTTCGGCATCAAGGGCGGCAAGCTCGAGCAGTTCCGCAAGGAAGTGCGCGCCAACCTCGAGCGCGAGCTCAAGGGCAACCTGATGCAGCGCCTGCGCGCGGAAGTGGCCAGCAAGCTGGTCGCCGCCTACGCCGGCGTCGAGCTGCCGCCGCGCCTGATCGAAGCCGAGGCCCGCAACATGGCCGGTGCCGCGATGCAGCAGGCGCGCCAGCAGGGCCAGCCGAACGCCAAGTTCGAGGCCGCCCAGTTCATGGACGCCGCCCGCAACCGCGTCGCCGCCGGCCTGCTGGTGGGTGAGGTGGCGCGCCAGAACAACCTCAAGCTCGACAACAAGCGCGTCACCGAGACCCTGCAGCTGATCGCCTCGACCTACGAGGATCCGGGCCAGGTCGTTGAACTTTACCGGAACGACCCCAACCTCATGTCCAGCCTGCGCAACCGCGTGATGGAAGAGCAGGTGATCGACTGGATCGCCGAGCGCGCCGAAGCCACCGAGCAGGCCGTGGGCTTTTCCGAACTGATGCGTCCGGCCGCCTGAGGCGGCCACTACGGAGGAACGCGGGCATGGAACCGATCAAGGGCTTGAACCTGGTGCCGATGGTGGTCGAACAGACCAGCCGCGGTGAGCGGGCGTACGACATCTACTCGCGCCTGCTCAAGGAGCGCGTGATCTTCCTGGTCGGTCCGATCGACGATTACATGGCCAACGTCATCGTCGCCCAGCTGCTGTTCCTCGAGGCAGAAAACCCCGAGAAGGACATCAGCCTGTACATCAACTCGCCGGGCGGCGTGGTCACCTCGGGCATGGCGATCTACGACACCATGCAGTTCATCAAGCCGGACGTGAGCACCATCTGCGTCGGCCAGGCCGCCAGCATGGGTTCGCTCCTGCTGGCCGCCGGCGCCGCGGGCAAGCGCTACATCCTGCCCAGCGCGCGCGTGATGATCCACCAGCCGCTGGGTGGCTTCCAGGGCCAGGCCAGCGACATCGAGATCCACACCCGCGAGATCCTGACCCTGCGCGACCGCCTGAACGGCGTGCTGGCCAAGCACACCGGCCAGCCGATCGAGCGCATCGCCAAGGACACCGACCGCGACAACTTCATGGATGCCGAGGCCGCCAAGGCCTACGGCATGGTGGACGCGGTGCTCGACCGTCGCCCCGACGACACCATCCAGGCCTCCTGAGGCCCCCGCAGACGCGGTCTTCACGCCCCGTCCCGGCCCCGCCGGGCCGGGGTTCTGCGTCTCGCGGCCTGTGATATTCTCGACCCCGACCCATTCCACCAGGGCAGCGTAAGCATGACCGAAGACCGCCAGGGCCGTTCCGGCGACAGCAGCAAGATCCTCTATTGCTCCTTCTGCGGAAAGAGCCAGCACGAGGTGCGCAAGCTGATCGCGGGCCCCAGCGTGTTCATCTGCGATGAATGCGTCGAACTGTGCAACGACATCATCCGCGAGGAGCTGGAGGAGAAGGCGCACGCCGCCCGCAGCCACCTGCCCAAGCCGCGCGAGATCCTCGAGGTCCTCGACCAGTACGTGATCGGCCAGCAGCGCGCGAAGAAGACGCTGTCGGTGGCCGTGTACAACCACTACAAGCGCATCGAGAGCCGGATCAAGAACGACGACATCGAACTGTCGAAGTCCAACATCCTGCTGATCGGTCCGACCGGCTCGGGCAAGACGCTGCTGGCGGAAACGCTGGCGCGCCTGCTCAACGTGCCGTTCACCATCGCCGACGCCACCACGCTCACCGAAGCGGGCTACGTCGGCGAGGACGTCGAGAACATCATCCAGAAGCTCCTGCAGAAGTGCGACTACGACGTCGAGAAGGCGCAGCAGGGCATCGTCTACATCGACGAGATCGACAAGATCTCGCGCAAGTCCGAGAACCCGTCCATCACCCGCGACGTGTCGGGCGAGGGCGTGCAGCAGGCCCTGCTCAAGCTCATCGAGGGCACCGTCGCCTCGGTGCCGCCGCAGGGCGGCCGCAAGCACCCGCAGCAGGAATTCCTGCAGGTTGACACCAAGAACATCCTGTTCATCGTCGGCGGCGCCTTCGCCGGCCTGGACAAGGTCATACAGGCGCGCAGCACCGACGCCGGCGGCATCGGCTTCGGCGCCAAGGTGAAGAGCTCCGAGCGCAAGGCCGAGGTCGGCAAGCTGCTGGCCGAGGTCGAGCCCGAGGACCTGATCAAGTTCGGCCTGATCCCCGAGTTCGTCGGCCGCCTGCCGGTGGTCGCCACGCTCGAGGAGCTGGACGAAGCCGCGCTGATGAAGATCCTCACCGAGCCCAAGAACGCCATCACCAAGCAGTTCAAGAAGCTGTTCGAGATGGAGGGCGTCGAGCTGGAAGTCCGCCCGGACGCCCTGCTGGCCATCGCCCGCCGCGCCCTCAAGCGCAAGACCGGCGCCCGTGGCCTTCGAACCATCATGGAGTCGGTGCTGCTCGATACGATGTACGAGCTGCCGTCGCTGGAAAACGTCAGCAAGGTCGTCGTGGACGAGTCGGTGATCAACCACCAGACCGAGCCCTACCTGATCTACAGCAGCGGCGCCCAGCCGGCCCCCAAGGCCGCCTCCGCCGACTGAGCGGCGCGCGCAAGTGTTTGAATACGGGCCGGTTCTTCCGGCCCGTTTTTTTTGCCCCCCGAAAAGCTTGCAAGCCGACCCGCCGGACCCCATAACCTGAGCCATACCGGGGTTTGGCCCCGAGGGAGCCTTCCATGCAAGACACGACCCCCACCCCCGAACTCCGCCTCGACCTTCCCGTGCTGCCCCTGCGCGACGTGGTCGTCTACCCGCACATGGTCATCCCGCTGTTCGTGGGCCGCGACCGCTCGATCAAGGCGCTGGACCTGGCCATGGCCGGCGACAAGCAGATCCTGCTCGTGGCCCAGAAGAGCCCCGACACCGACGACCCGGGCGCCGACGACCTGTATTCGGTGGGCACCCTGGCCCAGGTGCTGCAGTTGCTCAAGCTCCCGGACGGCACCATCAAGGTGCTGGTCGAGGGCAGCGCGCGCGTGGCCATCGACGGCTACGGCGAGCGCGAGGGCGCCCTGACCGCCACCGGCAAGGAAGTGGACTCGGTGTACGAGCGCGACGAGCGCGAGCTCGAAGTCACCCTCCGCTCGCTGATGACCCTGTTCGAGCAGTACGTCAAGACCAACCGCAAGCTCCCGCCGGAGCTGCTGACGACGCTTTCGGGCATCGACGAACCCAGTCGCCTGGCCGACACCATCTCGGCCCACCTGGGCGCGCGCCTTTCCGACAAGCAGCAGCTGCTGGAGACCCTCGAGGTCGGCCAGCGCCTGGAGATGCTGATCGGCCTGGTGGACGGCGAGATCGACGTGCAGCAGATCGAGAAGCGCATCCGTGGCCGCGTTAAGTCGCAGATGGAGAAGAGCCAGCGCGAGTACTACCTCAACGAGCAGATGAAGGCCATCCAGAAGGAACTCGGCGAGATCGACGACGCGCCGAACGAGCTCGAGGAACTGGCCAAGAAGGTCGCCAACGCCGGCATGCCCAAGGCGGTGGAGGCCAAGGCCAAGGCCGAGCTCAACAAGCTCAAGCAGATGTCGCCCATGTCGGCCGAAGCCACCGTGGTGCGCAACTACATCGACTGGCTGGTGGGCGTGCCCTGGAAAAAGCGCAGCAAGGTGCGCAAGGACCTCAAGGCCGCGCAGGAAGTGCTCGACGCCGACCACTACGGCCTCGAGAAGGTCAAGGAACGCATCCTCGAATACCTCGCGGTGCAGTCGCGGGTGAAGCAGATGCGCGGCCCGATCCTGTGCCTGGTGGGTCCGCCGGGCGTGGGCAAGACTTCGCTCGGCCAGTCCATCGCCAAGGCCACGAACCGCAAGTTCGTGCGCATGTCGCTGGGCGGCGTGCGCGACGAGGCCGAGATCCGCGGCCACCGCCGCACCTACATCGGCTCCATGCCGGGCCGCATCGTCCAGAACCTCAACAAGATCGGCAGCAAGAACCCGCTGTTCGTGCTCGACGAGATCGACAAGATGAGCATGGACTTCCGCGGCGACCCGTCGTCGGCCCTGCTCGAGGTGCTCGACCCGGAACAGAACAGCGCGTTCAACGACCATTACCTGGAAGTCGACCTCGACCTCTCGGAGATCATGTTCGTCGCCACCGCGAACTCGCTCAACATCCCGGGCCCGCTGCTCGACCGCATGGAAGTGATCCGCATCCCGGGCTACACCGAGGAGGAGAAGCTGGGCATCGCCGAGCGCTACCTGCTGCCCAAGCAGCTCAAGGCCAATGGCCTCAAGCCCACCGAGCTCAAGATCAGCGAAGCCGCCGTGCGCGACATGGTGCGTTACTACACGCGCGAATCGGGCGTGCGCAACCTCGAGCGCGAGATCTCCAAGATCTGCCGCAAGGTGGTGAAGGAAATCGCGCTCGCCGGCCCGCGCAAGGCCGGCAAGGCCAGCGCCGTCAGCGTCACGCCGAAGAACCTCGACAAGTACCTGGGCGTGCAGCGCTACGATTTCGGCCGCGCGGAGCAGGAGAGCGAAGTGGGCCTGGTCACCGGCCTGGCGTGGACCGAAGTCGGTGGCGACCTGCTGCAGATCGAGGCCTCGCTGCTGCCCGGCAAGGGCCAGCTCATCCTCACTGGCCAGCTTGGCGACGTCATGCAGGAGTCGGTGAAGGCCGCCTACAGCGTGGTGCGTTCGCGCAGCGAACGCCTGGGCCTGGACGCCGAGTTCCACCAGAAGTTCGACACCCACGTGCACGTGCCCGAGGGCGCCACGCCCAAGGATGGCCCGAGCGCGGGCATCGCGATGGTGACGGCCTTGGTGTCGGTGCTGTCGGGCGTGCCGGTGCGCGCCGATGTCGCCATGACCGGCGAGATCACCCTGCGCGGCCGCGTGCTGCCCATCGGCGGGCTGAAGGAAAAGCTGCTGGCGGCGCTGCGCGGCGGCATCCGGACGGTGCTGATCCCCGAGGAAAACCGCAAGGACCTTGCGGATATTCCCAAGAACGTCACCCAAGGCCTTGAGATCATTCCGGTCAAGTGGATCGACGAGGTGCTGGACGTGGCGCTGGTGCGGCCGCTGGCGCCGGAATCGACGCCGGAACCCTCGCCCGACAACACCGACGGCAAGGAAGGCAAGGACGCCGGCGGCGCCGCCCTGACGCACTGAGCGAAGGGGCGAAAAGCGCTGGAAGCCGCGAAATAACTGGCTTTCGCTTATTGCGCGGGCAAAATGCCGCTGGTATAAATCAACCCATCCGCCGCGCGTTGGATCATCCGGGCAGCGGCGGTACAGGTGGATCGGGGCGCACCCAGGCCAAGGCCGGGCGCCCTCGGTTTTCAAGAACGCGGGTTTCCACTCGCTCAGGGAGTCAATAATGAACAAAGCCGAATTCATTGGTGCCGTCGCCGACGCCGCCGAGCTGTCCAAGGCCGACGCCGGCCGCGCCGTCGATGCGATGATCGAAGCGATCACCAAGGCCCTCAAGAAGGGCGACACCGTGACGCTGGTGGGCTTCGGCACCTTCTCGGTCCGCAAGCGCGCCGCCCGCCAGGGCCGCAATCCGCAGACCGGCGACACCATCAAGATCAAGGCTTCGAAAAATCCTGCGTTCAAGGCTGGCAAAGCCCTGAAGGATGCTGTAAACTAAGCGTCTTCCTTGGGAAGGGTGCTTAGCTCAGCGGTAGAGCGTCGCCCTTACAAGGCGAGGGTCGGGGGTTCGAAACCCTCAGCACCCACCAGGTAAGTGATACGCGGAGTGGTAGTTCAGTCGGTTAGAATGCTGGCCTGTCACGCCGGAGGTCGCGGGTTCGAGTCCCGTCCACTCCGCCATATCCCCAAGGGCGCCCCAAAAGGGCGCCCTTGTTTTTTCCAAGGCCCCGGAAGGCCCGGGGCTCCCACCGGACGTCATTGCCCACATGCTCCAGACTATCCGCGACAAGTCCTCAGGCTGGCTCGCCTTCATCATCCTGGGCCTGGTGATCATCACGATGGCCTTCTTCGGCATCGAGTCCTACTTCGCCCCGAAGGTCGAGACTTATTCCGCCAAGATCGAAGGCCCGGCCAAGTACTGGCTGTGGGGCAAGCAGGTTCGCGAGATCCCGCAGGACCAGTTCCAGCGACGCTTCGAGCAGATGCGCCAGCAGGAGCGCGAGCGCCAGGGCGAGGCCTTTGACTACGCCGCGTTCGAATCCCTGGACAACAAGCGCCAGGTCCTCGACGGCATGATCGACGAGGAAGTGCTGGGCATGGTCGCCGAGCGCGACGGCATCACCATCGGCGAAGCCGAGGTCGCGGCCGAGCTCAAGCAGATGCCGGAATTCCAGCTCAATGGCGTGTACAGCCCGGACCAGTACCGCCTGGCCCTGGCCGCGCGTGGCATGAACCACGCCCAGTTCATGTCCGTCGTCCGTGCCGACATGGCCCGCCAGGTGATCCCGGGCCTGATCGCCCGCTCCGGCCTCGCCGAGGCGGCGGAGCTCGATGCCTACCTCAGGCTGGAGCGCCAGACCCGCGACCTGTCCATCATCGACCTGCCGACGCCGGCCGCCCCGGCGGCGCCGACCGACGAGCAGCTGCAGGCGTGGTTCGAGGCCAACCTGGCGCGCTACCGCACGCCGGAACGACTCGCGATCGAGTACGTGGAGATCGATGCCGCCATGCTCGAAGTGCCGGAGGCGGTGGACGAGCAAACCCTGCGCCAGCGCTACGAGGAGCAGCGCGCCCGGTACGTGGTCGAGCCAAGGCGTTCGGCTGCGCACATCCTGGTGGCGGTGCCGGCGGAAGCCGACGAGGCCACCGAACAGGCCGCGCGGGAGCGGGCCGAAGCCCTGGTGGCCAAGGCTCGCGAGCCGGGCGCGGATTTCGCGGCCCTGGCCCGGGAAAATTCCGAGGACCTGGGCTCGAAGGCCGATGGCGGCGCCCTGGGCACCGTGGAGCCCGGTATGTTCGCCGGTCCCTTCGAGGACGCGCTGTTCGCCTTGGAACAGGCGGGCCAGGTCAGCGATCCGGTGCGCACGCCCGAAGGCTGGCATGTCATCCAGCTCACCGACTTCACGCCCGGCTCGGAGCGCAGCTTCGACGAGGTTCGCGCCGAGATCGAGGCCGAATACCAGTCGACCGCGCGCGATCGCCTCTTCAGCGACCTGAGCAACCGCCTCATCGAGCGCGTGTACCGCGATCCGACCGCGCTGGCCCCGGCCGCGGAAGAGGTGGGCCTCGCCGTCCGGCGCAGCGCCTTGTTCAGCCGCGACGCCGGCGAGGGCATCGCGGCCATTCCCGAGGTCCGCGCGGCCGCCTTTGCGGACAACCAGCGCATCGAGCGCCAGGTCAGCGATGCCGTCGAGATCGCCCCGAACCATGTCGTGGTCCTGCACGTGGTCGAGATCGAGCCGGAGGCGGCGATCCCGTTCGAGCAGGCGCGTGAGCGCGTGCGCGCCGAGTGGGTCGCCGATGCCCTTTCCAAGGCGTCCGAGGCGCAGGCGACCGCGCTGCTGGAGCGTGCGGCCAAGGGCGAGTCGCTCGAGGTCCTGGCGGCGGAAGTGGGTCGCACCGTGGCCACGATCCCGGGCGTCACCCGCCAGTCGCAGCTGCCGCCGGCCCTGTTGGCCGAGGCCTTCCGCCTGTCGGCGCCGGACGAGGGCAAGCCCAGTGTCGGCATGGCCCGCATCGACGCCGACCGCCACGCGCTGGTGCAG
>Ga0154536_1027_pt2 | contig 12895 bp, 13 predicted proteins | sample RifGroF1_FD_105679 | JGI IMG/M metagenome (GOLD analysis project Ga0154536, IMG submission 105679) | Xanthomonadales bacterium GWF1_69_6 | reverse complement strand
GGTGTAGCCGCCACCGGCGGCGGAGAAGCGCACCTGGCCGCGATTGGCCGGCGTGGGCGCGGCGGTTCCGCTGGAGCCCGCGCTGGTGTCGGCGCCCCAGTACAGGTAGGCCCGGAGCACCGTCGAACCGGCCGGCAGCGCCAGGTTGGCGGTGCTGGAATTGAACGTGCCGCCGTCGGCGTCCACGTCCACGTAGCCCATGTTGAAGTTGTTGTTGTTGCCCGTGCCGTTGCGGGCCGCGGGGCATGCGGAGGCCGCGTCGGAGCAGTTCAGCAACTGGTTGCCCACCAGCACCGAATCGGCGCGGCCCGTGAACTGGTAGCGCTGGTCGAAGCTGCGGATGGTGCTGGAGGCCCCCGCCAGCGCCGGCAGGAGGCCGGCCAGCAGGGCCAGGGCTGCGAGGCCAAGGCGGGCGAGGGGCGAGGCTTTCGATTTGCTCATTGACCTGGATCCGTTCGTGGGCACGGGCACCGGTTGCCCGGCGGCGTTCTCGGGATGCAGGCGTGCGGCAGCGCGGAACCGGGTAAGGCAGGCGCAAACGCGTGCCTGCCTTACCCGGTTCCGGGTCGCCAAGTGTCAGGTGTCGAACAGGACCCCTCGCGGGATCATCCCCAAACGCAGTCGCCAGGCCCTGTTGGCCCGGCGCCCCCTAAACCACCCGCCTCCCGGGCGGATCTGTGTCCGCCTGGCGGGTTGTTCAGCAAGACTCGTGCCAACCCGCCGGCAAATGTGACGGAGTTGTCAGAACGCGGGTTGATTGGGTGCGGCAGCGCAACGGGACGCGTTAACTATCACTAACCGTGTCACCGCACGTCACAATCTGACGCGCTGCAGCGAAGAGAAGGCCAGCCCGGCGCGGTGCCGGAAGCCCATGCTTTCGTAAAGCCCCAGCGCGCGCGTGTTCGACGGGCTCACGTGCAGGAAGGGTTCCAGCCCGCCGGCCAGCAGGTCGTTGCACAGGAAGGCGGTGAGCCGGCGCGCGTGGCCGCGGCCCAGGTGTTCGGGGCGGGTGCAGATGGCGCTGACTTCGCGGAAGCCCGGCGGGCCCATGCGTTCGCCGGCGATGGCCGCCAGGCGCCCGTTTTCATACAGGCCGAAGTAGCGGCCCATGGCCATGGCGCGCGGGCGGAAGTAGTGCGGGTACACCAGCGCGACCAGTTCCAGCAGGTCGGCGTGGCGGTCATCGCCGAGCTCGACGATGTCCGGCCCCGGCGTTTCCGCCAGCGGCTGCGGGCAGTGCATCTGCACCAGGGTGAACTGCGGTTCGAGCACGAAACCCGGCGGCGGCGCCGGGTGCGGGCCGATCACCAGCACGGTGTCGCCGGGCGGCACCAGGGCTTCGAGCGCCACGGCGTCGGCGTGGCCGTCGCGCGGCACGCCCAGGAAGGGGGCGATGTCGGCCGGGTAGCGCAGCACCTCGCCGTGCGCGAGCGCCAGGCCGCGGTGGCGGTTCGCCAGCGAATCAAAGGCGGGGTTGTCGAGCGGGTGCAGGGCCATGGGGCCAGTGTGGCGCGGTGGGGCTGGCCGGGGATGTGTCGGAAGTCGCGCCGCTCAGGCCGGCAGGTCGGGGTCGCCGGGCGTGAAGCTGATTTCCTCGATTTCGTCGAAGCCCTTGCTGTCGAGCAGGCCATCGTCGAACTCGAACTCCTCGGGGGCCGGGGCGGTCTGCCATTCCTGCACCAGCAGGCGGGCCTCGTCGGCCTCGTCGCTTTCCACCACCACGCGGATCTGCGGCGTGGTGGCCAGGGCGCCGGAGGGGTCCGCCACCTGCGGGCCGAAGATGTGGGCGGCGATGCCGGAGGTGACCAGCAGCTCCTGCACCAGCTGCGCGTCCAGTTCGTTCTGGGCGATGTAAACGGGAATCACGGCCGGTCCATCCTGCGAAGGGTCCGGGGAGACATTGGGGGCCCGTTTGGCCCGTGAAACCGTGACCTGCATCACATTTTTGCCGGGTTTCGGGCGGGTGGCGCCTGGGGGCTGACCAGCGGGGCGCGGTGAACGTATCCTTCACATGGCGCTCCTGCAGGGGGAGCGGGAGCCACCGCCTCGTGAATACGCTGAAAGCCATCAACGCGCAGGTCACCGCGCCCCAGGAAAGCCCCGACGCCATCCCGCTCACGCTCAAGCCGGGCGACCCGGTGTACGTGCGCCACGCCCACCCGGACCGCCCGGGCTACGTCTGGGCCGAGGATGGCCAGCTCAGCGCCGGCTGGGTGCCGCTGGACCTGATCGACATGAATGCCGGCCGCCCCCAGGCCAAGGCCGAATACTGCAGCGCCGAACTCACCGTGGAACCCGGCGACACCGTGCGCCTGATCTGGGAAGACCCGAAGCACGGCGCCTGCTGGTGCGAAGACCGCCACAGCGAGCGTGGGTGGATTCGCAACGAGCGGCTGCAGTTCGAGACTGAGAAATAAGATCTAGATGACCCTATTGAGGTCAATGTCGAGGCCAGCCTCCTTCATTTCCTTGGCCAACCTCAATTGCCAGCCGTCAGCCGAATCGAACGGCGTATAGACCACGCCCAAATAGTCAGACGGAATCTCGACTCCATCCTCGTAAAGGACGCAGACCTTTTCCCGCCCCAGCGCGGCACAGAAGTACCCCAACTCCAGCAAAACGTTCTGCCGCGCTCGCGGCCTAATTGAGTTGAGTGAATTCTTCGGTGCGCCCACGTCATCCGCGGTCAAGAGGACGATAGCGAACCCAACATCTGCTGCATTGCTTTCGAATTTTTCAATGATCGTTTGACCCCGGTTGGGCTGCTCATGCAGCACCACTGCACGCACTCCAAGCCGATCGACAAAACGGGCAACGCGCGTCTTGGCCGCCTCATCAGAACCATGAACGATGAAGGCAGCATTCTTCTGATGGCCTCTATCAGTTGTAGCCGAAGATTCCGCGCCTCTGGAATCGCCCGGAATAAGATCCAACCTCTCAAGTATCGATTCCAGACAGGTGAGCTTCTTACCTAAGCCCGCCCGGAACGATTCCACACGCCGGGAAAGAGGAGCATTTGTGTATATCACCCCCAGCAATGAAACAGATTCATATTCTTCCGCGATTGAATCGGGCTCAAAGCAACGCTTCAGAAGCTCAATGTTGTAGGCGTTCCACTTTGTTCTCTTGGCTCGAGCGCCCTCGAGGCCCTCTTCACTCAGAATCCCAAGGTTCTGGATCTCACGGCCAGCACTTATTCGTGCCGCCAACTTCTCCTCCACCTCAGCCCGCGGAAGGGAAAGACGAGTGGGCACAGAACGACGCTCCTCGATGGCCTGAGATTTTCGCCTGACCAAGCCTAAGCTCCTCAATTACAGCAATTGGGCAAGACCGACTCACGAAGCCAAAAATCGGCACTATGGCGACAGGGGGCCATCTTTCCCGGCAGCACGATTCAATGAAATTGCAGTTGGAAAGACAGCTACTGGCCCAATTCGACCTCGGCCACCGCCAAGTCTATGGAGCCGGAATCTACCGGCCTGAAATGCCAGCGCTCTTGCCGGCACCTGATTGCTAATTCGACCTAATTTCAACAATAGAAGCACGGGGCAATTGGAAAGCAAATTCACCTTGCCAGAACGCACAGGCTGCCTCTCCGCAGCCAATAACGTATGCCTTCTTTGACTCAATTCTAGAGCCAAGTCGGTAGACAATGAGTGCGCCGTCAACCGATCTGCGATCACCGCTCAGCGCATCGATCTGCTCTTGTCCAATCCAAGCGCCGACCTGGCGAGTAAACCCAAAGGACACAAGAATAAAGCCAATCATCATCAAGGCAGTCGGGCCAACTGCATCATCTCTTAGCCGCCGCCCATACCCCTCACTCGCGGCGGCAAACTTTTCTTTCCTCCACAGCCAAGGCTTATGAATCGATCGAAGAAGTCGGGAACACTCAGGCCAGTCTTTACGGAAGAGACTAACTAGAAGCTCTGAGGCAAAAGTGATCGACAATAAATAAGCCACCAGCCCCAGCACCAATGCGACTATTGCGCCCAGCATCCCCGCCTGCCCTTTTGCGCCAACGAGCAGAGCATCATGAAAGTCTGGCCTGATGAATGAATAATCGACGCCAAAGCTACTGTAATAGCCCTCAAGATAACTTCTTCCAATGAAGTAGAACCAAGCGATAACCAAGGGAAGTGCACTTACCAGCACCGGAAGGTTTAGTCGCCGAAATACAGAGCGATTCCCCATGAAGCCACCCCCAAATCGAGACACTCCGCAAGCTCGAAAGATCACCGACACCCAGACTGAATACGCTCGCAACTCGAGAACAGAGGCCGAACTCCGTACCCGCATTCAAGAGGGCTAAGCCAAAAAAATGTATCTTGAGGCCGCGCGACCTAAGGCACCGCGAGACACCCGACGGAGACGCGACAAGCCCTGTAACAAACATCAATTTGCCAAAATCAACCAGGAGCCATGAAACAAACTCGCACCCATACAAGCTCACAAGGCCTTGGTCCAGTTCAGGCTAGGGTTGCCCAGCCGAGTTCCAAACCTGTACACGAATTTCTAGCGCCTTCCAAAACATCTTATGAACTCGGATGTGACTACTTCGCTTGACGTCACCCCAGGTAACGGACGCCTGATCTCTTGATGCCCAAAGCCAAGCTGACTCCTCACCCGTCTTCAGACCAACAACCCCAACATGAAAGAGCAACTGCAGAATTGCACAGACCAGATCACCGTCGGAAATTGAGGACTTGTGATCTGTATATGCCTGCTTAAACGCCCTTATCAGCGGGTCCTGTGCATGCATCGTACAGAGCTGAGTTGCGAGCCCATCAACCAGCCCCTTGTTGAATGCGGCCCGAGTAAATGACTCAGGGAACCCCTTAAGGCAGTCAATCGTTGCTGGCAGGGACGGATATTGAACTAACCACTCATCCAAGAGGGCCTTTAGCCGCTTCTTCGAATATGGCGTCTCAGCATCCTGAATGACCTTCCATGATATTCGCGGACGGTCTGCGGCGAGCCTGAAGCATTCATTGACGTAGCTGATCACGTCGCGAGGTCGATTAAACGTTCGCTCAATGATGTGGTCTAGCGGCTCACGGCCAGACCGTGCAGACGGAAATATGTCAGCAAGTCGTACAATTCGATTCGTGTAACGTCTCTTGAAAACCTCGCTAACGCGGGCCTCGACAAGGCTAATTAACTCAGATCGCGTCCAAACTATGTGCGCGTAGTAGGCTTCGTACTTCTCTTCCTGAAAGCCACCGTCTCGAGTGGCCTCAAAGACCTGCTCGATTAGGTCTTGACGCAATGCGCAAACGACCTTGACGTGGCGCACCCTCCGGAAGGATCGAATTTCCTCCAGCAGTGAACGGATCAACTTCAGTCTAGCCGCAGATGAAACCCACTCCTCATCAAGTGAGTCAATCAGAACAAAGTAGGGCTTCTGTCGGTCATCAAAGAAGTGTTCGTCAAGCAGATCTACGATTTGAGATAACTCCTTGATCTGGACCCTACTAACTACAGCAGAGCCTCGCGAAGAGACTTCGCGACGTTCTTCTTCGGTGAGTGCCGCCTTCCCGCCGAGCCGCAGCTTCGCCTTGAAAGCTGTGCCCTCAACCGACGACTCCAACTCATTCTCCAGCTTCGATGTGACCTCTTTTAGTCGAACTTCAGTCTCTTCCCAAAAGGAATCACCCCATTGAAGCATGTACTCCAAGGCTTTCGCCTTAGGCGTGCCGGGCCTGAACCTCAGATGTAGCCCGTCTAGCCATCTCTCAAACCCACTCCGGTCTCGCAGAGAGTATCGCTTCTTGATGAGTTCCGTGACGAGGACGTGCCGCCACAGGAGTCGATAGAAGAGATCCAAATTGACCCCGGAATCTTCGAAGAATCGAAGCACCGTGGAGTTCTCAACATACCTGAAGGCAAGCTCGAAGAGGTTGAGCCTGATTGTGTTCGACTCAACTTGTTCCAACCGAATTAGTAGGGCGGTCTTTCCTTGGCCCGTCCTGCCAACGATGATCGAGGCGTGACTTTCAAGGTCACGTAGCACCGACATCGTCCCAGTATCGATGTAACAGTCTTTGAGGAGGTCTGCATCTGACTCAGCGTCAGGCGCCCCGATGGCGAGGTGCTTCCAAATAACGAAGTCGGACTCTTTATCCGTCACTGACAACAGTCAGCCGCACTTGCTGTAGCCGCAATTCAGGCAAGTGGCGCAGCCGTCCATGATGACGGTGGCCTTGGTGTTGCACTTGAAGCACATGGTGGCGCTGGGCGGGAAAGAGGCGCCCTCGCCGGTCACCTGCACCGCCTCGTCGGCGCCGCGGGCGCCTTCGGTGCCGGAACCGGCGGGGGCACCGCTCAGGCCGGAATCACTGGACTTTTTTTTTGCGCGGGCCTCGTAGGCGGCGCGCTTTTCGGCGATCAGGCGCTTCTGCTCCTCGCCCAGTTCCGGGTCGAGGATCATGCCGATCGACTTGAGGTGCTCTTCGACCACCGAGCCGATCTCGGCCACGATGGACGGCATGTACACGCCGCCGGCCTTGAAGTAGCCGCCGCGCGGGTCGAACACCGCCTTCATCTCGTCCACCAGGAAGGTGACGTCGCCGCCCTTGCGGAACACGGCGCTCATGATGCGGGTCAGCGCCACGATCCACTGGAAGTGGTCCATGTTCTTCGAGTTGATGAACACCTCGAACGGGCGGCGCAGTTCGTGTTCCGTGCCCGGGTTGAGCACGATGTCGTTGATCGTCACGTACATGGCGTGTTCGACCAGCGGGGATTTGATCTTGTAGGTGGAACCCACCAGCACTTCCGGCCGCTCGACCTTCTCGTGCATGTGAATGATGTTCGATTCCGGCTCCTGCACGACCACGGGCGCGGCGACGGGCGCGGCAGCCTCCTTGGCCTTGTCTTCCGGCTTCTGGACGCTGTAACCCTTGATTTTCTTGCTGATCTTGATGGCCATGCTCGGTTCTTTTCGCTTATGTGGTGCGGGGGGATTTCGCCCGGAGCCCCCCGCCGCGGGCGGCGGGGGGACGGGGTACGACAATCGGGACAGCCTCAGGCTTTAGCGCTTCCTGGCAACCTTTCGGGCCGTCGTCTTGCGGGCCGCCGGCTTCCGGGCGACCTTCTTCGCCGCCGCCTTCTTGGCGGCCGGTTTCTTGCGGGCCGGCGCCTTCTTGGCAACAGCCTTCTTCTTAGGCGCGGCCTTCCTGGCCGCGGCCTTGCGGGCCGGCGCCTTCTTGGCGGCTGCCTTCTTCTTCGGCGCGGCCTTCTTCACCGCGGCCTTTTTCTTGGGAGCCGCCTTCTTCTTGGGCGCCGCCTTCTTGCCTCCAACCTTGGCCTCGACCGCCTTCACCGCGGCCTTGACCTTCTTCTTCGCGCCGGCGACGGCCTTCTTCACCGCCTTGCCGGCCTCGGACTTCTCGGCCTTCTTGACCTGCGCCTTGGCCTTGCGGATCACCGGGGCGGCCTTCTTCTTGGCCGCCTTCACCACGACGTCCGCCTGGTGGGCGATGGCGCCGCCGATTTCCTGGGCCTTCTCGCTGACGCTGTCGGCGGCACTGGAAATGGCCGCCGTGACTCCGTTGCCGTTGCTCATTACCGCTCTCCTCGTCATGGAACCCCGCGGCCTGTGCCGCAAGCCTAGGTGAACGCGCAGTCAGAACTTGCCGTAATAACCTTCCTTGAGCGCGTCGAACAGGTTGGCGGCGCTGTGCAACTCGCCGTCGTATTCGATCTCCTCGTTGCCCTTGGCCTCCACCACCGTGCCGTCCTCGAGCTCGAAGCGGTAGGTGGTGTTCTCCAGGTCGGCCTCCTTCACCAGCACGCCCTGGAAGGCGGCCGGGTTGAAGCGGAAGGTGGTGCAGCCCTTCAGGCCCTGCTTGTGGGCGTAGAGGTAGATGTCCTTGAAGTCTTCGTACGGGTAGTCGGTGGGCACGTTCGCGGTCTTGGAGATCGACGAGTCGATCCACTTCTGCGAGGCGGCCTGGATGTCCACGTGCGCCTTCGGGGTGATGTCGTCGGCCGAGATGAAGTAGTCCGGCAGGCGGGTCTTCTCGTCGGTGCTGAACGGCATGGCCTCGGGGTTGACCAGGGTGCGGTAGGCCAGCAGCTCGTAGCTGAAGACCTCGACCTTTTCCTTGGATTTCTTGCCTTCGCGGATCACGTTGCGGCTGTAGTGGTGCGCGAAGCTGGGCTCGATGCCGTTGGAGGCGTTGTTGGCCAGCGACAGCGAGATGGTGCCGGTGGGCGCGATCGAGCTGTGGTGGGTGAAGCGCGCGCCGCTCTCGGCCAGCTCCTTCACCAGCTCCGGGGCCACGGTGGCCACGCGCTGCATGTAGCGCGAGTACAGCGCGTGCAGCTGGCGGCCCTTGATCTTCTGGCCGACCTTCCAGCCGTCCTTCTTCATCTCCGGGCGCTTGCGCAGCATTTCGGCGGTGACCTTGAACTCCTCGTCCATGATCGGGGCCGGGCCCTTTTCCTTGGCCAGGCTCAGCGCCACTTCCCAGCCCGCCAGGGCCATTTCGCGGCTCACGTCCTCGGTGAACTTCACCGAATCGGCCTCGCCGTACTTCATCTTGAGCATGGTCACGGTGCTGCCCAGGCCCAGGAAGCCCATGCCGTGGCGGCGCTTGCGCATGATCTCGTCGCGCTGCTGCTGCAGCGGCAGGCCGTTCACTTCCACCACGTTGTCGAGCATGCGGGTGAACACGCGCACGACTTCCTTGTATTCCTCCCAGTCGAAGCGCGCCTTGTCGGTGAACGGGTCGCGCACGAACTTGGTGAGGTTGACCGAGCCCAGCAGGCAGGCGCCGTAGGGCGGCAGCGGCTGCTCGCCGCAGGGGTTGGTGGCGCGGATGGTTTCGCACCACCAGTTGTTGTTCATCTCGTTGACGCGGTCGATCAGGATGAAACCCGGCTCGGCGAAGTCGTAGGTGGACGCCATGATGCGGTTCCACAGCTGCTGGGCGCGGATGTGGCCGTAGATCTTGCAGGCCACCATGCCGTCTTCGCGGGTCACGTAGTTTTCGCTGTGCGGCCAGTCGCGCCAGATGACCTGCTTCGGGTCGTTGACGTCCACGTCGCCGGCTTCCTTGACGTTCACCGGGAACACCAGCGGCCAGTCGGCGTCGGCCTCGACGGCGTGGATGAATTCGTCGGTGACCAGCAGCGACAGGTTGAACTGGCGCAGGCGGCCGTCCTCGCGCTTGGCGCCGATGAATTCCTTCACGTCCGGGTGGGCCACGTCGAAGGTGCCCATCTGGGCGCCGCGGCGGCCGCCGGCCGACGAGACGGTGAAGCACATCTTGTCGTAGATATCCATGAACGACAGCGGGCCCGAGGTGTAGGCGCCGGCGCCGGACACGTAGGCGCCGCGGGGGCGCAGGGTGGAGAACTCGTAGCCGATGCCGCAGCCGGCCTTGAGCGTCAGGCCGGCCTCGTGGACCTTGCCCAGGATGTCGTCCATCGAGTCGGTGATGGTGCCCGACACGGTGCAGTTGATGGTGCTGGTGGCCGGCTTGTGCTCGAGCGCACCGGCATTGGACGTGATGCGGCCGGCCGGGATGGCACCGCGGCGCAGGGCCCAGAGGAAGCGCTCGTACCAGTACTTCTGCTTCTCGGCGGTGGGCTCGGCCTCGGCCAGGGCCTTGGCCACGCGCTGGTAGGTGTGGTCGATGCTGGCGTCGACCGGGTCGCCCTTCTTGGTCTTGAGGCGGTACTTCTTGTCCCAGATGTCATAGGACGCCGGCTGCATCTCGATGTCCTGCGCCGCGTTGGTCTTTACCGCCTCGAGGCGAACCGTGCTCATGAGTCTTTTTTTCCTCCCGGGACGCCCCCGGGGGGAGGCGTCTTTGTCTGAGTTCTTATCGGGTGATGCCGGCCGGAAACCCCGGGGACCCGACGCCCGCCCGTGGGGCTTGGCCCTGGGCAATCCGCGATGTCCGTCCCTGTTCCCGCATGCCGTCTCGCCGTCGCGTCGTGCAAGCTTGCGACCCCAAGCCTTGGGGCCGCCCCCCGCTGCCCGACACAAGATGTAGTGGCAGCGGAAAGCAAAACTACCCCTCGCCGGGGGGGCTGTCAACACGAGGAAACCGCCCGAAAAGGCAACCGCTTCAAGATGTTCCACGGCACTCCCAGAGTTGTCCTGAGACGCCGCCGGAACCCGTTGCTGGCGCTTCCCGGTACCGTGGAACCACCCCGCCACGGTCCGGGACGCCCCTTGTCCAGCCGCGGTTTTGCTCCCATCTGCTATCCCGTTCATCTTGTTCATCGCCCGCGCCCAGGAGACCGCCCGATGCGACCCGCCACCGCTGCCGCCGCCCTGCTGACCGCCGCCCTGGCTGGCGCCGGGGCCAGCCACTGGCTGGCCCAGCCCGCCGCCCCGGCCGAAGCCGCGCCGCCGACCCGGGGCGAGGCCGCGCTCGACACCGCCGCCCGCCTGGCCCTGCCGCGCACCGCCGAAGCCGCCCTGCCGGCCCAGCTGGAAGGCATGGCCCTGCCCTCGCTGGCACCCATGCTGGAAAAGGTCACCCCGGCGGTGGTGAACATCTACAGCCAGCAGGTGGTGCGCGTGCGCAACCCGCTGGCCGAACTGTTCGGCATGCCCGGCATGCCGCAGCAGCGCACCCAGCAGTCGCTGGGCTCGGGCGTGGTGGTGGACGCCGAACGCGGCCTGGTGCTCACCAACCACCACGTCATCGAGAACGCCGACGCCGTCTCGGTCCCCCTGGCCGACGGCCGCACCCTGGAAGCCGAGTTCATCGGCTCCGACCCCGACACCGACGTGGCCGTCATCCGCATCCCGGCCGAAGACCTGGTGGCCATCCCGCTGGCCGATTCGAGCCGCCTGCGGGTGGGCGATTTCGTGGTGGCCGTGGGCAATCCCTTCGGCCTGGGCCAGACCGTCACCAGCGGCATCGTCTCGGCCGTGGGCCGCAGCGGCCTGCAGGGCCTGGGCTACCAGAACTTCATCCAGACCGACGCCTCCATCAACCCGGGCAATTCCGGCGGTGCGCTGGTGAACCTGCGCGGCGAACTGGTGGGCATCAACACCGCCAGCTTCAACCCGCGCGGCAGCGCCGCGGGCAACATCGGCCTGGGTTTCGCCATCCCGGTGAACCTGGCCGACGAGGTGAAGCGCCAGCTGCTGGCCTACGGCGAAGTCCGCCGCGGCTCGCTGGGCGTGGACAGCGAAGACCTCAGCCCCCGCCTGGCCGAGCAGCTGGGCCTGCCCGACAACCAGCGCGGCGCGCTGGTGACCCGCGTCTACCGGGGCTCGCCGGCCGAAGCCGCGGGCGTGCGCCCGGGCGACCTGGTGGTGGCCGCGAACGGCGAGCGGGTATACGGCGCGCAGTCGCTGCGCAACCTCGAGGGCCTGCTGCCGGTGGACAAGCCGGTGGCGCTGGACCTGCTGCGCGACGACCGCCGCCTGAGCGTGCAGGCCGTGCTCAAGGCGCGCGCCACCGAAGTGGACGGCAGCCAGATCGACCCGCGCCTGGCCGGCGCCACCCTCACCGAACTGCCCGAACGCGTGCGCCAGCAGGGCCTGTACGGCGTGGTGGCCAGCAAGGTCGAACCCGGCAGCCGCGCCGCCGAATCGGGCCTGCGCCCGGGCGACTACATCCGCGGCATCAACCAGCGCCGGGTGGACGACCTGCAGGCCTTCCGCGACCGCCTGGCCGACGCCCCGCGCCAGCTGCAGCTCGACGTGGTGCGCGGCGGCCGCGTGGGTTATCTGGTGATGCAGTAATGCCGTGACGCCGCCGCCGGACACGGCGACGGTGTAAGGTGGCGACAACGTCCCAGAGGAGCCCGCCATGAGCCCTTCCCCGGAAGAAAAAGCCCGCCACATCGACCAGGCCAAGGAAAACCTCGGCGAGGCGCGCGAAGCGCTCAAGTCGGGCGTCACCGACGCGCTGGAAGCCGGCGCCGCGGCCGCCAAGGAAGCGCGCGCCGAACTCGACGAGAAGCTCCAGGGCCTGCTCGACCAGGGCCGCGGCATGCTCGACCAGGCCGAGGACCTGATCCGCAGCAAGCCGCTGGCCTCGTTCGGCATCGCCTTCGCGGCCGGTTACCTGGTCGCCGCCCTCACCCGCCGCAAGTAAGCCCCGGCCATGGCCGACACCGAACCGGGCGCCGCGGCCGGCGCCGGCAAGCTCGGCGACGACACCCAGGCCGTGCTGCAGGCCGCGCGCGACACCGCCGGCGCCTATGTCGGCGCGCTGCACGCGCTGCGCCAGCTGTTCGCCGCCGAAGTGGGCCTGGCCCGCGACGCGCTGGTGCAGGCGCTGGTGTTCCTGCTGCTGGCCATGGTGATGGTGGCCACCGCCTACGGCCTGCTCACCGCCCTGCTGGTGGCCGGCATCCGCGCGCTGGGCGCGCCCTGGCTGGTGGCCATCGCCATCCCGCTGCTGCTCAGCGCCGGCCTGGCCTGGCTGGGCGTGCTGCGGGCGAAGTCGCTGCTGCGCCACGCCGATTTCGAAGGCACCCGGCGCCAGATCAAGCTGGGCCTGCAGGGCCTGCCCGACCAGGACGCCGCGCCGTGAGCCTGGCCGACAAAATCGCCGCCGCGCAGGCCGCCGAAGTGGAATGCCAGCGCCGGCGCGAAACCATCGCCGAAGCGCGCGCGCACCTCACCGCGGAAATGAAGCGCACCGCCACGCCGGGCCGCATCGTGCTCTCGGGCCTGGCGCTGGGCTTCGCGGTGGGTTTCCGCGAACCCAAGGCCGGCCCCTCGCTGGCCGGCAAGGTGCTGGGCGGGCCGCTGTTCTCGATGGTGCTCGAGGCCGTGCTGCCGGGCATCGTGGCCGGCATCACCGCCGCCGCCGGCCTGCAGGAACCGAATGAAGACACCGAAGACACCGAAGAACCCGCCGACGAAAGCGAAGCCGGCGACGACGGCGAAGCCGCCCGCGGCGCGGCCTGA
>Ga0154536_1023_pt3 | contig 12977 bp, 14 predicted proteins | sample RifGroF1_FD_105679 | JGI IMG/M metagenome (GOLD analysis project Ga0154536, IMG submission 105679) | Xanthomonadales bacterium GWF1_69_6 | reverse complement strand
TTCCTTGACCTTCTTGGCGCAAGCGGCGAGGGCGACGCAGATGGAAGCGGCGAGCAGCACGCGGGTGGTGGTATTCATGGCAAAGCCTCTTGGTGTCGGATGCAGTGGTGGTGCTTATTGTTAGGTGTGGCCCGTCCTACGTTTACCTCTGCCGGTAAGGTGACCAGGCGGGCTCCCGGACGTCACCATCGGCCAATACCAAACGCTGTCTCACGCGACCGTCAGCCGACACGGCATACAGCACGCCACGCGAACCTTCCTTCGTGGCGTACAGCAACATGCTGGCGTTGGGGGCAAAGCTAGGCGACTCGTCGAGGTTGCCCGGAGACAAAGTCTGCCAGCGCCCCGCACCGCCAAAGCTGCGGTCTAGAACGGCAATACGATAAACGTTTCCGTTCCCCTGTGCCATAGCTATCTTCTTGCCATCAAAGGAAATACTGGCCTTGGCGTTGGAGTCACCCTGGAAGCTCAGGCGGGTCGCCTCGCCGCCGCCGGCGGGCACCTGGTAGAGCTGGGGCTTGCCGGCCCGGTCGGACGTGAAGACCAGGGACTGGCCGTCGGCCATCCAGACCGCCTCGGTGTCGATGCCGTAGTGGCGGGTGATCTGGGTCAGGCCCTTGCTGGCCAGGTCCATCACGTAGATCTCGGGGTTACCGGTCCGGGACAGGGTCAGGGCCAGGCGGCGGCCGTCCGGGCTGAAGGACGGGGCGCCATTGATGCCCCGGAAGCTAGCCACGACCTCGCGGGCGCCGGTGGCGATTTCCTGGATGTAGATGGTCGAGTTGCCCCGCTCGAAGCTCACGTAGGCCAGGCGGCGGCCGTCCGGGCTCCAGGCCGGGGACAGCAGCGGCTCGCGGGAGCGCACCACGGTCTGCGGGTTGAAGCCGTCGGAGTCGGCGATCATCAGGGCGTACTGGATGTTGCCGCCGACGCCGTTGGCCGTCACGTAGGCGATGCGGGTCCAGAAGGCGCCGCGCACGCCCAGGATCTTTTCATAGACCTGGTCGGCGATCTGGTGCGCCACGTCGCGCATGCCACGGGCACGGCCGCCCACGGCCAGGCCCAGCAGGCGCTCCTGCTTGGCCACGTCCCACAGTTCGTATTCGACACGGTAGCCGCCGTCCGGGTTGTCGAGCACGCGGCCGACGACCACGAAGTCCTGCTTGAGCACGCGCCAGGTCGGGAACTTGATCTCGCTGCCGCGGATGGGCTTCTCGATCACGTCCTGCTCGGACAGCGCGCGGAACTGGCCCGAGCGGTTGAGGTCGGCGCGGATCACGGCGCCGATGTCGGTGTCGGGGGCGACCGAGGTGCCCAGGTAGGGCATCGGCACCACGGCGATGGGCAGTGCCGCCTCGTTGCCGGTCACCAGGCCGATGTCCAGGCCCTGGGCGCGGGCCTGGCCCAGCGGGAGAAGCAGCGCGAGCGCCACGAAGGTAAGGAAACGTCTCATCGGCAGGCCTCTTCGGGGTAGCAGAACGTCAGGGTGACTTGTCGCTCGAACACGGACTTGAACTCGTCGTAGGGCATCGGCGCGCGGCGCAGGGCGCGTTCCACCGATTCGCGGCCTTGGGCGTCGAACGGGCAGCGCTGGAAGGCAACGTCGATGACCTCGCCGCCCGGGATCTGGGTGAAGCGGACCTCGCAGCGGGTGGCTTCGGGCGCCAGCACGCGGTTCCAGTTCGACTGCGCCGTCTGCAGCATGGCCAGGGCGTAACGCGCGCGCAGGTCGGTGTCGGTGCCGTTGTTGCCGCCGGCCTGCTGCGAAGGCTGGTTGGAGGGCTGCGGCTGCGGCGCCGGCTTGGCCTCGCGGTCGGCGAGCTGGCGCAGGCGCTGCTCCTCCATCTTGGTGCGGCGTTCGGCGGCCTCACGTTCCTTGCGCAGGGCCTCGAGCTGCTGGCGGCGCTGGCGCTGGCGCTCTTCCACTTCTTCCTGGCGCTTGCGCTCGGTCAGGTCGATCTGCTCCTGGCGGCGGCGGGCTTCCTGCTCCTCGCGCTCGCGGGCCTGCTCGCGCTCGAGCGCGAGCTTGGCCACCGCGTCCTGCTCGCGGGTGTCGGGCACCGGAATCGCCTCCTGCGGGGCCGGCTGGGTTTCCTGCGGGGCGTCCTGCGGGCGCGGCTCCGGGTTGGGCTGCGGCGGCGGGGCCTCTTCCACCGGGGACGGCGGCGCGGGCTTCGGGGCCTGCTCGGCGGTCTTCTCGGCGGCGCTGATGTCGGCGGACGAAACGATCAGCGAGGCGTCGATCACCGGGCCGGCCACCGAAATCTGCTTCGGCGCGGGCTGAAGCCAGCCGGCCAACAGCAGAAGGACGGCAATGCCCACGTGCAGGGCAAGCGCCATCAGCACCGGCGTGGCGAGCTCGTCCCCCGATTCGTGCTGGCGGATGGCCTCAGCGTGCATTTTCCGGCGGCTGTCCCATCAGGCCCACGCGCGGCACGCCGGCCTGCTGCAGCAGCACCATGGTGTCGAAGACCGTAGCGTAATCGGCGTCGCGCGCGCCGGCGACGAACACCGGCACTTCCGGGTTCTGCTTCACGAACGCGGCCAGCTTGGCCTGCAGGGTGGCGGCGTCGATGGGCTCGGCGTCCGCAGACTCGAGCTTGAGCGAGTACGCGCCGTCGGCGGTCACGGTGACCACCACGGGCTCCTTCTTCTGCTCGATCGGCTTGGCCTTGGCCTGCGGCAGCTCGACGTCCACGCCCAGGCTGAGCAGCGGCGCCGTGACCATGAAGATGATCAGCAGCACCAGCATCACGTCGATGTAGGGCACGACATTGATGTCGGCCTTGAGCTTGCGCTTGTGGCGGCGGGTGATGGTGGCGGACATGGCCTCAGCTCATTCCTCGACGTGGGACTGGCGCTGGAGGATCGAGGAGAACTCCTCGGCGAAGGATTCATAGCGCACCGACAGGCGCTCGACCCGGGTGGCGAAGCGGTTGTAGGCCCAGACCGCCGGGATGGCCACGAACAGGCCGATGGCGGTGGCGAACAGCGCCTCGGAAATACCCGGGGCGACCGCGGCGATGGACGCGCTCTGCTCGGTCGACAGGCCGTGCATCGTCACCATGATGCCGAACACCGTGCCGACCAGGCCGACGTAGGGCGCGGTGGAACCGATGTTGGCCAGCAGCTCGAGGTTGTGCTCCAGGCGATCGACTTCGCGCGCGAAGGTGGCGCGCATGGCGCGCTGGGCGCCCTCGAGCTGGGTGCGGCTGTCGAGGCCCTTCTTCTGGCGCAGGCGGGCGTATTCGCGGAAGCCGGCCTCGAAGATCGCCTCCAGGCCCGAAACCACGCGGTTGCGGTCGGTGGCGGCGCGATAGAGCTGGGTCAGGTCGACGCCCGACCAGAAGCGGCCCTCGAACTCGTCGGCTTCGTCGTTGGCGCGGGCGAAGACGCGGTTCTTGCGGAAGATGATGACCCAGCTCACCACCGAGCCGAACAGCATCAGCAGCACGATCAGCTGCACCGGCAGGCTGGCGTGCAGCATCAGCTGCAGGTAGTTGAGCCCGTCGCCGGCGCTGGCGGCCGCTTCGGCGGCGGCCGGAACGGCTTCGGCGGGCAACTCGGTCACCGGGGCGGCGGCGAGGATCAGGGCGGTGGCAAGGGACATCGTCGAAGGCTCCGGATCAGGGGGTTTCCACGGCCAGCCACTCGGGCAGCGGCCGCGGACGGAAACTGGAGGCCACCAGGCAGGCCACGCGCACCTGCGCGCGGACCAGGACCTGGCCGGCCCGGGAAATCTCCTGCCCGATCAGCAGGCTGGCGGGCCTGCGTTCGAGGAGGGCGACACTGGCCTGCAGCTCGTCGTCCAGGCGTGCCGGCTTGTGGAAATCGAGGGTCATGTCGCGGATCACCAGCACCAGGTCCTCGCGGTCGCGCAGTGCCTGCTGCCCCACTCCCTGGGCGCGCAGCCATTCGGTGCGGGCGCGCTCGAGGAAGCGGACGTAGCTGGCGTGGTACACCACCCCGCCGGCGTCCGTATCCTCCCAATAGACCCTTATCGGGAAGCTGAACACGGCGCTCATGGTTCGAACAGGTCGTCGGGCGTCGGCGCCTTGCGCGGGGCCTTGAGCCCGAGGTGGGTGTAGGCCTTGTGGGTGACCATGCGGCCGCGGGCGCTGCGCACCAGGTAACCTTGCTGGATCAGGTAGGGCTCGATGACGTCCTCGAGCGTGCCGCGCTCCTCGCTCAGGGCGGCGGCCAGGGACTCGACGCCGACCGGGCCACCGTCGAAGTTCTCGATGATCATCTGCAGCATGCGGCGGTCGAGCTGGTCGAAGCCCTCGGCATCCACCTTGAGCATGGCCATGGCCAGGTCGGCGACTTCGCGGGTGATCACGCCGCCGGCGCGCACCTGGGCGTAGTCGCGCACGCGGCGCAGCAGGCGGTTGGCAATGCGGGGCGTGCCGCGCGAGCGGCGGGCGATTTCGCCGGCGCCGTCCGGGGCGCATTCGATGCCCAGGATCTCGGCCGAACGCCGCACGATCCGGGTCAGCTCCTCGGGGCTGTAAAACTCCAGGCGCTGGACGATGCCGAAGCGGTCGCGCAGCGGGGCGGTCAGCAGGCCAGCCCGGGTGGTGGCGCCGATCAGCGTGAAGGGCGGCAGGTCGAGCTTGATCGAGCGGGCCGCGGGGCCCTCGCCGATCATGATGTCGATCTGGAAGTCCTCCATGGCCGGGTACAGCACTTCCTCGACCACGGGCGAGAGGCGGTGGATCTCGTCCACGAACAGCACGTCGTGCGGCTGCAGGTTGGTGAGCAGCGCGGCCAGGTCGCCGGCGCGCTCGATCACCGGGCCCGAGGTCTGGCGCAGGTTCACGCCCAACTCGTTGGCGATCACGTGGCTCAGCGTTGTCTTGCCCAGGCCCGGGGGCCCGAAGATGAGCACGTGGTCCATGGCCTCGGACCGCCCCCTGGCGGCCTCGATGGCGATCTTGAGCTGCTCGCGTACCGGCTGCTGGCCCAGGTAGTCGTCCAGCCGCTTGGGCCGGATGCTGGCCTCGGCCAGGTCGTCTTCGCGGGTGGCACCGGGGGCGATGACGCGGGTGTCTTCCATGGCCGCGATTATGGCAGGTAACGGTCGGAAAACCCCGTCCCGACGGGGCTTCCGGGCCTCAGATCACCACCTGGGTACCCAGCTCCACCAGGCGGTTGCCGGGGATGTGGAAGAACTCGGTGGCCGGGGTGGCGTTGCGGGACATGAGCAGGAAGAGCTTGTCCCGCCACAGGGCCATGCCCAGGCCCGGCTTGGCCACCAGGGTCTCCCGGCTGGCGAAGTAGGTGGTCTGCATCGGGTCGAAGGCCGGGCCGGGGATGTGCCACGACTTCAGGGCGCGCGGCACGTCCGGGTCCTCGAGGTAGCCGAAGCGCAGGGTCAGTCGCGAAACCCCCTGGCCGAGGTCCGTGTAGGCCACCCGCTCCGCCTCGTCGGCGCGCGGCACGGTCAGCACTTCCACGCTCAGCAGCACGTTGCGCGCGTGCAGCACCTTGTTGTGCTTGAGGTTGTGCAGCATGGCCGGCGGCATGTACTGGTTCGACGGCGTCAGGAACACCGCGGTGCCCTCCACCCGCGCCGCCGCCTGCGAACCCAGCGTGGCCACGAAATGCTCGATGGACAGGCTGTCGCGATTGACCTGCGCATGCACCAGCGCGCGGCCGCGACGCCAGCTGCGCATCATGGCGAAAGCGAACACGCCCAGCGCCAGCGGGAACCACGCGCCCTCGACGAACTTGACCACGTTGGCCGAGAAGAACGCCGCCTCGACCACCACGAACAGCAGCGCCAGCGGCCACACCTGCCAGCCCGGCAGGCGCCAGCGCACCTTGGCCAGGATCATCAGCAGCAGCGTGCTGATGAGCATGGTGCCGGTCACCGACACGCCGTAGGCGATGGCCAGGTTGCTCGAGCTGCCGAAACCCAGCACGACGGCGATCACCGCCACCAGCATCGCCCGGTTGACCCAGGGCAGGTAGATCTGGCCTTCGCTGTGCGCCGACGTATGCACGATCTGCATGCGCGGCAGGTAACCCAGCTGGATGGCCTGGCGCACCACCGAAAACGTGCCCGAGATCAGCGCCTGCGAGGCGATCACGGTGGCCAGCGTGGCCAGCACGATCATCGGGTAAAGCGCCCAGCCCGGCACCAGCTCGTAGAACGGGTTCGACACCTCGCCCGGGTGCGAGAGGATGAAGGCGCCCTGCCCGAAATAGTTCAGCAGCAACGCCGGCAGCACCAGGCCCAACCAGCCGATGCGGATGGGCAGGCGACCGAAGTGACCCATGTCGGCGTAAAGCGCCTCGCCGCCGGTGACCGCCAGCACCACCGCGCCCAGCGCCAGCCAGGCCAGGGTGCCGTGTTCGCCGAAGAACCGGATGGCCCACAGCGGATTGGCGGCCTCGAGCACCGCGGGGTGTTGCGCGATCTCGATGGCGCCCAGCACCGCCAGCGCCAGGAACCACAGGCAGGTGATGGGACCGAAGATGCTCCCCACCCGCTCGGTGCCATGCTTCTGCAGCGAAAACAGCGCCACCAGCACCGCCAGCGTGATCGGCATGACGAAGCGCTTGAGGTCGGGCGCGGCCACTTCCAGGCCTTCCACCGCCGACAGCACCGAGATCGCCGGCGTGATCACGCCGTCGCCGAAAAACAGCGCCGTGCCGAAGATGCCCAGGATGCCCACCGTGTAGCCCAGCGGCGCCGCCACCGGCAGGCTGCGCTGCACCAGCGCGGTGAGGGCCAGGATGCCGCCTTCGCCGCGGTTGTCGGCGCGCATCAGCACCACCACGTACTTCAGCGTCACCACCAGCAACAGCGACCAGAGCACCAGCGACAGCACGCCGAGCACGTTGGCCGGCGAGGCGTCGATGCCGTAATGCGGCCCGAAGGCTTCCTTGAGCGTGTACAGCGGGCTGGTGCCGATGTCGCCGAAGACGACGCCGACCGCACCGAGGACCAAAGGCCAGGTGCGCGGCGTCTTGGCGCCACCGTGGGTTGCATTGTTCATGGGGATTGCCCGAGGGCGATGGGAAAAGGTTCAGCCGCGCAGGACGGAACGCAGGGCCTTGCGGATGATGTCCTCGGCGCTGTCGCCGGGCTCCGCCTGCTTGAGCATCTTCTGGATTTCCGCGGGCTTGTAGCCCAGCTGCTGCAGGGCCACCGAGGCCTCGGCGGCCGGGTCGGCCGGCACGGCGCCGCCCTTGCCCGCGAGCACCGCCACGGCGCCGCCGGCGAAATCGGCCGCGCGGTCGCGCAGCTCGACCACCATGCGCTCGGCGGTTTTTTTGCCGATGCCGGGGATGCGGCACAGCGCGGTCACGTCGCCGGACTGCACCAGGCGCGCGAAATCGTCGACGCTGGCGCCGGAGAGCACCGCCAGCGCTATCTTGGCGCCCACGCCGGTGACCTTCTGCACCTCGCGGAACAAGCGGCGCTCGGACTCGGTGAGGAAACCATAGAGCGCGACGCCGTCTTCCTTCACCGCGTAATGGGTGAACAACGTGACCTCGCGGCCCACGTCAGGCAGGTCGTAGAAGGTGCTCATCGGCGCCGAAAGCTCGTAGCCCACGCCGCCCACGTCCACCATCAGTGCCGGCGGCGCCTTGTACACCAGCAAACCCTTCAGGCGGCCGATCATCGACGTCTCCGGAGCAGGGCGGTGGCCAGGCCGGTGCGGCCGGCGGTGGCGCTCATGTGCGCGTGGGTCAGGGCGACGGCGAGGGCGTCTGCGGCGTCGGCCTGCAGCTTCTTCTCGCCCAGGTTCAGCAGCAGGCGCACCATGTGCTGCACCTGGGCCTTGTCGGCCGCGCCGCCGCCGACCAGCGACTGCTTGATCAGGCGCGGCGCGTATTCATGCACCGCCAGGCCGTGCCGCACCACGGTGGCGATGGCGGCGCCGCGGGCATGGCCCAGCTTCAGCGCCGAGGTGGCCGACTTGTCCATGAAGACCGATTCGATGGCAACCACGCCGGGCTTCCACTCGGCCAGCACGTCCTCGAGGTCGAACACCAGCTTGCCCAGCCGCGCCGGGAAATCCTCGGTGTCCACCAGCAGGTTCAGCGCCTGGCAGTGCACGTAGGCGCACTTGCCCGTGGCATCGACATCGATGACGCCGATGCCGGTGCGCTGCGAACCCGGGTCGATGCCGAGGATGCGGGTCACGAGTAGGCGGCGTCGCCCAGGTCGGCGTTGGAATAGACGTTCTGCACGTCGTCGAGGTCCTCGAGCATGTCGAGCATCTTCTTGACCTGCAGCGCCACGTCGCCCTCGACCCTGATGTCGTTTTCGGCGCGCATCGTCACCTCGGCCTCGAGCGGCGTGAAGCCGGCGGCAGCCATGGCGGACTTCACCGCCTCGAACGATTCCGGCGCGCACAGCACCTCGACCAGGCCGTCGTCGGGATACGACTGCACGTCGTCGGCACCGGCTTCGATGGCGGCTTCGGTGATGGCGTCCTCGCTGCTGCCCGGGCCGAAGCTGAGCACGCCGAGCTTGCGGAACATGAAGGACACCGAGCCGTCGGTGCCGAGGTTGCCGCCGCACTTGTTGAAGGCGTGGCGGACGTCGGCGACGGTGCGCACCTTGTTGTCGGTGAGGCAGTCCACGATGACCGCGACGCCGCCCGGGGCGTAACCCTCGTAGCGGATTTCCTCGTAGCTCACGCCCTCGAGTTCGCCGGTGGCCTTCTTGATGGCGCGCTCGATCACGTCGCGCGACATGTTCACCGCCAAGCCCTTGTCCACGGCCACGCGCAGTCGCGGGTTGCCCTTGGGGTCGCCGCCGCCGAGGCGCGCGGCGGTGGAAATCTCGCGGATGATCTTGGTGAAGACCTTGCCGCGCTTGGCGTCCTGGGCGTTCTTGCGCCCTTCGATGGCCATCAATCTGCCCATGGAACCCGGCCCTGCACTGGTTGGCGAAAACGCGATTATACGGCCGCGCGGGGTGGGCCAGCGGCGCTCAGGCCGGGAAACGTCCATCGCGCAGGAAGCCGGCGACCAGGTCGGCCACGCGCGCGTTGAGCAACAGCCCGCTGTGGCTGGCCGGCAGCACGCGGTGGTCGGCCAGGCCGGGCAGCCGGGTTTCCCAGACCGCCACGGTACCGTCGTTGAGGCCATCGAAGTCGCCGAACCATTTGCCCAGGCCAACGGCGTGGCTGCCGGCGACCATGCCCACCTCGCGACCCGGCGGCAGGGCGTGCAGCCCGGACTTGAGCAGGGTGCCGCTGCGGCCCAGCCAGAAGCCCAGGTGCCGGCGCGCCATGCCACGCGCGGCGCTGGAGCCGGCCAGCGGCGAACCCAGGCAGACGATGCGGCCCGGCGGCAGGCCCGCATAGCTGGCGGCGGTTTCCAGCGCCACCAGGCCGCCCAGGCTGTGGCCGACCAGGTGCACGGGTTCGGGCGCGAGCGCCAGCAAGCGCGCGGCCAGGCGGTCCACCGACGGCGCCGGGCCGTGCACCAGGCTGGCGTAATCGAACACTTCGGCGCGGTAGCCGAAACCCCGCAGCCGGCGCGCCAGCGGCCAGAGCGTGAAACCGCGCATCCAGACGCCGTGCAGCAGGATGACGCGGGGGCCGGTGGGTTCGCGCAAGGCAGGCTCGGGCGGTGGCGGGAGCCGCAGTTTATGCCGGCGTGGCGGCCTTTTCGCGGCGCAGGGTGAATTCAAGGTCCACCACCCGGCCGACCGGGAAGGTGTGCTCGCCGACCTTTTCGAAACCGTGGCGGGCGTAGAAGCGCTGCGCGCCCAGGTTCTGCGACCACACGCCGATCCAGGTCGTGCGCGGGCCATCGGCCTGCAGCCAGTCCATCGCGGCCTGGAACAGGCGCGCGCCCCAGCCGCCGTTCTGGTACTTCGCCAGCACGTAAAGGCGCTTGAGCTCGCCGTCTTCCGGTCGCACCGCCGGGTTCGGCAGGCCGCAGGGGCCGGCCGCGGCATGGCCCACGGGAACGCCGTCGTCCTCGAGGAACCATACGGCATAACCCGGGGTTTCCAGGATCACGCGCTGGCGCTCGACGGCGTAGGACTCGCGCAGGAAGGCCTCGAGGTCCTCCGGCGGATACAGGTGGCCGAAGGCTTCGACGAAGGTGCGTTCGGCCAGCGCCGACAGCGCCTCGGCATCCGCCGGCGTGGCGCGACGGATGGCCAGCGCCATGGCTCAGGCCTTGTCGGGCTTGGGCCGCACCGAGACGTGCACCTCGGCCAGCTGCGCATCCGGCACCGGCGAGGGCGCGCCGGTCATCAGGCACTGGGCGGTGGTGGTCTTGGGGAAGGCGATGACGTCGCGGATCGATTCCGTGCCGGCCATCAGCGCGGCGATGCGGTCGATGCCGAAGGCGATGCCACCGTGCGGCGGCGCGCCGTAGCGCAGCGCGTCGAGCAGGAAGCCGAACTTGGCCTCCGCTTCCTCGGCGCCGATGCCCAGCAGGTCGAACACCGCGCTCTGCATGTCGGGGCGATGGATGCGGATGGAGCCGCCGCCGATCTCGTTGCCGTTGAGCACCATGTCGTAACCGCGCGACACGGCGATACGGGCATTGGCCTTGAGGTCGGCGATGTCGTCCACCGCCGGCGCGGTGAACGGGTGGTGCAGCGCCACGTAACGCTGCTCTTCCCCGTCCCACTCGAACATCGGGAAGTCGGTGACCCACAGCGGCTTCCAGCCGGTCTGCACCAGGCCCATGTCCTTGCCGACCTTCAGGCGCAGCGCGCCCATGAAGTCGCTGACCGACTTGTAGGTGCCGGCGCCGAAGAAGGCCAGGTCGCCCTTCTGCAGGCCGATGGCCTGGACCAGCGCCGCGAACGAGGCCTCGTCGAAGAACTTGCTGATCGGCGAGCTGACCGCACCGTCCACGCCGAGCTTGATGTAGGCCAGGCCCTTGGCGCCGTACTTGGCGGCGTAGGCGCCGTAGTCGTCGATGTGCTTGCGCGAGAACCCGGCGCCGCCGGGCACGCGGAGCGCGGCCACGCGGCCGTCCGGGTTCGTGGCCCAGTCGGTGAAGACCTTGAACTGGCTGTCCTTCACCAATTCCGCCACGTCCTGCAGCTCGAGTTCGATGCGCAGGTCGGGCTTGTCGGAACCGTAGCGGCGCATGGCCTCTTCGTAAGTCATGCGCGGGAACGGGTCGGCCAGCTCAACGCCGATCACTTCCTTGAACACCTCGCGGATCATGCCCTCGACGGCGTCCTGCACGTCGCGCTCGCGAACCCAGGCGAACTCCATGTCGAGCTGGGTGAATTCCAGCTGGCGGTCGGCGCGCAGGGCTTCGTCGCGGAAGCAGCGGGCGATCTGGTAGTAGCGGTCGAAGCCGGCCACCATCAGGATCTGCTTGAACAGCTGCGGCGACTGCGGCAGCGCGTAGAACTCGCCCGGGTGCATGCGCGCCGGCACCAGGAAGTCGCGCGCGCCCTCGGGCGTGGCCTTGGTGAGGATGGGCGTCTCGATGTCCTGGAAACCACGCGCGTCGAGCCAGCGGCGCAGCGCCTGCACCAGGCGGATGCGCGTGCGCATCATCTTCTGCATCTCGGGGCGGCGCAGGTCGAGGTAGCGGTACTTCAGGCGCACGTCCTCGCCCGCGTTCTCGTGGGCGTGGAAGGGCAGCGGCGCGGCCTTGTTGAGCAGCTCGATGCGGGTGGCCAGCACCTCGACCTTGCCGGTGCGGATCTTGTCGTTCACCGAATGGCGCGCGCGCACCACGCCGGTGATGCGCAGGCAGTCCTCGTAGCCCACGGCGGCGGCGGCCTTCACCACCTCGGCGTTGCCGGCGTCATCGGACGGTTCGGCCACGACCTGGACGATGCCCTCGTGGTCGCGCAGGTCGATGAAGCACAGGCCGCCGAGGTCGCGGGCGACGTCGGCCCAGCCGCAGAGGGTGACGGTCTGGCCGATCATGGACTCGTCCACGAGGCCGCAGAAATGGCTGCGCATGCTGGCTCCGGAAATCAGGGGGGACGCGGCGGTCGCCGGGCGTCGGGAAAGCCCTTAATGGTAGGTCCTGGCGGGGTCCCCGGCAATTCAGGGCACGGCCCGCCGGCTTCACCACGGCGCCGCGGCCCCGTCCTATATTCGGCGCACGGACCACCACCGGAGGGGAACCATGATCCGAATCCTGCTGCTGCTTTGCCTGGCGGCCGGGGCCGCCGCCCTGCCCCAGCCCACCCTGGCCCAGTCCCTGGGCGGCGAGAGGGCCTATGCCCCGGAAGACCTGCGCCAGTTGCGGGTGCCGGACCGGATCCGCGTGCTCGAGAAGGAGTACCGGGAACAGTCCAACGGCCGCAGCCTGCCCGACGACCAGCTCGAGTTCTACCTCGACCAGATCGAATCGGGCTGGACCTTCAGCCGCATCAAGTCCGACATGGCCCGCTCGCTGGCCGGCAGCGGCGGCAACCGCCCGCCCAACGGCGGCTGGGGCCCGCCGGACAACTGGCAGGCGCGCTCGGTCATCTGCTCCAGCGTGAAGAACCGCTACGCCCAGTGCGCCACGCCCTTCCGCGGACGGGCCAGGCTGGTGGAGAACCTCTCCAAGACCCGCTGCGTCGAGAACCAGAACTGGGGCAGCCGCAAGGGCATGGTCTGGGTGGACAACGGCTGCCGCGGGCGCTTCTCCGAGGGCCGCGGCTGGGGTCCGGAAGGCGGCTACAACGTGACCTGCAGCTCCATCAACGGCCGCTACACCACCTGCGCCTGGAATGCGAGCTACGGCGAACCCCGCCTGCAGCAGCGGCTGTCGAACTCGGCCTGCGACGAGGGCCGCGACTGGGGCTACCGCCGCGGCCAGCTCTGGGTGGACAACGGCTGTCGCGCGCGCTTCGGCGTGCGCTGAGCCGCTACGTCAGGGCGCCCCGCCCTCGCTGCCCCAGGGCGGCGGGGGCAGGTCCACCGGCCGGCTGAGGTCGAATTCGACCTGGAACAGGCGGCCGCCCGGTCGCGACAGTTCGTACAGGAAGCGTTCGCCGGGCTCGATTTCCATGGCCCAGGTGTTGCTGA
>Ga0154536_1006_pt7 | contig 13682 bp, 10 predicted proteins | sample RifGroF1_FD_105679 | JGI IMG/M metagenome (GOLD analysis project Ga0154536, IMG submission 105679) | Xanthomonadales bacterium GWF1_69_6 | reverse complement strand
GTCGGCTTCGGGTCCGGGCATCTGGCCCTTGAGGTACCACCACAGGCCGGCGTTGAAGGCCAGCGCCAGCGCGATCCAGGCCGCCGACCAGGTCACGGCCTCGCGGGTGGAAACCTTGTGCGGGCCGTTCTGGCGAAGGACCAGCAGGTCGACGATGAGCGCGAGCACGACGAAGGCCGTGAACACGGCCCACATGAGCGGGGTGCCGATGGTTTGCATGCAATCTCCGGGAACGATGCCTGTCGACCGCGGCGCGGCCAGGCGTTCCGGGATGGAACGACCTTCGCCGCGGGCGGGCGAAGGTCTCGCTCGCAGGCCACGCGGGCCTGCCTGCCGGACCGGGGCGCGGACAGGGTCCGTACCCGTGATGACGATCTCGGCAGCGGGAGCTACTCCCCTTCTGCCGCGGAGTGTGCCACGAACGCGTGAAGTTGATGTCAATCACACCCGGCCGCCGCCGGGACGCGCTAGTCTTCACGCGGGCGGTGCCTTACCGCCGGATGGAGGTGGAATGGGCGTGGACGTGCGTTCGGTGATGCTGGTGGGCGTGCTGCTGAGCGCGCTCACCGTGCTGTTGCTGGCCCAGGCCGGGCGCGCCTTCCCGGCCGAGCGCCGCCGCCACCTGCGCATCTGGACCGTCGGCCTGCTGCTGCAGCCCGTGGCCTGGGCCCTGCTGGCCCTGCGTGGCCAGCTGCCGGAAATGGCGTCGATCGCCTTCGGCAACGGCCTGCTGCTGCTGGGTTTCGCCGAAATGTGCCGGGCCGTGCGCGGCTTCCAGGGCCTGCCCGAGCGCCGCTGGCTGTGGTGGGGCGTGGTGGCCGCCGCCACCTTGCTGCTGCTGTGGTTCGCCGGCGGTCAGCCGCATTACAGCGCCCGGGTGCTGGTGAATTCGAGCACGGCCATGGTGCTGCTGGGTGGCATCGCGCTGGCGCTCAGCCCGGCCCTGGGCCAGGGCGGGTTCTCCGCGGCCCGCCTCACCGGCGCCTTCGCCGGCATGGGCATGCTGACGGCGGTCTGGCGCTTCGCCGAACATTCGCTGGCGCCGCGGGTCGACGGTAGCCTGTTCGAAGCCGGCCCCAGCGACCTGGTGGTGTTCGTCTACGCCTGCGTGGGCGTGATGTTCCTGAGCCTGGGCTTCGTGCTGATGCACACCGAGCGCGCCTACGAAGACCTGCGCAAGCTGGCCTCGGTGGACCCGCTGACCGGCGTGCTGGCGCGCAACGGCCTGTCCGAGCAGGGCCAGCGCCTGCTTTCCGAGATGCGCCGCCACGGCCGGCCGCTGTCGATGCTGCTGATGGACATGGACCAGTTCAAGGCGGTCAACGACAGCCTGGGCCACGAGGCCGGCGACCGCCTGCTGCGCCACCTGGCCGAGCGCGCGCGCCTGGTGCTGCGCGGCGAGGACGTGCTGGCGCGGCTGGGCGGCGATGAATTCGTGGCCATGCTGCCCAGCACCGACGGCGCCGGGGCCGGCGTGGTGGCCGAACGCCTGCGCGAGGCCCTGCACCATGCGCACATGCTCTTCCATGGCGAGGAAGTGCCGGTGCCGCTGTCGATCGGCGTGGCCGAGGCGCGGCCCGACGACACCCTGGACGACCTGCTCAAGCGCGCCGACCTGGCCATGTACCGGGCCAAACGCGCCGGCGGCGACCGCGTGGAGCTGGCCGCCGCCCGCTGATCCCCGGCGGCCGCGGGCCGGCCCCGGTACAATCAGCGGATGAACCTACCCGCCCTGCCCGTCATCCAGCTCAAGATCGAGCGCCGCTCCAACCACCCCTGGATCTTCCAGAAGATGGTGGAGAAACCGGTCGCCAAGCCCAAGCCGGGCAGCCTGGTGGACATCGTCGACAACACCGGCAAGTGGGTCGGCCGCGGTTTCTACAACGGCCACTCGCGCATCGCCCTGCGCGTGCTCACCGAAGACCGCCACGAGGCCGTGGACGAGGCCTTCTTCTCGCGCAAGATCGCCGAGGCCGTGGCCCTGCGCCGCGACCTGCTGCGCCTGGACGAACACACCGACGCCTGGCGCGTGGTGCATTCCGAGGGCGACGGCCTGTCGGGCCTTGTGGTGGACCGCTACGGCGACCTGCTGGTGGTGGAGTTCTTCTCGGCCGGCGCCTTCCGTTACCGCGAATGGGTGTACGCCGCGCTGCGCGAGCAGTTCCCGGGCTGCCGCTTCTACAGCTTCGCCGAGGAGCACGTGCAGAAGCAGGAAAGCTTCGACTTCCGCGCGCCGCCCGCGCCCGAGCCCAGCATCGTCACCGAGCACGGCCTGAAGTTCCGCGCCACGCCCGGCAGCGGCCACAAGACCGGCTTCTTCGCCGACCAGCGCGACAACCGCGAATTCCTCTCGCGTTTCACCGCCGGCAAGACCGTGCTCGACATCTGCTGCAATTCCGGCGGCTTCGCCATCTACGCCAAGGCCCGCGGCGGCGCCACGGAAGTGACCGGCATCGACCTGGACGAGGAGATCCTGGAAGTCGCCGAGAAGAACGCGCGCCTGAACAACGCGAAGGTGAAGTTCACCCAGGCCGACCTGTTCCCCTACCTGCGCGACGCCCAGCAGCGCGGCGACCAGTGGGACGTGGTGATCCTGGACCCGGCCAAGCTCACCCGCGACCGCGAGCAGGTGATCGCCGCGCTCAAGAAGTACAACGACATGAACAAGCTGGCCATGCAGGTGGTCAAGCCGGGCGGCGTGCTGCTCACCTGCTCCTGCACCGGCCTGGTGAGCGAGGAGGAATTCCTCGACATGATCCGCCGCGCCGCGTTCTACGCCGGCCGCACCGTGCAGGTGCTGAAGGTGTCCGGCGCCGGCGGCGACCACCCGTTCATGGCGCACGTGAAGGAAAGCCGCTACCTCAAGGCCGTGTTCTGCCGCGTGCTCTGAGCCGCGTTCGCGCCCCGCACACGGCGCGGGCGCGGTAATGGCGGCCATGCCCGACTCCCTCGACGCCGTCTGGAACCACGCCTGGGCACGCCTGCTCGCCGGCGCGCGCGGCCGCGGCGACCCCTTCCACCAGGGCGTCTTGGCCAACGCCTCCGAGGACGGCCCGCAGGCGCGCTATGCCGTGCTGCGCGCGGTGGACCCGGACGGTGGCCGCGTCGCCTTCCACACCGACCGGCGCAGCCCGAAGCTCGCGCAACTGCAGGCCGACCCGCGCGTGGCCTGGGTGTTTTTCGGCCACGGCGAACAGCTGCGGCTCTCGGGCACCGTGCAGCTGCACCTGGACGACGCCGAGGCCGACGCCGCCTGGGCCGCCACCCGCCTGTTGTCGCGCCGTACCTACGCCGTGCCGCTGGCGCCGGGCACGCCGGTGGACTTCCCGGCGGATGCCGGCCTGACCGGCCTGGGCGCGGCCCCGCCCGGCGCCGACGCGCAGGCGCGGGCGCGTGGGCATTTCGCGCTGGCGCGGCTCACGCTCGATTCGCTCGACTGGCTGTCGCTGGCCTCCGAAGGCCACCGCCGCGCCCGCTTCCGGCGCGAAGGCGGGCGCTGGCAGGGGACCTGGCTGTCGCCGTGAGCCGCCCCCGCATCGGCTAGACTGCGCGCCCCGCCCCACGGACCGCCCGCTTGGACGCCCCCGCCCCCGCCGCGCCGAACGTGCGCCGCGCCGCGCTCGCCTTCATCTTCGTCACCGTGCTGGTGGACGTGCTGGCTTTCGGCCTGATCATCCCGGTGCTGCCGCACCTGCTGAAGAAGGTCACCGGCGGCGAAATCGCCGAAGCCACGCTCTGGCACGGCCTGTTCGCCACCGGCTTCATGGCCATGCAGTTCCTCGCCTCGCCGGTGCAGGGCGCGCTGTCGGACCGGTTCGGGCGCCGGCCGGTGATCCTCATCTCGAATGCCGGCCTGGCCATCGATTTCCTGATCATGGCGCTGGCGGAAACGCTGCCGCTGCTGTTCATCGCGCGCCTGTTGTCGGGCGCCACCTCGGCCAGCTTCAGCACCGCCAACGCCTACATCGCCGACGTGACGCCGCCGGAAAAACGCTCGGCGGCGTTCGGGCGCCTGGGCATGGCCTTCGGCATCGGCTTCACCGTGTCGCCGGTGATGGGCGCGTGGCTGGGCGCGGTGGACCTGCACCTGCCGTTCTGGGTGGCGGCCGGCCTGTGCGCCGCGAACTTCTGCTACGGCTGGTTCGTGCTGCCGGAATCGCTGCCGCCGGAGCGGCGTTCGCCGTTCTCCTGGCGCCGCGCCAACCCGCTGGCTTCGCTGCAGCTGCTGCGAGGACATCCGGAGTTGTTCGGCCTGGCCGGCGTGAGCTTCCTGATGGCGCTGGCGCACCTGGTTTACCCGACCACCTTCGTGCTCTACGCCGACTACCGTTTCGGCTGGGGCCTGGACATGGTGGGCTGGACGCTGCTGCTGGTGGGCGTGCTGACGGTGATCGTGCAGGGCGGGCTGGTGGGGCGCGTGGCGCGCACCTTTGGCGACCGCCGCACGGTGCTGATCGGCGCGGTGGCCGGCGCGGTGGGTTTCGCGATGTACGCGGCGGCGCCCACCGGCTACTGGTTCTGGGCGGCGATGCCGGTGGCGGCCATGTGGGCCGTGGCCGGCCCGGCCACGCAGGCGCTGATGACCGCGCGCGTGTCGCCGCAGGAGCAGGGCCGACTGCAGGGCGCCATCGGCAGCCTGAACTCGATCGCCGGCATCCTGGGCCCGACGCTGTTCACCCAGACCCTGGCCTTCGTGGCCGCGAACGACGTGCGCGGCCCGCTGGCCGGCGCGAGTTTCTGGCTGGCGGCGGGCATGGTCACGCTGGGCGGCCTGCTGGCCTGGCGCACCACCGCGACGCGGCGCTGACACCGGCCGCGTTAGCATTCCACTGTGGTGCACTTCCCGTGCGCCCCGCACCGGAGCCCCGCCATGACCAAGCCCGTCACCCAGGCCGACGCCGAGAACGCCGTCCGCGTGCTCCTGCAGTGGGCCGGCGAGGATCCGTCCCGCGAGGGCCTGCTCGACACCCCGCGCCGCGTGGCCGAGGCCTATGGCGACTGGTTCAGCGGCTACCGCGAGGACCCGCGTGCCTATCTTTCGCGCACCTTCGAGGAAGTCGAGGGTTACGACGAGATGATCGTGCTGCGCGACATCGAGTTCGAATCGCACTGCGAACACCACATGGCGCCGATCATCGGCAAAGCCCACATCGGCTACCTGCCGCGCGGCAAGGTGGTGGGCATCAGCAAGCTCGCCCGCGTGGTGGAAGCCTACGCGCGCCGCTTCCAGGTGCAGGAGAAGATGACCGCGCAGATCGCCCGCTGCATCGAGGAAGTACTGCAGCCGCGCGGCGTCGGCGTGGTGGTGGTGGGCGCGCACGAGTGCATGACCACCCGCGGCATCCACAAGCGCGGCGTGAGCATGGTCACCTCGAAGATGCTGGGTGATTTCCGCGACGACGCCCGCACCCGCTCGGAATTCCTGAAGTTCATCGACGTCGGCCCGGGCCGCTGAGCCCGCGCTGGCGGTGTCACGTGGCCCGCCTATAATCGGGGCCATGAGCGACCCCCGCGCCCTGCTGCAGTCCCTCCGCGACGCCCTCGCGGCGACCTCGCCCACGCAGCAGGCGGCCATCGCGCCCCGGCTGGAGGCCCTGGCCCAGGCCGTTTCGGCGCTGCTGGCCGAACGCGAGCGCCTGCGCCAGGACGTGGAAGACGCCGAACACGCGCGCGACGCCGCCAAGTTGCAGCGCATGAAGGTGGCCGGCCAGCTCGGCACCCTGCACAAGGCCCTGGCCGCCGCCGCCCCCGACACGGGCGCCAGCGACGACCCGCAGAACGACGCCCTGCGCCGCATCGAGTGGCTGGCCAGCCACGGCGGCGCCAACCCGGCCGCCGCCGAAGCCGCCAAGGCCGCGGAAATGGACGCGCCCATGCCCGGCCGCGCCGTGCTCGAGGCGGTGATCGCCGGCAGCCGCAAGTTCACCAAGGCCCAGCTCGAATTCACCATCGCCGAAGCCATGGTGCTCACCGGCTGGCAGCAAACGCCGCTGGAACTGATGCAGCAGGGCGAACCCTGGCTCGCCGAACTCATCCTCAAAAACCAGTCCGCCTCACTCTGAACCCAGCGAACCAGGTTGATTTTATCCAACCGGGTTCATTTTCTTTGGGTGTGACTTCTGGCCTGTTGCAGTGGCTTCCGCCTTGGACTACAACTGTAGTACGACAGGTGTAGAGGAAGTCCCGTGGCGCCCGAATCCGACGACATCGCCCTGAGCGAACTGCAGCTCGACGTCATGCGCGTGCTCTGGCGCGGCGATTCCAGCGTGGCCGACGTGGCCGCGGCGCTGGCCGACAGCCGCGGCCTGGCCCATACCACCGTGGCCACCGTGCTCACCCGGCTGGCCAGGCGCGGCGTGGTGGCGGCGCGCCGCGACGGCCGCCAGCTGGTCTACCGCGCCACCGTGAGCGAACCGCAGGTGCGCCGCAGCATGGTCGGCGACCTGATCCAGTCGCTGTTCAAGGGTGACCCGCGCGCCCTGTTGGCGCACCTGGTCAGCGAAAAGGACGTGGCCCCCGGCGACCTCGCCAAGGTGCAGGCGCTGCTGGCCGCCGACGAAGGCCGCAAGGGGAAGAAGCGATGAACCTCGTCGACACCCTGGTTTCCTTCCAGCTGACGCTGTGGCTGCACGCCACCGTGCTGCTGGCCGCCGCCTGGGGGCTGGAGCGCACGCTGCTGCGCCGCCACCCGGGCTGGGCCGAGCTGGCCTGGCGCGGCGCGCTGTTCGCCGCGCTGCTGTCGGCCTCGCTGTCGGTCCTGGGGCCCGCGGCCACGCGCTGGCTGCCGGCCTCGGCAACGGCCTCGGCCGAACCCGCGCCCGCCGCGCGCCCCACGCTGTCGGCCGTGAGCCAAACGCTGCCGGGCGCGATCGGCGTGGCCCGCGCGACGCCGGCGCCCGCCAGCGAGCCGCCGACGGCTGCGCGCAGCGAAACCACGGCCACGCCGGCCATCGATGAAGCCGCCGCCAGCCCCACGCTGGAACTGCCCTCGGCGTTCGTGTTCGCGCTGCTGCTGCCCTGGACCCTGGCCCTGGCCTTCGCCGCGCTGCGCTTCGGCCTGCAGTGGCGCAGCCTGCGCCGCTGGTCCCGCCGCCTGCGCGAGGACGACACCGCGCCCTCGCCCGAGCTCGCCAGCCAGGCGCGCCGTCTCGCCGGCGACCTGCGCCTGGCCCGGGCGCCCAGCCTGCACGTGGTGGCCGGCCTGGCCAGCCCCATGCTGCTGCCCGGCGGCCGCCTGCTGCTGCCCGAATGGGTGGACGACCTGCCCGTGCCGCAACGGCGCGCCCTGCTGGCGCACGAACTCGCCCACGTGCAACGCAACGACCCCGCCTGGCGCCTCGCCCAGCGCCTGGCCGCGCTGCCGCTGGTGCTGCACCCGCTGGCCCGGCACGCGCAGCGCCGCCTGGAAGCGCTGGCCGAAGACGCCTGCGACGCCCGCGCCGCCGAACTCTGCGGCAGCGGCCGCCCGCTGGCCGAGTGCCTGGCCACCTGCCTTTCCCACGCCGGCGACCGCGCCGGTACCCCCACCCTCGCGGTGGCCATGGCCGACGACACCGGCCCCGTGGTCCGCCGCGTCCGGAACCTGTTGGAGGACACCCCCGTGAACCGACCCATCCCCACCGCCCTGCGCCGCGGCGCGCTGGTGCTTGCCATCGCCACCGCCATCGCCCTGCCGGGACTGGCCATCACCAGCGTCGCCAGCGACGCCTTCGCCAGCAGCCTGTTCGACGGCCTGCTGCACGGCAGCCGCCACGTCAGCTACAACGGCCGCGACAGCTGGGAATACAGCAACGCCGTGAAGGGCGAGCGCCTGAAGGCGGTCGTCAGCGGCGACGTCACGTTCGCGCCCGACGACACCGGCATCGTCGCCATGGCCAAGGGCGCGGAGTTCGAGCTGTTCGAGAAAAGCGGCGGCACCACGCGTTCGCTCGAAGTGGAAAACGTCGCCGGCAAGCTCGAGCACCGCTTCGAGCTCGACGGCAAGGACCACGCCTTCGACGCCGACGCCCGCGCCTGGCTGGCCCGCACCCTGCCGCACGTGATGCGCGAAACCGGCATGCAGGCCGAAACGCGCGGCAAACGCCTGCTTGCCGCCGGCGGCCCCGACGCGCTGCTGGCCGAGATCGACCGCATCGGCAACGGCCACTCGCGCGGCCGCTACCTGGCCGTGCTGTTCGCCGAAGCCACGCTCGACGACGCGCAGCTTGACCGCGCCCTCGCCATCGCCGGCAAGATCGGCTCCGACTACGAACTGCGCCGCGCGCTGGAAGGTGGCCTCGCCGGCCGCACGTTGTCGCCGGCGCACCAGGCGAAGCTGCTGTCGGCCGCCACCGGCATTTCTTCCGATTACGAACAGGCGCAGCTGCTGGTGAAGCTGGCTGGCGCGCAAACCCTGGAAGGCCCGGTGCTCGCCGCCTGGCGCACCGTGCTCGACGGCATCGCCAGCGATTACGAACAGCGCCGCGTGCTGATGGCGCTGCTGGAAAACGGATCGCCGGCCGCGGTGTCGCTGGCGCTGGAGAGCGCGGCAAACCTGGGCAGCGACTACGAGGCGCGCCAGTTGCTGGCCGCCGCCGCGCCCGCCACGCGCGGCAATGACGCCACGCTGGCCGCCTACCTGCGCGTGGTCGAAGGCATCGCCTCGGATTACGAACACCGCCAGGCCTTGCAGCAACTGGTGGAGGCGGGCCCGGTGGACCTCGCGGTCGCCGACGGCGTGCTCGCTTCGCTGGGCGGCATGGGTTCGGGTTACGAAATCGGCCAGGCGCTGCAGGCGTTGGCAGCGGAGATGCCGGCCGACCCGGGCCTGGTCGAACGCTACCGCGCCGTCGCCCGCCGCCTGTCCGACCACGAGCGCGGCCAGGCTGAAAAAGCCCTGGATCGCTTTGCGGTGGCCCGCGTCGACTGAAACTGAACGGGGCGGGTTGGCACGGTTCGTGGCGGGACTTCGAGGGCGCATGCTGGTCTGGCAAACCCGCATCACCCTCCCAAGGAGGACCGCCCCATGACTACCCGCATTCGCCCAAGCCTCGCCGTCGCGCTCTCGTTCGCCCTGCTCGCCGGCTGCCAGAGCACCGGCGGCTACCAGGCCACTACCCCCGCGCCCGAGGACGAAGAAGGCATGAGCCGCACCCAGCGCGGCGCCCTGATCGGCGCCGCCGTCGGCGCGGTAGCGGGCCTGCTCAGCGGCGACGACGCCACCGAGCGGCGCCAGCGCGCGCTGGTCGGCGTGGGCGTCGGCGCGCTCGCCGGCGGCGCCATCGGCCGCTACCAGGACAACCAGGAGCGCGAACTGCGCGAAAGCCTGCGCGACAGCGGCGTCGACGTCGTGCGCCAGGGCGACAACATCACCCTGGACATGCCCGAGGCCATCACCTTCGGCTTCGACAGTGCCAGCCTCAACCGCGGCGCCTACGGCGTGCTCGACCGTGTCGCCGACACCCTGAAGGAATACGACCAGACCATCGTCGAGGTGGCCGGCCACACCGACAGCGTGGGCAGCGACGCCTACAACCAGCGCCTGTCCGAACGACGCGCGCAGGCGGTGGCCGACTACCTCATCTCGCGCGGCGTCAGTGGCCAGCGCCTGATGGTGGTGGGTGCCGGCGAGGCCCATCCGGTGGCCAGCAACAACACCGAAGCCGGCCGCGCCGAGAACCGCCGCGTCGAGATCACCATCGTGCCGATCCGCGCCAACTGATCGTCTGGCGTTGGCGCAAGAAAGAAGCCCCGGCAATGGCCGGGGCTTCTTCGTTTCCGGGTCAGGCCGCCCGGGCGGGTGCCTGCGGGTTGCGCCAGCGCGCCAGCAGCTCGGCTTCGCGGGCCTTGGCCTTGGCGAAGTGCGCTTCCTTGACGTGGCCGTAGCCGCGGATGTGTTCCGGCACCGCGGCGATTTCCGCGGCCAGGCCCACGTTGTCGCCGTCGAGCGTGGCCAGCAGCTCGTCCACCGTCTTCGCGTAGTCGGTGATGAGCTGGCGTTCCATGCGGCGCTCTTCCGTGCGGCCGAAGATGTCCAGCGCGCCGCCGCGCAGGAACTTCATCTTCGCCAGCAGCTTGAACGCCGTGAACATCCAGGGGCCGAACTCCTGCTTCACCAGGTGGCCGTCGGCGTCGCGCTTGGCCAGCAGCGGCGGGGCCAGGTTGAAGTGGATCTTGTAGTCGCCCTCGAACTGCTGCTCGATGCGCTTGCGGAACTCGCCCGAGGTGTACAGGCGCGCCACTTCGTACTCGTCCTTGTAGGCCATGAGCTTGAAGTAGTAGCGCGCCACCGCGGCGGTGAGCTCGGTGGAGCCGGGCGCCTTGCGGGCCTCGGCCTGGCGCACCTTGTCCACGAGCGCGACGTAGCGGCCGGCGTAGGCCTTGTCCTGGTAGTCGGTGAGGAACTTCACGCGGCGCTCGATGAGTTCGTCGAGCGACTGGCTGATGACTTCGTCGTCGAGCGTGGCCACGGCCACCGGCGCGCCGGGCGCGGGCTCGGCCAGGCCGGCGGCCTCGAGCACGGCCTGCGGGTTGATGGCGGCCAGGCGGCCCCAGGCGAAGGCGGTCTTGTTCATCTCGATGGCGGCGCCGTTGAGCTCGATGGCGCGCATCAGCGCATCGAAGCTGATCGGCACCAGGCCGCGCTGCCAGGCCACGCCCAGCATGAACAGGTTGGTGGCGATGGCGTCGCCCATCAGCGCGGTGGCGATGTCGGTGGCGGCCACCTGCAGCGGCTCGCGGCCGCCGAGCGCGGTGCGGATGGCGTCGACGATGCCGGCGGCCGGGAACTGCATGTCCGGCATGCGGGTGAACGGGCCCGGCATGGCCTGGTAGTCGTTGATGACCACCTCGGTGCGGTCGGCGCGGATCTTCGACAGCGCCCAGTAGTCGTTCACCACCACCATGTCGCAGCCCAGCACCAGGTCGGCTTCGCCGGCGGCGATGCGCACGGCGTGGATGTCGGCCGGCGTCCTGGCGATGCGCACGTGCGTGGTGACGGCGCCGCCCTTCTGGGCCAGGCCGGTCTGGTCGAGCACGCTGGCGCCCTTGTGCTCGAGGTGCGCGGCCATGCCCAGCAGCGCGCCGATGGTCACCACGCCGGTGCCGCCGACGCCGGTGATCAGGATGTTCCAGGGCTGCTCGAGCGTGCCGCGCACCTGCGGTTCCGGCAGGTTGGCCAGCAGGTCCTTGTTGCCCGTGCCCTTGCGCTTGCGCAGCCCGCCGCCCTTGATGGTGACGAAGCTGGGGCAGAAGCCCTTCACGCAGCTGAAGTCCTTGTTGCAGTTGCTCTGGTCGATCTCGCGCTTGCGGCCGAACTCGGTTTCCTTGGGCAGCACGCTCACGCAGTTCGACTTCACGCCGCAGTCGCCGCAGCCTTCGCAAACCAGCGAATTGATGGCGGTGCGCTTGGCCGGGTCCGGCATCTTGCCGCGCTTGCGGCGGCGGCGCTTCTCGGCCGCGCAGGTCTGGTCGTAGATGATGACGGTGGTGCCCGGCACCTCGCGCAGGCGCTTCTGCTGCGCGTCGAGCTCGCTGCGGTCGAAGAATTCCACGCCGCTGGGGAAGATGGATTTGTCGCTCCACTTCTCGATGTCATCCGAGAGCACGACGATGGTCTTCACGCCCTCGCTGCGCACCTGGTGGGCGATGTCGGGCACGGTGAGCGTGCCGTCCACCGGCTGGCCGCCGGTCATCGCCACGGCGTCGTTGTAGAGGATCTTGTAGGTGATGTTCACCTTCGCGGCGATCGACTGGCGGATGGCCAGGGAGCCGGAGTGGAAGTAGGTGCCGTCGCCCAGGTTCTGGAAGACGTGCTTTTCCTCGGTGAACGGCGCCTGGCCGCTCCAGGTGACGCCTTCGCCGCCCATGTGGGTGAAGGTGTCGGTCTTGCGGTCCATCCAGGTCACCATGTAGTGGCAACCGATGCCGCCCAGCGCGCGCGAGCCTTCCGGCACCACCGTGGAGGTGTTGTGCGGGCAGCCCGAGCAGTAGTGCGGCACGCGCGGGAAGTTGGCGCGCGGCGCGGCCAGTTCCTTTTCCTTGGCGGCGATCCACTTGAGGCGGTTGTCCATCGCCTCGGACTGGAAGAAGCGCTGCACGCGCGCCGCGATCACGCGGGCGATGCGGGCCGGGGTGAGCTCGTTGGTGCTTGGCAGCACCCAGTTCTCCTGCTCGTCGTACTTGCCGACGATGCTGGGGCGCTGGCCATGCTCCCAGTTGTACATGTACTCCTTCATCTGCCGCTCGACGAAGCTGCGCTTCTCCTCGACGACGATGATGTCCTCCAGGCCGCGGGCGAACTCGCGGATGCCCAGGGGCTCCAGCGGCCAAGTCATGCCCACCTTGTAGACGCGGATGCCGATGTCCTCGGCGACCTTGCGGTCGATGCCCAGGTATTCCAGCGCCTGCAGCACGTCCAGGTAGCTCTTGCCGGTGGTGACAATGCCCAGGCGCGCCTTCGGCGAATCCACCACCACCTTGTCGATGTGGTTGGCGCGCGCGAAGGCCTGCGCGGCCTTCACCGCGTACTGGTGCAGGCGCATTTCCTGGTCGAGCGGCGGGTCCGGCCAGCGGATGTTGAGGCCGCCCGGCGGCAGTTCGAAATCACCCGGCAGCACGATGTCGAGCTGGTGCGGGTTCACGTTCACCGAGGCCGAGGACTCGACGGTTTCGGCGATGGTCTTGAAGCCGATCCAGCGGCCCGTGTAACGGCTCATGGCCCAGCCCAGCAGGCCCATGTCCAGGATGTCCTGCACGCCGGCCGGGTTGAGCACCGGCATCATGGCGCTTTCGAATTCGCCTTCGGAGCCGTGCGGCAGGGTGGACGAGCGGCAGGCGTGGTCGTCGGCGGCCAGGGCCAGCACGCCGCCCAGGGCCGAGGTGCCGGCGGCGTTGCCGTGCTTGAACACGTCGCCGCAGCGGTCCACGCCGGGACCCTTGCCGTACCACATGGAAAACACGCCGTCGTACTTCGCGCCCGGGAACAGGTTGGTCTGCTGCGAACCCCAGACCATGGTCGCGCCCAGGTCCTCGTTCAGGCCCGGGGTGAACTCGATGCTGCTGGCCTTGAGGTGCTTGCGCGCCTTCCAGAGCTCGAGGTCGAAGCCGCCCAGCGGCGAGCCGCGGTAGCCCGAGATGAAGCCGGCGGTGTTGATGCCGGCGGCGCGGTCGCGCATCTGCTGCATCAGCGGCAGGCGCACCAGCGCCTGCACGCCGGACAGGTAGATCCGGCCCTCCTCGCGGGTGTACTTGGACTCGAGGTCGTACTCGCGGTCGAGCGGGATCAGGGTGTGGGGAATGGCGGACATGGCGACGGCTTTCCGGGACTCGAGCAAAGACTCGGAATTATAGCAGCCGGGGGCGTGGCGGCCGGCTTCACGCCCGCCCGCGGGCCGGGCGTGCGTGAAGGCGGTCACAGGACGGATAACCCCCTGGGGTATATCTCCGCGGAACTGCGACGGCCGTCCCGGCGGCTGGCGCGGCGGCGCGGCCCAATGGCATCGGGGGGAGTCTCCGCCCGTTCGCACCGCCTGCCAGGAGGACTCGACATGTGCACCCAACCGGCACCTCTGCCCATGATGCCCCTCGCATTCCGCGGCCCGGCCGCGCCGGGCATGGCCATCCTGCTCGCCGACACCCTGGCCGGCGCGGCCGAGGCGCTGGTGGCCGCGCTCGACCAGGCCGGCCTGCCCGGCTGCAGCCTG